>Ga0208509_1000101_pt1 | contig 38576 bp, 40 predicted proteins | sample LakWasMeta7_HOW4_2_FD_183857 | JGI IMG/M metagenome (GOLD analysis project Ga0208509, IMG submission 183857) | Freshwater sediment methanotrophic microbial communities from Lake Washington under simulated oxygen tension - Sediment Metagenome... | ecosystem: Environmental > Aquatic > Freshwater >...
GCTTTCCTCTGACTATCCCATCTTTGCTACATTGCTCATCTTGGCATTTCGGGCAGGTTGTCATGGTTTCCTCCCGCTCTCTTTCTGCAAAACTAGAACTTTACTTTAACTACCTTTAATTAACAATGCCTGTTAAGCCACATCCTTACAGAAATCATTTTGTCCACGAAAGACACGAAAAGCACGAAAATAACCTGTGTTTGTTTCGTGTCTTTCGTGCTTTTCGTGGACAAGATTTATATTAGTTTTTTTGAAATAATGCCATTGATTCCACATGAGCAGTTTGTGGAAACATATCCATCACGCCTGCTTTCACCAAGGTATAACCTAATTCGTTGACTAAAATCCCTGCATCACGCGCCAGCGTAGACGGGTTGCAGGAAACATAGACAATCTGTTCAGGCTGCCATTTTTTAAAATACGGCAACACTTCCGACGCGCCCGCTCTGGACGGGTCGAGCATGATTTTATTGTATGTGCGATTCGCCCACGGTGCATCACTCAAATCTTTGCTTAAATCCGCCGCATAATATTCCACGTTAGTGATGTTATTGTGACGGGCATTTTCTTTAGCATGATTAATCAGCGGTGCATCACCTTCAACACCGACCACGCTACCCGCATATTTCGCCATTGGCAGGGTAAAATTACCCAAGCCGCAGAATAAATCCAGCACGTTGTCATTTTCGTTTAGCTGCAAAATATCCAGCACGCGGTTAATCATTTGTCGATTAATATCGTAATTCACTTGGGTGAACATCGCGGGTCTGAATTTGAATTCAATACCGTGGTCGGGTAATGCGTAAGTCGGAATAACCTCAGGTTCGCCATCTAACGGCACGATGGTATCGGGGCCTTTCGATTGCAGACACAGCGTCAGCGGGTGTTCCCGTTCAAAGGCTTTCATGATGTCCATGTCTTCGGCAGTCGGCGGTTCTAACACGCGAATGGATAACACGCATTGCTCATCACCGATGGCGACTTCAATTTGCGGAATTTTATCGCGTATGCTCAACTGACCTATCATTTCGCCCAAGGCTATCAAACGTGTACCGACTATCGGGTGCATGACGATGCAGCTGTCAATTTCTGCCAGATACGGATGACGGAGTTCTCTGAAACCCACCAATACACGATTATTTTTCTTGGCAACAAATTTAACGCCCATCCGCGCTTTGCGGCGATAACCCCAATGCGCACTTTCCAAGGGTGACCATAATTCAGGGATTTCTACTTTGCCGATACGTTTGAACTGGTCAATCAATAAATCCTGCTTGATGCGGATTTGCGCATTGGATTCAACGTGCTGGAAACTGCACCCGCCGCACACGCCATAATGCGGGCATAAGGCATCCACGCGGTCTTCGGCGCGAGTCAGTACCTTGACGGTTCGCCCTTCGGCGTAATCTTTGCGAATTTCGGTGTAGAGAAATTCGACTTCTTCAGTCGGTAAGGCTTCATCAATAAAAACCACTTTACCATCAACGTGGGCAACACCGCGTCCATCGTGGGTTAAAGATTCAATAGTGACGGTAACAGGTGTTTCGGGTAACGGTTTTTTGCGTGTTCTTCGTGCCATGCTGTGCTGTGTCCAATAAGTAAAACGAATACTTGATTATAACAGGTGGTTGCTTTAGTGTTCGGCAGCTATTGGATGTTATGATGAACTTTACGAATTTTTAGCTTTTTTCAAGGTGCGATACATGAAACTGAGAACCAAATTTAACATAGTACTGGGCTTGGCGAGTATAGTGGGTATCGTCTGTTCGGCAGCACTGTCTTATTACTTATTACAAGCAAACGCGCGTGATGAAGTATTAAATACTGCGCGTATTATGATGGACAGTGCTATTGCGGTTCGCAACTACACCATCAACGAAATTAAACCGTTATTAAATGCGCAGGAAAAACACAAATTTCTACCGCAAACCGTACCCGCTTATTCTGCGAATCGTTATATCGCTGAATTGCAGAAAAAAAATCCCGATTACAGTTATAAAGAAGCGACCTTGAATCCCACCAATCTGAGTAATCGTGCCGCCGACTGGGAAGCGGACGTGGTAACGTGGTTTAAAAATCATAATGACCAGCAGGAGTTAATCGGCGAGCGGGATAATGATGCCGCAGGACGGATGCTGTATATGAGCAAGCCGATTAAAATCACCAATCCCAGCTGTTTATCCTGCCACAGTACACCCGCACAAGCCCCAAAAACCCTGATTGAAGCGTATGGCGATACCAATGGTTTCGGCTGGAAAATGGATGAAATTATCGGTGCGCAGATTGTATCCGTACCCATGTCATTGCCGCTGGAGCGTGCCGAAAAAACCTTTTACAGTTTTTTAATTTCTATTATCAGCGTGTTTGTGGTCATCGGTATTCTGTTAAACATTTTGCTGCATTTTATTGTCATAAAACCGATGATTAATATCGCCAAACAAGCCGACAAAGTGAGTATGGGCGAGCTGAATATTGCCGAGATTCAGGTCAACGGCAATGATGAAATTGCCTCGGTCAGCCAATCGTTCAACCGAATGCACCGCAGTCTGATTAATGCCTTCACGATGCTGGACGATGCTGATGAGTGATGTAAGCCATGTCCGCTAACCCGCAACAACTAGGCAAATATCGCATCGACGCACTGCTTGGGCAAGGCGCGATGGGCGTGGTCTATAAAGCCTTTGATAAAGAAATACACAGGGAAGTGGCGATTAAAATTCTGCACGCCCATCTGTCGGCTGGTGACATGGGCAAAGAATTAGCCCGTCGTTTTGCCAACGAAGTCAAAGCCGCTGCGCGTTGCCAACACCCCAATATTGTTACCGTGTATGATTACGGCACTCATCAAAATCAGCCTTATATGGTGATGGAATATGTTAAAGGCGTTGATTTACACGTTTTTTTAAAATCAGGACAAACGCTCAGCGTCGAACAGTCCATCAATCTGATTTTGAAGGTGCTTGACGCACTGCACAATGCCCATGAAATGGGGATTGTGCATCGTGATATTAAGCCCGCCAATATCATGTTACTGGAAAGCGGACAGGTGAAAGTCACTGATTTCGGGGTCGCACATCTTGAGGATTCTAACTTAACCCAAATCGGCGATGTAATGGGAACACCCTCGTATATGTCACCCGAAGCACGAATGGGGGATGCGGTAACTGCCAGTTCTGATTTATACGCCACTGCCTTGGTGTTGTTAGAACTGCTGATGAACAAACGGGTAAAAGCCGACGAAATAGACTATGCAGAACTGGCGGCGCAATTAACCGCGCAGCATATCACTCCGCAGATGGTCAACAATATCAGCCAAGTCATCGCTAAAGCCCTGCAAACCTATCCGCAACATCGTTATGCCGATGCGCGCAGTTTTTCCAAAGCGTTAAGCCAATGCTTAGAGTCCTCAACCGATTATTATCAGTTGACCAGCGAGCTTGCCGCCACGGTATTCATGGTGAAAAACACGGTTCATGCCACCGCCGCAGCACAAGACAACAATGATTCGTTATTTGTGGCAGCCGCCTCTTCGCTGTTATTGCAAAGCCAATTGAGCGTCATCGAAAAAAACCTAACGCACTACCTAGGGCCCGTCGCTAAAATGCTGGTGAAAAAACAAGCCAAACATTCCAGCAACATCAACCAGCTAATCAGCTCCTTAGTGGCGCAAATTCCCTCCAACACAGAACGGCAGGATTTTATCAGCAGTCTTGATTTTTCCACGCAGACACACAGTGATGACTTAAGCCGTCACCATTCCGTATCATCCAGCGTATCAGAAACCGTATTCAGCACCGACTATATCGACCAGCTCACCAGCAATTTAACCCGCTATGTAGGCCCTGTCGCTAAACACCTGATAAAAGCAACCCTGAAAAAAGTCAGCAGTAAACAGCAACTCTGCCTGCATTTAGCCGATAAAATCCCTAATGCGCAAGAACGCGCAGCATTTTTAAAAAATCAGGACTACTCGGATTAAGCCGAGTTCGACATAAGCCAATAAACAATGCCAGAAAGTTAATTCTGTATTTGACTGCTACACGTTCGGAGTCCAAGGCACGACTTGGGCTGTTAAAAACATCCAAAACGTATTTTGAACTCCGTTATTTTTGTGCTTTTCGTGTCTTTCGTGGACAAATGCTTTTATGTCGAACTCAGGTTAGCGATAGCCTACTGACTGCTACCAAATTATTTATTCGTATGATTCTGCCCCAGCAATATATACACCGCTGGCACCACAAATAAAGTGAACAGTGTACCAATTGCCAGACCTGAGGCAATCACCAAGCCCATATTAAACCGCGCCGCCGCGCCTGCACCAGTCGCAACAATCAGCGGCAATACGCCTAACACCATCGCGGCGGTGGTCATTAATACAGGACGTAAACGGGTACTGGCGGCGATTTCAATGGCTTCACGTTTGGTTTTGCCTGCCAGTTGGCTTTGATTGGCAAATTCGACGATTAAAATACCGTGTTTACTGATTAAACCCATCAAGGTGACAAAGCCCACTTCGGTATAAATGTTCAGCGTGGCGTTGCCGATACCTAAGGCGACAAAAATCAACGCACCCGTAATCGACATCGGCACCGATACCAAAATAATGAACGGGTCACGAAAGCTCTCAAATTGCGCAGCCAAGGCAAGAAAAATAATAATCAGCGCGAATAAAAACGTGAACATAAACGCATTGGATTCCTGCATTACTTGCCGCGCCTGCCCGCCATAATCCACTGAATAACCCACAGGCAGGGTTTTATCCGCCAATTCTTTTAAGCTGTGCAATGCGTCACCTAAGGCGACATCAGGCAACGGTACGCCTGAAATGGTCGCCGAATTGAGCTGTTGAAAATGGTTTAATGACTGCGGCACGGTTTCGGTTTCAATGGATGCAATGGTGGACAGGGCTAACGACGTGCCGTTAGCCGTACGAAATTGATAATTAAGCAATTGATCCGCATTGAGTCGCGCCTGTTGCTGCACCTGCGGAATGACCCGATACGAGCGTCCCGACACACTGAAATAATTGACATAATTGCCGCCCAATAACGCACTTAACGACGCACCGACATCCTGCATGGTCAAACCCAACAACGCGGTTTTATTACGGTCAATCATAACGCGCGACTGCGGCTGATCGACTTTTAAATCACTGTCGAGAAACATGAACATCCCGCTTTTTTGCGCTTCCTGCATAAACTGCTCGGACACCGCCAGCATTTTAGTCGGCGACTCGGTGGAATTAATAACAAATTGTATCGGCATTCCGCTACTACCCGGCAAAGACGGCAATTGAATCGCCGCCACGCGACTGCCTGCAATCGCATTCAGCTCCTGCTGTATCATCGGCTGCAATGCGTTAGAATTCAGCTCCCGCTTATCCCACGGTTTCAGCACCATCCCTGCAATAGATTGACCGGGCATATCCAACTGAAACACATGATCGGTTTCGGCGTGTTTTTGAAAGATATTCAGTACCTGCCCTGCATACATTAACCGCTGCTCAAGCGTCGAATTAGGTGCGCTGGTGGAAAATGCCAGCACAATACCCTGATCTTCTTGCGGGGCTAATTCACTTTTGGCACTTTGGTAGAGAAAATAACTGCTGACCAGAATAATCAGCGCGAACAGAACCGTCACGGGCAAATAATTCAGCGACCCATGCAACATCCGTGAATACGCATGACTGAGCTTGTCAAAACTGCGGTCGATGAACGCGATGGTGTTTTCTTCCCAGCCATGACGGCTATCATCATGAGGTTTGAGCATTTTGGAACACATCATCGGCGATAAGGTCAGCGCGACAATCGCCGAAATGGTCACCGCACCTGCCAAGGTAAAGGCAAACTCGGAAAACAACGCCCCCGTCAGACCGCCCTGAAAACCCACAGGCACATACACCGCGATTAATACCACCGTCATGGAAATAATCGGGGCTGCCAACTCACGCGCCGCCAATAACGATGCGGCAACGGGAGTCATGCCGTGTTTTAAATGCCGATTGACGTTTTCGACAATAATAATCGCATCATCAACCACCAAACCAATCGCAATCACCAACGCCAACAGCGTCAGCAGATTAATGGAAAAGCCCAGCCATAACATCATGCTGAACGTGCCGATTAACGACAGCGGAATGGCAATCACGGGAATCAGAATTTCACGCGGCGAACCCAGAAAAATAAACACGACCAGAACCACAATCAACAACGCCTCAACCAGCGTGTGAATCACACCGTCAACCGCGCTTTTCACAAATTCAGTGGTGTCGTACACAATTTTTGCGTCTATACCTGTGGGCAATTGCGCCTGAATGTCTGGAAATACCGCTTTCACACGTCCTATCACTTCCAGCAAATTGGCATCAGGGGCGATTTGCAAGCCGATATACACCGCTTTATTGCCGTCAAACGCCACGTTGGATTCATAATCATCCGAACCTAAAGTCACGTTAGCAACATCTTTCAGGCGTACCAGCACTCCGTTTTTTTGATAAATAATCAGCTGTTCAAATTCTTCAACGCTGTGCAAATTAGTCGAGGCAGTTAAATTAACCTGCACCATCGTACCTTTGGTATTGCCTAAACTGGATAAAAAATCGTTTTTTGCCAGTGCTGCATTCACATCAGTAGCTGTCAATGAATACGCCGCTAATTTGTTCGGATCCAGCCACGCGCGTAACGCAAAATTTTTGCCGCCCAGAATTTCTGCCACTTGTATGCCGCTGACCGACTGTAATTTAGGCTGTACCGAGCGCGTCAGATAATCAGTGATATTGTTGGCGGGCAGCACATCACTGGAAAAGCCGATGTACATCGCATCGGTGGTTTCACCAATTTTGACATTGATAACGGGATTTTGGGCTTCGGGCGGTAATTGATTCAGCACGGAATTTACTTTAGCGGTAATTTCCGTCAGTGCGTCATTGCTATCGACATTCAAGCGTAAATTTGCGGTGATGGTACTCATGCCCGTATGACTGGTGGAAGTCATGTAATCAATGCCGTTCGCCTGAGAAATCGCATTTTCCAAGGGCGTGGTAATAAAACCCGCTATCACTTCTGCATCCGCCCCGTAATAAGCGGTAGACACCGTAACTACCGCATTTTCCGTGCGCGGATATTGCAACACGGGTAAATCGCTTAGCGAACGCAAGCCCAGTACCAGCAGTACCAAACTAACAACGGTTGCCAGAACGGGTTTATGAATAAAAATATCGGTGAATGTCATAGTGTATGTTGTGTACTGTACGCATTGCGTCACTGCCATTAATGGATGTAGGAGCAACCACAAAAGATTACATCGTTCCCACGCTCTGGCGTGGGAATGCCTCTGTTGACGCTCCAGCGTCACGCAACGCTGGAGCGTTGCTGGATGAATTCCCACGCTGGAGCATGGGAACTATAAAAAAGTTAAGCGCAGACTCTGTTAATTATCCGTCACTTGCGGCGCAGCGTTATTGTTAGGTTGCAGCGTGTTGTTGATAATCACAGGCGAACCATTGCGCAACTTGATTTGCCCCGAAGTGACCACGGTATCGCCTTCTTTCAGCCCTTTAATCACGCTCACCTGATCGCCGCGTGTCGCACCTGTGGTGACAAACACTTGTTTAGCTGTCAGTTTTTTATCCTTGTCAGTTTCAATTAAAAACACCGTCGAACCGTAGGAATTAAAACTAATCGCCGTATTGGGCAAGGTCAGCAGGCGTTGCGCGGCATCGGTAGCCAGATTCACCGTCGCGTACATTCCTGATAATAACTGATGCTTGGCATTATCCAGCTTGGCTCTTATCTGCACGTTGCGTGTGCTGGTATCGACTTTAGGATTAATCACTGCGACAGTCGCGACAAAATCCTGCTCAGGATAGGCATCAACTTTGAGATGCACGGTTTGCCCGATAGCCACTTTAGCCAGCATCTGTTGCGGCAGAGAAAAATCCACATACAAGGCATCCAAGGCTTGCAGGGTGACGATTGCCGTACCTGCATTCAAATACTGTCCTGTATCGACCAAGCGAATACCCAAGCGTCCTGTAAACGGTGCGCGAATCAGCTTTTTATTTACCAAGGCTTGCTGTTCGGCAACATTGGCGGTCAATTTAGCCAGCGTTGCCTTGTCGTTGTCGATGATTTGCTGACTGACGGCTTTTGCCTGAAATTGCGCCTGATTGCGTTGATAAGTCAGTCGCGCCAGTTCCTGTTCGGCTTTTAAACCGTTTAATTTGGCAATATCATCATCGGCACGCAGTTGTAGCAAGGGCGCACCTGCGGCGACTTCATCGCCTTGCTGAAAGAAAATCTCCGCGACCATGCCCGACACTTCGGCACTTAAATCCGCACCGCGCACGGCGGTTAAACTGGCAATGGTTTCGGTACTCGGCGACCATTGTGCATAACCTGCGGTCATGGTGGATACGGTTTGCGGTGCGTTGCCCATCCCTGCCATATATTGCTTAATCATTTTGGTTTTAAAATTAATAAAGCCAAAAATGCCGCCAAATATCAAACCCACAATGACCAGCATAATCAGTAATCGTTTTATCATTTAACATTCCAATCGAAAAAGGGTAACCATGAGGTCTCAGGTTTTTTGTGCAGGGCAGCTAATTCCCTGCCTAAATCCGCGCGTTGCCACCAGCCGCCGCCTAAAGATTGAAACAGCGCGGCGGTATCGGCGAGTTGTGCGGCTTGGGCTTTGATAAGAGCAATGCGGGTTTGCTGATAAGTATTTTGCGCATTCAGCAAGGTTAAATAACTGACCGCACCGACTTTATATTGGGTAGTGCTAAGCTCTAAACTTGCCAATGCGGCGCGTTCTGCGGCAGTTTGACTATTGACTTCATTGGCATCACTGTCTAGCGCGGTCAGGGTATCGGCGACATTTTGAAACGCCTGCAATACGGTACTGCGATACCGTGCCGCCGCCGCTTCGTAAGCGGCTATCGCGGCATTGCGCTGATTGATATTTTCACCGCCGTGGAAAATCGGCTGTACTAAATTCAGCCCCGTGTTCCAGATCGCACTCCCCGGTACAAATAAATCGCCGACTTTGGTTGCAATACTGGCGGCACTGGCACTGAGGGTGAAATCAGGAAACATCTTGGCGGTAATCACGCCGATTTGCGCATTAGCGGCTTTTAATAACGCTTCTTGTCCACGAATATCAGGGCGTTGCGCCACCAGTTTGGACGGTAAACTAACGGGTAATTGTAAAGGCAGTTTTAAATCGGCGAGTTTAAATTGCGCGGCGGGTGCAGTGCTGGGTAAATCACCGACCAACACCGATAAGCGGTGGCGATTTTGCTGTAACTGTTTTTGCAACGGCGGCAGATTGGCGCGTTCCTGTTCCAACGCGGTTTGCTGCGCTAATACATCGACTTGTGACGCACTGCCTAAAGCAACTTGTTGTTTAATAATCGTTAGTTGCTCAACGCGCAACTTAATCATCTCTTCAATCACGCTGATTTGCTCGCGTAATGCCGCTTCTGCTATCACCGTGGTGACGATGTTGGAGGACAGCGTTAGAAATGCACCTTCCAATTGAAAACGCTGATAATCGGCTTCTGCCATCAAGCCTTCAATTTGCCGCTGCACACTGCCGAACACATCCAGCGTATAAGACACATTGACCGAGGCATCATAAATGCTGAACAACGAACCCGATGCGCTGGGGTTGCCAAATTGCGCCCCCGAAATTTTTTGCCGTTTTGCCGAATAACCTGCATCCAATGCGGGAAATAACGAACCTTGCTTCGCCTCTGCCAGTTCTGCGGCTTGGGTTAAGGTGGCTTGTGCCGCCTGTAAATCGGGGCTGTGTTTTAATGCCTGCGCAATTAGCGCGGTTAATGGCGGTGAACGAAACAGCATCCACCACTGCGCGGGCATTTCTTTACCCATTAACAGCGTTTGCCCATTGATACGCGGTTTTTCGCTGGTGTAGTTTGGCGTGTCCGGGCTGGCTGGACGCACAAAATCCGGCCCCAATGTACACGCAGGAAGTGATAATGCACCAACCGCAATCAGTGCGCGTAATTGAGTACCTGCTTTAATATCGGGCATAGATTATCGCCTAAGCGACAGACACTCCATTCAGCTCGTGCAGCTGCATATTGATGATTTTCAGCACTGCTAATACGGCGGCAAATACCTGATTGGCATGAACGCCGCGCGTTTTGCGCAATTCACCGTCACAATCCCAAGTAATCACACACTCGGTCAATGCGTCGGTATGCCCGCCTTTCGGAATTCTGACTTCGTAATCGGCGAGCTTGGGCAAGGTATAATTATGCAGTTTCATCACGTTGTTAATCGCATCAATAAAGGCATCAAAACCGCCATTGCCTGAGCCGGTGGCGAGGTGTTTTTCACCGTAGACATTGACGCGGATACTCACGGTGGATTCTAAATCCAAGCCGCTGGTAATCGAGCAATTGAGCAGTTTGATATGCTCGTAATCCTTGCTTTCCAGCACATCGGCAATGATAAACGGCAAGTCATCGGTGGTAATGGTTTGTTTGGAATCGCCCAGACTGACGATACGCGCCAGCACTTTTTTCTGGTTTTCTTCGGATAATTCCAGCTCCAATTGTTCCAGATTTTTCTTCAAGGACGCTTTACCGCTCATTTTACCTAACGCATAATGACGAATGCGTGAAAAACGTTCGGGGCTGAGCTTTGTTTTATACAAACCGCCTTTTGAATCGCCATCAGCATGAATCCCTGCGGTTTGGGTGAACACATCCGCGCCGATAATCGGGGTGTTTGCAGCAACGCGCTTGCCTGAAAAGGTTTCAATCATGTTGCTCAGGCGGAAAATATGATGCTCATCAATCGCCAAATCCATACCCATTTTATCGCGCAACACCACGGTGACTTCCGCCAGTGACGCATTGCCCGCGCGCTCACCCAGACAGTTAATAGTGCAGTGAATGGAATTCACCCCTGCCCGCACCGCCGCCATCACGTTAGCGGTTGCCAGTCCATAATCATTATGCGGATGAAAATCAAACTGCGCTTCGGGATAACGCAAGCACATATCGCTGAAACTGTTGAATACTTCTTCAGGTGACAATACGCCCAGCGTATCGGGCAACATGAAATGCACGATACCGACGTGGCGCAAATTATCCATTAAACCGTAGACATAATCGGGGCTGTTGGCATAACCGTTTGACCAGTCTTCCAAATACACATTGACCTTCAAACCCTGTTCTTGTGCATAGGCAACGGTTTGTAAAATATCGACGGTGTGTTGTTCCAGCGTTTTGCCCAGCTGTTCACGGCAATGTTTTTCACTGCCTTTGGTCAGCAGATTAATTACCTGTCCGCCTGTGGCAACTATCCAATCGACGCTTTTGGTGTGATCCACAAAACCCAGCACTTCCACGCGACCTGCAAAACCCGCCTGATTTGCCCAAGTATTGATATTAGTCACCGCCTCTTTTTCGCCCTCGGACACTCGCGCGGAAGCGACTTCAATACGGTCAACGCGCAAGTGTTGCAACAGTGCCTTGGCAATATTGACTTTTTCAGCGGGAGTGAAGGAAACGCCTTGCGTTTGTTCACCATCACGCAAAGTAGTATCCATCAGTTGGATGGTTCTTAAAGCGGTGGACATGATTTACTGCCTGTCATTTTCTAGGGTTGATTTTTAATATATAGGCTGGAGTTGGTAAACTCAACCTTACGAGCTACGCGGCTAAGCGCGTTAGGATTAGTTTATAATGTGACTTGCCCACGCTGGAACAGTACGCCAAAAGGCATGAAATCCATCAGAAAAGCTGCCGAATGCCAATTGCTCCTGTTGCGCGATAACGGTGAGACTCTGATTGGAATACAAGCTGATATGCCCGTTTCTCGGTGCGGCATACCACCATGATAATCGCTCATGACGCTTTATGTGTCCGTCCGATAACATCGTACTGAACAGGATAATGCCCTCATCACTGAGCAGTGAAACCAATTGTTTGGTCAGCTCATTAACCGACGGAACGTGTTCAAAGACTTCAAATGCGGTAATTAAATTGAACTTCCCCAGCTCCTCAGTGGTTATCTGTTTATCAACAAACGGATCATACGAAACGGAATCAAAACCTTGTTCACGCAATAAACGGCTGAGCATCCCGTCGCCACCACCGTAATCAAGATGCCTGATAGCAGTTTTTTGGTCAGCAAACCTATTGACCAGATTTGCCGCATTCTGCCGAGGACGACTATCAACGTAGTCGGGATCAACCATTACATAATCATTATTATAAATTTTTGTTTCAAACTCATTGAGTGACCACGCGCAGATTTCGGGTGCAAAACAAAAATCGCAGTTGTCACACAGAAAGTAATAAACGGGAATACCCGACATTGCCAGATAGCTTCCTCTTACTTCTTCACAACATTTATTAAAATCCACCACATCCAAGGCGGTAGACATGGATGCACACACAGGACAGGGTTGCTGGTTCATTCGTATTTATTTAGGTGGAATGAGAGATAAATCTCAGTGAATTAACAAAATGTTATGGGGTCGCAAAGCCTTAACAATCAATGATACATCTCACTGAAACCGGCAACGTTAAATCCATCCATGCGCTCTTCGCCAATGAATATTACGGGTACGCCTTTGCCGCCAAATGACTGGTATGTCTGTTTGGCCTCTGCATCGGTTTCTATATTATATTCGGTATAAGGAATATTGTTTGCAGCAAAATAGGCGCGCGCTTTTTTGCAATAGCCGCACCAACTGGTCGCATACATAATGACTTGCTTTGCCGAAGGAGTGGCAGATGGATTGGGTTTATCAACTTTTAACGTAATTTTTTCTGCTTTTTCAAGGTCATGCGGTTTATTACCAAAATGGGTATGCCCAGCTTCGTCAGTCCATTTATACACATCGGCGGATACCATTCCCGTGCAGACTACGAAAATGAGCAGTAAATATTTCATGGTAACGTTTCCTTTTAATGAATCAAATAGTCGAGTTGGTGTGCCGATGACAGACGGCACACTATAAACGATTCAGACTAATTTTAGCGATTATCAATGTAATCTTGTGAGGTACGATTGCCAAATTTAGCGGCAATAGTTTCCCCTAACCGCGCACCTGACATCGCTAAGGCAAACGCAATACTGCCGCCTATCAACATTTTAATCAGACTGAAATCCGCAAATCCATGTGCGGTAAAAAAACCGTTGGACAATAAGATGATGACGCTGAAAAAAGCCGCGATAGCAGGTTCCAGCACCCGAATAGAGGGGGATACCAAACCGACAATCATACCGCCTACTAAAAAACTGATGGAAAAAGAGACAATTTCGACTAAAAAGCGAAAACTCTGCGGTATAAACGACCAAAATAAATTGGTTTGAAATAATCCCGCAATACCGATTTCGGCAATAATAAACACCACCAGACTAAACAACATCCACGCCCATGAAAACCGCTTAATGGATTTGATACCCGCTTTAACCGTATCAGGGGTGACCAGAGTGCGTATATCAGGCAATTCTTCTCTAATCGTGTCCATGATGGCATTGGAATCATGATTCACTTGGCTGTTATTCACCAGCTGTGGCAGTGATGAATGCAGCGATTGTCTATCAAATTGCGTACCGTAGCGCGTTGCTAAAAATTCCAGACCCTGCTGGAATCCTTGCCCCAAGGCTCTGAATTTCCACTGCTGATTTTTAAAATACAGTTCACCTAACATCAGCGATTGCAACGCGGTATTATCAGGCGAGAATGCCGATAAATTACCGATTTCCATCGTCAGATTCTGCATACCCGACAACGAGTTAGCACTTGCCACCACAAACACAATTTTACTGACATCCGCTGAGATTTTATTCACATCAATCCGAAACACAGGTTTGCCTGCATTGAGCGATAGCGACATAAAATCGGTTTGGGTATCAATATTACCGTTGAGATAAATAAAATCACTATCAGAGCGGACTTTTTCTGTGTCATTCAATACAAATGCCGCTATATCGGCAGGAAAGTCAAAAGGCATCCATGAAATTAATAGTTCAAGTGTTCCAGATTGATTGACGGAGATATTTGCCCCTGCCTGCATCGTATTCATTACCTACTCCTGATATTAATAAGTTTGACGGTATCAATAAACCTGCGAGGTCTTTTAGACCTCGCAGGTTTGAGTCATTTGATGAAACTTGTGTACATTCTACTTTGCCAAACCTAGGCTGGATAAGATACTGCACCCAAGCCTTTTTCAGCCGCTTCTTGATAAAAAGCGACCAGTCTATCGAATTGCGCTAGCAAATAGTCTTCATCCTCTTGAAATACTTCAAGATGATATAAATCCGCTTCCGTATCCACAGTGCGCAAGCCGTCTAATACCTGTTCGCGCGTCCAGATGGATAATTGTTGCGCATGGTCTTTGACAACCTCCGCTGACATTAATACACCGCCGTTACTCAGCACATCATCAAGATAGGGATAGTCAGGAAACCCGACACCACCGAGTATCGTATTTAATACATCCCACGCGGTTTCCACGTCGGTTGCCAGTGAATAGGTTTCATCTTCCCAAACCCACTTATCAATCAGAGCGTGATCTGCCTCCATTTTATCAAGTTCCTGTGGAGTAAACGCCCGAAAAAACATATTCATACTCATAAATGATTGTCCTGAAAATTTTAATAAGCAGCCAAAATTGAGTGTAGTATTTTATGTCGATTTGCCAAAAAGCAACACCCTATCTGACGAGTGTTAGCCCACTAAGTGTTTAATCCAGCGTTTACTGACCCAGCCAGATTTGCATTTACCTTGATAGGGTTGCGCTGGGCTGATTGGACTGGATACACCGCAATCAAGGTCTTTATGCCCTTGCGCATAAACAATGCCGTACCATTTGCCGTCTGCCGAGGTGCTGCACATATACACCTGCTGCCCTTCCAGTAATTTATCCACCCGTTTATAGCTGGCATTTGCGCCCGTACGCACGGCAAGAAAGCCATCGCCGCGTGGTGCGAGACCTGACACAACACCCACACTGCCGCAGGCATCCAATTCGGCTTCGCCGCCGACTATAACGGGCATAACGGCATTATCCGCACTACTGACAACCGAATAACCCAACAGAGCAACCGCCCCTAAAATTTTACGCATGATGATGTTTCCTGATATGAATAGTTATGTGACAAAAGGGCAGCGTTTTTTACCCACTATTTACCAATAAACCAGCAAGTAACGCAATAATGAACAAACGGCTTAATTGGTTTCCTAGTAGTCAGTCCATTTTATTATGACAGTGTAATCAAGACCTGCGAGGTTTTTAAAACCTCGCAGGTCTAAGTCACCTTACCCGTCATAACTAAACTGACGGTGTATAGTGTATTTTTCTTTAAACATTTTTAACCGTTGAAGTTATTGCCGTCTCAATTTCAAAAACCAATCAAAAAATAAATGTATAAATAACGCCGTGAGAATTAACGCCGTGCCGATAATCACTTTTTGCGTCAGCAATTCATGATTAACCGAATACCCTAATAGCAGCGACATAACAGGACATATCAGCGTTATCAAGGCAACTTGCGTGGTTTCCAATTGCGTGAGCAAATAATAATACAGCACGAAACCCAGCGTGGTTGCCACTACGCCTAAATACAGAATGGAGGCTAAACTGATGAACGATAGGTCGGTCGGCAACTGTCCGCCGAATACCTGCCACGTCAATACATAAGCCAACAGTGCCAATAACAAACCGCCTGCCACCTGCACCAACGCGGGCAATTTTGCATCAATGCGTTTCACCCAGACCGCGCTGAACGCCTGTAAAAACACCCCGAACAGCACGCCCGCCATACCCAAAACCGCATCAGTGTTCATGTCGAATGCCGAGCCGAACAGAATCACCAAACCGCTGATCCCCATAAAATAGGACAACAACTTGCCCAGCGTTAAACTTTGTTCGCGTAACCAAATGGCGGCTAATAAAGCGGTAATCAGTGGCGTTAAGCCTGCAATCACCGAAATCCAACCCGACGGAATAAATTGTGCCGCCCAATAAATCACCAGCATTGAACCATAAATTTGCAATGCCACCGCCGCATAAGTCAATTGTGCTTTACCATGCCAGACCAAACGGTGTTTTGATAACAACAAGACCAACAGCACACAAAATGTGCCGATAGCCATTCGCGCCGTTACGCCAAATAAAAACCCCGCACTTTCAATGCTCCATTTAATCGCCAGTGGCGTTGTTGCCCACAGCAAAATGACACTGATATAAGCGATAGCAATACGCATCATATAAAAGTTGAATAATTGAAAAGTACAGCAGGCTCACTGCCATTAAAATAAGAAAAACGGTAGTGGGTTAAATCTTTAGGTATGACGGGTAAAATTGCTAGACCTGCGAGGTTTTAAAAACCTCGCAGGTCTTTTATTGCACGTCATAATAAAATGGACTGACTACTAATGTTTCTTTGGTGCTTGGCTTGGTGGCGGAAGCACATCATCATCGCCCATAACGGTTGCATCAGATTCATCAATTTCTGATGCAGCGGTTTTCTGTTTCTCGAAATAAACCCCGCCGCCTTTTTTCGCCGCTCCAAGTTTAGGTGAGTATTTGCCCCACGTTGTCCACAATACTTTTTTGCCTTTAACCGTTTTATATTCCAGCGTTAAAAGCAATTCATCGCTTTCGTAGGGCGTTGAAGAATTTGAACCCTCCTCAGTATTATAAAGCGTGAAATACACCATCACTTTTGAGCCGACATTTTTTGCAGTGCCGATTAAATTTCGGGCGGATTCATAACCACTCGCAACCAACGTTGCCCCGCCGTCAGCGTCTATTTTCAGTTCGTGATTGAAATAATCATTCATGGTAGCCGTGACTTGCTCGCCTGTTTCATCGAATTTATAAGTGCCGACAAATTGGCTCGGAATTTGAGCATTCGCCGCAAAAGCAAAGGACACGGTTAGCATCAATATCATCAAAATTTTATTCATTTAGTTAATTTCCTTGTGTCATAGAATCGGTAGAACGCAGTGACTGGTCAGCATTTTAAAATGCAGGATGAACGGCGTTTTTCTGCCCACCGCGTTTATTGCTGCCACCCTGCATGACTCGGCACATTTTAGCACGCTGTTATCTTGGTGGATTTACAGGCATTTATTTTTTATTTTTATTCAATAGGTTATGATTGGTCTGCTCCCCACCAATGCGGCTTAAGCGTCATGAGGTTATTATGCAAACAAAAATCAAAACAATACTATTGGTTATCGGCTGTGTGTTTTTATGGCTGATACTGCAATCTTTTACAGGTGTACCGATGAAGATGTGAACAAGACTTGGCAGTGCGATATGCCGATGACAGACACCACGAACCCTGTTTTTGTAGGTCGGCTTACGCGGCTAGGAATTCAATTTGTAGGGTGGGCATTGCCCACCAGATAACGCGGGCGCAAAAGGTACATGACTACTGTTTTAATGACACCAGCATCACGACCACAAACGCCGTCAGATAAATCCACGGAAAAGCAATCAGGTAGGTGACCAGCTTTGTCGCGCTCGCTGAATAAGCCCACCACGCGCCAATGCCAGAAATAACAAACGTAATTGGAACACCTATCGCCATAATCAACAGAAATCCAGCCCACGAATTTTGCATATTGGCAATGCTAATGACGCTACCTACCGCCAAAAACGCGCCTAATCCGACCCCAATCAAACTGACTACGGTATTAACCCACAATATTGTAGATGACATTTCACACCTCAATTAGCCATAGTAATAACAGATGGTATATCTCGTTCCCAAACTCCAGTTTGGGAATGCCTCGCTAAGCTCCGCTTGGTGTGACAGCGAGCAAAACAAGTTTATTTTTACGTTTATATATCTAGAACGCCAAGCAGAGCTTGGGAACTAGAAACGAGTTAATTGTTTTTATACATCTCAGAGAGTATTTCCCAATGTTTCATAATGCCAAGAGCCCAAACAAGTATACCAACTCGTTCATCAGTAGAATATCGCTTAACCAAGCATTTTGCTTTTTGCGGTGAAAGAACAATGCCCATTTTTGCACAAATATAAGCATACGTTATGCCATCATCCTGAGCTAATTTTGGTAAGTATTTGCTACTAACTCGAAATGTACGCTTATAAAGCAATAATCGCATTTTAGGACGTTGTTTTAATTGTGACTCTAATTCTAAAAAATGTAATTCCAAAAATTCAGGAGGGAAATTTTCAATAATTAATTTTGCTGCAATTAAGTCTCGATGTTCATGCCATACGCTTGCTATTTGATTTTCAAATGCCAAATTCCAGTGCGAGTAAAGAAGATTGAGACCACGCTTACGAATTCCTACAAATGGTGAAACCAGAAAAGTTTGAATTATCTTTTCTTTATACACTTGTGAAGCTGCTACGGCTATTTCACTTAAGCAAAAAGCAACTGAGTTTCTATTAGGGGATTTCTTCTGCTCTACAAAATACAAAAGAGTTTCTAATAACTCTTCATGACAGTCCACAAAATTATTAGTCATATCCAAGCAAATTTTTTTAAGAATAGATTGCCTTAACTTTGGAGACTGATTGAAATTTAAATCGAGAATGTTGCAGGCTTCATTAGGATTCAAGCACGCTAAAAATGCGTTGCGAAAATTAGAATGAAGACTTCTTTCTTTACAGAATTCTAAACTTTCTATAAATGCCGTTCGATTCTGTTCCATTATTATTTGACCTTACTGAAACATTATCTCGTTCCCACACGCTATGTGGGAATGCAGTACAGACGCGCTGCGTCTTGCACCGCAGCGCGGTGCAAAGGCATTCCCACGCGGCGCGTGGGAACGAGTAGTGGGTTTATGCCCAAAGCCAAGGATAGTTTTGTTTATGCTGTGCTTCGTACTGGTCAATTTTATCAACGTGTTTCAGCGTCAAGCCAATATCATCTAAACCGCTTAATAAATTGCCTTGACGGAATGGGTCGATTTCAAAGGTGAAGCCATTACCTGCTGGGGTAGTGACTTGGCGGTTTTCTAAATCAACGGTGAATTTCACGCCTTCGTTCGCGGCGATTTCTGCCATTAGAGCGTCGAGTTGTGCTTGGCTGACGATAATTGCCAGAATGCCGTTTTTAAAACAGTTGTTGTAGAAAATATCGGCGTAGCTGGTGGAGATGATGGTGTTGAAACCATAATCGGCGATTGCCCACGGCGCGTGTTCACGCGATGAACCACAACCGAAGTTATCGCCGACGACCAGAATTTTCGCGCCTTTAAAGACAGGTTTGTTCAGTTCAAAATCCGCGTTGTCGCTGCCGTCATCATTAAAACGCCAGTCGTGGAATAAGTGTTGACCAAAACCACTGCGTTCTACTTTTTTCAAAAATTGTTTCGGAATGATTTGATCGGTATCCACGTTGCTGCGGTTCATTAACGCGGCAGTGCTTTCGTGTTTTGTGTAAGGTTGCATAATCTTAAGTCCTTATAGGTTGCGTATATCAACAAAATGACCAGCGGCGGCGGCAGCGGCTGCCATTGCAGGTGATACTAAATGGGTTCTGCCGCCTTTACCTTGACGACCTTCAAAGTTACGGTTGGAGGTAGACGCACAACGTTGTCCTTTGCTGAGTTCGTCGCCGTTCATGGCTAAACACATGGAACAACCCGGCTCGCGCCATTCCCAACCTGCATCAATGAAAATTTTGTCCAGACCTTCTTTTTCAGCTTGTTCTTTAACGTGATAAGAACCCGGAACAACAATCGCGGTTACGCCGTCAGCCACTGTTGTGCCTTTTGCCACTTCGGCAGCACTACGGAAATCTTCGATACGTCCGTTGGTACATGAACCGATGAAAACATAATCAATTTTGATGTCGGTAATCGGCATATTAGGTGTTAAACCCATATAGGCTAAGGCAGATTCACAGGCTTTGCGTTTGCCGTCGTTGTCGAAACTGTCAGGCGCGGGTACGTTGGCATTTACGCCGATCACTTGTTCAGGTGAGGTTCCCCATGAGACTTGTGGCGCAATATCAGCGGCATCCAAGGTAATGACAGCATCAAATTCTGCACCTGCATCACTGGGTAAACTTTTCCAGTAAGCTAACGCTTGTTCCCATGATTCACCTTTGGGCGCAAATTCTTTGCCGTTCAGGTATTCGTAGGTTTTTTCATCAGGAGCAACTAAGCCCGCTCTCGCGCCTGCTTCAATCGCCATGTTGCACAGCGTCATGCGTCCTTCCATGCTCAAGGCTTTAATCGCATCACCCGCATATTCGATAACGTAACCTGTACCGCCCGCAGTACCGATTTTGCCGATAATGGCTAAAGCAATGTCTTTGGCTGAACAGTATTTAGAGAGTTCACCGTTGACTTGCACCAGCATGGTTTTGGATTTTTTTTGTGGCAGGGTTTGGGTTGCCATAACGTGTTCGACTTCGGAGGTACCGATACCGAATGCTAATGCACCAAACGCGCCATGTGTTGCGGTGTGACTGTCGCCACATACCACAACCATTCCGGGGTGAACAAAACCATGCTCAGGCACAACCACATGAATTACGCCGTTGTTGGGGTTTTTCATGTCGTATAAATTCAAACCGTTTTCTTTGCAGTTTTCTGCCATGACTTCGATTTGTTTTCTGGCAATCAAATCAGCAATCGGTAAATTGCGGTTTTTGGTCGGTACGCAGTGATCCATCGTCGCTAAAATGCTGTGCGGATTGCGGACTTTGCGACCTGAGATTTTCAAACCTTCAAAAGCTTGCGGGCTGGTGACTTCGTGCATTAAATGACGGTCAACATAGATTAAAGGAGCTTGACCTTCGACATCGACGACGAGGTGACTGTCCCAAATTTTTTCGTACATGGTTTTTTTCATGGTATTTCCAAGTAGTGTTTTAAATTATTGTGTATTTTAACGGAGTACAGCCGTTTTAGCTGTTTTATCCATTTAGTAAATAACGCGAGGCTATTGTTTTCTTATTTTTAAACTGGTACAAGATGATATTTTATACTGGTATAAAAACTCCCATGACTGAATCAAATCCTCGGCGTTTATTAGGTGCATTCATTCGAGCGCACCGTGAACATTTGCCGCCGCCAACCAAAGCGACCACACGGCGTAGAACGTCAGGCTGGCGACGTGAAGAATTAGCCGACGCGGCATTAGTCAGCGCAACGTGGATAACGTGGTTGGAACAAGGGCGTGACGTGGCGGCATCACCTGCGGCATTGGCACGCCTGTCTGACGCGCTACGCTTGACACCTGCTGAACGAGTCACCTTATTTGATTTAGCAGGAAAACGTGATCCATTAGAACCTGAAATTTTGCCCATTGATGTGTTACCCGAATGGTTACTGTTACCCTCAGGTTTTATTGAACCCGCTTATTTGCTGGATGATTGCTGGACGGCGCGGGCTTGGAATACGAAAGCCGCAGAATTATTTATCGGTTGGTTAGATGAATCGACCACCGAGCGTAATTTATTGAAATTTGTCTTTTTATCCGCCACGGCTAAAACACTGATTGCCGATTGGGCAGAACGCGCTCAACGTCTGGTGGCAGAATTTCGCGCCGATTACAGCCGTCATCCGCAAAATGTCATGATGCAGCAATTGATTGATGCGTTATTAACCCAAAGCCCAGAATTTGCTGACTATTGGCAAACCCAAACGGTCTTAAAACGTGAAGGTGGTGAACGCCAATTTAACCATCCAACGGACGGACAACAAGGTTTTGTACAAATCACGTTGCTGATTGCGGTGCAACCTGATTGGAAATTAGTGTGTTTGGAAAAATTAAACCCGCACAGAGAGTAAAGTAAGCGAATTTTTTACGGTAAGATGGTTTTTCAGCTTACTTGAATGGTTCTGTTTTATGTCTTGGTTTTTCACTAACCTGATTACTGTCTTTTTATTACCGCCGCTGAGTTTATTGGTACTATTGGCAGTGGGTATTGCACTGTTGCCCCGTCATCCAAAACAGGCGCGACGCTTACTGATGGGTGCATTGGCAGTGCTGTGGTTGTGTGCCACGCCCTATGTATCGGAAGGCGCATTGCAATGGCTGGAAGCCCGCGCCACACCGCTGTCTGACCCGCCGCCTGACGCGCAGGCTATCGTGATATTGGGCGGCGGCAGTTATTTTCACGCGCCCGAATATGCTAATCAGGACATTGCGGGTACAGGTACGTTATTACGTTTGCGCTACGGGGCAAAATTGTACCGCGAGACCCATCGCCCAATTTTAGTCACGGGCGGTAAACCGCTGGGCAACAGCGTGTCTGAAAGCCACCAAATGCGCGACATACTGGAGCAGGATTTTCGTGTTCCCGTTAGCTGGACGGAAGATTCATCCGATAATACCTTTGAAAATGCCCGTTATACCTTTGATATTTTACAAAAAGCGGGCATTAGCAAAATTTACCTGATTACGCAGGCTTGGCATCTGCCTCGTGCCGCCGAAGCCTTTCGCCGCGCGGGATTTCAGGTGGTCGAAGCCCCCACTGTTTTTACTACCCGCTATCAGATTGATATGCTCGCTTTTTTACCGACGGCGGCAGGATTGGGCTGTAGTTCGCTGTTTGTCCATGAAGCGATTGGCATCATCTGGTATCAAATCAAGTCATTCATCGTAGAAACGCAATCATGATTCCAGTGCCACACGCGGTTTCTCATTTCTGCCAGAGTGTGCCAAAATCGACCCGCCTTTCAACCACTACCCACACCCCAGCATAATGATTAATGTCGAGCAGTTAATTTTTGAATACCCGAACCTCAGGGCGTTGGACGAGGTATCTTTTCATATTCCACAAGGCAGCATCACCGCACTTGTCGGGCCGAACGGTGCAGGTAAATCCACGCTGTTGCGCTGTATGGCGGCGTTGGATCAGCCCATGAGCGGCAATATTCGGATTAATAATATTGATGTGCTGGAACATCCGCGCGAATGCCACCGTATCATCGGCTACTTATCGGATTTTTTCGGATTGTATGACCGCTTAACGGTGCGCCAATGTCTGCATTATGTGGCCCGCGCCCAAGGCATCGCCGAAGAAGACTGTGCCGCCGCTATCGACAAAGTCAGTAGCGGTCTGTACATCAACGACCGTCTGGACGTATTAGCTGGCACATTATCACGCGGCTTGCGGCAGCGCGTCGCTATCGGACAAGCCATTATTCACTCGCCGCGCGTGGTATTGCTGGATGAACCCGCATCAGGTTTAGACCCCGAAGCCCGTCACGAACTTGCGGAATTATTTTTGAATTTACAACAACAAGGCATGACCTTGTTGGTATCGTCACATATCCTCGCCGAACTGGAAGCCTACAGCACCGATATGCTGGTACTGCGCGAGGGGAAAATTATTGAACAAGTGGCGATTAAAACCACCACTCACGCGCACAGCCAAGATTTCAAACTGACACTGGCAACACCTGTAGATAATCTCGCCGCCGTGTTGCAATCCATAGACGCGCTCACGGTATTAAAAACCGAGGGCAATCAAGCCGCGTGGCTGCAAATACAAGGCGACAGCGTACAACACCATCAACTATTAACTACCCTGTTAGCCCGCAACTTACCTGTGTGTGAATTCGCTAAAATCACCAGCAATTTACAAGACGCTTATCTGGACACCATTAGGCACCGCGCATGAATCTGAATCCTGAATTTCAACGTCAACTGCAATTAGAATTTTCTCAAGCACGCCTTGTCGGTGTGCCGCTGATTTTAGGCATCATCTTCACCCTCACCTATTTTCTCGATAACCAGACTCATAACGAAGTGAGCATCACCGCACAAACCGCCTTAGGGTTATTCCTGCTGATGGTATCGTTTTGGGGAGCGCGGCAAGCGGTAGACAGCGTATTGGAAGAACAACGCAGCCACACATGGGACACGCAACGCCTGTCCGCATTAGACCCGTGGACAATGGTGTGCGGCAAATTATTGGGCAGTACGCTGGTCGTGTGGTATGGCGGCGTTATCTGCTTACTGGTGTATGGCTTGTCGGCAAATAACCTCGGCAATCTATTGTGGGTGTACGGCTACGCGATTACCAGCGGCTTATTAGTACAGAATATCAGCTTATTACTCAGTCTGATTGCCTTGCGCAAAGGACAAATCAACAGCAATTCCGTCATCACTGGCTTGGCAATCATAGCGGCGTTCACCATCGGCTCATGGATTATGCCGTTATCAAACAACCCGCAAGCCTTACAACACACCCCCGATGCCAGTTGGTACGGCATCAGCACCACCAGCCAGTTTTTAACTTTAATGACCGTCTGCTGGGCGTTGTTCTGGTGTGTGGTCGGTAATTACCGCCTCATGACGCAAGAGTTACGCATCCGCACCTTACCGTGGGTGTGGTTCGCGTTCGCGCTGTTTCTGATTGTGTACGCAGGTGGCTTTATCGAAGCCCAGCAGTTTAGCGAGTATTTTTATACCACCGCGTTCGCCATCTGCTTAACCCTCAGTTACCTGATTGTGTTTACCGAATATAACGAACCCATGCGCATTAAACGCCTGCTCACCTACATCACACAGGAAAACTGGCAACGCGCCGCCGAAGAACTGCCGTTATGGTGCATCACCTTTATCTTGGCGGCGGTAGTGGCATTACCCCTGTCCTTTACCCATCCCGCCGATATTGAAGAACTACACGTTTACCCCATCACCATTTTATTATTCCTGCTACGCGACATCGGCATCTTCCTGTTTTTCAGCTTCGGCAAAAACCCACAACGCGCATTCAGCCTGACCTTGCTGTCATTCGTACTGCTCTACGGCGTATTACCCGGAATATTCGCGGCGGCGGATTTAAAAGCGGTGTCGGCGTTATTTTTCCCGCTAGTCGCCGACAGCATGATTATTTCCATTCTGTGCATGGGCGTACAAAGTGCGCTGGTGTGGTACGTTCTGTATCAACGCTGGCAGGAAAGCGTTTGATGTGTTGGAGCCCAAAACAGGTTTTGGGCTTTAATTTAGGTAGGGTACGCTGTGCGTCACTGCCATTAAGTTAATAGATAAACCCCAGAGGGGTAAAATGTTTGTTTTCATCCGACATTTCACCCCTACGGGGCTTTGTCGTATTTATATTTTGTTGCTACAACCATTTCACCGCTACGCGGTTATGAACCGTCACCGCGTACGTTGGGTTAAATTGTGTGTGCGTAGTCGCGTAGGTTGGGGTGAGGTACGAACCCCAACGCATACCATGATGAATGTTGGGGTTCGCAAGCTCACCCACAACCTACACACACACTTACTTCTCTGAGAAAAAACATTATGCCCGATTATCCTGTTACACCTGAAACCATTGCCAGCAACCTTATCCAGAGTAGTTGCGACAACCATCTTTGGCTGCAATTCTGGCGTGACCAGCGCACCGATTTTCACCAGACAGTGGTCAATCCATTGCTTAGCAAATTCTGGTCTAGTCTTGATTTGGCGCGTGGCAGTCGGGTATTTGTGCCACTGTGCGGTAAAAGTCTGGACATGATCTGGCTTGCTCAACAAGGTCATGAAGTGATTGGCGTTGAATTAAGTCCTGTTGCTGTGCGGGCTTTTTTTCGCGAGAACCATTTAAAACCCATTAAACGGCGCATGGGTCAGTTCACACTATGGAACTGTGGCAACCTCAGCATTATATGCGGCGATTACTTCGCATTAACTAAAGCAGATGTGGGGCTATTTGATACCGTTTATGATCGCTCTGCATTGACCGCGTTGCCAGAAAATATTCGTCATCTTTATGTCGCGCAGTTAAAGCGACTCGTACCGAAAACCGCCAGAATTTTTTTACTGACCGTCGAAGATGCAGCAGAAAATGCGACCTTGAACCAAGCCACAGCCGTAGACGAAGAAATCAAAACCCTGTATTCAGCAGGTTTTGATATTGACTTGGCTTATGTTGAAAGCGTGTTTGAACCTGATACAGACTCAGACAATCAGCTGTTAAAACGCGCCGAATACAAAGTATATCGGCTTGCTAATAAATGAATCTACATAGCTTCCAGCAAAGACAACTCCGTCAAGGTATTCACATTGGTGAAAATCTCAGGTGATGCGCTGAAATCCACCTGTACGGCGTGGTGTTGTGCTAACCACGTTTGCACTTTGCGCTCACCGCTGGCTAAATAATCCTGTAAGCTGGTTTGTAAGCGGCTATGAATGGCTAAAAACACAGGATGCAGACGTTCACCGTCAAACGCTACCGCCACATCCGCATTCAACGCCGCACGGGTCGCTACTAATTTTTGTAAATGTTCGCTGGTCATCAAGGGCGCGTCACACGGCACAACCAGCAATACCTCGGCATCGGTATTCAGCATCGCGGTTAAGATACCCGCCAAAGGGCCGTCAAAACTGGCGGTTTGATCTGCCACTACCCGCAAACCGAATTGTTGGTATTGTTCATGGTGGCGATTGGCGTTAATAATCGTCTCATATACCAGTGGCGCGAGTGCGGCAATGGCATAACTGACCAGCGGACGACCGCGATAACACACCAAGCCCTTGTCTTGGTGATTCATCCGCCGCGCCAAGCCACCTGCTAAAATCACACCTGTTATTTTTGCTGAATTGTTCATAGTACAATACCCTCACTACTTTTTGACCCATTAGGAATAAGTGCCTTACATGAAAAACAAAACTCTATTATCCATTTTAAGCATTGCCTTAATCATGACCTTAAGCGGCAACGCGCTTGCTGCCAAAAAAACGAAAAAAGCCGCGAAAACCACACCCAACGCGCCATTAATCAATGATTATCCGACCCGCGACCGCGTGGAATATGTGTTGAATTGTATCGCGCAAAAAGACGGCAATTTGAGCAAAATGAATTATGTCACGCAATACGCTTGCGGGTGCAAAATCGACAAAATCGCGGAAAAAATGTCGTTTGCTGATTTTGAAGCCGCCAAAACATTTGGTTATTTAAGCAAACAAGCGGGTGATGCAGGCGGGGTATTTCGTGATCCATCACAGGCAAAAGATTTAAAAACCCGCATGAAAGAAGCGGAAGAGTATGCGCAACACAGTTGTTTTGTGAAATAACAGCATCTGTCCACGAAAGGCACGAAAAATTTTATAGTTCCCACGCTCCAGCGTGGGAATTCATCCTGCAACGCTCAGCGTTGCGACGCTAAAACACACGAAGACGCTAGAGCGTCTAACGCTGCATTCCAACGCTGGAGCGTTGGAACGATGTCTTCATAAAAACGCGAGACCTCCTAGGTTTTTAAAACCTAGGAGGTCTGATATTGCTTAGCTCAGCAACTCAACCAATATCTGCTCGTAAATATCGCTTAAAATATCCGCATCATCCACGCCGATATGTTCGTTGATTTTATGAATACTGGCGTTTAACGGACCCAGTTCAATCACTTGCGCACCTGTCGGGGCAATAAAACGCCCGTCTGACGTGCCGCCGCCTGTATCATCCAGCGTTTCAAAACCTGTGACGGTTTTAATTGCCTTATGCGCCGCCTCAATCAACTCGCCGCCTGAGGTTAAAAACGGATTGCCCGATAACCGCCATTCCACATCATAATTCAAGCCGTGTTTATCAAAAATCGCGTGAACACGTTGTTTAATCATGTCTTCGGTCAGTTCGGTACAAAAACGCAGGTTAAACAGCACTTCGACACTGGCAGGAATGATATTTTCCGCGCCTGTGCCTGCGTTGATATTGGACACTTGCAAGCTGGTGGGCGGGAAAAACGCATTGCCGTTATCCCAGACTTCTTCGGTTAAGGCTTTTAATGCAGGGGCAAACCGATGAATCGGATTGTCGGCAAGTTCTGGATACGCGACATGACCTTGCACACCTGCTACCGTCAATTTAGCGCATAACGAACCGCGCCGCCCGACCCGAATCACATCACCGATTTTTTTATCGCTGGACGGTTCGCCGACTAAACACCAGTCGATTTTATCGCCGCGTTGTTCTAATACTTCGATGACTTTCACCACGCCGTTGGTGGCAATGCCTTCTTCATCGCTGGTCAGCATGACGGCAATTGAGCCTTGATGGTCTGGGTGTTTGGCAATAAAACGCTCTACCGCCGTCATGAAAGCCGCAATACCGCCTTTCATATCTGCCGTGCCGCGTCCGTATAACTGACCGTCTCTTATAGTGGGTTCAAACGGCGGCGAATCCCACGATTCCAGCTTGCCCGTCGGCACCACATCGGTGTGACCAAGGAACGTTAATAACGGTTTTGCCGTGCCACGACGCAACCAGATATTTTGCGTGTCATTAAAATCCAGCCGCTCTTCATTAAAGCCCAGTGGCGTTAAATAAGCCGCTATCATATCCTGACAGCCAGCATCATTAGGGGTGATTGATTCGCGGCGGATTAAGTCTTTTAAAAGTTCTAGGGTTTGGGTCATGGTTACAGTATAGAAGTAGGTTGGGTTGCGGCTGTTTCGCAACCCAACGAATTTTAGAGAATGTTGGAGGCTGTTTTAACACAGCGCGGTGCGTGGGAACTAAAAAATTATGCTATATCAAATTTTGCCTGTCAGTCTAAAAAGTAACCCTGCGATAATTGTTATTTGTAGCGATCCCACACCCACTACCCAGCGGATTAAGTCCGCTTTAGTTTCGGCAATTTTCAATTCAAGCCTTAATTCAGTCTCTTTTAAATCGCGCTTGGTGGCTAAATCGTCCAGCTCATAATCATGCCGCGCCTGCTCCAAAGTGTTAAGCACGGTTGTTTTTTTGTAAATCAGTTAGCGTTTCGGCTTGTTCCTCACTAAACCCAACACCTTTGAGCTTTTTAACAAATTCATGCGTATCAAAAGTTAAAGTTGCCATTGTTTTACCCGTTTAGTTATCTATTGATGCTGTCACGTTTTGCCGCGCTAAATAGGCGGTGTTCGTGCAATTACACTTTATTTTACGCTAACCCCGATTATTCCAGCGGGGGTGTTTAAAATCGTAGGTTGGAATAAGCACGTCCAAGCGGTAGCGCAGGGCGAGCGTTTCCGACATCGCATAGGTTTGTCGGAAACACCTTATTTCTACAGGGCTACGCTGCTGTACCAGCATAAGGCTTCCAGTTGTTATAAATTGCAATGGTTGACCAGATAGCAAATAAAATTCCCACTCCAACGCCAGATATAAGATTGGCATCTTTTTCTAATTTTTCTCCGCGAGGATAGTTGCCTAGTGTGACCAACAATAGAAATATCCGTCCGATATTAAATAGCACTAAACACCAAAAAATATTCCAGAATACAAATTTAATAAATTCAAATATTACCTCTAAAATGCTATCCATTTTTAACTCGCAACATAATTATTATTAGACATCCTAATATAGATGCAAAACGTGTATCATTCCAACGCTCCAGCCATGTAGGTCAGGTTAGCGCGTAGGATGAGCCGAGCAGGTCGGTTTAGCGATAGCGTAACCCGACATTTTTCGGCTAAAAACGTACACAGTAGGTTATAAACCTAATGGTGCATTTTCTATTTTCTGCATTATTTTCTTCTTATTCTCATGAGCTACATTATTAAAATAACCATGTCCTTCTTCAAAGTATTGTTTAGTTTCCTCGTAAGACATTTCAGAATTATCTCTTTTGAAAAAAGAAAAAATATTCGCTATTTGTTCAATAATAAACACTGAGATAAAAACTGGAACTAATAGTATCCCTAGTACAATGAGCAAGGGCGCAAATAAAAGAAAAGGCATCGTTGTTTCAAATAAAATCCTTGATTCTTCTGATTTTTTATCATTAACAGATACTATAAATTGAAGATAATTTTTCTTAACAATTCTTTCTTCGAAACTTATATTTTCATAATATAATGGTATATTCATGATATTCACTTAATTTATATTATTATAAATAAGGCGGCAAATATTCGCCTAATTTTAAACTAGAATTTATTCTAGGTCTTTTTTAAGAAATTTTCTTCCAAACAATAATTTTTTATTCAATAAATAACCTTGTGATTTATAGAAGTCCATCAAACTATCAATTGGTTCTTCAATTCTAATAGTCTTTGATTTTTTAATGACGGCATACTCTAAGCATATCATTTCGATAATTTGAAACACATAGCCTCTAAGCGGATGCTGCCCATTTGGTGAGCCTTCTATGTAACACATTGATATAACTTCGCTCCCTCTACTTATTCGGCACAGGGCAAGTCCACATAATTCATTATTTGCCCATATCGCTATGCTTATCAAGCGTTTTCTATATTTTCTATTAAGCCTGCTGGTTTTACATTCCCAATCCCATCCACCATCTGGTGGTTGTCTTGTACTAATAGACTTCCATGTTTTTACCCATACAGTGAGTGCTTCTGGATTTATTTCGGTAATACTTAGCTTTTTTTGTAGTTCATTGGAAAATACATCAGATACTTGCTCTAATATTGCGTTGAGCATCTTAGGCATTCTTGATAGCTCCTTATAAGCCGAGTAGCTCGTAGGCACGAACCCCAACAAATTGACGTTAATGTTGGGGTTCGTACCTCACCCACAACCTACAGAGGGTATTCGTTTTTAAACCCAACAAGCAACTGCTCGCCCGTATCTAACACGGGGCGTTTTAACAGGGTGGGCGTGTTGTGTATCAACTGTATCGCTTTCTCACAGGTTAAATCGCTTTGCTGTTCAGGAGTCAGTTGTCGCCAACTGGTGCTGCTTCGATTCAGTAAGCTATTCCAATCCACCCGCGCGGTAAAATTTTGCAGGTGTTCCAGCGTTAAGCCATCGGCACGCACATCATGAAATTGATAAGCGATACCGTGTTGCTCCAGCCAATCCCGCGCTTTTTTTACCGTCGAGCAGTTTTTTATGCCGTACAGCGTGAACATGGTGGACTAGATTTGGCTGTTTAATAATTCATCTAAATCAGGTAATTCTTTATCTGCTTTGCAACGTTTTTTATAAATATCGACGAATTCCATAAAGGCTTGTTCGAGGTCGTCTAAGATGCCTTGTTCATTTTCGCGCTCTTCATCGGGAACTTCATCCGATTCCAGATATTCGTGCTGTAAATCCACTTCACTGTTTAAAGCAAGAATGGCGTAGATAATGGCGTTATTTGAAATGGTTTCGTTCATGATGATAATCCGTAAAAGTGGTGATTTAAATTGTCCACAAAAAACACGAAAGACACGAAAAATGATACTTTTTCGTGCCTTTCGTGGATATAAAGGTCTTTATTTCAAACTATCGGTAACGTGCGGTTCAATTAAAGCATACATTAGTTGGTGCATTTTCGGGCTGCCTGCAATGACGTTGCCCGATTCGACATAATTGTCATTAAAGGAAAAGTCGGTGACTACGCCGCCCGCTTCTTTAATCAGTAAAATACCTGCCGCCATATCCCATTCCATGATGCCGATTTCCCAATAGCCATCCAAGCGACCTGCGGCAACGTAAGCCAAATCCAGTGCCGCCGAACCTGCACGACGGATGCCTGCGCATTCGGTGGTCAAGGCGCGGAACATTCCTGTGTAAGCGTCTAAGTGTTTGTCGGTTTTAAACGGAAAACCTGTGCCTAACAACGCGCCTTTTAAGCCGTTGGGTTGGGTAACGCGCAGTTTGCGGTTGTTGAGCATCGCGCCGCCGCCGCGTTTGGCGGTAAATAATTCATCACGCAACGGGTCATAAATAACGCCGACTTCCAGCTTGCCTTTGTGCTTTAAGGCGATAGACACGGCGTATTGTGGAAAGCCGTGGATAAAATTGGTAGTGCCGTCTAAGGGGTCAATAATCCAGACGTAATCATTGCCTTCTTGTACGCCGCTTTCTTCTGCCAAAATGCCGTGGTCGGGGTAAGCGGTTTTGATGATGTTGATAATTTCGCGTTCCGCCATACGGTCAACTTCGGTGGCGTAATCGTTTCTGCCTTTTTGGTCAACGCGCAATTGATCCACTTTATCAGCTGAACGTAGGATAAGATCGCCCGCGAGTCTGGCAGCGCGAATGGCGGTATTTAACATGGGTTGTTGCATAAGCGTAGTATTTTTAATGAGCGTGGTAATTAGCTGGAGTGCAAGCTGTGCCTGCAAGTCAGGCAAAGCCTGACCTCCAGCCCAAAGTTAAGGCGCGTAATGCGTTTCGATGTAGCGTTGTACGATTTCCTGAAATTCTTCGGCAATACGGTCGCCTTTCAGGGTGACGGTTTTTTCGCCATCTTCATAAACAGGCGCGACAGGGGTTTCGCCTGTTCCGGGTAAGCTGATGCCGATATTGGCACTTTTACTTTCGCCCGGACCGTTGACTACGCAACCCATGACGGCAATTTCCATTGCTTCGACACCCGGATATTGAGTGCGCCAGACAGGCATTTGATCGCGCAGATACGTTTGAATATCCATTGCCAGTTTTTGGAAATAATCGCTGGTAGTGCGACCACAACCAGGGCAGGAAATAACCATCGGCGTGAAGGAACGAAAGCCCATAGTCTGTAAAATTTCTTGTCCGACGATGACTTCTTGAGTTCTGGATGCACCCGGTTCAGGCGTCAAAGAAATACGGATAGTGTCGCCGATACCTTGCTGCATAAGCACGGACAACGCCGCCGCAGACGATACGATACCTTTTGAACCCATGCCTGCTTCGGTTAAACCTAAATGCAGAGCGTAATCAGAACGGCTGGCTAAATCTTGATAAATGGCGATTAATTCTTGGACGTTGCTGATTTTGCAGGACAGAATAATTTTGTTTTTGCTTAAACCGATTTCTTCAGCTTTTGCCGCGCTTTCTAATGCCGATAACACGATGGCTTTGCGCGTGACAGCGGCTAACGGCTCAGGTATTTGTAAATTACGGTTTTCATCTAATAAGCGCGTTAATACTGATTGATCCAAACTGCCGCCGTTGACACCGATACGCACGGGTTTATCGTACTGACAGGCAAATTCAATCATTTGCTGAAACTGCGGATCGCGGCTTTTGCCACGTCCGACATTACCCGGATTGATGCGGTATTTATCCAATGCTGCGGCACAATCAGGGTATTTTTCCAGCAATTTATGCCCGTTGAAGTGAAAATCACCGACGATAGGCACACTGTAATCTTTTGCCATGAGTTGGCTTTTAATCTCAGCAACCGCAGCGGCGGCTTCTTCGGAATTAACGGTGATGCGGACTAATTCAGAGCCTGCATCGGATAATTCCATAATTTGTTTGACGGTAGCCTTGATGTTGGCGGTGTCTGTGTTGGTCATGGACTGCACCACGATAGGTGCGCCGCCTCCGACTTGAACATTGCCGACTAATACGCCGTGAGTGATTTTTCTGATACTGATTGACATATTCTGCACTGGAAAATAAAAAAGAATGGCGGTGATTATACCCTATCGTCACCGCCCTGCCATTAAGTTAAACCGTCACTAGCACAGATGCTGGAATACCGTCAAAGTTTAAGGGTATAAAGCGACGATGGTTAAACCTGCCTCCTCAGGCAAGCCGAACATTAAGTTCATCACCTGCACCGCTTGACCTGACGCACCTTTCACCAAGTTGTCGATGACGGATAGCACCACAATGGTGTTGCCGCCTTGCGGTTGATGAATGGCAATCTGGCAGTTATTGCTGCCGCGTACATCACGGGTGCTGGGGTGTGCGCCTTGCGGCAATACATCGACAAAGGTATCCTGTTGATAACGCTGTTCATACAGGGCTTGAATATCGGCAACACTGGCGGTCAACTGACTGTATAAGGTCGCATGAATGCCGCGTATCATCGGTGTTAAATGCGGTACAAAGGTCAGATTGACAGGTTTTCCTGCAACTAAGCGCAAGCCTTGGCTGATTTCGGGTAAATGCCGATGCCCGCTCACGCCGTAGGCTTTGAAACTTTCGCCTATTTCGCTCATTAAACCTGTCAGCTCGGCTTTACGTCCCGCGCCGCTGACTCCTGATTTTACGTCGGCAATAAGATGATTCACATCCACCAGCCCATTTTCAATCAGTGGCAAAAAACCCAGTTGGACAGCGGTCGGATAACAACCCGCACAGGCGACTAACCGCGCTTGCTTAATGGCTTCACGGTGAATTTCAGGCAAACCGTACACCGCTTCGCTGATTAACTCAGGGCAGGCGTGTTCCATGCCGTACCAGTGACTCCATTCGGCGGCATCTTTTAAACGAAAATCTGCCGATAAGTCGATGACTTTTACGCCACGCGCCAGTAGCTGTTCTGCCATTAACATCGCCGTGCCGTTGGGAGTGGCAAAAAACACCACGTCACAGCTTGCCAAGGTGTCCAGCTCTGGCGCGGTAAACAGCACGTTAATACGACCGCGTAAACTCGGATACACTGCATCCACTCTGATACCCGCATCACCGCGTGATGTTACCACCGCAACTTCAACCTCTGAATGCAGTGCTAAAATCCGCAATAGCTCTACGCCCGTATATCCTGTTCCTCCTACAATACCCGCACGAATCATTGTTTATCCTGTTAAAAATTGTTAAAAAATTGTCTGGGAGTCCAATAGCTTCAGCCATTGGAAAACAGCTAAAGCTGTTTTACTCCAGCGTTGCGCATCTAAAGCACAAGAAGACGCTGGAGCGTCTACGGCTGCATTCCAACGCTAGAGCGTTGGAACGATAACTTAATTTAATACGCAGAAAACCTGCGAGGTTTTGAAAACCTCGCAGGTTTTAAGCACATCGTTTAAATCTATATGCCAATACCAGCATATAATACCCCATCCTTGTTTTTCCAGAACGCCACTTATGATGATTCCAGAATTCATGCAGGCTATTGAAGTTGAAGCCGATACCTTACAACTCACCGCGCGTCTCACCCCCAAACCCGCCAGTCATCAGGTATTAATTAAAGTGGTGGCGGCGGGCGTTAATCGTCCTGATATTTCCCAGCGCAAAGGTTTGTATCCGCCACCGACGGGCGCGTCCGATATACTTGGCTTAGAAGTAGCAGGTACGATTGTGTTAGTCGGCGCGGCGGTCAGTCATTTAAAAGTCGGCGATACCGTGTGTGCGTTAGTGACAGGCGGCGGTTATGCGGGCTATTGTTTAGCATCGGCATTATTGTGTTTACCGATACCTAAAGGCTTGTCGTTTGTCGAAGCAGCGGCATTGCCTGAAACTTTTTTTACCGTGTGGAGCAATGTGTTTGACCGCGCCCAGTTACGCGCTAAAGAAACGCTGTTAGTCCACGGCGGCACCAGTGGCATCGGCGTGACCGCTATCCAATTGGCGAAAGCCTTTCATGCCAACGTCATCGTCACCGCTGGGTCTGCGGAAAAATGCAACGCCTGTGTGCAATTCGGTGCCGATACCGCTATCAATTATCACGAACAGGATTTTGTCACGGCGGTTCATAAAGCGACACGCAATAAAGGCGTGAATGTTATCCTCGACATTATCGGCGGCGATTATTTTCCGCGTAACTTAAAATGCTTGGCTTATGATGGACGCTTGGTGCAAATCGCCCTGCAAAACGGTATAAAAGCGGAGATTAATTTATTACCGATTATGGTGAAACGATTGACCATCACAGGCTCAACCTTACGCGCCAGAGACGATGCCTTTAAAGCCGATATAGCCAACCAACTGCATAAAAACGTCTGGCCGTTACTGGCATCGGGTAAAATTAAACCTGTTATTGATTCCACTTTCACGCTGGATGAAGCCGCCGTTGCCCATGAATACATGGAAAGCAGTCAGCACATCGGCAAAATAATTTTAGAGGTCTAACGCTATGAACCACCGCACACTGATTTCTGCGCATGAATTACACCATTTCAGCCAGCCTGACTGGGTAATTATTGATTGCCGATTTTCACTCGCCAACAGCGCAGCGGGCAGTTATGCCTATCGCCACGGACATATTCCGAATGCCCGTTATGCGCATTTGGATAATGATTTATCTGCGGCGATTACTGACACCACAGGTCGTCATCCGCTGCCTGATTTTAAAGCACTGGCAAAAAAACTGGGCGCGTGGGGTGTAAGTAATCACAGTCAAGTCGTGGTGTATGATGATGCAGGTGGTGCGTTTGCGGGGCGGTTATGGTGGCTATTACGCGCTTTGGGGCATGATAATGTCGCGGTATTGGATGGCGGTATTAAACAATGGCAACAACAAGGCTACGAACTGACAACCGCCCTGCCCCGCATTAAACCTGCCAGTTTCAGAGCTTACCTGAATGACAACCTATGGCTGACCGCAGGGCAAGTGGAAAACCAACTGGCGCGTAAAGCCATTACGCTGATTGATGCCAGAACCCCAGAACGCTATCGCGGCGAACAAGAGCCGATTGATCCAGTGGCTGGGCATATTCCCTACGCATTGAACCGCGCCTTTCAGCTTAACCTTAATGCAGTGGGATTATTTTTAGCACCCGATCAATTACGCGCCCAATTTAAACAACTGATTGGCGATGTTAAACCTGAACAAGTGTTGCATTATTGCGGCTCAGGCGTAACCGCGTGTCATAATGTCTTGGCAATGGAACACGCGGGATTATATGGCTCTAAGTTGTACGCGGGTTCTTGGAGTGAATGGATTAGAAATAAAAATCGGGCAGTGGCAACGTGTTGCTAGTAAATAGCGGCGTGACACATTAGAATCATTATGTATTGATAGTTCCGATGCTCTAGCATCACTGCCCACAGTTAAGCCTGACGGTTCATAACCGCGTAGCGGTGAAATGGTTGTAGCAACAAAATATAAATACAATAAAGCCCCGTAGGGGTGAAATGTTCGATGAAAACACACATTTCACCCCTAGGGGGTTATGTTGTGTCTAATCGCTTGATGCTACAAACATTTTACCCCGCTGGGGTTTTTTCTTAACTTAATGTCAGTGATGCTCTAGCGTGGGAATTCATCCTGCAACGCTCCAGCGTTGTGTGTTTGAAATACAAGAAGACGCTGGAGCGTCAACAGCTACATTCCAACGCTGGAGCATTGGAACGATATAATGTTTTTTCAATCATCAAAGGAAACTAACACCATGAGTTCAAATACCGTGATTAATCCGTCAGCGTCCAGCACGTTGGCAACCAATAAAGTATTGCGTAACACTTATTTATTATTATCCATGACGCTGTTTTTCAGTGCCATGACCGCTGGTTTATCTATGATGATGAACTTGCCGCCGTTTGGCTTTCTTATCACCATCGTCGGCTTTTACGGTCTGATTTTTCTCACATCAAAATACAGCGACCGCGCCTTAGGCTTGCTGTTTACTTTTATGCTGACTGGTTTTATGGGCTTAACGTTGGGCCCGATTTTAAATATGTACATCCACAACTTCAGCAATGGTCATGAATTAATCATCATGGCATTAGCGGGTACAGGTACGATTTTCTTGGGTTTATCCGCTTACGCATTAACCACTCGTAAAGATTTCAGCTTCATGGGCGGCTTCTTGATGACAGGAATGCTGGTTGCTATTTTAGCGATGATTGGCGCAATAGTATTTGCTATCCCTGCGTTATCACTGGCGGTTTCAGCGATGTTTATCTTGTTGATGTCTGGCATGATTTTATACCAAACCAGTGAAATCATTCACGGCGGCGAAACCAACTACATCCGCGCCACGGTGTCGTTATATGTGTCACTGTACAACTTATTCTTGAGCTTGTTGCAAATATTGGGCATCTTTGGCGGCAGAGAATAAACCGCGTTACCGCTACAATATGACTGCCAGTCCTTAGAGGACTGGCAGTCATTAAGCTATCTTCACCCATTCCCGCAACTGCTCTAGCACCCACGCAGCATCATCAAGACATAAATCATGCCCTGCCCACGGATGGCTGATTAACGGCAATGACCAGCGTTTACTGATACTTTCTGAACAGGCAGATGACACCAGCCTGTCTCCTAAGCCATTCAACAATAATACGGGCGGAATCGGTTTAGCCAGTGCAGGTGCGTACTTGGCGGCGGCGATAATTTGCCGTAGTGCGTTTTGTTTGCTCACAGGGCGTGCGCGTTGGATGTTGTCCCACTCTACTGCAACACTTTCATGCTGAGCGGCAAGATTACTCACCAGTTTTACAATCGCCAATTCCTGTTGATAACAATCGGACTGACAGACAATACCCGCCAGTTTGCCGTAACTTTGCCAGCGCAACCGCTGATAAAACGGATTAACTGTTGCCAGACTACTGTTCATCAACACCGCGCTATGAATATCATCAGGATATTGCTGCATCCATTCCCACGCCACCATGCCACCTAAGGACAAGGTTAATAATCTGGGTTTCGACTGCAAATAACCTTTTTCCAGCGCGTGTTGGCGTAACAGCCGCGTTATCTCGGCAATAGAATCGGGACTGGTTTCCTGATAATAAGCACCACTACCCGATAAATCCAAGGTGTTAATCTGCGCGTCTGGAAAAGCCTGCTGCATTTGCGCGACAAAATCGCCCCAATGTCCTGCTTCACGCGTTAAACCGCGCAATAATAGCCAGTTATTGTTCATACCATAACCTCATTGCCTGTTGCTCATAATCCCGTTTTTGCAGGGCATCCTGTGTTATCCAGCCCTTGGGATTTAATAAACTGCGGTATAAAAAATCAAACAAAATTAAATGTCGTCTTAAAATACGCTGTTGCCGATGCGGGACTAACGGATGAAAC
>Ga0208509_1000104_pt1 | contig 37875 bp, 26 predicted proteins | sample LakWasMeta7_HOW4_2_FD_183857 | JGI IMG/M metagenome (GOLD analysis project Ga0208509, IMG submission 183857) | Freshwater sediment methanotrophic microbial communities from Lake Washington under simulated oxygen tension - Sediment Metagenome... | ecosystem: Environmental > Aquatic > Freshwater >...
CCCGACCAGCCGGGCAATTCCAGCGCCAAGCGCTGCAAATAGCCGGCCCATAGGGCCTGCGGGATGTCCAGATGGCTTAACTGCAGGATAATGGCGTCCGTCGCATCTTCCGGCAATTCGGCCATGATCTCCTGCCAGTCGGGCAGCTCATGCAAGAACGGATTAGCGTCATAACGGGCGCTTGCATGCCAGGCCGCATACAGTCCAAGCCGGCTGCGTTCGGGCATTTGCCAGGACGCCAGGCCTTCATCCATGCACGAGGCGCAGAGTCGAATCAGCTGCGGCCGCACCGCATCCAGAATGTCCGTCCCGGTCAGCGCCAGAATAAAACCGCGCAAGGTCATGCCCTCACCCAACTGCGCCAATAATTCATCCAGCTCTGCGCTCGCCTGCTGCTGCATCTGATAATGCACCTTGGCCGATTGCCGGCCTCGCGGCTGAGCGTTATGACTCAGCCAGTCTTCTGCCTGCTCCAGAGACAAATCCAGCAGGTTTTCCGGATGCAGCCCTCCCTGTTCCATCTCCAGTTTGCTTAAAATGCTTTCCCATAAGGACCTGACGGCTTCGCTCTCCAGACCGCTATCGGCCAGCAATTGGCGCCTGACCGCTTCAGGTACATCGGCCTGCACCGCATCCAGGGCGTTCAACTCTTCCAGTTGCCAATTAAACTGACTGACGGTCACGCCTTCCAGGCCAAACAGCATCGCAAGACGAAAAATCTCCTGCCGGGTAATCGACCGGTCTTTGAGTTGGCAAACGCTCCGTTCCGGCTGCAACGGCTGGTGATGCGAAAAGGCGGCGGCTAAATCATCGTCGCTGATCCGTCCCTGTTGATAAAAAGCACGAAACTGTTCTTCCGGCAAATAGCCCTTAATTCCGGTCAGCGCCTCAAATGCGGCCAGCGCGTCTTCAAAGGGCAAGTGCTGGAACCCATGCAGGGTATTGTGATGCACGAAATCCTGAATGGGCGCCTGGGCAGGCAGCACATGATCCAAATGGCTTAGCGCGGTGTTGATGTGATGACGTAAATCTTGGATGTCTTCGGCGTTTAATGGGGAGACTTGCATCGGGGATCCTAATAATTCTCGGCAGTGCCCTAAAGGCTGTGACTGATCAGAGACTGCATGTGCGCGATAGTGGCCGTTGACAGCCCGATCAACGACCCCGGCAACAGTCCAAAGAACAAGATGCCCGCCGCCAATAGGCCTGTCGCGAGCAACTCAGGCGCACGTAAATCCTCGATCTGCTGCATCTGCGGCTTTACCGGCCCGGTAAACAACAGACTGATGGTGCGCATGGCATAAGCCGCGCTGACCAAAACACTCATGCTGAAAAACACCATCACCCAAGTCCATTGCTGAAAACCGCCAATGAAGGCATACAGCTCGGCGACAAATCCGACGGTACCCGGTAATCCCATGGCCGCTAACAAGGTCAATGACATCATCAGGGCAAAACGCGGCATGACCTGAATCAGCGAACTGTAATCCTGAATATTGCGGGTATGGGTGCGTTCATAAAGCAGCCCCACCAGTAAAAACAGCGCGCCGGCCACCAGGCCATGCGCGGTCATCTGCAAGACCGCAGCGACCATGCCGGCCTCGTTCAAAGTCGCAATGCCGAGTAAAACGATACCCATGTGACTGACGGAAGAATACGCAATCATGGCCTTCAGATCGCTTTGCCGCCAGGCCAGCAGACCGCCGTAAATCATGCCGAACAGCGCCAGAAACACCAGCAGCGGCTGCAAGGCTTGTGCCGCGGAGGGCAGCATCACAACAGCCTTGAGCAAGCCATAAGCGCCCATCTTCAACAAGATGCCGGATAGCAGAATACTGACGGAACTGGGCGCCTCAACATGCGCCAGCGGCAGCCAGCCGTGCAGAGGGAAAACCGGCATCTTGACGCCGAAGCCGATCAAAAATCCGAGCAAGGCCCAGATCTGCTGATCCTTGGGCATGTTTTCCGAAACATGTATCATTGCGCTCATCAATGAAACCTGCCCCGGCACATACTCATAGACGGCAATCAGGCTGATCAGCATAAAAACCGAGCCGCCCATGGTATAGAGCACAAAATTAAGACTGGCCGCATGTCGGCGCTTGCCGCCCCAGCGATCGATCAGAAAAAACAGCGGAATGAGGGTGACTTCCCAGAAGATATAAAACAAGGCCCAGTCCTGAGCCAGAAACACGCCCAGCATGCCGAACTCCAGCAACAGCATGCAAATATAATAACCCTTGGCCCTGCTGGAAATGCCCGAAGACGCCAGCAGCGCAATGGACATGAGCAAGGTCGCCAGCACCACCATGGGCATAGACACGCCATCGACGCCCAGTGCATAAGCGCTACCGAATTTGGGGTTAAGCGGGAAATGCTCGTAAAACTGCAGATCGCCAAGGCCTGGCTCGAAAACGCTGAGCAGCCAGCAAGACGTCAACAGGGCAAAACCGGCAAAAACATTGCCTATGCCCTGGATGAGACGCGCGTGTTGACCGGGAACAAGAGCCAAAATCAAGGCGCCAACAGCAGGAGCCCAAAGCAGAATGCTCAAAATCGCCATGATTTTTGTTTAACCTTAGCTAGTAAGTGAGTTATTGTTAAATAGTATCGATTCGATATTATATTAAAGCATTCATTGTCAAACTTCCACCCCTGCTTTGCTAAAGTGCGCAAGTCCGGTCATGGAAGTATCGATTGGGGATTGCTAAGCGGCAATGTATGAAATAAACCACTTGTCGTGCATTTGCAGATTAAAAGCGTTTTGATCGGCTAATTTACAAATGGTGGGATTATACCTGCCGATTGACCATTGGCAAGCAGCACGGGCAATTGCTGCTAAATAGCAGGGTAATTGGGTAACTTTGAAATTGTGACGGGCCCTCTTGAAAAATGCACTCGAGGCCGCCTTCATTGCCGTTTACTTTGTTGCCGGCGCCTCATGATTCTGGCGCCATAAGCGCTGGAAACGAAACGAGACAATGATTCTTAAGCCAACGAATAGAGTAACGGTCGCCATCATATAAGCCAACGCGACACCGACCGGACCATATTTCTCACCCAGCACAAAACCTAACAACACCATAGAAAAGGTTGCAAAGGCCTTCAACATCACCACCAACCGATGAACCCCCATAAACTGCAGAAGATAAGACGCATCGGCAAACAAAGCACTGACAGAAGCGCCGACAGCAATAAGAACCAGTGTCTGGTAGCCCGCAATGAATTGATCGCCGAAAAAACCCAATATCATCTCGCCTGCGAAAAAAATAAGGCCCAACATCAGCAAAATGAAAGTGCCGACCGCCAACGCTCTTTGCCGGATCAGTTGCTGCATAGACTGCTTGTCCGCCCGATTGATGAATAGCACCATCGTAGGCAAGTAATAGCGATTGGTTGAAGTGCCGATCAGTGTAATGAAACCGCCTGTCTGCGCGGCAACTGCATAAATGCCGACTTCTATCCCGGAAGTAAACAACATGTCCAAGATGACGACACCGCTACTGGTCATGATCGTCATCAAAAGACTGCTCATAACCAACGGCAAAGATCGCCTGAGCCACTTTTTTCCGAGCACTACCGGCACTGAATGTTTAATCTCTTTCGGTGTCACGGAGTTAAAAATGCTCCGCATGACCGCCAAGACAACAATCCATGCGCTACCGAGACAAATCACTGCACTTAGCGCCGATAACGGCCAAGGGGAAAAATAAACACAACTGCCCAGCAACAACAGATAAACAATAGGTAAAAATACCCGGTAAACCGCAATACTGAGCAACTGTGCGCCCTGCGCTGCAATCACTTCGACCAGAAAAAGCGTCAATGCAATAACAGGCAGAAAACCGGCAAACACCACAATGGCAATATGATAGTCCGCATGGTGGGAAACCAAAAAAGTCTCCAGCCCCACACTGAGCAGGATTATCAGTAACACACTCAGTCCGGTGATGCTCCGCAAGGAAAACAACCAGAAACCACGAAACCTTTGCCAATCCTGACGTTCGCGAAACAATGCGATCGCACGCAAGGCATATTTTTCAAGCCCCAGCGTCGCCAGCGTCGATAACATAGTGACCACCGAGACCGCCACACTGTAATCATCAAAATCACTCACCGTCAGCAATCTGGCCAATAGAATATTAGCCGCATACATCAAGGCGTAATTGAAGAGGACAAAAACAAATAGCCACAAAGAGCGGAAATCTTCAAGATGTGGGCTTGTCATTACAAAACATCCATTTTAAAACTGCATTTTTCATTAATAAAAAAAAGAAGTCGCTAGGGGCGATATTGCAGGCGGGCATAGCGAAAGAAAGACATGCATGATTTCCGATGTTCAACATACGGCGCATAGCGATGAAGAAGACTTCAACCTCCCTATCGATGATATCCGTAACAATCCAGCCAAATTGTAGCTTCACATCCGGGTAACGGGATACCGGCTATCCCTGCCGATATGCCGAATTGTTCCAAGCCGGGATATTACCCCGCATCAACGCATGCTACCGGCGTCTTTATTAAGCGGGACTGGCGCTTCTGCAGTCCTGCTGATTTTGAAGCCCGCCACCGTCCCATCCATTTCATTGGCAGTCAGCAGGTAGTGTTCGCCCGCAACGGTAAAATGAGCAATGCCTTCGGGCGATTTTGCCTCATCGCCGGGAATTTTACCCAGAGCGACCGCTCTCGGGTTGGCAGGATCAGCCAGGGAAATCAGGATCACGGCGCCTGATCGCTCCATGCCGACCGCTGCCCACGGACTGCCCTCCATTTCGAATGACACCAGCATCTCGGGCTCGGCACCTTTCCTGTTGCTCCGGCTATCCGGATAGACGCCATGGGCAAAAGAAATTTCATCCAGCTGATTACCCGTATCACCGATCAGCTTTCCTGTTTTGACATCAAAAACGCTGACCGTACGGCCGCCGCTGAACAATTGCTCGCCGCTAACAGAGGGATCGATATCGGTATCGCCTTCATCGGCGGTTATGAAGTAACGCCCATCCGGAGTCAGGGCGATGCCATCCGGCTCGCGCAAAGCCTTGATGGTATCCTGGAACTCTACCCAGCCATTATATTGGGCATCAATGCGATGCTCGGTCACCCCCATATTGAAATAACCCAGCACGCGCTCGTTGACAACGTCCACCTCCGCCACTTCATTGGTTTCCTGCAGCGTCACATAAGCCTTGCTTGCATCGGGGGCAATGGCAATATATTCGGGTTCCAGCAAGGCCTTCGAATGGCTTTGAATGGGGAACAATATTTTCCGTTCGCCACTTGTCTCTGTGCCAAAAACATCGGCGCCTTCAAAACTGCCCAATTTGACCTTTTTCTTTTCTATGATGCCATTGCCGTCAAAATCCATCTTTTTGCTGATCTTGCCATCGCCATCCCAGTCCACTTCGCGCTCCAGAAAATGGCCTTGCTCCTGCACAATAAAACCCTCACGATATTTAACTTCCGCCATCGCCAGATTGTTGTTGGCCTTCACCCGACCGGTTGCATCCAGGTGAATGATAGAAATGCTGCCCTCAGCGCTGAAGAATTGTTGGGTTTGCCGGTCGAAGGAATAATCTTCCCCTTCATTGGCCACCATAACCAGACTGCCATCCTGGGAAAATACAACCGAATCGGGTCCATAACCCACTTCAACCTTGTCGACTAATGCCCCGGTAGAGGCCGAACGAATTTCCAGGCGCCCGCGTTGAATGCCTGTATCGACAACGGCGGCAAATAAATCGGAAGCAGGATGAAACGCGACTGAGGTCAATTCCTCGCCTTTGGCCGTCTTCAGCGAAAAGCGCGCAATTCTTTTCAGTTTTTGCGGATGGCTGACATCCAGTAAATCGACTTCGCCGGTATCGAAATTGCTGAGCACCGCTCGCAACGTCGATTGCTGCACACTGATGATCTCGGTGCCTTGCTCATAACCCGAATAATAGAGGCTGACCGGCTCAAGAGCCCACCCCCCCGTCACCATCGGTTGCGATGCGCAAGCGCCCAAAAAAAGCAGGGGCGCCAGTTTGATAATATTGCTGGTTTTCAATGTCGGCCTTAAATACATGATATGAAATGTTGTTTGAAACTTTAACAAAAGTCGTAACAGCATATGATATATGAATTTTTATGCGTAAAAAAAAAGCCGCATTGAATAAACAATACGGCTTTGTAAGCTAATGTAAATTAACAGTAGGCCTTAGAACGCCAATTGTCCGCGTAACATGAAGGTATCCAGGTTATCCGGCTCTCCGCCATCAACAGTAGTCAATGGAGAGTTTTCAATTTCCAGTACCCTGTTATAGTCCGCCATGAAACGAATATTGCTGTTGACATACCAGTTCAGCGCAACCGTCAGGTTGGTCATCTGGCCGCCTTTTGAATAGTCGGTTAAATCGACTTCGGCATAACGCAGCGCCAGCTCCCATGCGCCCAAGCCGCCGTTTTTAAAGCTGAAGGGTTTGCTGGGATCGACTTTATAAAACTTGCCTTCCTTGTACTTGCGCGATTCCCCGGTGATTGTCCAAGAGGCCTCTCCATACCAGCCGTCAAAATCCAGATTGTCGGCGCCAGCTTCACGATCCAGCCAGGTATGCGTATATTCGCCGCCGACGGTGAAAGGACCATACAGCGCGTTGGCTTCCAGACCCACCATTTTGATGTTGTTGATATCTGCGATATGCCCCGTATCAATCAGCTTCAGGTTGGACATATGCGACGTCTCGTAAGAATACTTCAGATCCTTGTCAGTGACCTGATCCTTAGCGTCTGGAACGCGATAGTTGCCGGCGACGCCCAAATGAACCACCTTGGTTTTTTCATTGATCGGCGCATAAGTCCAGCGCGAGTTGATCGCCCAGCCTTCATCCGCCTGATCTAACTGACTGTTGGGATCGACGGTCTCGCCATAGATACCGACTTGTCCGGTCCAATCTTTGTTCAGACTGGCGATGTTAAGACCGATGGCCCGATCCACGGTCGGCTCGTTCAGTACGTTCATCAATGAACGTTCCATAAACATCATGTCGTTCGAACTTTCCTGCAACTCACGGCTAAAAGCCTGCTTTTGCTGGCCGACCGTGACATTCAGATTCATAAAATCGGTGAGCTTACCCAGACCGTTGTATTGAATAAACATGTCTTTAACCGCGACCTTGTTATCGGCGAAGTCGACCTGGCTTTTGAAATCCCAATCCCGGAAGAAAGTTCCCAGGAATTCCATACGCGCGCGACGGATTTCCGTGCCGTCATTGGCTTCTACATGACCGCCTCTACTATTCAAATAGTCGTCGCCACTGCTGTAGGAGGCGTCGGCATGAATACGGCCACCCAGTCTGAATTTGAAGTCTTCGTCGGCTGATTCAACTTGCAAGCCTTTTTTGTCCATTTTGACCTTAACTTTTTCAGCTTCCTTCATGTGTTCGTCCAGCGCTTTCAACTCATTGGTCTTCAAGTCCAGATCATTGCGGATTTCTTCCAACTCTGCTTTTTGGGTCGAGGTGTCTTCAATTTTTTCGAAAGACCCCATTTTTACCCGGTTAAAGCCGGGTTCCGCATAGATCTGCTTGGTTTCGGTATCCACATAAAGATCAATAGCAAAAGCAGAGGAGGAAACACCCGCCCCTAAAACTGCTGCTACCGCCAAAGTAAGTTTTGAAAATTTCATTGCCTGCTCACGATTATTGAAAAAGTTCCGCCAAGGATAAGGAGGGAAAATGACAGCTTTGTGACGGCTTTATGACAGTTTTGTTAAAAGCCACAAATCATGGCTAAAAAGCGACAGGCAAAGCGAAATTGTGGGGCAAATCTAAATTTAATTCTACAAATGAGAATCGTTTGCATCTTTAAAACTATTTGCACTATACTCTCTGCAACATTTTTTTATTCCGCGGGGGGTCAGATGAAACATAGCAATACACTTTTATTAAGATCGGGCGTGGCGAGCGTGCTGGTCGCCTTGAGCGCGTCGGCAGACGCCATTGAAAAACCGAAAACCATGGAAGACATGTGGAAAATCATTCAGGCGCAGCAACAGCAGATTGATGCCATGAAGGCGACCATGGCGGCGGCACCACCGGCACCGGCACCAACTCCCGCACCTGTGGCTCAAGCCGCCGCTCCCAAGGCCGCGCCCAGCAATGTGGAAAAACTGGAACGCAAGACCGATATCCTGAGTCAGGAAGTTGAGAAATTGCGCACCAATCTGGCCATTCCTGAAGAAGCCCAATATAAAAGCGCCTACGGTTTGGGCCCCGCCGCGTCCAAGGTATATCAGGTCGGCAAGGGCTTATCGATAGGCGGTTATGGTGAAGCCAATTACCAGGTGCGCGTCGATGATCAGGGCGGGCATGATAATAAAGGTAAGCAGAAAAATCCCGACAATGCCGACCTGGAACGCCTGGTCTTGTATGCCGGCTATAAATTTACCGATAACATTCTGTTCAACAGCGAGATTGAATTTGAACATGCCTCAGTCGAAGGCAGCGGCAATGGCAACGGCGATGTTTCTGTAGAATTCGCCGCGCTGGATTTCTTTATCGATCCGATGGTCAACGTCCGCGCCGGTATGGTATTGATGCCGATGGGCTTTATTAACCAGATTCACGAACCGCCCTTTTATTTCGGCAATAACCGGCCGGAGGTGGAGCGGCAGATCATCCCCAGCACCTGGCGTGAAATCGGTGTCGGTCTGTTCGGTCAAATAACGCCCGAATTGACTTATACGACCTATGTCGTCAATGGCATGGAGGGGGCAGATTTTAGCAGTGCCGGCATACGCGGTGGCAGACAAAAAGGCGCCCAGGCCCTTGCTGAAGATTTGGCCTTCGTGGGCCGCGTGGATTATACGCCGGAGGCGCTGCCGGGAGTATCGGTCGGAGGCTCGGCTTATCTGGGCAATTCGGGGCAGAATCAAGATTTTGCCGGCCAACAAGCCGATGTCTTTACCCAGCTGTATGAAGCGCATGTGCAGTGGAAATATCGCGGACTGGAATTCCGTACTTTAGGCTCATGGGGTCATATTGATGATGCCGACGTAGTGACGGCATACAGAAAAGCAAACGGCCTTAATGATGCCACGGTAGGCGAAAATAACTACGGCTGGTATACCGAGGTCGGCTACGACATATTGCCTTTAATATTCAAGGATACCTCACAATATCTGGCGCCCTTCTTCCGTTATGAACAAATGGATACGCTTGCCAGTGTGCCGACAGGAGGTTCGGATGACGAAACCAAAGACAGACAGATTTATCAGGTCGGCTTGAACTACAAACCCATTCCGAACGTGGTCATCAAGGCGGATTATCGTAATTTCAAAGCGAAAAAAGGCGATCTGCCCGATGACTTCAACCTGGGGCTTGGTTTTATTTTCTAGGCCCATTGGCTTTGTCATATAATGGGCCGTGAAAAATCGGCCTTGTTGCAGTAAACACCTTTTTTCGCGCCATCCGCCAGCAGCTCTTGCACCCGGTCTGCTGGCGATTTGCTTTGTAACAAGCCAATCCCCTTAACGTGATCAAACCCCATTGCTCTTGATGGAGAAGTAAAAATGAAACTACTGAGACAAAAACGCGGATTGATGCTCGTTTTAATACTAATGGTTACCGTCAATACCGGCTTTGCCAAGATTTTTTATAGCAAAAACGAAGCGATGGAACTGGCTTTTGGCAAGGACGCGCAAGTCGAAGTACTTTCGCTGTTTCCTGATGACAATGAATTGGCCCAAATCCAGCAATTATCAAAGGTCAAACTGGAATCAGGCATGTTTAGCTTCTATGTCGGCAAAAAGCAGGGCAAGCTGCTGGGTTATGCCGCCATTGAATCCGAGACGGTGAGAACCAAACCGGAAACCCTGCTGATCGTGCTGACGCCGGACGGCGAACTGAGCAACATCGTCACGCTCGCCTTTCATGAACCACCTGAATATCAGCCACCGGAGCGCTGGTACAGCGAGCTACTGCACAAATCGTTGCCCGAACTGGACTTTAACCAGGGCGTGCAAGGCATCGCCGGCGCCACCTTAAGCACACGCTCCGCACTCAACAGCGTTCGCAAGGTGCTGGCACTGTATCAGGTCATGATCAAAGACAAAGGCGACAACTGATGCGTTATTTTGTAACCGGCGAGCAACAGCGCAAAGCCTTACTGAATGCCCTGGTGCTAATGTTTCTGGGCTATGTCGCCCTGCTGTGGGTCAGCAACGGCCTGATGTATTTTCATCGCATGGCTTTAACGCCGGATTCCGTTATTGCCTATTATCTGGGCTCTGAAGAACAGTTTACCCAACCCCGAAGTTACGAAGGCATGCTCGAAGTCTCGCATTTCCATCTGTTTTCCATGGGCATGCTGGTAGTGACCCTGACTCATTTAATGCTGATGACCGATTTCTCAATCCGCCTGAAAATCTGGCTCAGCGTTCTGACCTACAGCTCGGCACTGGCCGATGAAGCCGGAGGCTGGCTGGTGCGGTTTGTGCATCCCGCCTTTGCCTATTTCAAAATCGGAGCTTTTTTGCTGCTGGAATGTTCTTTGTTGGCGTTGGTGCTGATCGTATCGTTCTCCCTGATTCAGGCCAGATACCGTATGTCCCGCGCTAATCCTGAATAAAAGCTCATTGCTTATCGATCTCCTTGTGCCTTTGCCAAGGTTTCAACGGGACTGAAAAGCAGTGCTTACCACAGAACACACTGTGCTTTTTAGATGCATTTCCTCTTGGTTCTCTGGCGCTCAATGCGTTATAGCTAATTCATGCAATTTGGCGGCCTGACAAACTTTATTTATTCATCGCCGTCATAGTGAAAACGGGCTTATTCCTTTAAACTAAAACCCCATCCTGTCTCCTGGTAGGCACAAGCCATGCTACGCAAAATCCTGATCGCCAATCGCGGTGAAATTGCCGTCCGCATTATTCGGGCCTGCTCCGAAATGGGCATCCGTTCGGTCGCCATTTATTCGGAGGCGGACCGTTTTGCCCTGCATGTCAAAAAAGCCGATGAATCCTACTGCATCGGCAGTGAACCGGTGGCCGGCTACCTTAACATATACGCACTGGTTGATCTTGCCGTGGCCACCGGCTGCGACGCCATCCACCCCGGCTATGGCTTCCTGTCTGAAAATGCCCAGTTTGCCCGCGTCTGCAAGGAGCGCGGCATCATATTCATCGGACCTGAACCCGAAGTCATCCTGCGCATGGGCGATAAAACCCAAGCCCGGGAAGCGATGAAGGCGGCGGGCATTCCGGTAACACCCGGTTCCGACGGCAATCTGGCCGATGTCGAAGAAGCGCTCAAAGTCGCTACGCAAATCGGCTATCCGGTGATGCTGAAAGCCACCTCGGGCGGGGGCGGCCGGGGCATCCGACGCTGCGACAGCGCCGAAGACCTGCAGCGCAATTATGAGCGCGTCATTTCCGAAGCGACCAAAGCCTTCGGCAGCGCCGAAGTCTTCCTGGAAAAGTGCATCGTCAATCCTCGCCATATCGAAGTGCAGGTATTGGCAGACCATCACGGCAACACCATCCATCTTTACGAGCGTGACTGCTCCATCCAGCGCCGCAATCAGAAATTAATAGAAATTGCGCCGTCGCCGCAACTCGATGAAGCCCAGCGTCAATACATAGGCGGCCTTGCCGTGATTGCCGCCAAATCGGTCGGCTACACCAACGCCGGCACCGTCGAATTCTTACTCGATAATGACGGCCGCTTCTACTTCATGGAGATGAATACCCGCGTGCAGGTCGAACATACCATCACCGAAACCATCACCGGCGTCGATATTGTCGAGGAACAGATCCGGGTCGCGGCTTTTCTGCCCCTCCGTTACCAGCAGGAAGACATCATCCGGCGCGGCTATGCCATCCAGTTCCGGATCAATGCGGAAGACCCTCAAAACAGCTTTCTGCCCAGTTTCGGCCATATCTCGCGCTATTACGCGCCCGGCGGCCCCGGCGTGCGCACCGATACCGCCATTTATACCGGCTATGAAATTCCGCCCTTTTACGACTCGATGGTGGCCAAGGTCATCGTCAATGCCCTGACCTGGAAAGACGCCCTCCAGCGCGGCGACAGGGCCTTGCGCGATATGGGCCTGTTCGGCATCAAAACTACGATTCCTTATTATCTGGAAATCCTGCGCCACCCCGATTTTCGCGCCGCCGATTTTGATACCGGTTTTGTTGAACGGCATCCCGAGCTCATCAACTATTCCAATAAACCCCGACGTGAAGTGCTGGCCAGCGTGATCGCTGCCGCCATGGCCTCACATACCGGCCTGTGATTGAAGGAAACCAGATGCAAAAAGTTCATATTACTGACGTGATACTGCGTGACGCCCATCAGTCGCTGATTGCGACCCGCTTGCGCACCGACGATATGCTCCCGGCCTGTGCAATGCTCGATGACATCGGCTACTGGTCGCTGGAATGCTGGGGCGGCGCCACCTTCGATGCCTGCCTTCGGTTTTTGAAGGAAGACCCCTGGGAGCGCCTGAACCGGCTCAAGGCCGCATTGCCCAAAACCCGCTTGCAAATGCTGCTGCGCGGACAAAACCTGCTCGGCTATCGTCACTATTCTGACGACGTGGTGCGGGCATTTATCCATAAAGCCGCTGAAAACGGCATGGATGTGTTCCGCATTTTTGATGCCCTGAATGACGTGCGCAATCTTAAAACCGCCATCGAAGCCGCCAAAGCTACCGGCAAACATGCGCAAGGCACGATCTGCTATACCACCAGTCCGGTACACGACATCAAAAGCTTTGTCACCCTGGGCCGGGATCTGGCCGAACTCGGCTGCGATTCGATTGCCATCAAGGATATGGCCGGCTTGCTGACGCCTTATGCCGCCGGCGAACTGGTCAGGGCACTGAAAGATGCGGTCGACATGCCCCTGCATTTGCATTGCCACGCCACTTCCGGACTGGCCGAAATGTGCCATCTGAAAGCCATCGAAGCCGGTTGCGAGCACATCGATACGGCGCTGTCCTCCTGGTCCGGCGGGACCAGCCATCCGCCTACCGAAAGCCTGGTCATGGCTTTGCGGGGCACCGGCCATGACACCGGTCTGGATCTCGATAAACTGCAGACGGTCAATGCCTATTTCGCCGAAGTGCGCAAAAAATACCGCCGTTTCGAAAGCGAGTTTACCGGCGTCGATACCCGCGTGCATGTGTTTCAGGTGCCGGGCGGCATGATTTCCAACCTGGCCAATCAACTGCGCGAAAGAAATGCCCTGGACCGCATCAACGAGGTCTATAAAGAAATTCCGGCCGTGCGCAAGGATCTCGGCTACCCGCCTTTAGTCACGCCGACTTCCCAGATTGTCGGTACGCAGGCCGTTTTAAACGTGCTGACCGGCAAGCGTTATGAAACCATTACCAATGAGGTCAAACGCTATCTGCAAGGCGGTTACGGCAAGGCCCCCGCGCCCGTCAATGCTGATTTGCAAAAACGCGCCATCGGCAAGGAAGAGCCCATGGACTGTCGGCCCGCCGACCTGCTGAAACCCGAGTTCGAGCATTTGCGTCAGGAAGTCGGCCATCTGGCTCTAAGCGACGAAGATGTCCTGAGCTATGCGATGTTTCCGGAAATCGGCAAGCAGTTTCTGGAGCTGCGCTCAACCGGTCATCTGGTGCCTGAGCCGCTGGAACTCGCGCCCACCGTTGATGCCTGCATCCAGATAGCTCCGACCGAATTTAATGTCGCCCTGCACGGGGAGTCTTATCACGTGAAAGTGACCGGCGCCGGGCCCAAGAATCAAACCCTGCGGCATTTTTATTTCATGGTCGACGGCGTGCCCGAGGAAGTCCTGGTCGAAACGCTGGATGAAATCGTTCTGGATGGCGGCACACAGGGCGCCGTCAAAAGCACCATATCCGGCAAGCGCCGCCGCCCGTCCGCCGAAGGGGATGTCGGGGTCAGCATGCCGTGCAATATTCTGGATGTCATGGTCAAGGTAGGTCAGCAGGTTGTTGCCGGTCAGCCGGTACTGGTCACGGAAGCGATGAAAATGGAGACCGAAGTCACCGCCCCGATAGCCGGTATGGTCAAGGCCATCCATGTCGTCAAAGGCGAGCCGGCCAACCCCGATGAGGTTTTGATCGAAATCGTGGCGTAATAACAAGACGCTGGCAATAAGCTCAGAACAAAACAGGCAAAGCCGGCTAGTTGCGTGCGCAACACAGCGGTCGTGGGAGCGACACCTACGTCGCGATTTGCGGCTTTGTGCAAATTAAAAGTCGGGTTACGCTAAAGCTAACCCGACCTACCCCTTCAATACTTTTTAACCGATCACTACAACACGTATGAAACCTGTTCAGGCTGATGATGCCGCCATTGCCAAAGCGGCCGAGCTATTACACCAGGGCCGACTGGTCGCCTTCCCTACCGAAACTGTTTACGGTCTGGGCGCCGATGCCGGCAATCCGGCCGCTGTGCGGCGCATTTTCGAGGCCAAAGGGCGTCCCGCCGATCATCCGCTGATCGTCCATATCGCCAATACTGCCAGCCTGAACGATTGGGCTGAATCAGTGCCGGAAGCCGCGCTTCGCCTGGCGGCGCGGTTTTGGCCCGGACCGCTCGCCATCATCCTCAAAAAGAAAGCGACGGTGCCGCTGGAGGTCACGGGCGGGCAGGACACCGTCGCGCTGCGCATCCCGAATAATCCGATCGCCCTGCGTCTGCTGCAGACTTTTGGCGGCGGCATTGCGGCGCCCTCTGCCAACCGCTTTAAACGCATCAGCCCGACCCAGGCCAGCCATGTGGCGGAAGAACTGGGTGACCGGGTCGATATGATTCTGGACGGCGGGCCTTGCCAGGTGGGCGTGGAGTCCACTATCGTCAACCTGAGCGGACCGCAGCCAATCCTGTTAAGGCCGGGCCATATTAGCCGACAACAGCTTGAAGAGGTATTGCAGACGGAACTGATCATTTTGCAACACGCCGAAAAGTCGGACACGCGTGCGCCGGGCCTGATGATGGTGCACTACGCGCCGGCAACGGTAGCCATGCGCTGCGTAGGGGAAACCTTGCCGGAAATCGTTCAGAAGCTGGCGGCTCAGGGCAAAAAAATCGGCCTGCTCGGCTATCGGCAGACAATAAAAGCCCATCCGCTGGTCCACGACATCCGCCTGCCCCGGCAAGCCGAGGCCTATGCCCAGGCGCTCTATACCGCATTGCGTGAGCTCGACCGGCTGCAACTGGATCTGATTCTGGTGGAACAACCGCCCAATACCGAAGACTGGCGCGCCGTGAATGACCGCCTGAGCAAGGCGACGGTGCCGTTTCAGCCTGGTTAAATTCTGCCCGGCTTAAGCCTTGGAGCAAAAGGCATTGATCCGGCATCGCCTAGATTTTTTCTCGACAAACGCCAGCAACGGGACGGGCCCTGTGCCAGCCGCATGAATCGCCAGCCATTCCGAAGCGGACTGGTAACTCATAATTGACTGTTAATCATTGACTCATTATGGTTACCGGATAAAAATATAATGAAATCAGTTATCTGACATGCTGCAGGCATGAAGGGGAGTCGGTGAAATTGCACGTTTTTGTCGCCGTGCCGTTCGGCAAAAAGACGGGGCCTGACGGGACGGTCAATGCCGGCACCGAAACATTCGACCGTACATTGGCAAGCTTGCAAAAACCCGAAAGCCAATGCCAGCCGCGTCAGGTATTGTTATTCAGCGGCCACATGATCGATGCGCCGGATCGCGCAACGCCGCGATTCCCGGCCGATAAAGCAGGCATCGCCGCCCAAAAGATCGCCGAAACCCTTGCTCAGCTAGGAGCCGGCCCCGAAGACCTGGCCCTGACCCAAGGCGCCTGCGGCGGTGACATCCTGTTTGCAGAAGCCTGCCTGCAACGCGGCGTAAAACTCAAACTGCTGCAACCTTTCGAGGAAGCGGTTTTCATTGAAAAATCCGTGCTTCCAGGCGGCGAATCCTGGCGGGATCGCTATTACGCCCTCAAACCACAATCCGAAATCAAAGCTGCGCCGATCGAATTGGGCGTACCGCCGAAATCCGCCAACCCCTACGAACGCTGCAACCTTTGGCTGCTTGACACAGCACTGGCTTACGGCATTGAAAAGGTCCGGTTTATCTGCTTGTGGAATGGCGAAGGTGACGATGCGCCGGGCGGCACGGCGCATATGTATCAGGAAGTGAACGAGAAAACCGGCCAGGTGGTCTGGCTGGATACCAGAAAGTTGTGGTGAACCCTCGGAAACATTCAACAATAGCGTATCCCCTGCCTTTTGGACCTACAGAGAAAGCGATGAATAGCCTGTCTTAGTTGCAATCTTTGATATTTTGGCCTAAGTTCGATTGTATTATTGCGCAAGCAGCCGCTCATCGATCAAGTAAAAAAACCGGTCAATCAATTGCATCCCATGCGTTGATAGGCCACTTCTATTTCAGTATCTGCAAATAAAACGAGGGAAATTACTATGAATGATAAGACGAAAAAGCCAGGAACAGTGATTGCCGGACAAACGCTGAGCGAGAGTGATATTGCAATGCTCCTGGTGGGGCTTAATATGAAGGATCGTTACGTAACCCCTCCCCAAAACATGGGCACCCAAAAGCCTGCAGATGCTTCCGGCTTGATGAAAAAGGATGCATTCAGGTCGGTCGGCCTCAATCCCAACCAATCCGTTCGTGATCAGATGGGCGGCCCAAACGGTTACGATTATAGGGTCCATGCCTCGAAATCCGATCCCCGATCCTTTTACTTGGAGCTCGATCCGGAAAAGCCCGGTCAACAACCCCTGTGGTATAAATTTACCGGCAAACCCGGCGTGGATCTGCAAACCGCGCCTGCAGTCAGCGATGAGCAGATCAGGAAAACACACCAAAATGCAGAAACCGCCGCCCGCTTATCTCAAGCCATTGAGGCCTATAATATTCCGCCAAGCCATCTTCAATTAGCCTTGACGACAGGCGACCGTTCGCAGATCGGGGGCGATATGGCGCGCATCAATAACGCAGGTAAATTGCCCGCGTTTTCGGCTGATTTCGTTAATGCGGCGCTTCCGGTGACCCAGAATCAGGATGGAACGGTGGCCACCCCGGAGCAGATTGAACAGAACAAAGTTCGGAACGAAGTCATGGCGGATAATCTGCACGCCACTATTTTGAGTGAGCTACTGCTCAACCAGAAAGCCAGCACCAAGGACGGCCAGTTCTACAAAGCTCCTAACCAGATTGCCAAGGAGGTGAATGACAAACTCATGCAATTGAGTGCTTTGCGCAAATCGCTTCATGTCAATGGCCTGGAGCCGCTTTATTACAGCATCGACAAACAGCTCGAATATGTCAGTAACGGACAGACCTACCGGCGTGACGACATCGTCCGGATGGAGGTGCTTGACAAGTTTGAGAAGCTGGTTTCGCCGGAAGCGGGTTATACCCAGCCAAAATTCACTTGGGGTAACCGCGTGAAATTTTTACCCGAAGGATCTGAGGCCTTTGCAGAGCGTCTGGCGGATATTGACCGCTTGATCACGCTGGCCAAAGCGGGCAAGCAGGTCACCTACGATTACACCATTTGGAAGCATTATGCGAACAAGCCTGTAGACCATTATCAGCTCGGGCCAAAACTGGAGCGAAAACTGATGGAACTGGCCAATGCCGGCGGAACCATCCATATGACGGTCGACCGAACGGTGGCTTTTCGCGATCCCACCGTCGTGAGAGTCAACCCTGATACGCAGGCGGTTTTGGGCGGCTTACTGGCCGAACTAGCCAAACATCCGAATGTGACGCTGTGTTTCTTCAACAATGATGAACGCGGAACCCCGGGCGACTCCAATCATTCGAAATCAGCGATAGCCGACGGCTACAAAGCCGATGCGACCGCCATCGTGGGCGGACGGAATATTCACGGCGATTATTACTACGGCTGGATGGATGCCGAATTCAAAATCAAGGGCAAGCTGGCCCAGGCGCTGCAGCGTGCCGAAGATGACATGTGGAATCAGCAAGCCAAAATGCATAAGAGTCCCTATCTTATGAGGCCCAATGTGCATTATGAAGAAGCCGGAAAACACGGCGATATTATCGGCTTGGCTACCCATGAAATGCCGGGGCCGACGTCTACCTTTAACGGCTTGATCGGCGTCTTGTGCGGGCTTGAAATCTCCGGCTATGAATATACCCTGATCCAGGCCTATGTTCTGCCGCCGGTGCCCGGGGCCAACATTGACCCGACCCTGGAAGCCATCAAGCGTGCCGTTCGTGATGGCAGGGTTGTCAACATCGTCACCAACTCGCCACAAACCATAGACGTCCCCCAAATTAGCGGGGCGATCGTCAAGTACGCCGCGCACCTGCTGGACGAAGTGAAAAGCATGTCCGGTGTAACCGGCTCCTTGCGCATCTACATGAAGAAGAAATGGGACGGCATCGGCGGCGGCACCCTGCATGCAAAAATCGCCTATGACGACAAGTGGTATGTCAGCGATACCAGCAACAACCTGCATGCGAACGGATTTTTGCAGCACGAGAGCCAGCGTTACTATCTGGATGACGAGTTAAATGAAGAGGTCCGCGCCTGGGGTAAAGCCTTGATGAACCGATCCGATATGTACACATCATCGGCCAAGCTCAAGGAGATGGCAAAAGCCATCGATTCGGCCAATGCCGCCAATCCGGCCCTGAATGCGCTGATGAATCTGTTTCCGTATCAGCTTTAGGCATGCGTGCGCCATAAATTGCAAAAATTGGTTGGGGATTTTCTGGTGCGGGCGTGGATTTTCCGCCGAGTGCGAATAAATTTACGCCTGTAACCCTAGACCCATCGATTTCCTGCTCATTCTTAATGCTGTTAGGAAGGAGAAGCTTATGAAAAATACACTCCTGGTCATTCCCTGGCTCTTAATGTCCCTGCTATTCAGTCAAGGCGCATGGCCGGCGGAAGATAAAATTCAGTTGTTTATGGCCGATGGGCAGCTTAAATCGCATCCCTTGCGCTTATTTGTTACTCAAAATATCGATGAATCGATGTCGCCTCGATTGAGGCTGACAGGAAGTCACGCGATCACCCAAAAAAACGCAATTGAGGATGAACTCATTGCCCCCATGCTGATCGCCCAGAATCAAAAAAGCGAACAGACCATTAATGGCGCTCAAGTGACTTTAACGGGGACTCTGCTCCTGTTTGATCTCAGGCACTACCCCATTCCGGCCTACAAAGCCGTCATGCGCCTGACGCCAACGCTGATTTGGCAGGAAGGCAGAGGCATCGGATCCCAAAAAGTGGCTATTGGCGCGCATGAAGTGTATCTGGCCAATCCGGTGCCGGCTTTCATTTTGCCCTTTACGATCGTGATACTTCTGCTCCTGCTCATAGTCTTCATGGCTAAGCGCAGCCATAAAAATGCCCTTGACTTTATCTGTGACAAGGAAGGCTATTTATCGCTGGCTCGAACCCAGGTCGCTTTATGGACCGTTGCGATCGGCAGCCTGGTGACTGCGTATGGCTTTATGAGGCTGGAAGTGCCGCAAATTCCGGCTTCACTGGTTGCGCTGATGGGGCTCTCCCTGGCAACCGGAGCTATCAGCTACACGCAATCCGAAATGAACCAGGATTCAGGCACGGCGGCGCTTGCTAGCGTCGGGGCCTCTTCGAATAAACTTCATAAAACAGCCCTTGCCGATTTGGTGATGGATTACTCGGAAGGCCCGGCAGGCCGTTTATCGCTGGCCAGGGCACAGATGGTGTTATGGACCGCCTTAACCTTGCTTCTGTTTATCGTTAAAAGTATTCTCGATGGTAATTTATGGGAGGTTCCATGGGAATTAGTCGCGCTGATGGGCTTAAGCCAGATCGGTTATTTGGCACCCAAAATCAATTTAAACGCGGCCAACAACTGAGTTAGTCCCCGGTGCTGCGGTGGGGCTCCCGTCTTGTCCATGAAATAAATTGACGGCGGCTGCAGCTCCGTCCGCTGTTAAGCCGATTGGCGCGTGCTCTTGGGCGCCACCATGAAACACGGCTAGCGGCAAGCAACCACTTTTTTCAGTGACAGTCATGATAACCATGACGAACGACCCTAAAAGAAGGCAGATATGAATTTTTTCGATGGACAGATCTTTTTTGCCTTGATCGTTGCGTTGGTGCTGGCATGGGCTAGCAGTGTGCTGGTGGCTCGACGTTATACCCACAAGGTGCTTGAATTCATGCAGACAGGGACTGCGCCTCCCGAACCGGTTTCTGTCGTTGATCCCTATTCAAGAGCACAGTCCGGCGAGGCTCGGCCTGCACCAGAGCCTGTCGATCTAGGCCGGCAAAACCGCTATGCCTTTTGGCGGCTGCGCTTGGCTTTTGTTCTGATTTCATTCATGTTGGCCGGGATTATCGCTTACGTCGATCAGGCCGTGTATGTCGAAGAGGCTTTCAGTTGGCGGCGTTTTCTTATCTTGACATTGATTTATGTTTGGCCTTTTGTGCCTGCCATCGGCCTCTTGGAGCGCTGGCCGCGCGGGAAGATTTTTCTGCTGTCGCTCGGGTTTATGTTGCTGTGCAATGGCCTGGTGATGCTGAATTCTACGCCTGGTCAATCTCCAAGCGTCATCGTGCTCTGGTTGTTTGGCCAGCAGATGCCTCTCCTGGTTTTTATTATGGTTATGGCCGGTTCAAAATTGCGCGCGGTCGGGCCTTATCTGCTGGTGGTTTTTTTTCTGCTGGCAGTCTCTTCTTTAATCGGCTTGAGCGCTCTTGAAAAGGTGATTCGTAGCGGCCCCGATACCTGGTTGATGGATCTGGTGCTGCTGACCAATGTTTATGTGGCATTCCTTTTATTCAGCATTGTGCCCTGGCTCATTGCTTTTTACCCGGTGCGCGCTCTGGCGCGGCGCCTTGCCGCGGCTTATCGCAACAAAGCCTTTTCAGAATCGCTGTATATGTTCGCTGGCGTATGGTCGATAGCCCTGCTGTTCCAGGCCATGACGCTGAGCCATGGTATCGGTTTCAGCGCTTACGGATTATTGGCCGCAGGCCTGATTGTGCCGTTAAGTGTCATCGCGATGAAATCGATGCTGCGCCCGCAGCATGAGCCACCGACGCTGCTGCTTTTACGCGTATTTCGAGGCGACGACAGCATTGAAAGCCTTTTTGACAGCGTAGTTGAACGTTGGCGGTATTCCGGCAATACCGTCATGATCGCGGGCAAGGATCTGGCGCTGCGCAATCTCGAGCCTGACGAATTATTTGCCTTTCTAAGCGGCCATTTGCGAGATAGATTCATCAGCGATGAAGCGCGCTTGCATCAGGCAATTGGGGACCTGGATCTACAAGCCGATCCGGACGGGCGCTACCGTATCAACGAATTTTTTTGCTTCGACAGCACCTGGAAACGGGTTCTGGAGAACTTGGTCGACAGAGCAGACCGCGTGTTGATGGATTTGCGGGCCTATAACGCCAATCGGCAAGGCTGCAGTCACGAACTGACGGTGCTGGCGACAAAACCGCATCTGCAAAAGCTGGTCATTTTGTTCGACAAGGACACTGACAAACAAACCGCCGAACGATTAGTTTCGGCCAGCGCGATCAGGATCGTCTGGATAGATTGCGATGCCCACGGCAAAAAACTTCAGGAGCAGGTACTGCTGGCTCTGCTCGGCAGTTAAACTAAAACGAACTTGCCATCAATCAGTCTAGCGATGTAAACCGATTACCCACCCGACTCAGGAGCCCCGACATGAGCAAGAAAATAAGGTTACGCGGCATTAAAGAGGCTAATAGCGACGCCAGTTTGTTTGAGATTGGCCCAGAAGGCTCCATTGTTCAAAAATCGAAAGGCCGGGTGCGCCTGGGGCTGGCCAGAGAGGCTGGCGGCCTGGTCGAATTGCCGGACATGCAGGCCGACGATATCGCATGTGTCGAGTATTCCAACGGCTTCAAATTATGGACCCGGGTTGATGATCTTTATCGCGAAAACGCCGTGCGCAGCAGCCGTGGCGAAGCTCAGGGCGATGAAGATGTCTGGGAAATAGACCCGCAGATTCGAGTCGGCAGCAATGAGCGGGGAGCCGGAACGCTGGTCATCGAGGCGCTTGAATTTTTTGGCGTTGATCTTAAAGGCGTTGCGGCAAGTGAATTATGCCAATGGTTTGAGGCCAGGCAGCTTCAAAAAGATGGCCCCGGCTTGTATCGATTTCGTTCGTTAACCGGCAGCTTCGAATTGGATAAAGTCCCTGACGGCATTATTGCCGCTTCCGACAAGCCGATATTGCTGTTTATACACGGAACGGGCTCCAGCAGTTTCGGCGGCTTTGGTCAACTTTGGAACGAAGCTCAAAAACCTGGCGCGGATGGCAGGGCAGCCTTGCAAAAAAAATATGCCGAAACCTGTTATGCCTTCGAACACCGGACTTTAACCGTCAGTCCTATCGATAATGCGCTGGAGCTGGCCAATGCTCTGCCCGAAAACGCCGAAGTTCATTTGCTCACTCACTCCCGCGGCGGCCTGGTCGGTGAGCTGCTTTGCCTGGGTCAACGACATACAGCACCCGATCCCTTGCAGGAGGACCTGCTCGACAAGCTCTTTGATGCCCAAAAAGACCGATCTCAGGGTGAATTGCTGGGTTTGGGTTATCGTGCACCCAAAGACTATGAAGCGCAGAAAGCGCAATTAGTCGAATTGCTGAAAGTTCTCGACGAAAAACACATCAAAATAAGCCGTTTTGTCCGTGTCGCCTGCCCTGCCCGCGGCACCACGCTGGTTTCCGGACGCCTGGACCGGTGGTTATCGATTATCCAGTTCCTGAGCGGTTGCAACGATTTTGTCGAATTTCTGCTGGGCGTGCTGAAAGAGCGAACCGACCCTCGCACCTTGCCGGGCCTTGAGGCCATGATGCCGGGATCGGCGCTGATCAGGCTGCTGAATTATCCTGATTTGAAAGTGAGCGCCGATCTTTCTGTCATTGCCGGCGATATCGAGGGGGATTCCTTATGGGCCAAGCTGAAATGGCAGCTGGCGGACTGGTTTTACGCCAGCGATCACGATTTGGTGGTGAATACCGGTTCCATGTACGGAGGCATCGCGCGTAAGGAGGGCTGCGCCCGGTTTTATTTCAATCAGGGCAAGGAAGTCACTCATTTTAATTATTTCAAAAAAGAAGTTACCGTTGAAAAATTGACTGCCGGACTGTTGCGTGCCGATAGCGACCAGGCCGGTTATCAACCCATGTCCAAAGCCAAGCATGAAGAACCCGCGCGCGCCGCTATCCGGGGGCGCACCCAGGGACTGAGTGCCGGCCCCCTGGCCATTGTCCTGCACGGCATTATGGGCAGCCACTTGAGCCAAGACAAGGACAGGATCTGGCTGAATTTACCCGCCTTGTCCAGAGGCAAGCTGGCAGAGCTGGGCATCACCATGCCAGGAGTGGAACCGGAGGCTTTGCTTGAGGATTATTACGGCGATTTTGTCCACTATCTTGGCTCCAGTTACCGTGTTGAGACTTTTCTCTATGACTGGCGCTTATCGATTACAAACACTGCCGAAAAACTGGCGGCATTGGTGGCTGTCCACCTGGCCGATTGCGAAGCGAAGCGTCAGCCCCTTCGGTTTGTCGCGCATTCGATGGGTGGGCTGATCGTGCGGGCGATGTTTGCCTTGTACCCGCAGTTATGGAAACGCTTCCAAGCTTTGCCGGGCTGCCGGCTTATGATGCTGGGTACGCCGAATGCCGGCTCCTACGAGACGATACGCTGGCTGACCGGCTGGAACCCAACCCTTGGCAAAATAAGCTGGCTGGATGTGAGCCACGATAATGCCGGCTTGGTTACTATCTTTAATCGCTACCCCGGGCTGCTGGAATTGCTGCCCCCGAATGATGGCCGGAATTATTCCAGCCCTGAATTTTGGAAGCAGATTTGCCTGGGCGGTGACAAAAAGTGGCCGTTGCCGCAAGCCGACAATTTGCAAAATCTCGGAAAAACCTGGGGCTTGATACAAAATGCGCCCATCGATTCGGAACGCATGCTGTATGTGGCCGGCTGGGCGCCGGAAACGGTGTGTGATTTTGAAAACATGGCTGGCCGGGGACTGTTTTCAAAAGAACGGCCGCCGCTGCGTTTCTACGCCACCCAAAAAGGCGACGGCACCGTGCCCTGGTCCCTGGGCCGGCTGCCGGGCGTTAAAACCTGGTATGTGCAGGAGGCGTCTCACGATCAATTGTTGGCTTACAGTCCGGCGTTTCCGGCCTATCTCGATTTGCTGCAGTCGGGAACCACCCACCGCTTGTCACAAGCTGAACCCGGCGTGAGCCGAAGCGAAGGCAGTATTGAAGAGCGCACTATCATGCGCGACGTCATGCCTGACAGTTTGCCGACCGAGGCGGATTTATCGGGCTTTGTCTTTGGAGTTGCGCATCCATTCAAACAAGCCGCACAGCGGCGTTTGCCAAGAGTCAATGTGTCGGTTCGCCATGGCAATCTGGCTTATGCCTGCCATCCGGTCTGCGTCGGTCATTATTACGGCGACACCATAGTCAGTGCCGAAGCGGATTTGGATAAAAGGCTGGACGGCGCATTAAGCAAACGGGTCAGTCTGGGCCTTTATCCCGGTGAGCTGAATAGTCACGAAATTTTTCTGCATCACGACACAAATGCCAAACCCAATGGCGCGCTTGTCATCGGACTCGGCCACGTCGGTGAACTGAGTCCGGGCCTGCTGGCTTCAGGCATCGGTCAAGCCATGCTCGACTATGCCCTGAAAATAGCCGAATGGCCGGATGATCGCTTCGGTGCGGCTGGCACAGCGCGTTCGGCCAAGATCAGTTTTCTGTTGATCGGCACCGGTTTTGGCGGCATCAGCATCCGCGATTCCATCGAATCCATTCTGACCGGCGTGAAATCGGCCAATGATCGATTGGTCGAAGCCCGCTTCGACGACAAGGTTTTATTCGATGACATCGAATTCCTTGAAATCTATCAGGATGTGGCCATTAACGCCGCCCGGGAGCTGGAAACGATTTTGCGCGAGGGCCCGTTTAGGGAGCATTTCAATTGGCTCGACCATACTGTTCTGTCCGGCCCGGGAGGGTTACAGCGCGTGTTGTTCGGGGAGGCTCCGAATTGGTGGCATCGCCTTGAAATTTCGTACGACAAGAAATACCAGATGTTGCGCTTCATTGCCCTGACCGATCGCGCAAGAGCCGAGGTGACTCTGGTTGCTGGTCAGATGCGTCTGGCCGATCACTTTATCGCCGACATGATTTCCAGCACCAGCAATTCCCGGCAAACTTCCCAAACTCTATTCGAAATGCTGCTGCCGAATCGGCTCAAGGAATTGGCGCCCAATCATTACGATTTGGTGTTGATTCTGGATGAAGAATCGGCCCGCTATCCCTGGGAATTGCTGGACGATCGCTGGGCTGCGTCTCGTAAACCCCCAGCCGTGGTGGCCGGCATGTTGCGGCAGTTAAAGACACAGCAATTCAGGGCTAAGCCATTGCATTCTTCGGGCAAAAACGCTTTCGTCATCGGCAATCCCATTGTTCCGGCCGGACCTGAAGGCCTTATTTTTCCTGATTTGCCGGGCGCCGCCAGGGAGGCTGAAGCCGTGTCTGAATTGCTTTCCAGATATGGCTATGACGTCAATATGGCGCTGAGCAGACGGTCTACCGGTCTTGAGGCCGGGGATATTCTGGCCGGTCTGCACGGCGAGGCCTACCGAATTCTGCATCTGGCAGGACATGGCGTTCATGAATTTGAAATCGATAACTATTTTCCGGTTAAGGCAAGCTGTCAGGCCTGTGACCAAATTTTGCCGCAAGACAAAACGCGGGTTTCCGGCATGGTCATTGGTCATAACACCTTTCTAACGCCGGGGGATGTCGAGCAAATGCGCTGGGTACCGGAACTGGTGTTTATCAATTGCTGTCATCTCGGCAGCACCGCCGCTGTCTATCCTGAAGCCAAACGCTACAACGAATTGGCAGCCAATCTGGGGACACAATTTATCAACATGGGCGTTAAAGCGGTCGTCGCTGCCGGCTGGGCTGTCGATGACGCGGCCGCCAAGGCTTTTGCCGAATCGTTTTATCAGTCGCTGTTTTCAGGCGGCACGTTTGGCGCCGCAGTGCTTGCAGCGCGTCTGCATATTTATGAGCAGTTTCCCGAAGTGAATACCTGGGGGGCTTACCAATGTTACGGTGACCCTGATTTCCGTCTGCTTGAAAATGGCCGAGGCACTAAAAAGGGCCCCCTCCCGCCTTATCATGCCAAGGCCGAATGGGTCGCGGATCTAGAAAATATGCTCAGCAAAATGTGCAGCAGCAATAGCGACGCAGCAAGTCACGAAGAATGGCCGCAATGGCTTGAGCGTCTTGAGCAACGAGTGCCGTTAAACCAACGTGAAAAGTGGCAAACACAAGCCGATGTAGCTTCCTTATTGGGCACACTGTATGGCCAGATGGGGCAATACGATTTGGCTATAGAGCATCTGGACAAGGCCATGTCCGCCGATATGGCTCAATTTCCGGTGATGGCTCTGGAACAACGGGCTGATTACCGGGTAAAACGCGCTTTGCGATTTCGTCAGACTAGCGATAAAGCCGAAAAGGAAAAAGCCTCGGACGAAATTGAAAAGGCCATCGCTGAATTGAACTTCTTTAATGATATGGCGCCTACGATAGAGCGCTTATCCTTACTCGGCAGTGCCTACAAACGCCTGGCCTGGCTGCAATCCAGTAAGACTGAAAGAAAAAAAGCCCTGGTGAAAATGAGCAAGCATTATCGGCATGCTTTCAATTTAAGCCAAGAAAAGGGCAAAGACCAGGCCTATCCCTTAACTAACTGGATTACAGCAGAAGCTATTTTGAGCTGGTTCGATAAAAATCACGACCAAAGTTGGCAGGAGAATTTGTCTGGCCGGGTTGACGAACTGATAGCTGAGGCCAAACAGAAAATGACGGTCAATCCCGAATATTGGGATAGCGTGGTTGAACCCGATTGTTTATTGATGATGGCTTTAGTGAAAGACGCGTTTACTGAGAAGGATTGCAATCGCATCGTCGATGCTTACCGCTCAGCCGCTAAACGCGGAGCAAGTCTCAAAGATGCAGCCGCCTTGCGCGAACACATCGAGTTCCTGGTTTTCATGGCCGAGCAAGCTAATCAAACCGCTTTGTCGAAAAATCTGCAGGTCATTTTGAAGCAATTAGCGTAAGTTTGAGCAATCATTTTTGGAGTCTACGATAACTGAACCCAAAAAGGCGTTTTGGTGTTAAACCGATTTAGGAGATTAAAGTTATGACTATCGAAAATCAAATTAACGATCCATACATAAAACAGATTATTAGCCATCCCGATGACGGCGACTCCCAATGGCATGCTGATCTGCAGCGATTTTTGAATGGCGATACCTCGCTAACTCGCACTTCAGTCGGTGAAAGCGGCATTAAAGCCATGCAGCGCCTGCTGATTTTTCTGGGTTATTCGACCTCATCGAGTGGTGCTTTCGCGATTGACGGCGATTTTGGCCGCGGCACTAATCGCGCCGTGGCGCAATTTCAGGTGGAATACAATCTCAATCCTGCAATAACCCGCAAGACCCTTTGCTATGACTGCCAGTGGAATACCGCTAAGGCGCTTATTACCGCAATACCGGATGCCAAATTGACGCTGCCGGTGCTGGAAAAAATGTTGAGTGTTGCTCTCGCCAAAATTGCTGGCGGTCAAATCATGACGGGGCAGTTTAATGATGCGATATTTCACTTGAATGCCCTGCATAAAAGCCGTTTTCTGGATTGTAAGGGCATTCTGAATCGCTACGGCGCCATGGCCCAGTCGGCATCCAGACAAATCGAACAGGAAAAAGGCATTACGGTTCGTCCGGAATGGATTTTGGCGATCATACGTCAGGAAACCGCCGGCATCATCAGGCCGAGATTTGAGCAACATTATTTATCGCGCCTGAATAAGGAAAAGCCCAACGCGCCACTGGAAGAACTCCGGATGCAATCCATGAGCATGGGCTTGGGGCAGATTATGGGCAGTAATTTCAAGTTGGTGGGGGCAACTTCAGCTACCGAGCTTTTTACTGCCCCGGTTGATCGACAGGTTACCTTCGTCGCTCGCTTTCTTTCCGGGAAAAAGGATGAAGTGAAAAAGACAGCCCCTGGTGATGCCGATTTTCGTAGCATAGCCAGATTCTATAATGGCCCGAAATACGAGGCGCACCATTATCATGAACAACTGGCCCGCTGGCATCGGGAATTCAAGATGCTGTTGAGCTAATGCTTTTACGCGGTTTATTGATACAGAATGCTTGATTAATCCTGATGCGCATACAGCTCGCTGCTGCCATCCATATCACCGGTCTGGCTATACAGCAGAGGGCGGCCCTGATTGAGCGGGGCAGCCGCGACCACCTTGCAGATGGCGATTTTATGATCGCCGGCATCGGTATAATGGCTGACTTCACAGTCAAAATAGGCCAAACCGGCCGATAATATGGGCGCACCGGTCTGCGCTGTCTGCCATTGAAATCCGGCCATTTTGTTGTCGAGGCCTGACCGGCCGAAATGTTCGGCCAGGGCGTACTGCTCTTGCCCCAGGACATTGACGCTGCAGATGCCGCCCGCCTGCAGCAGTTTATAGGAGTAATGTTCAGGATTAATACTGATCGCCAGCAGCAGCGGATCGAACGAAACCTGCATCACCCAGGCCGCGGTAAAGGCATTTTGATGCACGCCGTCGCTGACGCCGATGACATAAACGCCGTGGCTGATCGTTTTGCACAAGGCGTCGGGATTTTCAATCATGGACGGTCACCAAATTAATGCGCATGGATAAATCAACGGCTCTGACGTTCTTGGTTAAGGCGCCAATGGAAATATAATCGACACCGGTTTCAGCGATGCTGCGTATGTTATTCAGATCGATATTACCGGAGGCTTCCAGTTCGATGGCGCCGGCATTGCGTATAACCGCCGCCCGCATCTGTTCAAGCGTAAAGTTATCGAGCATGATGCGATCGGGCCTGGCGGCGACAGCCTGCTCAAATTCCTGCAGGGATTCGACCTCGACTTCAACGGGAACGGACGATTTTTCGCGTGCCGCCTGAACGGCCTTGGCAATGGAGCCGGCGGCCATGATATGATTTTCCTTGATGAGTATGCCATCGTATAAGCCGATCCGATGATTAAAGCATCCGCCGCAGGCGACCGCATATTTTTGTGCTTTTCTCAGTCCCGGCAGGGTTTTGCGCGTATCCAGAACTTTACAGCCGGTGCCTGAAACGGCTTGCGCATACTGCCTGGCGACAGTCGCCGTCGCCGATAAGGTCTGCAATATATTCAGCGCGGTGCGTTCGCCCGTTAACAGGCTTCTGGCGGAGCCTTTCAGTCTGCACAGAAGAGTATTCTGAATGACGCTCTTACCTTCGGCCACCTGCCAATCGATGCTAACGCTAGCATCGAGCTGCTTGAATACGGCATCAAACCAGGCCTGGCCGCACAGCACCATGTCCTCACGGGTTATGACTTCGGCCTCTGCCTGTGTATTTTCAGGAATAATGTCGGCCGTTAAATCACCCGAGCCGATGTCTTCCTCAAGAAAGCGTTTTATTTCTGCACTGTTTAACTGATTTGTCATAAGCTCATTAAGTTTGAGAGCACCCGCTCGGTGATCGTTTTTTCATTCAATTCAACAACCTCGGCCTGCTGCCGGTGAAATTTTTCGGCCAGCTCGACCGCGCTGATTTCTGCAATTTTAACCCCGTTTTTGCCGACAAAATACAGGGTTCCTGTCGCCCTGCTTTTCCAAACCAGTTTACCCCATTGCCGTCCGGAGTCCAGTTCAAAGGCAACCCAACTGCTTTCGGCCAGATCGCCGAGCTGTGGGACTTTGTTTTCCGGCAGGGTCTGCGCTTTGGTCTCTTCACTGTCAACTGCAGCCGCAAGGCTTTCGGGCTCTGCACCTGCCTCCGGTTTTCTTTCCTTTTTATCCATTACAATGATATGCAAGACCGCGAGATCTTTAAAAAAACGCGACTGGGCATTTTTATCGTAAGAAATTCGTTTTAGTCCGTTTCTTAATTCCTGTATCAATCCGGGCAAAAATTTTAATATCTGCTTTCTTTCGCTTTCATCAGCAGGCGGCAGCACGCTGATAATCAGTTCTTCCATGGCCCGAACCGATGCCTGCCAAAGTTCGGGCTCTTCGGCCTTGCGCACATAATCAACCAGCAAAACATCCTGCCAGACCTTACGCAGAAAGTCGACGATCGCCGCCGGCAGCTCTTTGCCGCGTAGGCAGCCGTCGATGGTTTCGGCTACGGCTTTTTTGCTCAAGGCCAGGGCTTCTTTGTTTTGCATCACCTGCAAAGAGCGCTCTTCAATGATCCGGCTGCGCTGCATGTGTTTTTCAAGATAGTGTGAAAACTCACCCGATTCTGTTATCCAGAAGGCAAGAGACGAGCCCTGCTCCTTAACAATTCGTCTGATGATGTCGACAACGCGCTCATAAACCAGGCGGTCGCCATAATCATCACCGTTTAAAAACAAGCCGGCAGCAAATAAATTGTCAATTAACTGCCGGATCGGATTGTCTTTGTTGATAAAAAAGCTGTATTGCCGCAAACAGGCCGCCGCCAAAGGAATTTGCAATTGCAGCAAGGCGGATTTTACCGATTCGGACAGCGCGGCCTCTTGCTGAATTTCGGTAAATAACAAAGAGACGAGATCTAGTACATCTTCATCCGGCTCGGATAAACACTTCATCTCTTCGCTGAAATCAAGCGCTTCCAACTGTTTGACCACCTGCCATTTCAGAGGTTTGTTGTGTTCGTCGCCTGGGGTCTTACCATAAACTGGCTGAAGACTTTCCAGGGCATGCTTGACTTCAAAATTCTCGTAGCTGACGCTCCCTGCCCGCGGGATTCGATCGTAGGGGGAAGGAGCCTGGACAGACCGCCATTGCATCAATTTTTGCTGTAATTCCCGGAATACAGTATTGCTGGGCTCAGCGACACCGGCATCCGCTTCTGCTACTTTGCTGATGGCGTCGAACTCGCTTTGCTGCGATAAAAGCTCGGCTTCAAATTGCAGGCTCAGTTCACGGTAAACAAATCCCAAATGATTAAAGACGTGGACATCAAAGGTTTTATAAAGGGTGACCCTGAAGCCCCGGTTCAATTTCAGCGGAGTGACCACATCTACCAATGCATGCACTAATTTTTCCGGTGTAATGGGATTATATCGCTCGGAAAGCCCCGGCTGCCCCATCAAGAGCGCCAGCTGTCTGTTGAAACGGAGCAATTCTTCATGAAAACGATGCTCACAATTGCGGATGATCATGGCAACTGCGTATTCTTCTTCGACTAATTCATCATTGGCTAAAGACACGCCGGACAAATTAATGTCCTCACCGCGAGTCTGCTCGGTTTTCCGGCTTTTATTGTCGAAACCCTCGCCCACTTTAAGCAAATAGCTCTGCTTAAGGTCTTTCCGCATCTGGCGCAGATATTCCAGCATTTTCTTATGCTGCTCCTTGCCGTTTTTTTCACGGTCCTTCGCTAATTGCAAGCCGAACTCAAGGTCGACGCGCATGCAACAATCATCAACCAATTGTTCAAAGTAATGGACAAAGGCCGACTGCAGCTTGGTTAAAATTTCATCATGCTTGCGGCTACTAGAGCCCCTGTTTGTTTGCGGCTGGCTATTCATCATTCCCTATCAAATTTGTCATGTCACATCATTCACTATTGAGTGAAATAAAGACTATACCCGAACCCCCTTTTTGACAAATAATAGCCGGCTTATTCTTGGATACTGTGATTCAGTTTCCGTTTTTACTTTGTGTCTTACGCTCATGAAAATAGACCGTCACTGGCTGACCCCTGCTACCTGCATTCCATCACCTAATTTTGATGACCGCGCCGATGCCAATGATATTTCCCTCTTGGTCATACACTGCATCAGCCTGCCTCCGGGAGAATTCGGCACGCCTTATATTGACCAGCTCTTTTGCAACCAGCTGAACCCCGATCAACATTCTTATTTTAAAGAAATTTGTCACCTCAACGTTTCCGCGCATGTGCTGATCAAACGCTCAGGTGAAATTGTGCAATATGTGGCTTTTGACAAACGCGCCTGGCACGCCGGCAAATCGGAATATGAGGGCCGGGAGCGCTGCAATGATTTTTCCATCGGCATCGAACTTGAAGGCACCGAACAAACGGCCTATACCGATCAGCAGTATAGTCAACTGGCTGCCGTCATTGAGCTTTTGCTTAAGTCCTATCCCGGGCTGACAAAACAGCGCATTACCGGACATAGTGATATAGCACCCGGCCGCAAAACCGACCCGGGCGCATCGTTTGACTGGGTCAGATTGTTCAATCTATTGCCTGGCTGATTACCGTTCCGGCTCCGACAGAAAAGTTCGCTGGGCAATCAAAATAGCTGCCATCGGCAGCACCAGACCGAGCAGCATGACGGTAATCAAGAGTCCGCCAAGCTCGCTGTAATCGGCCGGCACGGTCACCGCGCCGGTGACCGCATCCCTGACTTCCCGCGTGATGATAAAACCCTTATTAAGCGCCTTGGTCACCAGTTGTGACAGCGAAAGCGCAAGATTGACGAAAGCGGCCATCACCGCGAAATAGGTAGCCTTCAGCTGCGCCGGCGCTGAATGGGCGATCCAGGCCAGCATCGGAATCATGGCAATCTGTCCCAGCGGCGACTCCAGTGCCGTATCGATCAGCGCGATAAAGCGGGCGTCAACAACGCCCCCGGTATGCGCCGCCGTCCACTCGTGCAATCCATAAAACAGGGCGATATTCGGCAAGTACAGGAAAGTCAGCGCGATGGTGAGTGCAGCAATAATATAAGTAATCGAACGCTCGGCCATGAAACGCCGAAACAGGAACATGCCAAACAAAGTCAGCGCGCTGGTAATCAACGACAGCTTCGACAAAAACTGCTGGTCGAAATCAAGCACATCGATCATCCACCAGGTCTCGCCCGCGCCGGTTGTCGGCACGGCGCGGAACGCAAAGATCACGAATGCCGTGCCATATAGATGATTTCTTGCGGCGCGGCTCAAGGTTCGAGTCAATTGCCACATCAGGAACAGCACGATGGCAAGCGATCCGGTAAAGACAATTTCTTCGCTGTTCTTGATATTGCTCAAGCCCATGCCGGCGGCAAACATGACAAAAGCCAGTCCTCCGCCCAATATCCCCCAATTGATCCCCGGCAGTTCGTTAACAGAGCGCCCCAGCATGCAGTCGATATCTTCACTTTCGTAACCCTGGGCCGCCAGCCGCCATTCATCCTGAGAGCGCAGATAGGACGAGAGCATCACACCGAAAACCGAGATGACCGGAATCAACAAGGCCCAGTGATAAATGCTCAGATAAACTGCCGCCTTTTGGGCGGTATTCATCGTCTCTACGCCGCTGAACAGGTAGACATTGGCCGCAGCCACCAGCAGCGTGCCGCCGATAATGGCCACCCGCCCCAAAGTCTGCATGGTGGTGTGCGCCAGCCGCAGTTGCTCCTCTGCAATGGGCAGCCCCTGTTCGTCGAAACGAGGAACTGCCTCCACCGTCATGGCATCGGCTACCGTATCCTGCACGACGTAACCGATCGGCGCCAGCAGCACCGCCACGACATACCAGGTCTCTGCGGACAGTATCTGAGTCATATAGTCCGGATCGGCCAGCAAATTGGTCATGATCAGCAAACTGGCCGCAATCAGCGCGGCGCCCAGATAAATCAGGCCGGCTTTATAGCGCCACAACAAATCCACCAGATGCCCCATGGGCATTTTCAAGGTCCAGGGCAACATTGCCCAAAAGCCCAATGAGGCCAGAAACTCGGCGGACAGATTGAGGTATTCCTTGACGAAAAAGGTTCCGACTATAGCCGTGAGACCGGATACGCCCGCAGCCAGATAAATCATCAGCGGCGGTACATAACTTAGACGCATTTGCCGGGCAAGATCATAAACGTTGCGATCCAGCCAGCGCTGCCAGAATAACAACAGTCGGGGAAAAGATAATACGACGGGACCAATGGACGGGTATTGTTTGGGCATGGCTTATCCTTGTTCAAATGGGCTTGGCAATACCGTGGTGAGACTCTGGCGTGCGTATAAGTTCTGCAGGCTGAGCCCCCATGGGCATGACCAAACAAGATTTCTTCCCTCGCCCCAGGGGCGGACACTATCGCATTCCGGCCCCAAGGGAGAACCTGTAGCTGTCAGAGAATGGCACAGGATTCGTGAACGCCCTATGCCTTGGCTCGCGTGACCGTATAAACACCCGCCAATACCAAAATAGTCCCCAGCATCTGAACGGGCAGAATCGCCTCATCCAGGATAATAAAAGCCAGCATCAAGGTCGCGATAGGGCCTGTGGTGCTAATAATCGCGGCTGATCCTGCGCCGATTCTCCGTATGCCGGCATTCATTAAAAATGCCGGCAACACGGTGGAAAAAACGGCCATGACCAAAGCCAGACTGTACACATCCTCGGGAAAGCGCGCCAAATCGAGCCCATGCTGCAAGCCGAAATGGACAAGGGTGGCGACACCGGCGACGGTCATGGTATAGGCCGTAAAACGCGCGGAGCCTATGTCACGCACCATGATACCGCTGCCCATGACAAAACAGGCGAAGATCACCGCACTGGCCAACACTAAGGATGAACCCAGCCATACCCGGGTAGATGCTATCGACAACTGTTCCATAAAAACCAGAAACATGCCGGCATAGCTTAATCCCAAGGCCAGCCCGACACGCGCCGTAATCGTTCGCCTGTGCAAAACAGCTGAAAACAGCACGACAAAGGTCGGATATAAAAACAGGATCACCCTCTCCAGTCCCGCCGAAATGTATTGCAAGCCGACGAAATCCAGGTAGCTGGCCAGGTAATAGCCCATCAGTCCGAGGACCATAACCGCCAACCACTGCTTTTTATCCAATGCCGAAGCCTGCGTTTTTTTATTGTGCCAGAGAGCGACCAGCAAAAACAGGGGGAGAGCAAACAGCATGCGCAACGCGAGCAGTGAAATGGCATCAAGCTGAATGCTGGCCGCATAAGCGAGCTTGATAATAATGGATTTAGCGGAAAAACCCAGTGCGCCCAGCAATACCAGAGCACCGCCGACTATCACATTATGCCGCTCGGCGTAGGCCTCGTCCGGCAAACGCCTAAGCCGCATTTTTTATCTGCGCTATCAGCTGCTTAAGCGCCCGTTCCTGCTTCTGTATGCTGTCGCATAATTGGAATTGCGCCAGCGCCCGCTGCAGGTTCTGCTCAGGCTCGGACACCTTGAAATAGCGATTGCCGGCCAGATAATCGGTAAAGAACCGGATGCCCAGTTCAAAAGGGATCAGCCGTATGGCCGGATACAAATAAGCATAATCGTGTTCGTTAAAGAAGGCGCCGGCTTCGGCCAGATAACTTTTTAAGATTGCGGCGCAAACCGTGAGATCAAACTCGACAGGATCTGCCGTCTGGCAGCAGGAGCGCAGGCAGTCGCCAATATCGTAATGTACCAGGCCCGGTTTGACCGTATCCAGATCAATAAGGCTGATAATAGTGTGGCTGCTTTTATCAAAAAGAAAATTATTGAGCTTTGGATCGCCGTGGATAACCCGCAATGACAGCAAACCCTGCTGTTTAGCCGTCTCCAGCTCATCGGCGATGCTCTGGTTTTGGACAATATAATCAGCGCAATAGCGGATTTGCGGGGATATGATCGGCTTTGACAAATGCCTTAACACCTGCTTATAGTGCATCAAATAGCCCGGCGCAATATGGAATCCCGGCAGCGTATCGTGCAATGTCTGGGGGTCAAGGTCGCTGAACAGGCGGTGAAAATGCCCCAAGGCAAACCCCGCCTGCTCGGCATCGCTGAGCGCGCCTATAGTTTCCAGACTTTCGCTTTCGGCGATGAAACTGAGCGCACGCCAGCAATCGCCGGCTTCATCCCGAAAACAGGAGCTGTCGCCGGCGCTTAAAACATCTGGCATCTGCAGCTTGACCACATCCGGATTTTTTTGCCGCAGATGCCGGTCTAGCTGCTGCAGATTTTCCATGATGCGTTCAGGTTCGGGAAAAACCTGGCGGTTGATGCGCTGCAGCACAAATGAATAGGCTTCGGTCGTGACCAAAAAGGTATCGTTGATCAGGCCATTGCCCAGCGGCTTGATCTCGACAATGATTTGGTTTTGGGCGAAGCGCTGGCCGATAGGTAGCAATGATTTCACAATAAAATCGGTTTCAAGAGTTTACTCGGTTGCGGGCGGGTTGCCGCTTAGCGTTTTCATGTGCATCATGATCACGTCCGAAAAAGAGACGCTGGAAATTATTTATCCTTCATCTTTATGTAATAGTTTTGATGTCCTTTTTCGGTCGCACGGGGCTCGATTTCAATATAATCCAGCGAACGTATCAATTTGCCCAACTGGTTGAAACCGAAGTTCCGGGGGTCGAATGACGTATCCAGTCTTTGCATATGACTGCCCACAGTACCTTGCTGGGCCCAGCCGTCCTCTTCCTTGCAGGCTTCGATGGCTTCTGCCAACAACTGCTTAAGTTTGGCCGCGTCATCATTCTTGGCAGGCGCTTTCTTCGCCTTGGAACTGCTTTTTCCAGCGCTCTTAACAACCTCTTCACTGGTTTCGCTGCCGGCTTCGATAGCCGACATGAGCGCTTCGGTAAAGATGAATTTATTGCATGCCGCCCGAAACGGCTCCGGTGTTTTCTTTTCGCCAAAGCCGATCACTTCCAGCCCCGACTCCCTTAAACGGGTCGCTAATTTGGTGAAATCGCTATCGCTGGAAACCAGAAAAAAGCCGTCAAAATTTTTGGTGTAAAGCAAATCCATCGCATCGATAATCAATGCGGAATCGGTGGCATTTTTACCGGTGGTATAGGCAAATTGCTGGATGGGCTGAATCGCATATTTGTTCAATATGTTCTTCCAGTTTTTTAACCGGGGCTCGGTCCAGTCCCCGTAACATCTTTTTGAGGTCACTATCCCGTAACGAGCCGTTTCAGTCAGAATATGATCGATGGCCTTGGCCTGGGCGTTGTCAGCATCGATGAGCACAGCAAACTTTTTGTTTTCAGCCGAAAATAACATAGTCGTGATTCCTAAATACCATTGAGGATATATTCCGAACCGTCTGATTTATATGAATGAACATTGGAATCACTCCAAAAATTCCTCGTTCGAAGCTGCACCCTCCAGGTAGCCCGCAATCATCAGCGGTTTTGTTTAGCCGTCATTAAATCAGTCAATTGCTTCAGCGCCTGTCCGCGGTGACTCAGTGAATTTTTAAGGTCTGGCGACAATTCGGCGGAGCTGCAATGCTGCTCCGGCACCCAGAATACCGGGTCGTAGCCAAAACCGTTTGTGCCCAGCGCCTGGGTCATAATCCTGCCTTCCCAGACACCTTGCGCAATCACCGGGCAGGGGTCTTGGGCGTGCTCCATGAACACCAGCACGCAAACAAAGCGCGCGCTGCGCTGGGCCTCCGGCACGCCCTCTAGTTCCTGCAGCAGTTTTTGCAGGTTGTCCTGATCAGAAGCGCCGTCCCCGGCATAGCGGGCCGAAATGACGCCGGGGGCGCCGTCCAGGGCATCGACAACCAGCCCCGAATCATCGGCAATCGCCGGCAGATTGCAGTGTTTCGCCGCATTTCTGGCTTTTAAAATGGCGTTTTCGACAAACGTAACGCCGGTTTCCTCGCATTCCGCGACATTAAACGCCGATTGCGGAACGATAGGATGCCCCGCCAGTATCGCCTGAATTTCTTTGATCTTGCCGGCATTGCCGCTGGCCAGGACTATTTTTTGAGTATCTGAAAACATCATGATGAAAGAATGATGAGGTTCAAGGTTCAGGGTTCAA
>Ga0208509_1000108_pt1 | contig 36322 bp, 35 predicted proteins | sample LakWasMeta7_HOW4_2_FD_183857 | JGI IMG/M metagenome (GOLD analysis project Ga0208509, IMG submission 183857) | Freshwater sediment methanotrophic microbial communities from Lake Washington under simulated oxygen tension - Sediment Metagenome... | ecosystem: Environmental > Aquatic > Freshwater >...
TAGTGCAGGTGGTGTGAACCCGCCCACATGTAAGTGAAGATCAAACCCCAGAAGTGCACGATAGACAGGCGGTAGGAGTACACCGGGCGCTCAGCCTGTTTAGGTACAAAGTAGTACATCATGCCCAGGAAGCCTGCAGTGAGAATAAAGCCCACGATGTTATGCCCGTACCACCATTGAATCATTGCATCCTGCACACCGGCATAAGCAGAATAGGATTTAAGCCAACCAGCGGGTACTTCCATGCTGTTAACAATGTGTAGAACCGCCACCACGATAATGAATGCACCGTAGAACCAGTTAGCAACGTAGATGTGCTTAACTTTACGTGCAATTACAGTACCGAAGAATACAATTGCATATATGAACCAAACAATCAAAAGCAACACATCAATTGGCCATTCGAACTCTGCATATTCTTTACCTGAGGTGTAACCTAAAGGCAGAGTGATTGCAGCTGCCACGATCACTGCCTGGTAGCCCCAGAAAGTGTAGCGCGATAAAAGTGGGAATCGTAATCGTGTTTGACAGGTACGTTGTACAACATAATAAGACGTAGCAAAAAGTGTGCATCCACCGAATGCAAATATCACAAGATTTGTATGTAATGGTCTTAATCGACCAAAACTCAGCCAAGGAATGCCTGAATTAAGCTCTGGAAAGGCAAGCTCAGACGCTATAACTAAACCAACCAGCATCCCGATTACACCCCATACTACAGCCATCACGGTAAAACTCCTGACGGCATAATCATCATAATATGTTTGTACTGCAGTGTTTGTGCTCATGACTTCATGTCCTTCATTGATACTAAAAAATTAATAATTGTTATGTGAGTATTTTTATTGGTTGGCGATATGACTTTTGATAATGCACAGTAAAAGTTTCAAAAGCTTTTAGAGCTAACTCTGGGTCATGTCCTTCCTTCACTAAAAAGCTATCGAATCCACATCTTGCTAAATAATGAATCGTGTCTATCAGCACATCACCCACCGCTCTAAGCTCACCAGTCCATCCATGTTGTGTTCTTAGGATTTGAGCCAATGAGAATCCGCGACCATCTGTATAGATTGGAAAATCAATTGCAATAAACGCTATTGGATGGTGGTTCATATGACTAACATCAATAGATAGTATGTCTTTCGGCTCTGCATCAGGCGGGATTAATATCCCAACTGGATGTTTGCGCTTCTGTAAAAACTGAAAGTTATCTGTCCAAGTTGCCAGGCTCACCATCCAATTGGCTTCATCTCCAGGTAATGGTGTTGAACTGTTGTCAAAAATACGCCACTCATTTACTTCAAGCGTTCCATTTCTAATTAATCTCAGCATCAAGCACCTCCGCACTCATTGTTGCTTTTGCAAGCAATGGGTCAGCGTATACATCTTGTTTGAATGGAGTGATTCCAAGCCTCTCAACAACATCGATGAATCGCTCTGCATCGCTGTCACGTAGTTTTAGGTAGGTCTGGATTAGGCGATAGATAACATCTGGAATTTGCTCTCGTGCAAATGATGGACCGATGACACGTCCAATAGCAGCACCTCCACCTTTATTGTGAGCAATGCTAGGATCAGTGCCGATCCCACCATTTTGTCTGCCGCCAATTGTAATCTGGTACCACTCTTCGCCGCCTTTATCGACGCCTAGAATGCCAATATGACCAACATGATGATGACCGCAAGAATTAATGCAGCCAGATAAATTTAAATCAAGCTCTCCGATTTCATAGACAAAGTCCAAGTCGTCGAATCGTTGCTGTATCGCTGTTGCAACAGGTATTGATACAGCATTCGCCAGGATGCAGTAATCTCCTCCTGGACACGAAATAATATTGGTAATCAAACCAATGTTAGGCGTAGCCAGATTAAGTATTTGTAACTCTTGCCACAGCATATATAGATCGCTTTTTCTGACATCTGGCATGATGATGTTTTGTTCGTGAGATATGCGGAGCTCACCAAAACCATACTTTTCAGATATATCTGCAATCGCATCCATCTGGTCTGCGGTGATGTCACCAGGGGGTGATCCTGTTGCTTTTAATGAAATTGTGACCGATGCATATCCGGACATTTTATGAGGATGAGTATTGGTACATGACCATCTGTTAAATTTAGTATCGGCTGCCAATTTGCTGAAGTAGAACGCCTCACTGATTTCAGTATTCAGATCATATTCCGGCCACTTGAACTTGCTTGCTATACTCTTTACAAATTCTTCTGTTACTGTATCCGGGCCGCCTTTAATAATCTTCCATTGCTCATCAACTTCATTTGCAAAAACTTCTGGCGTAAGGTCTTTTACCAGAATCTTGATGCGAGCCTTGTATTTGTTATCACGTCTTCCATGCAGATTGTATACACGCAGTGTGGCTTGCAAATAGGTTAACAAGTCTTGCCACTCCACAAAAGGTTTTATCAACTTTCCTACGATGGGTGTTCTGCCTAAGCCGCCTCCAACAAAGACTCTAAACCCGAACTTTCCATTTTCTTCTACTGCTTGCAAACCAATATCATGTACACCAACAGCGGCCCTGTCAGTAAAGGAACCACTCACTGCAATTTTGAATTTACGTGGTAAGAATGCGAATTCAGGATGAAGCATTGACCATTGTCGGATAATTTCACACCAAACCAGCGGGTTGATTAATTCATCGGCAGCAACGCCGGCGAAATGGTCTGTAGTTGTATTACGAATACAATTGCCACTCGTTTGGATCGCATGCATCTGCACCGTTGCAAGCTTGGCTAATACACTTGGGGCATCTTCCAATCGGAGCCAATTAAATTGAATATTCTGCCTTGTGGTTAAATGACCATAGCCTCTATCCCATCGCCGGGCTACATAAGCAAGTGTTCGCAACTGTTTAGAAGTTAACATGCCATATGGAATGGCAACCCGTAACATGGGAGCATGTCGCTGGATATATAACCCATTCTGGAGTCGCAAAACACGGAACTCCTCTTCAGTTAACTGGCCATTCAGGAATCGTTGCGTCTGTCCTCTAAATTGAGAAACACGTTGCTCAACAAGCTTCTGGTCAATATCATCATAGATATACATTGAATCACCTTAAATTTCTGGCTAACTAAAATGCCAGGTTGTTTTAACAGTGATTAAGATATCGATTTGCTGATATTAATAACAGCGACAGTTACATGTAAAAAAACCATAACAGATGAAGATGTGCAAAAATTATTATGCCTTTAGTTCAGCGTCCAAGTCTCTCACTAACCACCTAAAACGGTTAATGAAACTTCGGTGCGTACATTCAAAATATTTCCATAACTGAATCTTATCTAGCCCGTATTCCTTTACGCAGACAATATCGGATCATTGGTAATACTGATCTCATTCGCAAGTGCAAGTTTATGCAATTGCAGTGTATTGATACCATCAGATAACTTAACCCATAATAGGTCCAACTCGCCACATGGAAGTTAAATCCACAAAGTGGACTGACCGCAGTAATATCCAATTTTCCGGTATAAATCAGCTATAAGTAGTTATAGGCTGAGTTTTTTACATTGCCCCTAAATGAATGCGTAGGGCTATACTAATGGCTGCATACAACTTCATCGAGAGCATGACTATATGAATAAATCAGCGGTGTTATCTGAAGATGAGATTCATTGCTTAGAAATGATATTCAATGGGAATTTCACAAATCTCGTATCAGCTCCTAATGAGATTGAGGTAATGGTTTTAAAAGGCTATGTCTCCAGAAAATCTTTGATTTTTATGCCTATGATGCCAATTAGATACACTTACGAACTGACTGTTTATGGATTGATCTTATTGCGTGAATATAGGCCGCAATACAGTTAGCATGTCTGAATCTGAAAATGATTGACGTCTATTCATCAGTCCATGTATTCGTCTCAGGAATGTGCCATTCTTATCCTTAATTAGGTACTACTAAATGCCCTATCATTGCATCGGGGCGTTTTTATAATCAGATCTATCGCGCTTGGGGATATTAAGTACCAGATTCAAGCCTGATAATTTCTTGTACAACCTTCTCTAATTTGTCTTGATTGGCAATTTTTTGAAATATCCGTTTTGAGTGTGGCAGCCAAGAAGAAAAACTTGCGTCATAGTCATCTTCAAACAATAAATATAATGATGTATGACCAGAATAATTTTTGATGATTGCACTCATTTCAGTAAGGGCGCTACCGTAATGCTTACGGAAATCAGCATCTACAACCAATAAAACAAACTGGTATTGACGAGCCAGGTAGCTAGCGGCACCAAACATTGCCAGTACACCCAGTAGTGCAATCAAACCTGCTGGATGATGGACATTTCTTAGAGCCGCCTCAATTGTATAGTGCGCTAAAGAGTTATCAGTAACGATGAGGATATCTTCCATTTTTATTCTCCTGCTTAATGATTAACAAAGTTTATTCTGTGCAATATGATATTTGGTGTATCTATTGAGATGTATGCGTCTGAGCAAACCGAAGAGTTTCCTCCATTCTGAATGCGGCAATAGTTCCGGATAATAAGGTTATTGTTGCTATCAGCCATAATGCGCTCGTCAAGCCAAATAGGTCTGAGACGATTCCTGAGATTAATGCTCCGGCTGCATAACCTAAGTCCCGCCAGAGGCGATATACACCAATTGCAGAAGCACGCCAGGCTGGATTTACAATGTCAGCAATGGTTGCGAGGAGCGTTGGATAGACCATGGCTGTGCCTATTCCGAGTAAAACGGCACCGATCAAATATGCAGTAAACATTAGGTTGGACGCTATCAGGACAATTCCCAGTGCTTGTATCCACATGCCTATAACAATTAACCATTTGCGGCCAATTTGATCAGAAAGTGCCCCAGTAAATAATTGGCATACGCCCCAAACTACAGGATAGATTGCTGCCAGCCATCCAATTTGGATCAACCCTAAACCAGAAGCAGCAAACGCTAGAGGAAATAGACCCCAAGCAACACCGTCATTCATGTTGTTAACAAATCCAACTTGACTCACGGAAGATAGATTGCGGTCGTGTAAAGTCGTGTTCCAAAAGATTGCGCGTTGTGACGGCACAATAGAACGATGATGGAGTGGGTGTAATGAGGTCTCATGCTTTGCATGATGTTGTGTTTCATGAATACAGGTTATAGATAGTATGAGCCCTGCAAATATAAATATAACCCCTGGATAGAAAGGTTCTGGCTTAAGTCCATAATTTGCTGCGATCCAGCCTGTGGAAAAAGCCGTGATGCCAACTGCAAGGTAGCCTACAAATTCATTGATTCCCATTGCGAGCCCACGGCGTTTAGGTCCGGCAAGATCAACCTTCATGATAACGGTTGTTGACCAAGTGAGGCCCTGGCTCACTCCTAGAAAAAAATTTGATAATAGCACCCAGTTCCAGGATGGCGCCCACATCAGCATGAATGGTACAGGTGTTGCAATTAACCAACCTATAACAAGTATAATCTTTCGTCCGTATACATCGGAAAAGCGGCCGGCAAAATAATTAGTTAGCGCCTTAGATACACCAAACACTACAATGAAAGCCAGAATTGCAGTATGTGCCACCATTCTGAACTCTTGTTCGGCAATAGCTGGTAGGATTGCGCGCTCCATCCCAACCATTGCCCCAACGAACGCATTGATCAGTACGAGCAAACTGAACTGTTTCCAGTTTTCTAGAATTCCCGTCCTGATTTGATTCATTTGACTAGACATTGCATATCTTGCGGCCTGACTTATTGCGTTGAGCTTAGAGTTGGATTAACTTTATTGCAATAAGTGAAAATTACTTACTCGTTATTGTGGTGTCGATTTGATAAGCCATTCACGCCCTTTAAGCATGCAGTTCCAATAGACCCAAGGTAATAGAGTGGCCTTTAAAAACCAAGCAGAACTGCGAGGAACTGTTGGGTTGAAAGGGAAGGTAGGTAATAGCTTTCCACCGTAACCAAATTCAGCCAAAATAACTTTTCCGTTTTCTACCGTTAGCGGGCATGAGCCATATCCATCGTACTTTGCAGTTAATGGCTTGCCTTCACGGAGTGACAAAAGATTCTTGGCGACAATGACTACCTGTTTACGGGCTGCTGCAGCTGTTTTAGCATTAGGGGCAGAGCAAGCGTCGCCTAAAGAGAATACATTTGAGTAGCGTGGGCTTTGTAAAGTATGTTGATCAACTTCACACCAGCCTGCTGCGTCAGCGAGAGTGCTGTTACGCACAACACATGGGGGTTTTTGTGGCGGTACAACATGCAGAATATCAAAATGTTTTTCTTGACGTTGAATGTTACCAGCCTCATCTTTTATATTAAACCAAGCTAACTTTCTTGAGCCATCAACTTTAACCAAAGTGGAGTTGAATACAAGTTTGGCTTTATATTTTTCAACATATTTCATTAATGGAGGCACAAAGGTAGCTACACCAAATAACACCGCGCCTGCGCTGTTAAATTCGACATTAATTTTATTTAAAACTCCTTCACGCAACCAATGGTCGCATGACAAATACATGGCTTTTTGAGGGGCACCTGCGCATTTAATCGGCATAGGTGGCTGTGAAAAAATAACATTGCCACGCTTTAATTTTGAAACTAACTCCCATGTATATGGAGCAAGGTCATATCGATAGTTTGAGGTAACTCCATTTTTACCTAAGGTTTCTACAAGGCCATCTATATTATCCCAAGCGAGTCTTAAACCTGGGCACACTATTAATTGCTGATAGTGAACAGATTTTCCAGTAGTTAATTTGACACTATTTGTTTCCGGATCAATTTCAGATGCCTCGGCGCGAATCCAAAATGCCCCTTTAGGAATCACGGTGTTCATAGGGCGCATCGTTTTTTTAATGTCAAATACGCCTCTGCCTACCAATGTCCAAGCTGGCTGATAATAATGTTTGTCACTTGGTTCGATTATGGCAATGTTTAAATCAGGTTGGCGTTTTAGTAGGCTTGCTACTACAGCAATACCAGCAGAACCACCGCCGATAACGACAACATCATAGTTTGTGGCTGCATTTATTAAGTTCTGATTAGTGGCTTCCATTAACAATTTCCTTGGCTAAATTAATATTGTTATTACTAGATAAAAAGCTAATTTCTAAAGTTATCCTATTATTTAGGCTGAGCAACTTTAGTGTAATTCTTTGATTTCAAAGAGTAACAAATATGAAAATATTTGTAGGTAATTGCGCTTTTAAGTTAAGAAATAGCAAACTTCATGCCACTGTGGATAACATATTGATATTGCTTAATAATATGATATTAATTGATATTTGCAGCATCTTTCTTATGCCAGAAAAATGCTGCAAATGACATACAGACTCTAACTTACAGAAGTGTAAGTGTCATTTTCGTCACAAGTTGGTTGGCGAGTCATGTTGACTTGAATGATTTATCCCAAATGACCTAGCCTTGCGGAAGGTCTTCTTCGGGAATTCCGCACATGCGATTTGCTGGAACAGCAACATCTATTAATTTGGGTTTGGGTAAGTTCAAATTATTCATGAATTCTACAAATTCATTTTTTGATTTACCTGCGATGCGCGAGTTTGTTGCTTTTTCCTGGGCTACGGAGCTGACTCGATATCCATTATAATCGTGTCCTGGATATATAAGAGTTTCGCCTGGGAGCGTCAGAATTTTCTGTGTGATGCTATCAAACAGGCTGGCAGCGCTCCCGCTTTGGAAATCAGTCCGTCCACACCCGTTAATTAATAGAGTGTCACCTGTAAAAAGACGCTCATTACATAAAAAGCACATGCTGCCTATTGTATGCCCTGGGGTTGCAATAACTTTGATTTCCTGGCTGCCCAATGTCAAAACATCGTTATCATTCAATTGAATATCAGCCGTGGCTGCGCCGCATAATTCACTAACACCTGTTTGAATAGCCAGTATTTCTCTAAGTTTGCCGCTAGCGGTTATATGGTCAGCATGCACGTGTGTTTCCAGTGAATATTTTAATTTACAGTTAATAGTGTTAATTAATTCAATGTAGTCGTTAGTATGGCTGACAACGGGATCAATTAATGCTCCCTCACGTGTAACCTCATCTATTAGCAAATAAGTAAGTGTTGATGATTCAGAGTCAAACATTTGTTTAAATATCATTTTAAAATCCTGGTAATTAATAAATATATTGAATAATAATATGTTTATTAATATAATATAAAAATATTAATTAGTCATTATTAAAATATGAACGAAACAAAAGAAATAAATTTTGATGAGTTACGCAGGTCTGCAGACAGTGCCTGTAGCCTAATGAAAGTTATGGCAAACCCAGATCGATTGATGCTGCTTTGTCAGTTATCGCAGGGAGAAAAATCTGTAGGTGAGTTAGAGGCCATTCTGGATATCAGGCAACCAACACTATCACAGCAACTCACTGTATTGCGTGAGGCTGAATTGGTAGCAACCCGTCGAGATGGCAAAAGTATTATTTATCGAATCTCTAGCCAATCAGCTTTGGCTGTAATGCAAGTTCTGAGTCAGCAGATTTGTAATACTTAATCCCAAAATAATATGCCCATGCAAATTACCAAGCTATCTGAGAGTTTCAGCACAGGCTCTCAAATGAGTGTAGACGATATTTTAGAAATTGCTAAATTGGGTTTTAAAACGATTATCAATCATCGTCCAGACCATGAAGGCGGAGAAAGCCAACCTAAAAGCGCCCAGCTTAGATTGGCTGCGGAACAGAGCGGATTAACCTATATTTATATGCCTGTAATAGCTAACAATATGTTACCTGCTCAAGTGGATGCATTTTCGACATTATTTGCTATAGCAGAAAAACCTGTACTAGGGTTTTGTAGAACAGGAAGCCGTGCAGGGAGTATTTATAAATCGGCTAAGGTAGAGATCGCAATCACACCCACTATTGCTATAAAACAATAAAGTGATTTAGGTGGTTTTCATACGGATTCAGGGGGCTGTCAACATTATTAACATCATGTGGCTAGAGACCACGTAGATTGTTGATGATTGCGAAGTTTAATTTTTGCTAGCTTAATATGATTTCTAAATATCTGGGAGCCCATATTCAGAAATGCATCAATAGGTGCAGTTTTATCACGGAGAAGTCCAGTAATGCAATCTAGAAAACAAGAGCAATTGTATATGTCGCTCACAAGTCCATATGCACGTAAGGTACGTATTACAGCAATTGAAAAACAAGTGCCGTTTGAAATGGTGGTGGAGGTACCATGGAATGAAGACACCATAATTACGAACATCAATCCATTAGGAAAAGTGCCGGTTTGGATGCTGCCGAATGGCAAAGCTTTATTTGACTCACGCGTCATTATTGAGTATCTCGATGAGGTAAGTGAGATTGGGCAGCTGGTGCCAAAGGAGCTATTTGGTCGAATTGAAGTTAAACGCTGGGAGGCACTTGCTGAAGGCGTTATGGATGCTGCATTAGTAATCTTTGCCGAGCGAAAAAAACGACCTTTAGAGTTGCAATACGCAGATTGGATCGCGCGTCAGTTCGGCAAAATTCACCGTGGGCTTAAAACGCTCAGTGATGAGTTGGGTGATCGTGAGTTCTATTACGAGGGTAGGCTCAGCATCGCCGATATTGCAGTTGCATGTGCCTTAGGCTATATAGGATTGCGATTTGAGGATGATTTTGTGTGGCAGCAGGATTACCCGGTATTGGCAGCGCATTATGAACGCTTAATGCAACGCTCATCTTTTAAAGACACTGTTCCTATTGTTTAACTCTACATAATGTCAGGCTTGCTATAGTCGAGCGGCATTGCCAGATTAAAGGTTGCAATAACCTGACTGTGTGACGCCTGAATCAAACAATGTTGCTTGGCAACACATATGTAGATGATTTAAGCACTCATGCTAAATGGGCAGAAGTGGCTTTTGACTATGTGTGGCGAAGCTGCTTCAAAGCTAATAATGATTTCACAATCAACTCTCTCAGCAATTTCAAAAGCGGCGTTCTCTGTGCCCGAAATTTAATATCATCGGTAATATCACTATGCTTACTTATGAGTAATGCTAACTCCTCCAACGCTATGATGACGCATAGTTTCTTTTGAGCATACCTATCGCTTAGGGCGATGATTTCTGAATAGTGTGCGAGCTGTGCATGGAAGTTCGCATGCATCAGACATGGTAAACCAGTCTTATCAGCAATATCCTGAGTTGTGCTGAAGGCGTATTTGCGGTTAACCATATGAAAAGGCTCAATCATCCAAAATGGATTCGGGTTCACTCTGCCTATCTGTTGTCTCCTCAAAGATTTTAGTCCTGAATAAATCACGAATACCACTATTGGCAGTAATTTCAACAAATATTAGGCATCTTGCCGTCTGCAATGGCTTTCCTAGCCAATTCTTCACTGCGCCGTAATAGTTTACTTATATAGCGATAACTAGCAATAAACACAAATTGCCAGATATGGCGCATCCACTTTCGTAATGAATAGTTTTTATGTCATTTATGACTTGGAAATAAGATACAAATTATTTACAAATGTAACGTAATTGTTAAATGTATTTAAAATCAATTACTTATATTACTTGGCATAAGAGTTGCCTATTTAGGTGCAGCCTGATCAAGTTCGGGAATAAAGCAATCTGTAATTAAAAGGTATATGCATGACGAATGAAATAAGAAAAACGGGTCGAATTCTACCTGCGCCAGAAAACTTCGTGGATCCTAGATTGGCGCATGAAATTACTACTAATGGCATGGATGAAACAAGGCGTGGTTTTCTGATAAACAGCTTTTTAGCAGCAAGTGCAGGCTTAGCAAGCGCGACTGCAATGGCGGGACCTGTTAAAAATAATGCGTTTATTGGGGATCCAAATATTTTATCGCTACCAGAACACTCGGTAACGCTTGGAAAGCCTGTTGTTACTAATGCTTATGGTATGCCTTCCAAGTATGAAACCAACTTGTTACGCCGGGAGTCGCCAGGATTAACCAGGGTCTCTGCAGCGTCGGTTTCATTTGCACCATTGCAAGGGCTGTTTGGCATTATTACACCAAGTGGATTGCATTTTGAGCGCCATCACCAGGGTTGGCAAGATATTGATCCAAGTAAGCATCGCTTTATGATTAATGGCCTCGTAAAGAATCCCAAGGTTTATACAATGGATGATCTGATGCGGCTGCCTTCAGTTTCGCGAATGCACTTTATTGAGTGTGGGGCAAATACTGCCATGGAGTGGGGAAATGTTGCAGTACCTACAGTTCAATACTCGCATGGCATGCTTAGTTGTAGTGAATTTACAGGTGTGCCGTTATCTGTTCTGTTGGAAGACTGCGGCTACGATAAACAAAATGGAAAGTACATTCTTGCCGAAGGCGCTGATGGATCTGGAATGACCAGAACAATTGCAATTGATCGCGCACTTGATGATGTAATCGTAGCTTGGGGTATGAATGGTGAAATGCTAAGGCCGGAGAATGGATATCCATTACGACTCGTCGTGCCCGGTGTGCAGGGGGTTTCCTGGGTCAAGTGGCTGCGTCGTATAGAAGTGGGAGATAAGCCATATGGAACGAAGGATGAGGCCATTCACTACATAGATGCAATGCCAGACGGATCATTTCGCCAATACACCTCGATCCAGGAATGCAAATCAGTTATTACTTCTCCTTCAGCAGGGCAAATGTTGTTAGATAAGGGGTTCTACAATATCACTGGTTTAGCTTGGTCTGGCCGCGGAAAAATTAAACGTGTTGATGTATCGGTTGATGGCGGGCGGAATTGGAACGTGGCTCGCCTTGAGACTCCGGTGTTATCGAAGTGTTTAACTAGATTCAATATTGACTGGGTGTGGGATGGGTCACCAGCTACGTTGCAGTCGAGAGCAATAGATGACACTGGTTACGTACAGCCAAAGATTAATGAACTTAGGGAAGTTCGCGGTACCAGGTCAATCTATCACAACAATGCAATCCAATCATGGAAAGTTGCAGAATCTGGAGAGCTGTCAAATGTTCAAGTCTATTAATCGAACTTTTGCAGTAGTTTTATTGCTATCAAGCGGTTCTGTATATGCGGATAAATATTCGAATATTGGACGTACAGCCACTGAGCAAGAAGTTGCTGCTTGGGATATTGATGTGCGTCCTGATTTCAAAGGACTCCCGAAAGGATCTGGAAGTGTCGCAAAAGGGCAGCAGGTGTGGGAGGGGCGTTGTGCTAGTTGCCATGGAACTTTTGGTGAGTCGAATGAAGTATTTACTCCTATTGTGGGTGGTACAACTAAAGAAGATATTTTAACGGGTCGAGTGGCGGCATTGGTTGGTAATAAACAGCCTCAGAAAACAACGTTGATGAAAGTTTCTACTTTATCCACTTTATGGGATTACATCCATCGCGCAATGCCATGGACAGCGCCGAAATCACTTTCTAATGATGAGGTGTTTGCGGTAACGGCATACATTCTGAATCTGGCCGAGATTATCCCCGATGACTTCATATTGTCAGATCAGAATATCTCAGATGTACAGAAACTAATGCCTAATCGAAATGGCATGACTTTAAATCATGGAATGTGGGATGTGAATGGTAAGCCTGATATTAGAAGTGTTGCATGTATGAAAGACTGCACAGTTCAGGCACAGGTGAAATCAACTTTGCCTGAACTGGCTAGAAATGCACATGGTAACGTCCAACAACAGAATCGTATATTTGGGGCGGTTCGAGGTGTTGATACCACGCGACCTCCCATTACTGCACCGATAGGCTTTTTGATAAAACAGGAGCAGGAAGCACAAAATATATTATCTCCAACAGATAGGGATCCTGCTGTCAAAACAGATGGATTGAGTCTGGCCAAAAAGAATAACTGTCTCTTCTGTCATGGTGTAGCTAACAAAATCGTAGGGCCTGGTTTTGCTGAAATTTCTGCCAGATACAAGTCGGACTCAGGTGCTGAGGCACGGCTTATTGAAAAAGTAAGAAAGGGTGGAGCTGGTAACTGGGGTGAAACGCTGATGCCGGCACAGGCACAAGTCAGTAATGACGACATTAAGTTATTGGTTAATTGGATTTTAAAAGAGGTTAAGCAGTAAGCCTACCAAGTTTATAGGCTAGTTCATTGGGTACCGGTTAATTTATATGCACTTTGGCTTGGGTGCCTTTATTAAATTTCAGATAGGAGTGATTTATGAATCAAAGTAGAAGAGATATTTTAAGAATGACTTCAGTGCTAGGGCTGGGTCTTGCTGGCAGTTTATTTGGATCATTCAATGTTTTTGGTGCGGAGTGGATGCCAAAGAGCTTTGATGCGAAAAATTTGGCAGACGCTCTTAAGGAATTAGGGGTCGATAAATATACAGTAAGCAGTGATGTTGCAGTTGTCAGTGCTGAAATTGCAGAAAACGGTGCGGTGGTTCCAGTCTCGGTGTCTAGCGTAATTCCAAATACTGAGTACATGGCAATTCTTGTCGAAAAAAATCCAAGTCCATTGTCAGCTGCTTTCAATATTCCAGAGGGCACGGAGGCATCAGTTACTACGCGCGTGAAGATGGGGGGCACATCCAATGTTTATGCAGTCGTTAAAGCCGATGGGAAATGGTTTCTCGCCAGCAAGGAAATCAAGGTAACTCTTGGTGGATGTGGTGGGTAATTAGCCAATCGTAATGTTAATTCAGTTCTAGAGGAGTATTTTATGGCAGATCCAATGCGCATACGTGCAGTGTTAAATGGTGACAAGGTAGAGGTTAAGGTTCTAATCAGGCATGACATGGAAACAGGGTTACGCAAAGACCAGGCAGGAGAAATTATTCCGCCTCATTTTATTAAAACTCTTATCGCACAATATGAAGGCAAGACAGTCTTGGATGCGGTAATGGGTATATCTGTGTCCAAAGATCCATTTTTACACTTTAAATTTAAAGGCGGGGTAAAAGGTGGCAAGTTAAATGTTACCTGGGTTGATAACTTAGGTGACACCCGTACCGACTCAGCAATAATTTCATAACTGATTATTAGTACTTGCTAATTCAGGCATTACTTCTATAAGGAATCCGTTATGAATGTTTTCAGTAAAATTATTTTTACAATTTTTGTTATACAAATGAATGGCTATGCCTTTGCTGAAAGTTCATCCATAGATGAGATTTCAAAATATCGCGAGCTATTGGCTGATGGTAACCCAGCTGAGTTATGGGAGATGCGAGGGGAGGAGTTATGGAAGAAAAAAATAGCGCCGAAAAATGTATCTCTTGAGCAATGCGACTTAGGTAAAGGCGCAGGCGTTGTTAAGGGAGCCTATGTTGAATTGCCTAGATATTTCAGTGATGTTAATAAAGTGATGGATCTTGAGCAGCGGCTGGTTTATTGCCGTAAAACGCTTCAAGGTTTAAGTCATGAGCAGGCAGTGAAGGTTCCATTTGGATCAGTGGGAAACGCTTCTGATATTGAGGCTTTAGTTGCTTATATTACTTCGGAATCCAGAGGTATGAAGATGAATGTTTCTAATAAGCATCCACTTGAGAAAGAGTCGTATGAGATAGGTAAAAGATTTTTCTTTTATCGTGCAGGCACACATGATTTTTCATGTGCTACATGTCACTCAGCAGATAAAAAAAGAATCCGATTACAAGAGTTGCCTAATCTTCTGAATAAGCTGGATGCCCAGAAAACATATACAACATGGCCTGCATATCGAGTATCTCAAGGAGAGGTCAGGTCTATGCAGCATAGGCTGAGCGATTGTTTACGCCAGCAGAGATTTCCGGAACCCGTCTATGCATCCGACTCTATGACGGCATTAATTATGTTTTTAGCAAAGAATGCTGATGGTGGAGTTTATGACGCTCCGGCACTTAAGCGATAAGGGATTTTATGAAAAAAATGCTCATGGGACTGTCAGTTTCTATAGTTATTACAGGCTGCACTACTGCGGCTATTAAAACTGATTACGGTCAAACTATGCTTACATTACTTAGATCTGAGTTTATTTCTAAAGGCCCAGCAACGGTGGAGCGGGTCTTAAGTCAGGATGAGGTGCAAAAAATTTGCAGCGAATACCCTGTGGAGAGACCTGAGAAAATGGCCACTCTAATTCAGGATAGTCAGATGAAAACAGTGCAATATCCATCTGATGGTATATATATCGGAGATTGGAAAAATGGCGAGAAAATTGCTCAGAATGGCCGTGGATTTCAATCATCAGACCCGCTTGGTGGGGTAAATGGTGGTAATTGTTACGCTTGCCATAATATTACTAAGAGCGAGATATCTTACGGAAATATTGGGCCATCACTTTACAACTATATAAAGGCACATGGCTCAAGCGAGCAAGTAATTAAATATACATGGGCAAAAATTTATAATTCACAGGCGTATACAGACTGTTCAAGTATGCCTCGTTTTGGTCATTCTGGAATTTTGAATGAACAACAAATCAAAGATGTAATGGCTCTGCTGTTGGATCCTGCATCACCTGTAAATCAGTAATGCAAAATTACGTGAATAAATATTAATCAATATATGGAATTAAGATGTCAATAAATCGCCGTGAATTTATGCAGGTAATGGGCATAGCTGCAGCTGGGGGATTAATGCTTAATGCTAAAAGTATTTTAGCTAATCCTCTAAGTGAGCGTCTTTACGATATACCTAAGTTTGGTAATGTACATCTACTTCATTTTACAGATTGTCATGCCCAGTTAAAGCCAATTTACTTTAGAGAGCCAACAGTGAATTTAGGTGTTGGCCAAGCGTTAGGGCGACCACCTCATTTAGTTGGAGAAAAGTTACTTAGTTATATGGGTGTGAAGCCAAACACATCAGATGCATATGCATTCTCTACTATTAATTTCGAACAAGCTGCACATGCATATGGAAAAGTAGGTGGATTCTCCCATCTTTCAACACTAGTTAAGCGTATTAAAGCTACTCGTCCTGGAGCTTTGTTATTAGACGGTGGGGATACATGGCAAGGTTCTGCGACAGCCCTTTGGACTAATGGGCAAGATATGGTTGATGCATGTTTAGAGCTAGGCGTAGATGTCATGACTGCACACTGGGAAATGACACTCGGTGATAAGAGGGTAAAAGAAATTGTAGAAAATGATTTTAAAGGAAAGGTGGATTTCGTAGCACAAAACATCAAGACCACTGATTTTGGTGATCAGGTATTTAGCCCGTATGTTTTGAAAGAGATGAACGGGGTTTCGGTTGCGATTATTGGGCAAGCATTTCCTTATACGCCGATTGCAAACCCGCGCCACTTGGTGCCTGAATGGAGTTTTGGCATTCAGGAAGAGAATATGCAAAAAATGGTTGATGAAGCCAGGTCAAAAGGCGCAAAGGTCGTAGTTTTACTTTCACATAACGGTATGGATGTTGATCTTAAATTAGCGTCTCGTATTCGTGGTATCGATGCAATCATGGGGGGGCACACTCATGATGGGATGCCTGTGCCCACGATTGTAGAAAATCCTGGAGGAAAAACTCTTGTTACAAATGCTGGAAGTAACAGTAAATTTCTTGGGGTGCTTGACTTTGATGTGCGTGCTGGCGAGGTTAAGGGGTTTAAATATCGATTGTTGCCAGTATTTTCTAATTTCCTTCCAGCGGATAAAACGATGGAAGCCCTCATTAATAAAATCAGATCTCCGTTTGAAATGAAGCTAAATGAAAAGTTAGCTGTGACACAGGATACGTTGTATCGACGAGGGAATTTCAATGGCACTTTTGATCAATTAATTATTGATGCCCTAATGGAAGTAAAGGGTGCTGAGATTGCATTCTCTCCCGGCTTCCGTTGGGGAACAACTTTATTGCCCAATAGTGACATTCTGATGGAGCACCTCATGGATCAGACCGCGACTACATATTCTTATAGTACGGTAACTGATATGAGCGGTAGCACTATTAAATCTGTCATGGAGGATGTTGCAGACAATTTGTTCAATCCAGACCCATATTATCAACAAGGTGGCGATATGGTCAGGGTTGGTGGGATGACATACTCGATTGACCCTAATGCCCAGATCGGGGCGCGTATTCAAGATATGCGTTTGAATGGAAAGTTGATTGAGGCAAATAAATCATACAAGGTTGCCGGTTGGGCTCCGGTCTCGGAAGGGGCAACCGGAGAGCCAGTATGGGATGTTGTTGCAGGATGGTTAAGGGCTCAAAAAACGGTATCTCCACGTAAACCGAATACACCACGGATCATCGGCGTAGAAGGTAACCCTGGAATAATAATTTAATTGCAGTGTTAGTCATTAAGCAATCCTATCTGAATTTTGGACGAAAAAGAGGAGTCATTTTGAAACATTTATACAGAATATTAATCGCCGTTGGATTAGCTCTTGTGATTCATGGCAATGTAAATGCAGAGGAGGCAAGTTATAACATTAAGTTGATGACTCCTGAAACAGCATTAAAAGCAGCATTAGCCGGAATGAAAGAATGCAGGAGCATAGGCTATCAAGTTACGGTAGCGGTAATAGATCGTACAGGGCAGATACAAGTGCTTTTGCGTGACAGGTTTGCTGGCATGCATACAGTTGAATCTGCAACGAATAAGGCCTGGACTGCTGTTAGTTTTAAAACCAATACGAGTCAGTTCGCATCCAATACTCAAAGTGGTAAAGAGTCGAGTGGGATTAGACATATATCGAAAGTGTTAGCTATCGGTGGTGGCATGATGGTTGAAGCAGGAGGCAATTTATATGGGGCGATAGGTGTGTCAGGTGCACCTAGTGGTGATGAAGATGATAAATGCACTAAAGCTGCTATTGCTTCAATATTTGAAGACTTGGAAATGTAGTCCAAATATTAAAACATTCATCATGTAGTGACTATCTAGAATTTGAACGTGATTATATAGCGATGCTTTTTTATTAGAACATACGTTGATTGCTAAGATTGAAGTAAGAATTTGCCTAATTAGAATCAGTTAGTCAAATTGTGTGAGGTATAAAAATGGCCGATTCTATAGTAATTAGTAAAGATATAGAAGTTAGTAAAGATCTATTAAGTTTTTTAGACTCATTACCAGAACCAAGATTAGTATTGGGTAGTGATTATAGAATCATTGCATCAAATTTAGCTTACCAGAAAATTTTTGGTGGCGGAAAGCCTATCAATGGTAAGCATTGCTATGAAGTATCTCATCATTATCTCAAACCATGCGATCAACAAGGGGAGGCCTGCCCTTTAAAAGAGGCTAAAGAAACTAAGTCGACACACAGAGTTTTTCATATACATCACACTCCCCGCGGCCGTGAGCTAGTCGATGTAGGCCTGACGCCTATCCTGGGTGAAGATGGTAACCCAGCTTATTATATTGAAACCTTACGCAAACAAGAACATATCTCAACGATACCTAGTCCTGAGTCTGCGGTAGGGAAAAGTTCAGTTTTTATTAAAATGTTAGGACTTATAGAGCGTGTAGCTACAAGCGATACTCCAGTATTGCTTCTAGGTGAAACTGGAACCGGAAAAGAGGTTATTGCCGGTATTGTGCATAAAAAGAGTAAGAGAAGTAAATCATCCCTGGTCATAGTCGATTGTGCTGGTTTAACTGAGACCTTATTTGAAAGTGAGTTGTTTGGACATGAAAAAGGATCATTCACTGGAGCGCATGTTGAGAAAAAAGGCTTGGTAGAAATGGCCCATGGCGGGACTCTGTTTCTTGATGAAATAGGAGAAATTCCACTAAGTCAGCAAGTAAAGTTATTAAGGTTACTTGAAACTAGTACTTTTAGAAAAGTCGGTGGGTTAGAGGTTTTAAGAGCCAATTTTAGATTGGTATGTGCGACACATCGCAATCTCAAGAAAATGGTTGAAGAAGGTACATTCAGGCAGGATTTATATTTTAGAATAAATTCATTTCCAGTGTATATGCCGGCGTTGCGAGAACGTAAAGAAGATATCTGTTTAATTGCTGAATCCTTATTATTTAGGTTAAGTGCAGATAAACCTTTCACACTTTTAGATGACGCTAAAGAGTTTCTAAAAGAGTACCCGTTTCTTGGCAATATTAGGGAATTGCGTAACATGCTAGAGCGAGCGATTCTCCTTGCGGATACGGATGTTTTAAAGAAGTGTCATTTAATTGATGAGTCACTTGAGTCAATTACTAAATCAACCCAATTAGGCAATCAATCACAATTTTATGGAGAAATTTTACCATTGGCTGAATTGGAGTCTAGATATTTACAATGGGCTGTTGGAGAAAGTAATGAAAGTAAAAAAGTGCTTGCAGCTAAACTTGGGCTCACCCAAAGAACTTTATATCGAAAGTTGAATGAGTTAAAAAAATAAGTTTTACATTGTGATTATTTGTATTATTGAATCGACTGGTTTCTGCCTGTCACTTTCTTGCCTGTAGAAGTATCGCCTTTCAAATGCTGCTGTAACAATTCATCCTGGCTCTGGGCTTGTAGAATGCTGCTGATCTGCTCTCAGAAAACGGTCCAAGCCTAAGTTAGCAAAAGCCACTTAAAAAGCATGTTGCATGCCTTCGTTTTAGCTCATTAATAGCTGGTAGTGTTCGACCGCACCTACTATTAGGTCTCACTTCCTTGTTGTCTATATTTCCACGTTCAGGCACATGGGTTTGCAGCGCTTCAGTCGTTTCCATTCTGTAACACTTGACTTGTATTTGTAGAGCGTTGCTTTATTAAAATCAGCATAGCGGCAAATATCTGCGGCAAAAATTTCTCTCCCCCTTCAAAAATCCAATAATCAGTTCTACGGACAATCTGGTTTTCTTCATCTTTTCTGCTCTATTGAGTGGGCTATATTCACGGTGAATGAAGTATGGCGTACGTGTAACAGGGCAAATTATCCAAACGTGGAAAATTGTCATATGTGGCACATATTGAATTTAACTCAAAATTACAATGACATTTATGACCAAAATAAATGTAACAAATTGACGTGATTTGTCATCAAGTGGAAATATTTAAATTAAATCAAATGGTTATTCACTTGGCATAGGAGTTGCTATTACTAAGTTACAGATGCCATACCACTTTTACTGTAGAAATACTTACAAATGAGTTGTGTGTAAATCTTAAATAAATATTTTATAGCAAATATTTTTTATATAAGAAATAGAACTTAAATATGGAGAAACACTATGTCACAGGAATCAGTTAAAAAGGCTCTATCAGACATGATAGGTATGGTTAGTAGTAATCCATCTGCAGCAAAAGTGGTGTTCAGGGCTACTACTAATTTGGAAGATGATGTTAGATGTTCAGCAAAAGTTCGTGATTTTCCTGTAATGACGATTGATGAGCCGCCTGAGTTGGGTGGTGGCGATGCTGGTATGAATCCGGTTGAGCTGGTGTTAGTTGCATTAGGTACATGTCAGGAAATTATGTTTGCTGCGTATGCTTCATTTATGGGTATTAAATTAGATGAATGTAAGGTCGAGGTTAAGGGATATCTCGATTTACGCGGATTGCTAAGTATTGATCCATCAGTAGCACCTGGTTATCAAAATATTGTTTATGAAACAAAAATTAGTAGCTCTGCAAGCGACGCCGCATTAATTCAATTAATTGAAGTAGTGGAATCGCATTGTCCAGTAATGGATATTTTAGCTCGTGCTCAAAATATAACGGGTAAGGCAATCGTAAATGGTAAGCAGTTGCATGCTTATCAAAGCGCAGAAATGATTGCAGCTTAAGTGATTAATTTAATTAAATGAGTAGAAAACGCGAGGGAGATTTGAAAGTGAAAAGCAAGCTATTAGTATTAACGGTTACGGCGCTATTTGTGCCTGTAGCGCATGCAGCAAACTATGGCACGGACTTGAATAACACGATGCTGCCTGCAACCGGCGGTATGGGTGGTGCAAGTGTCGCACGTACTGTAGAAGGGGCTGCTGCTGTATTTGGTAATCCAGCAACCTTGACTGAATATAATGAAGGAACAACATTTTCATTTGGGGCTACATTTTATAAGCCTGATGTTCATGCAAGTCATAACGGAGCGAATACCGGTACGGCTTGGTCAGCTAACTCAGCTGCTACTGACTATTTAATCCCAACAATAGCTATTACGCAGGCATTTGGCCAGAACTTGGTGGGTGGTCTCGGGTTGACAGCACAGTCAGGTATTGGCTCAGATTTCAGAGATAAATCAGGTAGTTTGAATCCTAATTCTGAGCTTTTGGTTTTTATGGCTAACGTTGGTCTTGGTTATAAACTCACAGATAACCTATCAGTGGGCGGTACAGCCACTATTGGTAATGGTTATTTGCAGATGGGGTTGTCCTCAAATAACTCTTCAGCACATGGCTTTGGTGGCAGGGGCACATTAGGCGTGAAATATGATATGGGGGCAACTAGCCTTGGCGCTTATTATCGCAGTCCGTTAAAGATTAAATATAAAGACTTTGTTGATAATGGTTCGCCTATTGGCTCTGGTAAAGGAAATTTTTGGTCAGTTAATGTTGAGCAGCCGCAAGAGTTTGCGCTTGGGGTGTCAAACAGTTCGCTCATGACCGGGAATTTACTAATAAGTGCAGATGTAATTTATAAAGATTGGTCAAGCGCTGATATGTATAAAGACATTTTTAGAGACCAGACTGTATTTGCACTTGGGGCACAGCTTACTACTGGCGCGGCTAAATGGAGGCTAGGTTATAGTCATGCCAGGGATCCAATCAAAAGAAACGTAGGTTCTACCATCGGTGGCGCTACAGGGTTGGGTTTAAATGGTGCAACAGTTCCTTTGTCTCCGTCACTTGTACAGTATTTTCAGGCAACTAATGCTGAGCCCATTTGGGAAGATCAGGTCACTGCAGGTTTTGGATATCAGTTGACAAATACTATCTCTGCCGACAGTCATGTGGCATTTGCATTAAATAATTCAGAAAACATTGGTAATACGAAAGTGGATGCTAAAGCATGGCAGATCGGCCTTGGTTTGACTTGGGCATTTAAGTAAAAAATAAAATCCTGGCTTGGCTAAATATAGCGCTTTAGTTTTAGTGTGTGAATTTCGCGTTAAGAATAATCGAGTTTAGTCAATTGCCTTGATGAATGTTGTTGATATGTTTATGGGGGAGGCTTGGTGTTTTCAGCTGACCTTCCCCTTCTAATTTGAATGAATATGATAATTTTTATTAATAATTAAATTATCTAGGAGAATGCATATGAGTTATCCAACTGATCGACTTTACCATAGTGATCATATGTGGCTTTTATTAGAGAGCAATGATGAGGCGTTAATAGGGATTTCATTTTTTGCTCAAGATACATTGGGAGATATTGTGGAAATTAATCTTCCTAATAAAACTAGCATGATTTCTAAAGGTGTTCCTTGCGGAAGTATTGAGTCTCGTAAAGCAGTATCAGATTTTGTTGCCCCAGCAAATGGTGTGGTAATTGAGGTAAATGAGGATTTATCCGCAGAACCATATTTAATGAATGATGACCCTTACAGAAAAGGTTGGGTTGTGAGGATAAAACTTGCGAATCCTCAAAGTGATCTTGGTTTGATGGATGCGGATCAATATAAGAAACACATTGGTGAATAGAATCTGTCATTTATTGAAATTAGATATGTTAAATGCAGATATCTGATAATTTTTTTTCAGACACCAATCACCAAGAATATAGGCATGTCGTTATACGACAGCTAGGTTTCACAGATTACATTGAAACTTGGCATGCAATGCAGATATTTACACACAATAGAATCAAAAACACCCCGGACGAGATCTGGATAACGGAACACCAACCGATCTATACCTTAGGTTTGAATAGAAAAGGTGTCAGTCTGCCGCGTCGCCTGGACATTCCACTCATCGAGACTGATCGAGGGGGGAAGATTACTTATCATGGACCTGGGCAAATAATTATTTACTTATTGCTAAATATTAACCGTATGCGCATGACTGTGAGTCAGCTGGTTTTTTATATGGAATCTACTCTGATTTCGCTGTTAGCAACATATGGAATAGTGGCTCAAAGAACAAAAGATGCGCCTGGTGTTTATGTCAATCATAAGAAAATCGCTTCCCTTGGTCTTCGCGTCAAGAATGGTTGTTGTTATCACGGTATCAGTTTAAATGTTGACATGGATATTTCACCCTTTTTAGCAATAAATCCATGTGGTTATGAAGGGTTAGAAATGACGCAAATGCGGGATTTAGGGGTTGTTACTAGTGTTTCAGACTTAAGTTTACATTTAGGCGAAATCTTTTCTAAGCGTGATTCGATGTTGAATAATTGAAATTTTAATTTTAATTGGAAGTGTTTGTATATGAATGAATCTACTAAATTAAAAGAAAAAGGAGCTGCTAAAACCTCACGTATTCCTATCAAGGTAATTTGGCAAGAGCCACTTAAAAAACCGGAATGGATTCGTATGCAGCCACCACGAGGCGCTCGCTATCGAGAAATAATAAATATTTTGAGACAGCACAATCTACATACAGTCTGCGAGGAGGCTTCTTGTCCAAATATAGGAGAGTGTTTTACAAATGGTACTGCAACTTTCATGATATTGGGTGACCTATGCACTCGTCGTTGCCCGTTCTGTGATGTTGGGCATGGGCGACCATTACCACCTGACGAACAAGAACCAAAGAATCTTGCACATACTATCAGTCTGTTAAAACTTAACTATGTTGTGATCACTAGTGTTGATCGAGACGATTTAATGGATGGGGGCGCCGGGCATTTTGCAAAGTGTATCGAGAGCGTTCGAATCGTTTCTCCAGAAATAAAAATTGAGATTTTGGTACCGGATTTTCGAGGTAGATTGCAAGTAGCGTTAGATTCTTTGGGCACTAATTTGCCTGACGTGCTTAATCACAATCTGGAAACTGTTCCGCGTTTGTACAAGCAGGTGCGCCCTGGCGCTGATTATCAACACTCACTTAATTTGTTAAATGATTTTAAAGTGAGGCATCCATTAATTCCCACAAAATCTGGATTGATGCTTGGTCTAGGTGAGACTGATGAAGAAATATTAGATGTAATGTTGGATCTACGTAGGCATAAAGTTGAGATGCTAACTCTAGGCCAGTATCTGCAACCAAGTGATAGTCACTTGCCAGTACTAAGGTATGTCGAGCCTGATCGTTTTGAGTTTTTCAAGAAATCAGCAAAGAGTATGGGATTTAGCCATGCTGCCTGCGGCCCTATGGTGAGGTCTTCTTACCATGCAGATCAGCAGACGTTTAATGCCATCAATTTTCATAATTAATTTAATACATTTAAGTGCTCATAAGTTAAGGAAACAAATCATGAATGCCCCCAATCTGGCACTAACCATTACCAATTTATCTACTGAAGTTTTAGTCCTGGGATCTGGCCCTGGTGGCTACACAGCAGCATTTCGTGCAGCAGACTTAGGTAAGAAAGTTATTTTAGTTGAACGTGAAAGTACCATGGGAGGGGTCTGCCTTAACCGTGGCTGTATTCCTACCAAGACATTATTGCACGCGGCTAAAGTTATCACTGAAGCAGAAGCAATCAGCCCGCATGGGATTAGTTTTGGAGAAGTGAAAATAGACTTGGAGAAGCTCCGCGCATGGAAATCTGAAGGCGTTATAACAAAGTTAACGAATGGTTTAGATTCTATGGCGACACAGCGACAAGTTACCACTGTGCAAGGTCAAGGCCAGTTTATTTCAGCAAATCAGCTTGAAGTCAGTATGCAGAATGGTAGTAGAACTATTATTCATTTTGATTATGCAATTATTGCTACAGGATCCTCAGCTATCACAATTCCTGGCGTTGCAGATGACCCTCGCATTATGGATTCTACAGATGCTTTGAACTTGTACGATATACCACGTCGGATGTTAGTCATTGGAGGGGGCATTATTGGAATGGAGTTAGGCACAGTCTATGATGCATTGGGTTCAAAAATCAGCCTGGTACAGCGGCCAGATGTCTTAATGACGGACTGCGATCGAGATCTTATCAGACCCCTGCAAAAAAGAATGGAAAGACGGTTTGAGAAGATCATGTTAGGAACTAAGGTTGTTAGTGTAGAACCAAAAAGTGATGGAATTCATGTCGCTTTTGAAGGTGAAAATGCGATTGAGCCACAAGTATATGACCGGGTGCTGGTGGCAATTGGACGGCGTCCTAATGCTAATAATATTGGGGCAGAAAATGCAGGCTTATTGGTAGATGAGTTTGGATTTATTAGCGTTAATAAACAAATGCGTACAAATGTTGCCAATATTTTTGCAGTTGGTGATGTTGTTGGTCATCCTATGCTGGCACATAAAGCTTCGCATGAAGGCAAGATAGCGGCGGAAACGATAGCTGGATGCCATATTGAGGAACAGGTACTCACTATTCCATCCGTTGCCTACACAGATCCAGAAGTAGCCTGGGCCGGACTTACTGAAAATGAGGCGAGAGCTAAAGGCATTGAAATAGAAAAAGTAACTTTCCCATGGGCTGCTAGTGGACGTGCGTTATCGATTGGTCGAACGGAAGGGCTCACAAAACTTATTTTTGATGTTCAAACACATCAGTTATTAGGTGCCGGCATTGTCGGGACAAATGCTGGTGAACTAATAGCAGAAGCTGTATTGGCCATTGAAACAGGGACAAATGCAGATAAGTTAGGCTTAACAATCCATGCGCATCCAACTTTGTCAGAGACGGTCTCATTTGCAGCAGAGATGAAGTCGGGAACAATCACTGATCTTTATATGCGTAAAAAGGCATAGAGCACAGTTATCACTAGGTGAGTAATTTCAAGGGCATCAAGTTTATCCAGCAAAAACTTAATGTTTATTTCACTAACCAAGATATAGCGCATTGACACATATGGCATATTTTATTCGCAATTATGTATTTCTATGACATTTATGTCCTTAATGTAGAGGGTGAAATATTAAAGTGTGTCTAAAAATTTTAAATATACAATAAAATCAATATGTTAAGTTACTTGGCATGGGAGTTGCTCACTATAGGGTAACCTGTCTAAAGCAGGCTAGTTAGAATTGGTAAATTGGAATACCAGGAGTTGAGCTAGCTCAACGAATTGAAGTTAATTTAAAAGAATAAGGAGTTACTATGAAGCTAAAAGCAAGTGTTTCCGCAATAAGGAAACTTTCACAAGTTGCTGTATTGGGAGTGGCTGTCGGTATTTTAGGTGTACCTACTGTTTATGCTGATGAAGCAAGCTGTTCACCATTCACCCCATTAGTTAAAGGTCAAGAAGACTTTGTATATGTATGGACGCTGGGTGTGAAAGGTTTAGGCGATGAGTCGGATAAATTGGTTACTGTTGACGTAAATCCAAAATCAAAAAGATATGGCAAAGTAATCGCTAAGTTATCTGTAGGTGGTAGAGGTGAAGCGCATCATATGGGTTTTACTGATGATCGCAAATATATGTGGGCAGGTGCTTTAGATAGTAACAAGATTTTTATATTTGATGTTGCTACTAATCCAGCTAAACCTAAGCTAGTGAAAACAATTGCTAATTTTGTGGACAAGGCTGGCTTGGTTGGCCCTCATACATTCTATGCAACTCCTGGGAAAATGATCATCGGGGCGCTTTCAAACCCAAAAGATCATGGCGGTCAAACAGGTATGGCTGTGTATACAAATGCCGGTGAGTATGTATCAACCACAATGATGCCTACTACGGGTGGGGGTGATGGCTTTGGTTATGACGTAGCTATTAATCCAAACAAAAATGCAATGCTTACTACTGCATTTACTGGTTGGAATAATTATATGATGGATTTAGGAAAGTTAATTAAAGATCCAGAAGCTATGAAAGAGTTTGGAAATACCACAGTCATGTGGGATTACAAATCAATGAAACCAATGAAAATTTTTAAAACGCCGGGTGCTGCATTAGAAGCGCGTTGGTCATTTAAACCTGGTGATAACTGGGCGGTAACAACAACAGCTTTGACATCACAGGTTTATGTTTATAAGGAGGATGCCAAAGGCGAATGGCAGCAACATATGGTTGGAACTATTGGAGATCCAGCGAAGATTCCTTTACCAGTTGATATTGCGTTAAATGCAGACGGTAATAGTATGTGGATTAACACTTTCATGGATGGTACGACACGTTTATGGGATATGAGCGATCCATTAAAAGCAAAAGAGATATATACCAAAAAGATTGGTAATCAAGTCAATATGGTTTCTCCAAGCTTTGATGGCAAACGTGTTTATTACACGACCTCTTTAGTTTCTAATTGGGATATGAAAGACAAGGCAAACGATCAGTTTTTGAAAGCTTATAACTGGGATGGCAAAGATCTTAAGTTGGCCTTTGAAATTGATTTCACTAAAGAAAAACTTGGTAGAGCTCATCATATGAAGTTTCAGGTTCGTGATTTGAAAACGCTCCAACCTTTACAAGCTTCTATGGAGCAAAGTAATAAGTTAGCTTCAAAGTAAGTTTGTTTTTTTAATTAATTATGCTTTCCAATATCGCTGGTTCAATAGAAGGGTATGTATGTTGGGCTCCAAAGTTATCCGAATAAGGTTTCTAATTGTATTAGCGATATTATTCTCTGCTTGGTTTGTTGTGCAAGGTGTCAAAAGCACTGTAGTAACAGATCAAGCAGAACTTTTTTCAGAAAAACATGAATCTTCAGATTCAGAAATTAGTACTGTAAATAAGATCACAGGGTTGCCAGCACCTGGTACATACAAGTTACAAAAAATCTTTAGTGTGCCAGAGAATAGTGTCCTTGATACAAGCGGTAAGTCGCAGCCTATAAGTAAATATACAAAAGGCAAAATAACGCTGTTAACGTTTTTTTATCAACGTTGTTCTGATGTTGATGGTTGTCCTTATGCCATGGGACTTTTTCATAAGGTCAAGAATAAATTAGAGCGTAATAATAGTTCACCCGATTCGATTCGATTTGTACATATTAGTTTTGATCCTGAGCGTGACACACCAATGATGATGGCAGGTTTGGAAAAGAGAACCTTAGGTTCACATCATAATAGGAAAGGCCTCGAATGGGACTTTCTAACTACTGAGTCTGTAGATAAGTTAATGCCATTGATTGATGGATTTGGCCAAAATGTAGATGTAAATATGAATCCTGTTACAGGTGATAAATCACTTAATTATTCACACGTGCTGAAAGTGTTTTTAATTGATGATGAAGGCTATGTGAGGGAAATTTATTCTACATCTTATTTAAGTGCGGAGATGTTGTTTAATGACATACAAACACTCGCTTTAGAAAAAAGTAAATAACGAATATTTAAAGGTAGAAGAAATTGAATTGGTACAAACTATTTTATTTGTTGGTTGGCTTGGTATCCCTAGCAAGCTTATATGGTTTCTATGAGGGCAATTACGCATGGAGCATTTCAGGAAATAACTATCAAGATTATAAAAAGATAGATCAATTAGGTTTGCCAGAAATGACGCATCCTAAAGATAATCCACCTACAAATGAAAAAGTTGCCTTAGGTCGTAAACTTTTCATGGATCGCAGATTTTCGCATAACAATACAATTTCATGTGCCATGTGTCATGTGCCAGAGCAGGGATTCGCAGTTAATGAACTTGGTACGGCTGTCGGTATCGAAGGGCGGACTAATCGCAGGAATGCCCCGACAATATTGAACGTGGGGTATCTTACAAAACTTTTTCATGATGGTCGTGAATACTCTTTAGAGAATCAAGTAATAGGACCTATTGTTGCATTTAACGAGATGGGTAATCCCTCTGTTGGCTACGTGATTGAAAAAATACATAACCTACCAGACTATAAGGGGCAGTTTGAAGCTGTATTTGGAGAACCCGCTAATCTTGAAAATTTTAGTCAGGCAATAGCCACGTACGAACGCACGTTGGTGTCAGGTAATTCCAGGTTTGATCAATGGTATTACGGTAAAAATGAGAAAGCATTAGACCAGACAGAAATTAATGGCTTTAAAGTTTTTGTGGGCAAAGCCAAATGTGTGACATGCCATAGCATTGCTGAAACATCAGCAGTCTTTACCGATCAATCCTTCCATAATACAGGTATAGGCTGGGCACGTAATAACTCAGTAGTGAATGGTATTCATGAAAGTAAGACATTCCCAGTGACGTTAGCTCCAGGAATTGTAGTTCATGTTGAACATCATCGAGTTGAAAAGGCAAGTGAAAAACCACAGAACGATGTGGGGCGATTTGAAATTACAGAGAATCCCAAAGATAGCTGGTCATATAAAACTCCAAGCATACGAAATGTAGCGCTGACCGCACCCTATATGCATGATGGATCCTTGAGAACCTTGGAGGAGGTCGTGGAGTTTTACAATAGAGGTGGGGAAGAAAATCCTTATAAAGACCCACGTCTTCAGCCGCTAAACCTTAGCCCGGATGAAATTAAATCTTTAGTCTCATTCATGAAAGCGCTGACAGGTTCTAACGTGAAAAAGTTAGAGCAAGATGCTAGAGATGCCTATGTAACAACAATGGTTCCTTAATTTGCAATTAAATGGTGTTTTTGTAAGCGTAAATTAGGCAGCTTTAATGACTATTGATATTTTTTAACCCAAATAGTTATTTGGAATTACTAATGCAAGCGTCATTTATCAAGACCCGATTCCTAATCTGGTTAATTATCAATGTAATAGAAGGAGATATATATGGTTGATTTCACAGTTCAACAATTAATTTCAGAAGCTAAAAAGGAAATTGTTGAGATTGATGTTTTAAAGGTAGCAAAAATTTTGCAAGACGGTTCTCAATTGATTGTGGATGTTCGTGAACCTGCAGAGTATTCTGCAGGGCATATTGACGGCGCAATTAACGTCCCAAGAGGAGTCCTTGAATTTAAGACGGATTCTACTAATCTAGGAGGCATTCCAAGCTTGTATGATAAGTCTGCAGAAATAATACTTTATTGTAAATCGGGTGCAAGAAGCGCGTTAGCAGCTCAATCTTTAAAAGTGTTAGGATTTAAAGCTGTTTCTTCAATGACTGGTGGGTTTGTTGCATGGGAAAGCGCTAGTTTGCCAATTGTAGCCGGCTAGGATGCTTCATATGTTAATGGAGGCTTTAGTTAAATTAATCTAAAGCCTTTTTTATATTCAATTTATGAATTGTTAATTGATATGCAGAAATTATGGTGGGTGATTCTTTCTGACTTCTTTAAATGGTTGATATTTATGGCCAGCAAGTGAGCTGAAAGAGGAGAGTTTGATACTAATTAGAGGCAATGGTTAAAGACGGGAATGACCAATGATGATAGTAAAGTTCAGACTGGAATAATATGATTACAGTAAAAAATATGGCTAAAAGTAGCGTTCTAACAAAATATATCCCGATTATGGATTGGTCAAGACGCTACAACAAAAAGCTAGCAGCTGGTGATGCGGTCGCAGCAGTAATTGTAACTTTGATGCTGATTCCCCAAGCTTTAGCTTATTCAATGCTTGCCGGGTTACCTGCATACATTGGTCTTTATGCCAGCATGCTACCTTTGGTCGTGTATGCAATTTTCGGTACAAGTAATTCTCTTGCAGTTGGTCCTGTTGCTGTTGCTGCCCTTATGACGGCATCTGCCATAGCACCGTATTCTGCGAATAGTATAGAAATGGGAATGGAAGCTGCCGTTATACTGGCAAGCATTTCCGGGTTGTTACTTCTCATATTCGGGGTGCTTAGACTTGGTTTTCTGGCGAACTTTCTATCACACCCTGTAATCTCTGGATTTATTTCAGGGGCCAGTATCATCATTGCAACCAGTCAACTCCCAACATTGCTTGGTTATTCTGCAAATGGTGGCAATATGATTACACTGGGTTCATCTATCATAGATGGTATAGGTCAGATACATATTTCAACACTTATCATGTCTGTAATTACAATAGTATTGCTAGTGATATCAAGGCTTTATGGAACCAGAATTTGGATATCATTTGGGCTGCCAGTTTTTTTGGCACAAACATTAAATAGATCAATACCTGCGATGTTAGTCGTGGCCGGTACGTTGATAATGCAATTCAATTTTGCATGGGCCAAAGGAGTCCAAACAATTGGTGATATTCCCACCGGCCTTCCAAAGCTATCTTTTCCACTCATTGATCTCAATATGTGGCACGCATTGTGGGTTCCTGCTCTATTAATTACCATCATAGGTTATGTTGAGTCAATTTCAGTTGCGCAGAGTTTGGCAAAGAAAAGAAAGGAAAGAATTAATCCGGATCAAGAGTTTATTGCGCTTGGGTTTGCAAATATAGCCTCTGCTGTCAGCTCCGGGATGCCTGTTGCTGGTGGGGTATCAAGATCTGTTGTTAACTCAGATGCCGGCGCATTAACACCTGCAGCAGGTATTTTTACTGCAATTGGTATGGTTGTCGCAAGCATGATGGTTACAAAATGGTTAGGATCACTTCCCAAGTTCATTCTTTCAGCCACTATTATTGTTGCCGTACTTAGTATTGTTGATTTTGGGATTTTTAGAAAAACTTTAAGACTGAGCATTAAGGATTTCTTGGCGCTGGTAATCACGTTTGGCTTGACGTTGTTAGTTAATATTGAATGGGGAATCACTATAGGCGTGCTACTTTCATTAGGATTGCATCTGTATCGGAGTAGCAAACCACATACCGCTATTGTTGGCCAAATTGCAGGTACAGAGCATTTTCGAAATGTCGATCGTCATAAAGTGGAGGTTTGTCCAACAGTAGTCACTCTTAGGGTTGATGAAAGTTTGTATTTTGCGAATGCAAGATTTTTAGAGGATAGGGTGTTGGAGTTAATTGCGAATAACCCTGGAACTAAACATCTGGTGCTTATGTGTACTGCTGTAAATGATATAGATGGCAGTGCGCTAGAGGTATTAGAAGCTATAAATCATGAACTCACGGACTTGAAAATTGGTTTTCACCTATCGGAGGTTAAAGGTCCAGTGATGGATTATTTAGAGCGCACAGATTTGATTCGTACTTTGAATGGCAAAATCTTTCTTACTCAATATAAAGCGTATGAGGAGTTATCCTGCATTAAAAAAACGAGTAGTGATTAGTAGGGCGCAGTGAAAATTAATATTAATCAAAGTGATCATCTGTTTGAGTTTTTTTAGATATTTTATTTAGAAAGCCTCTAACAGATATTAAATCAATCAAGATTCAGCAAGTAATTTGCTAGTAGTCGGTTCTTTTATCTTGCGAATCATTCTGTAAAGAGTTCGTCGGCTTACTCCCAGTGAGCTTGACAGAGAGTCTAGATCACTGCCATGTTCCCTCATTACACATTGTAAATATTTTGCTTCCATAACCTCTAATGACTGTACTACCTTGCAAGAACTACATCCATTTGAATGCTGATTTGGTTTATTTTTTTCCTGACTCATTTCATCCATCAAATGATCACCATGAATTTTCTTTCCATCGCACATAAGGGTCGCTCTTTCCAACATATTACGTAACTCCCGTATATTTCCATGGAAGCTATGTTCACTAATGAGTTGTACAGCGCTTTCGGTCAGTTCTAACTCTCTGTTTGGGGCAATTCGTTTCAGCAGGGACTCTGCTAATATTTCTATATCCTCTTTACGGTCACGTAATGCAGGTAGCGTTATCTGAAATGCAGATATACGGAAGTACAAATCAGCCCTGAATGTTCCGTCTTTCACCATCTGCTCAAGGTTTCTGTGGGTAGCACAAATTAACCGGAAGTCACTTTTAATTACCTCGGTGCCACCAACTTTTCTATAGGATTTAGACTCTATTAAACGTAACAGCTTAACCTGTAAATTTAAGGGTATATCACCTATTTCATCTAAGAATAATGTGCCGCCTTCAGCAACCGCTATCAGGCCTTTTTTGCTTTGAATCGCCCCAGTAAATGAACCTTTTTCATGACCAAACATTTCGCTTTCAAAAAGACTGTCTGTTAGGCCTGAACATTCAACTATGACGAAATCTTTATCTGACCGGTGACTTTTCTTATGTAGTAAATGAGCGATTTCCTCTTTACCTGTTCCAGATTCACCAAGTAATAGTACTGCAACTTCACTTGGTGCTGAGCGCTCTACCAAACTTAGCATTTTCAGAAAAGCAGGACTTTTACCAACCAAGCTTTCATGATGATATATAGCTGATGAGTGCTTTTGCGCGCTGAGTGTCTCAATATAGAGTTTTGGGACTCCATTTTGGTCTAGTATCGGCGTTATCTCTACGCTCACATGTTGCTGACCATGCGGGGTAAAATGCACATGAAACTCTCTATTAGTTTCTTTTGTCTCTTTTGCTTTTGTTAGAGGGCAACTTTCACCATGTTGGTCGCACGGGGTCATATATCGATGTGAAACTTCATGACACTTTCTACCAATAACAGGTTTATTGTTCCCAAATGCATATTGGTATGCTTTGTTAGCCCCAACTATTTGGTAGTTGGTATCAATGATCAATCTAGGTTCAGGGAAATTGTCTAGGTAACTTACAAGATCGCTGTATTGATCGTGTTGTAACTTCTCTTTGTTACTTGTATGTTGCATGGAATTAGCCACCTGTAATAACATAAAATACCAACTAGTTGGTATGTTATGTTATTACAATCCGTAAGTAAATGTAATAATTAATTAATTAAATGTAATTAATTATTACATATATGACTAATTTAAATTACTTAGCAACAAATAAACTAGAAAGCTGGATTTTATAAAGAGTAAGCGTACGTCTTATGACTGAAACGTCGTTCTGAGATTGAGCTATGATCAAAGCGCCTTGAAGTGTTGAAATATAAAATTCAGCCCAGGCTAAGGAATCAAAACCACTTACGGGCTCGTGATCTTTTGCAATATCTTCAATCATTGAATTTATTGTATTTCGCCATAACCTTATATTTTCAACCGTTTGTTTATAAATAACTGGATTAGTATCCTTTAACTCAAGAACGTATATTGCTAACAGGCAACCACTTCTTAATATTGGGTCTGTATAGAAATCAATTGTAGATTCAATATAGCTAAGCATTTTTTCAAGCGGGTCTGAGATGCTTTGATAACTGGATTTTTCTTGCCTGGATTGCACCTCATCCCAGAACTGTTTTAAAACAGCTTCACCTAATTCATCTTTATTCTTAAAGTGATGGAAGAAACTGCCTTTTGTAACCTCTGTAGATTCACAAAGCGCATCAAGAGTCATGGCAGTAAAGCCTTTTCGCAAGATTATGCTTTGTGCCACAGTTAATAATTTAGTTCGTGTCGGTGATACTTTTTTCATATGTAGCCATTCAGTTTAAATAGAATAAACCTGATCCCATTAATGCAAGTTTAAACAGAGAGAGAACCTATTTAACTTTGTTCAAGATCTAATTATTAAAAAATTATCCCAGAAATGACTCGGGAAGTTGATCAGTTCTAACTAGCATAGTGCTCAAAATATCTAATTCAGTAAATGGGTATAATTGCATACCCCTTTTTCTGATAACTAATTAGAGAGATAAAAGTATTTCCTACCGGCCTTATGCCATGAAGTATATGTTTTGTATCAACTCCAAATATTCTAGCTGCAATTGAACAAACTTCCATATGTATATTAGGCTTACGCATCAACTCATTAATAATTTCTGCTGATTGTAAGATCTCAGGCATTGAGCTTAACGTAATTGCCTCATGGTCTGAGGAAATTATCGCGACGCTTTCGCCTCTGAATGTAATCACCATATCCGGCACTACTCCTTGTTTAACTAATCCGTCGTAAGTTTCATTTATTATATTCAGATAAAGAGCCAATCTTTTCGGGCTATTCGTATTGATGTCCCAAACTACCTTTCCATTTGTTATGCCTTCAAGAGCAGTTGCATCATCAAATTCTTCTGCAGAAATAGCTGGTATTGAGGTTACCAGTATTAAAGTCGCTAGAAATATTCTAACTATATAATTCATCATAAATCACCTTTACTTACTAATAAATTACAAATAACATACCAAATGGTATCATACCATTTGGTATGTTGTGTAAATATGGTCAGGAGTGGTTTATGAAGAGTACCTATGTTTTAACCGTACTTATGTGGATAGGTTTTATATTGCATAATCAAGCATCAGCAGAAGTACAAGATAACTGGAGTGAACTTAAAGAAACTTATTTTGCAGGAAAAAATATTGAATCAACTCAAGAAATAATAAAGCTATCAGCTCCCAGTAGAGCCGAGAGCGGGGCGCAAGTGCCTTTTTCATTCAGTATTGATTATCCAATGAATGCGAATGTTTACGTAAAGTCTGTTCACATATTAGCTGGAGTTAATCCTATACCAGTGATTGGAGTATTTCACTTTTTTCCAGAAAGTGGCAAAGCTGAGATATCAACACGTATTCGCTTGGAAAAAGATTCCTATATTCATGTTGTTGCAGAAACTAGTGATGGGAAGTTTTACATGAATGCTTTGCCTGTCCGCGCTACTGGAGGATGTGGAGGCGCGGTAGAAGGAGATGAGAAAGAAATCAGGCTCACAGCAGGTAAGATAAAGTTTCATGTTGATGAGAACATGGCGAAAGATAAGATTATTAAAGGAACATTGCTTATTAAACATCCAATGTATACAGGGCTACAGCGAGACTTAATGTCTCAAGGATTTCGACCTGCATTTTTTATCAATAAAGCCGTAATTAAATATAACAGCAAGAAAGTAATGGATGCTGATTTATTCATAGGTATGAGTGAAGATCCAAATATCCAATTTAATTTTATAAAAAATGAAGCGCCTGGATTTATAGAAGTCGAGATAAAAGATAATGAAGGCGGAACTTTTACTAAATCTGCCGAGCTGTAAGGGTGTAAAGTTTAAGTCAATAAACGTCTGAATCGCCACTAGATTTGTGGACGCTAACGGTAATTTTGAAATTTTTTCTTGGGTTCTAGGGAGCTCAGTTTTCTATCCGTTAGCATAGCAAATCATCTCTCACTTAGTGATTTGCCGCTTGATACCGCCAGACCTATCTGACGGTACGCGGGTGGTTTTTTACATCGCTTCAGGTGGTACCGTCACGACTACCGTCAAATGTGCAAACTTGGGTGAAGCAGGGCGAAACACCCTGATACACCTAAGTTGTTACCACGTTTTGGATTTTCGGGGCTTGTTAAGCCGTTTGACGCAGTGAGAGGCTATGCTAATTACTCCCATTCTATCGTTGCAGGCGGCTTGCCTGAAACGTCGTACACAACGCGGTTAATGCCACGTACTTCGTTGATGATACGGTTGGAGACGCGTCCCAGCAGCGAGTATGGCAGTTCTGCCCAGTGTGCAGTCATGAAGTCGCTGGTAACGACTGCGCGTAGCGCTACTACATAGTCATAAGTACGGCCATCGCCCATCACGCCGACTGATTTTACCGGCAAGAATACGGTAAATGCCTGACTGGTGAGGTCGTACCAGGTTTTCCCGGTTTTTTCATCAACGGTAT
>Ga0208509_1000114_pt1 | contig 35604 bp, 32 predicted proteins | sample LakWasMeta7_HOW4_2_FD_183857 | JGI IMG/M metagenome (GOLD analysis project Ga0208509, IMG submission 183857) | Freshwater sediment methanotrophic microbial communities from Lake Washington under simulated oxygen tension - Sediment Metagenome... | ecosystem: Environmental > Aquatic > Freshwater >...
GTAGATACTGTTATCCAAGTCAAGCGCCATGAAGCGCAGGATCGAAAGTATTTCCTGACTTCAAGACGCCGAAAGCGACATGGACGAGCTTACGCATCATCGCGCCGATAATGAGCTTAGGCGGCTTTCCGGCGCCGGTCAGGCGATCTTTAAAGCGCTTGCCCCAAGCGGTCTTGTACAGCGTGACCATAGCCGGCATATACAACGCCTTGCGCAAGAAAGCATGGCCGATCTTGGATAAGCGTGGCTTGCCCTTCACGCTGCTGCCGGACTCGTATTGGCGTGGATCGAGCCCGGCAAAAGCCGCCGCCTGACGGCTATTGGCGAAGCGGCCGGTATCGGCATAAAACGCCAGGATGATGGCGCTGGTGCGTTCGCCAATGCCGGGAATACTGTCGAGCAATTCCCGTTTTTGCTTGAGATCGGGGTATTTGTCGATGTGCTCGTTAATCGTTTTGACGAGCTGTTGAATGGCGTTGTCGAGCCAATCGAGGTGCTGCTGAATGTCGTTCTGGACGGCATCGCGGGCGACGCCGAGACGATGGCTTTCCTGGGTGCGCATGGTTTGCAGTGCCTCTAGGCGCAGCACGAGAGCGCGTAAGGCGATTTCCTCAGGGCTTGGGGGCAGCCAAGGCGCGGGCTGGCGTTCGGCGCAGAAATCTGCGATCAAGCGCGCATCGATCGCATCGGTTTTACTGCGGGTGAGCCGGGAGGCACCATAGGCTTTGATTTGTGCCGGGTTAACGACACTGACCGTAATCCCTGCCGTAACCAGAAACTGGGCCAGCTCTTCCCAGTAAATACCGGTGGCCTCCATGCAAACATGGACTGGGGTAGCTTGGTGAGAAGCCAGCCAATCGACTAATTGGGTAAAGCCGTCGTCGGAGTTGGCGATGACTTTGGTTCGGAATTTAGCGTTGGGCAAGCGCAAGGCGCAGTCCAACTTAGCTTTGGCAACGTCAATACCGAGATGAAACAAAGACATAGAAAAACCTCAAATGATCTACCTTGTGAATGCGGGCTGCCGGCAAGCCGGGCCAAAGATACTGTCCGATCTTTGATCGAGGAGAGTAGCTGCTGCAGGATCTACGTCACGGACTTGGTTTTCCAAGGGCGGATACGGCATCCAGCTACTCGAACCTGAGGTGCCCCTCAGGTGTGTTACACGGTGCTTTATAGCTTAATTCCGTTTAATAAACACGGTTTTTATAATACAAGGGTGGATAAGCGTAGCGCATCCACCGCACAGCCGCCGGATGCGCTACGCTTATCCGGCCTACGGGACTGAGCTTATCCACCCTACAGCATATCTTCATTCCAAACCCATGCCACTTATCGATTCGGGCTCTCCTGCTGCCCCCAGTTTTCCGGATACCATCCCTTGGCTTCTGCTTTATGAAACGACGAAATTGGCCAGTCTACGGGCGAGGCAGTCAAGCCGTGCTTGACCGGATTGTAATGGGTGTAATCCATGTGCCTTCGCCAATCTTCCTCATCGCGAATCACATGATCCCAAAACCGCGGCTGCCACACGTCCATCGTATTGCGTGTTTTTCTTTTCGTGCCGATTCGCTTCGAAACGTATTTTTTGATTTCCTTCCAACGTCCCGAAAAATCCGCATCGGCTTCGGGCAAGCGCCAAATACAGTACAGATGATCGGGCAGCACGACGATGCCGTCGATCGTAAACGGACGGATTGCCATGATGTGATTAAATGCCTCACGCAACACATCGACGTTTTCCGGCGCGGAGAAAATGGGCCGCCGCAGATAGGTTACGACGGTGAAGAAATAAACGCCGCCGGGAATGAAGACGCGTCGGTAATTGCTCATGGACTCCTGCTTACGGGTAGCGTAGGGTGGATAAGCGTAGCGCATCCACCGCATAGTCGCCGGATGCGCTACGCTTATCCGTCCTACGGGACTAAATTCAACACCTCGGCTGAAGCTCTTCCAGAACCATCGATAAACTCTGCTGCCAGCAAGGCAGCCGGATACCAAAGGTGTCGAAAAGTTTGGCGTTGGACATCACGGAATACATTGGGCGAGAGGCCGGGGTTGGATAGGCCGTCGTGTTAATCGGCTTGATAACAGGCGGCTGATCCCGGCCGGCCAGCAAACCGTAAGCCACCGCTTCGTTAACAAATCCGTACCAGGTCGTCTGCCCCTGAGCCGTCAGATGATAGGTGCCGCTTAGCCTTGCCGGCAAATCGGCATTGTCACCCGGAGCATAAAGCTGTGCCAGCATCTGGGCCGTGCATTCGGCTATCGCCCGGCTCCAGGTCGGCGCGCCGGTTTGATCATTCACGACGCCGAGTTCGTCACGCTCCCTGCCTAACCGCTGCATGGTCAGTAAAAAATTCTTTCCGCGCGCCCCGTAGACCCAGCTCGTCCGCAAGATCAGATGATTCGCGCCAGAGTGACGTATCGCCTGTTCTCCCGCCAGTTTGCTTGCGCCGTAGACATTGATCGGATTGGGCTGGTCATCCTCAACGTAGGGCTCCCGCTTGGTTCCGTCGAAGACGTAATCGGTCGAGTAATGCACCAGCAATGCGCCAAGACTCTTTGCCTCCTCGGCAAGAACGCCTGGAGCTACCGCATTCACCGCCATCGCCAAATCGGGTTCCGACTCGGCCTTGTCCACCGCCGTATAAGCGGCAGAATTGACGATGATGTCGGGCTTCAGCCGGCGGATGAAAGCCCGTATCGCCTCCGCATCGGCCAAATTCAATTCATTGGAACCGACGGCCGTCACCTCTCCCAGCGTGGATAAACTCCGCCGCAATTCCCACCCCACCTGACCCGACTTGCCTGTGATCAGGATCTTTCTTGTTCCGCCCTTTACCTTCACTCGAATACCTCGGCATCCTTCAGCAATCGCCCAGCCTGGTCTTTGGCCGACAGCAGCGGCGCCGCACCGTGCAGTTGCCAGTCTATCGCCAATGCCGGATCATTCCACAAAATCGAGCGCTCGTATTCCGGCGCCCAATAATCGGTGGTTTTATAGAGAAATTCGGCGGTTTCGCTGAGCACCACGAAGCCATGGGCAAAGCCGGGCGGAATCCATAGCATGCGCTTGTTCTCCGCGCTTAAAATGACACTGAACGACTTCCCGAAAGTCGGCGAAGACTTGCGAATATCCACCGCCACATCCAGCACCTCGCCCACCACCGCACGCACCAGCTTGCCTTGGGGCTGCCGTATCTGATAATGCAGCCCGCGCAATACATGGCGCGCAGATTTCGAATGGTTGTCCTGCACGAATACCAGATCGACTCCGGTCAACTCGGCGAAGCGTTTCGCATTGAAACTCTCGAAAAAAAATCCGCGCTCATCGCCAAAAACTTTAGGCTCAACAATCAGCAAATCGGGGATGCCCGTCGGAACGATGTGCATAATCAGCCTTCCCTTAACAGCCGTTGCAAATATTGCCCGTAGCCATTCTTGGCCAGCGGCACGATCAATTCTTTTAGCTGCTCGGCAGAAATATAGCCTCTGGAAAAAGCGATTTCCTCGATACAAGCGATCTTCAGCCCCTGGCGTTTTTCCAGGGTTTGAATGAACAGCGATGCCTCCAGCAAAGACTCGTGCGTGCCGGTATCCAGCCACGCATAGCCGCGCCCCATCACCTGCACGTCCAGATTGCCTTGCTCCAGATAAATCTGATTCACCGTGGTAATCTCAAGCTCGCCGCGAGCCGAAGGCTTGATCGATTTGGCGATATCCACCACCTTGTTATCGTAAAAATACAATCCCGTTACCGCATAGTTGGATTTAGGCTGAACAGGCTTCTCTTCCAGGCTAACCGCTTTGCCTTGTTCATCAAACTCGACCACGCCATAGCGTTCCGGATCGTCCACATGATAGGCGAACACGGTGCCGCCCTCTTGCTTGGTTGCCGCGGCATGCAACAGCACGTCCATCCCATGCCCATAAAAAATATTATCGCCGAGCACCAAGGCGCAGGCATCGTCCCCGATGAACTCCTCGCCAATAATGAAAGACTGGGCAAGACCATCCGGTGAAGGCTGCACCGCATAACTCAAATCGATCCCCCACTGTTTACCGTCGCCCAACAGTTGCTCGAAGCGCGGCGTATCTTGCGGCGTCGAGATAACCAAAATTTCACGAATCCCGGCCAGCATCAAAATGGACAGCGGGTAATAAATCATCGGCTTGTCGTACACCGGCAGCAGCTGCTTCGAAACCGCCTGAGTCACAGGGTAAAGCCGCGTCCCCGAACCACCCGCCAAAATAATGCCCTTCATGCCATACTCCTGTTCGCGTAATTCTTTTGTACCCAGTTTTGATAGTCACCGCTGGTCACGTTTTGCACCCACTCGGTATTTTGCAGGTACCATTCGACGGTCTTGCGCAGGCCGGTTTCGAAGGTCTCTTGCGGTTTCCAGCCCAGATCGCGCGCAATCTTGGTCGCATCGATCGCGTAACGACGATCATGCCCCGGACGATCTTGTACGTAGGTAATCAGCCGGCTATGCGGCGCGCCTTGCGGGTGCAGTTCATCCAGAATGGCGCAGATCGATTGCACCACTTCCAGATTGGTCTTCTCGTTCCAGCCGCCAATGTTATAGGTTTCGCCAAGCTTGCCGCGTTCCAGCACCAAGCGTAAAGCGCGCGCATGATCGTCTACATAGAGCCAGTCGCGGATGTTGTCCCCCTTGCCGTAGATCGGCAAAGCTTTGCCGTTGACCGCGTTCAAGATCACCAGCGGAATCAGCTTTTCCGGAAAATGGTACGGGCCGTAGTTATTCGAGCAATTGGTGGTCACGACCGGAAAGCCATAGGTATGATGCCAGGCGCGCACCAGGTGATCCGAAGAGGCCTTGCTGGCGGAGTACGGGGAATTGGGCTCATAAGCCGTCTCTTCGGTGAAGAAGCCGTTCTCGCCCAAGCTGCCGTACACCTCATCGGTGGAGATGTGGTGGAAGCGGAATTGGGCCTTGCGCTCGGCATCCAGGCCGCTCCAGTATTCGCGCGCGGCCTCCAGCAGGGTGTAAGTGCCGACGATGTTGGTCTGGATGAAATCGGCGGGGCCGGAGATCGATCGGTCCACATGCGATTCCGCGGCCAGGTGCATCACGGCAGAGGGTTGATGCTCGCGAAACACGCGGGCGACTTCGGCCGCATCGCAGATGTCCACCTGCTCGAAGCGATAACGCGGATTATCCGACACCGAAGCGAGCGATTGCAGATTGCCGGCGTAGGTCAGCTTGTCGAGATTGACCACGCGGCAATCGGTTTCGTTGATGAATTGACGAACGACGGCAGAGCCGATGAAGCCGGCGCCGCCGGTGATGAGTATAGTTTTCATTAAATAAATCTCATACTATTGATATTTTGCGATAAAGGGTTAGCTTCGATCATACTGAGCGGGACGGGGTTGCAACCCCCGTCCCGCTCAGAATTTAAAGATTGTACACTTGCCCAAAGAGTTATGCCTGCAATGACGTTAGTCGCCTAAGCAGGGCGGGATTTGCCACCCAAACGTTTGAAAACTACCCGCCCTCGCGAATTATCCTGAACTACCAAGCCGCTAAACATTATGGACGAGATGCAACTCCCATCCGGCGCAAGGATTGCAAATCCCATCCCGCCGAAGTATTTATGATCTGCGAACGATGGTGGGAGCGGTTTGTAACCGCGACTCAAGGTCGGATACTCCTGAGCAACCCCGTTCGCGCTTTAAAAGCGCTCCCACTTGTCATGACTCTACGCGGGACGGGATATGTAATGCCGTCCTCACCGTTTTGGGGCTGCCAATAGCCTAAAGTTTATGGAAACTCTGCGGACGAGGCAAGACAAGCCCGGACAATCCCTAAGCAGGGCGGGATTTGCCCCTCAAACGTTTGAAAACTACCTGCCCTCGCGAATTATCCTGAACTACCAAGCCGCTAAACATTACGGACAGGATGCAACTCCCATCCGGCGCAAGGATTGCAAATCCCATCCCACCAAAGTATTTATGATCTGCGAACGAGGGTGGGAGCGGTTTGTAACCGCGACTCAAGGTCGGATACTCCTGAGCAACCCCGTTCGCGCTTTAAAAGCGCTCCCACTTGTCATGACCCTGACGCGGGACGGGATATGTAATGCCGTCCTCACCATTTTGGGGCAGCCAATAGCCTAAAGTTTATGGAAACTCTGCGGACGAGGCAAGACAGGCCCGGACAATCCCTAAGCAGGGCGGGATTTGCCCCCCAAACGTTTGAAAACTACCTGCCCTCGCGAATTATCCTGAACTACCAAGCCGCTAAACATTACGGACAGGATGCAAATCCCGTCCCGCCGGAGTATTGTTAATAGTGGTAACGCCCCTGCAAGAACTCAACGCGTTCGCCGTTATGCATCGATCCCCATCTTTTGCTCAAGGTCTGCAAGCGATAGCGGCGCCGTGTCTTCCGACCGTGCACGCGCCAATGCTGTCAGTAAGCGTTCCGCACTCTTGGGCGATCGCAGTAAATGTGCGGTTTCCAGCAAGCTTTCAAGTTCGTCCGCCGCAATCATGGCGACCGCCCCGCCGCTTCTGCGCCGCACCACAATCACCTCATGATCATCCACGGCGCGATCCATCAACGTTTTCAATTGCTCGCGCGCTTGGCTATAAGTGGTTTCAATTGTCATAACACCCCATTATTTGTACAGACTTATGTACATAGATAAATAGACCGGGACAATTATCAGCCCTCCTGCCTGCCTTCGCACATGCCTTTTTGTTTACCTTCTTGCTGTAATAGCGGGACGGGGTTTGCAACCCCGCCCCAAACGTTTAAAAATTGTTTACTCTTCGCCGGACGAGGCGTGCTGACCCGTCCGCAGCGTTTCTACCTGCTTAGGAGTATCGACAGCCCATAAACGCATGTCCTTATACACAAGTCAGTCATGGTTATCCTGAATCCCCCCAACCTCTAAACATTACGAACGGGGCAACCACTCAGTCAGCAGTGCTTCATACTCAGCCAGCACTTTTTCCCACGTAAATTCATCCCGATGGCGCTGCAAAATCCCCTGTTTCATTTCGCCAAGCACACTCGGGCTTTGCAAAACCTCATCCAATCGATCGGAACACTGATTCGCGTCACGGAAATAGCGCGCGGAATCACCCGATACCCAACGATTAAATGGGTTGTCGTGCGCGATCACCGGATTGCCCGCACCCATCGCCTCGATCAAAGACGGATTCGTGCCGCCCACCTGATGGCCGTGAATATAGGCAATCGAATGAAAGCGCAATGCCCGAACCACTGCCTTATCGTAAATCGCCCCCAGAAATGATACTTCTGGGCCCGCCGCATCCATCACGGAGCGATGATACGCATTTTTCTCCGGGTCATAATTGCCGAGCACGGCGAGCTGATAACCTCGCGGCTTTTTCGAAAAACCCTTCACGATTTCCAGTAGGGAATTTTCCGGTTCGGCACGCGCTATCACCGTTAAATAACGATTAGGCTCCAGGCCGTACTCTCGCACCTTCTCTGTAGACGCTTCCGTAACCACATCCGCGCCGTAAGGAATCATCGTGATCTTGTCTTCACGCACCCTACGGCTTTTCAAATGTTCTTTGATTTTGGGATGGTCGGCCACGAGATGATTGCCCAACCAGCAACCCGCCCAATCATTCAGCCAGAACCAGGTCTTGGCAACCTTACCCCACTTGGCGCGCGACCATTCGATGCCGTCCATGTTGATCAGATTGGGTATTCCCTTTATACGAAGAAAGAAGCAAAACGCTGCGGTGTTATAACCCAGTGTCAAACATAAATCACCAAACTGAGCAGCATGCGCCGTTGCTTTCCAATCGAACACCATCGTGCCCTTGGGACCCGTTTGCGTAACCGGAATGCGCACCCGCTCGATACCTTCCCAAACGTCTTCAAATATAGGGCCGATGCAATCCTCCTGGCAATACACTACGACACGCCAGCCATGCTTCACTAGATACAGCGCTAGATACTCTGCAAAGGTTTCAAAGCCGCCATGGGTAGCGGGAACACCACGAGTACCAAGAATTCTTAAAGTTTTCATAGTAGTACCGATTTATTCCTGGATAAATATACTTTTAGCAATTTTGTATGACATGAAAAAAGGATACACACGATCAACGATGAATGTTGCAGCCATATCATAACGTTCTCATCCATCGCCAAGTATCAGACAGACCGTCATGCAAGCTGACACTCGGACTCCATCCCAACTCATTATTTGCTTTAGATATATCAAGCACAACTTTCGGCACATCATAATCTCGACCAGGCTTAAATAAGTGTGATACCTCCGCTCCCACCACAAAACTAATACCATTAATAATGTCCTTTATTGAGTATCCCGTTCCGCTACCAGCATTCAGAATACCTGTATATCTACTATTTCCCGCAACAACACATAGCTCAGCCAAATCTTTAACATAAACAAAATCCCTTACAATACTACCATCCCCCCATATCTCAATTACTTCATCATTAAGTACTTTATTAAAAAATGTTCCAATAACACCCTGCACACCGGAATGAGTTTGACGTTCGCCATATGGATTCGATGCTCGTAGCACTACCGGTTGTATACCATGCAACGAATGATACATGAATAAATATTTTTCTATTGCTGCCTTCACCACTCCGTAAGAACAAATTGGGTTTAGCGGATGACTCTCAGATATAGGTAGAGCTTGCGGAATACCATAAACGGTACCTCCAGAAGACAAATAAATAATGCGGTGAATGTTCTTCTGCACCATAAGCTGTAACAGCCGCACGGAACTTACAAGATTGCCTTCAATATCGCCAACAGGATCTAAATTCGAAGTAGAAGGCACGGTAGTACTTATCAAGTGATAAACTATATCCACCCCTTCCAATGCCTCCGCCAACGCAGGAACATCAGAAAAAGGAGCAAATCTATAATCCACATTACTCAGCGTTGCTCGATATAACTCTGGCCCTCGGTCAAATATACGAACTTTATATCCTGACTTAAGCAGTGCATCCACCACATGTGACCCAATAAAGCCATTTCCACCCAGCACTAACGCCTTCATGCCAATACATCCTGATAAATACTCATAAGCTGGTTATAAAACGCCTCGTCATTAAACTCCTTCTCAACATAAGATCTTGCCCGCTCGCCCATTTGATGAGTGGTCGCATCGTCTTCCATGATCTTACGCATCGCCGATACTAAAGCTAAAGGATCATGCGCTTCATAGACCAATCCGTGCTGATCGCCTTGAATTAGCTCTGGAATACCACCTCGATTCGAACCTATCACTGGCTTACCCGCAGCAAAGGCTTGCAAAATCACATAAGGAAAATTCTCATGCCACAGAGAAGGTACAATCACACAGCGACAATTTCTCAAATAATGGTTTAACTCTTCACCCCATTTAGCGCCAACAAAGTTCACATTGGTCAAACCCAAATCTGACATCTGCTCCATTAACTTTTGCCTATCGGGGCCGTCGCCAACCGCTACCAATTGAATGTCAGGAGCCAATCGCGCCGCATGAATCAATACATCAAGCCCTTTTTCTTCAACGAAGCGTCCAAAATAGAGAAAATACTGACCATCTTCACCATAAAGCGAATTTTTAAGTGTATCAAAAGGGTTTCGTAATATCCGCCACCGAAGGGAATCCCTCCCCCAAAATTCTTCTGTTTTATGTGCCATAAATTCACTAGCAAACAGAAATGTGTGAACATTATTTCGGTATACATTCAAAAATTCATGAACATAACTCTCAATACTACTCGCGACACTAAAAGTAAGCGAGTTTTTGCAACAACGATTTTTTATCGCATTGTAAAAGTGTCCCCCTTTACAATCCTCGCACACACGTCCATGATGATATAACTTGTAGTTAGGGCAAATATGTTTGTAATCATTACAGGACATCACAACGGGAACATCCATTTCGTGGCAAGCATCTAAAATTGAAGGCGATATATGCGTTTGAATTGCAAAGACATGAACAATGTCTGGGCGAAAATCCTCAAGCAATTTTTTAAACTTGTGTTTAGCGTCTCTCGAATATACCATTTGACCAATACCGAGTGACTTCCTCAGCAAGGAACCATCAGTGTAGTTTGGTGGTGCGACAAAATACTGTGCGAATGTACTTTGGACATTTTGCACTGCCTGTGTTGAAAAATACCCGACATCGTGACCATGCGCGGAGAGCACTCTTCCAACCTCAAAGAAAAATACTTCGGCACCACCTGTGATGTGAAAGAATTTATGTACAAGCAAAATTTTCATTGTTTACCAAATTTTAATTTAAATACAGTTCATAAACGCCATTTTATTCTAAAAATCAGTGAATGACTTCTATATTGAAAAGCGAATTATTAAAAACTATAAATTTAATCTGGCATGAAAATTTTGAAACATATCGATAACCCAGAAGAAAAATAAAGAAAAAATAAAGAAATGAACGACAATCACCATAAAAGATGCACCATAGGGTATACTAAGTGATGTAAGTAATCCAGTCATAATGTATATGTGACGATATCGATCTGGATTTATCATTACCTTATAATTAAGCGCCACCACAAAAATCACTAAAATTACCAAAAACGGAATCAACTGATCATATCCTGTATAATAAAGCTCCCCGATTAGTGAAATTCGAATACTATACTGGGAGTTCCACATTTCGCCTAAAACCGCCCCCACCAATTGAAAATATTCAGTTTTATCTACATCAAACAAAGCGACTAATGCACTTGGTAAAATTCCACTAGCCACTGTCACTAATGGAGCAACAAAATCCCTCGAATTTGTAACTGTTTGAGTGTACACAGCACCGGAAAACTCAGGAAAAAAATCAGATTGCAAAAACTGCACAATAACTTCTGAATTTTCAAAGGAGCCTTGTGATCGATATGCCCCAAAAAGATACGCCAATAAAATAATAATAAAAACTGTTAATCCTAAATTTTTTACACTTATTTTTCTTAGCCTCTGTGTTTTGATTAAGATTAATGAAACAAAAGGGAGCAGCATTAACATCCGACTCGCACTTAATACAAAAGGAAAATAATAAATCAAGAAAAGCATAGAAAATACAACTATTGATATTGCCTTTCTTTCAAGCAAATCCGCGATGATAAGTATGGCATGAATACCAAACAAAAGAAAAAGACTTCCAATTGCCACATTCGAGTTAGCTCTGTTAGCATACCTAATTTCGTCTGGGTTTTCTCCAAATATAGCAATCTGGGAAAAACCCGCCGTAAGAATATAAATACCTATTATATTTAGAATGAGTATGATAATAAGCTTAACTTGATAACTCTTAGTCAATGCATTTTCTTTTATGACATAATGTTGACCGGAAAAACTATTACGCATACTTAATAAAAAAATAAAGTATGCCATGCAACTAAACCAACCAAAAAAAATTACGGGCCCAACTGGATCCCCCCCCAAGCCAAATCCAAAAAAGTCCCTAATACAAAAAACAAGTACCCCTAGCAACGAATATGTTAATGCCAATAAAGAAAACAAAAAAGCCGGTGCACAAAAATACAAGCTGTTAATCTTAGAAAATTGAAAAGTATGACTAATTAATAATACTTGTATAAAAATACTGACATAGACATATAACCCAGCACTCATTACCAATTCAGAAATTTTAAAAAAAGTTAACAAAAACTCAATAAATAAAACAACAAAAAATATGATATATTTATTACTACACGCCATATTATTCAACTTAAATAATTACAACATCATTGAGTTTTGCTACCACACCTAGCAACATGAATACTTTAGCTAAAAATTGCCAGCCTTTTTCTGAAAACAAAGAAGCCGAAAAATATTTATATAAACCACAATACAATCAGATAACCTCTAAAAATATTTTTTTAAAAACCATTGCATAAAAATTCAATTAACCATATAGAAAAGAGAAAATATTGAACTCCTGGAGATTTTATTTAGTAGTTTGTAGCAAGTCGAGCGAATCTTGAATGAACTCCTGAACCCCCATCTCCTTGTAGAAATTTTCCCACTTGGCACTATCTTTTTTTACAGATGGTTCAAAATACCTTACTTCAATTTCTGTAAATAGAGTATTTATAATATGAAGCGCTGAGCTTCGACATCCAATTACCATCATGGGCGGCGGAGACAGCATGCAAATATACTCTGCAGGCAGGCCTTTCGGCACCATTATATAACTATCAGTCGGTATATTTTCAGTGATCAATTTAATTCTCTCATCATGCTCCCTGGGATGAAATTTCAATCCTAACTTCACATTACCTCCTGCAGCTTTCATTAAAAAACTATTAATTTCTTGTATAGTTACCGAACCCGACAGCGGAAGTATGAAAAGCATGAAATTTCCTAGAGTCATTATCGACTCGATGATGCTTTTAAAAAGTACTTGAAAACATTGAATATCGGGCCTTGGAAAACCTAAAACCGATCTATGGAGGGCAATTTCGCTTCGCACTAATTCTGGTTTACAAGCATAAATCGTCTTTATTCGAGGGTTCAAACCTATCTTATCTTTCGAACTCCACCACATACCATATACCAATTTACCAAAAAGTTTATTAAGTATATTAGCCTTAATAATCCCTGCCGTTTCGTACAAAGCAACGCCATCCTCACCTAAATAAATATGCCCACCATTTTGATGAATTTCATTAATCAAAAACTGAGCTTCAGGCGTCAAATCATTAAACACGAACAGCTCACTAAAGTTATTTTTCAATAAAAAACTTTTCAACTCCCTAATATTTGATAATTTTTGCAAAGTACGTCCAATCTTGCCTTTTTCCCCTCCCCCATTAAGCTTAATAAGCTTTGCTTTATTTATATTAATGACATACTGAATGAAGTCCGCATCTATTACCGATTCTTCCACCCATACAAATGTGATTTCTTTTTTTTCTGTTTGCATTAATAGGGTAGCCAACAAAAAATGCAGCGGCGTTTGACAAATAAAAAGTGTCTTCAAGAAAAATTCATCAGTATTATTATTCATTATGACTAGTACTTCCACACCAAAATTTTCGAGTAGGCTGTCCCATCTACAGATCCGGGCACATAATATGTTGTAACGAGATTATCATTGCACGACACAGTAATTGGGTAACCGAAATCTGACTCATTATTCCCTGTTGCAGTATCTAACGCAAAGTGATTCTCAACCAAAATATCTTTCGTATCCAGAATGTACACTTCGATCGAAAACGGCATATGACGCCGCACTCCGACTGTGACTAAAAGCTTTCCTCTATGTAAAATCACACTTGCTGGATAGCCGTAAACCTGCGATCTTGAAGGCTTCGACCATGTCTGCCCCTGATCTTTACTAATTGAGTAAAACAAATAACCGATACTATCTGGATCTGGGCGCAGAAATGCAATGATACGACCATCAGGAAGTTCCGATAAAGCTGTCTCGTTGAAACCAATCTGTGGCCATTCATCGCCGTTTGGTAGAGTCACAAAACGCCAATCAGTGCTGTTAGCAAGTTTGTGCGCAAAAAGAACACTTCTTCTTGATGTTATTGTTTCTTGGTAATACAAAGCCGTGATGCGACTACCTTGAGATGTGCGAAGATTAGAAGCTAAATTGTAATTCATCATGACAGCATGCTTCGGTACTGATAGTGGAGTGGTTTTCCAACTCCGCCCGTAGTCTATGCTATGTCTTTCTACTACACCTTGCGCCACAAAGCTTTTACCTTTCTCCCGCGAGACGTATGCCCCATCAGGAGCCGATTTATTCACGTCCAAAGCCCGCCAACCTGCGGCATTGACCATGGTATAGGCGCCTTTTTGTGCATCAGCAAATACCATTGGAGGTGGCAGGAACTTTGCCGATTGCCAAGTGATACCGCAATTGGCTGATGAAAGGACGATCCTTTCACCACTCGAGTCGTGATGGGATGGTCTACTTCTCGCTGTAACGCTGAATCCAAGCTGATTATTGTTATTTAATAGATAGATATTCGGAAATGCAGTATACCTCCCTGAACCGCCATCAATGTCGTGTTGTGCAAAAACTGTAATAGCTGAACAGTCAAAACCAGAAAGCAAAACATATACACTTACAGCAAAATGCACAATTTTTTTTATTGGCATTATCCCCCCTGAAAAATTGACTCTCATATAAGCTCATTACAAAAAGTTCGCATGTATTGGATGCCGGCAACGTCAATTATTACACCATCAACACAAATCCATATGCCTACTGACTTGTTGTCAAGCGCTTATAGGGCAGATTGCGGACTAATTTTTTAGCTCCATTCATTTTACTAGTTACATTTTGCGACTATTCTCTGCCACATTACAATTAACCCACTTGCCCAACCGCGATTATGATCCATGAGCCATTTTTCGATGGTTTAGACTAACAAAATCCCATTGCTTCAACGCCCACACAACTACAAAGGCAATAAGCAACGCTGTCGCAACACCGATCATCCCATACGTCGGAGCAAATAGCGCACCGAGAACGATAAAAACAATAAACCCACTTATATGCGCGCCAACGATGCTGCGGTCGTGTCCCATGGCATAGAGAGCATAGTGCGGTATATGGCTTAGTACGAAAACTGTCGAAGCCGCCAACAGCACGTAGAAAACAGGGAGATGTTGCAAATAGATCGGCTTATCGATCCATTCCAGCACCGGAGTAACTAGAAGTCCGGCCGCTAGAGCCAGCACAGTTACTGCAATCCAGGTCTGGCGCCCGAGGTTGCGTTTAGCCGTTTTGAAGGCTACTTGTTCACCAGACTTGTAGAGGCTAACAAGTGCTGGGTAACGAAAACTGAATACGGCGGCATCGACAAAACCGATTAGACTGTTGCAAATACCCAAAAAAAGCGTATACACACCCAGCATTTCTCGGCTTAAAAATATCTGGACAAAGTACCGGTCTAGCGTAAACATTCCACGGAGCGCAATGGTGCCAATAAAAAATAGCGCCGCGACCTTCAAGCCCTGATAGATCCATACCCAGTTTATATCCCATACCATATTGCCCCATGGCAACTTGCGCAGTAGCCAGACGCCGCCTATTAGAACTAGAGTATCTGCCGTACCCCATAGCCAAAACACATTTTTTAGCTCCGCTGTGGCATAACCAGCAAGATGGGCTACGACCAGCGCATAGCACCATGCTCCAGAGCGTATAAATAAAAAAATACCCGCAGCTAACGGCTTACCTATGACTACCATAAGCCTACTCAGCTCCTGTGAGAGATGCTCTACGATCAACAAAACATAAAAGACGAGCGCATATTTAATCGGTAGCAGCCCAGAGATAAAGATCAATCCAAGTAATGGGAATACCACCAAATAACTACAGACAAAGAGCACTGTCTGGTCTCTCAACATGGTCGGCCACATTTTTTCCTCAGAATGCAACATGGCTCTACCAGAATAGGTGTAGAAATCCAAACCTAGAAGGTACAATGCATAAGTCATCGTGGCTGTGAAAAGCCCATACATCCCCACATCTTCCGGAGGTAGAATGCGCGCCAGGAAGAAGATCAGCAGAAATTTGCCGACCATCCCGCCGCCGCGCAGGCCTAGATTGAAAAGACGATACATCATAAAGGTTGCGGTGCTATATTCACTCGGCCCTAAATTATCTGTTCGCGCTGAACTTGTCGAAGCGAGATATGGTGCGCTTCGACTGGCTCAGTGTGTACGGAATTATCAAGGTTTTTAAGAAGAGTAAGAATTCTTTCAAAAACTTGCTGCGCAATGTGTTAGCCTAAAAGATCCCAAGCAAGTGCTGTTCCCTGCTTCACATCCCGCTTCACAGTCTTACCCTGCACTTGTTCCAGATACTTGGTAGGCAAACCCAACCCCGGACGTATCGCTCGAACATTCTCTTTATTCAACACATCGCCGGCCTTGAGATCCTTCACGATATATAGCGAGCGCCGGAACTGGAGTGATTTTTTCTCGGCCTCGGTCACGCCATAACTCACCTTTCCAAGCGCCTGCCATGCCCGTTCGGTCTCGACTACCAATTGCGCCATTTCCGCAGGCTCCAACGAAAATGAACTGTCTACGCCACCATCGGCACGGTTGAGGGTGAAATGTTTCTCGATGACCGTGGCGCCCAATGCGACGCTGGCGACCGACACACCGACACCCATCGTATGATCGGACAAGCCCACTTCACAACCGAACAATTCTCTCATGTGGGGAATGGTCAGGATGTTGGTGTTTTCCGGCGTGGCGGGATAAGTACTGGTGCACTTGAGCAGGATCAGGTCTTTACAACCGGCTTCGCGGGCCGCGCGCACGGTGTCGTCCAGTTCGGCGATGCTGGCCATACCGGTCGAAATGATCAACGGTTTACCGGTCGCGGCCACACGTCGGATCAACGGCAAGTCGGTATTCTCGAACGAGGCGATCTTGTAACACGGTACATCCAGGCTTTCCAGAAAGTCCACCGCCGTATCGTCAAACGGGGTGCTGAACGGGATGATGCCCAACTCGCGCGCCCGATCGAAAATCGGCTTGTGCCATTCCCATGGCGTGTAAGCCTCTCCGTAAAGCTTGTACAGCGACGTGCCCGCCCATAGGCTTTTGGGATCGCTGATATGAAATTCGCGCTCGTCCAGATCGAGCGTCATGGTGTCCGGGGTATAAGTCTGTATCTTCAATCCATGCGCGCCGGTCCTGGCGGCCGCCTCGACGATTTCCAGCGCGCGTTCCAGCGACTGGTTATGGTTGCCGGACATTTCGGCGATGATGAAAGGAGCATGGTTTGGCCCAATCAGTTTGTCTGCGATTTTGAATTCTCTGGTCATGTGTTTAATTCAGCTTTTTTAGATAATTAGTACTTTCGACCCGGTAGCCTGATCCTAAAAACAATCGCTCCGAAGGTTCGTTACCACCAAGCACACTGGCCTGAATGCAATTAATGTCCGGTCGGTTAGCGATCAGCCATTGTTCCGCACTCAGCAGCAGATTTCTCCCTTGCCCAAAATGGCTGGCATTTGGAACAAGATAAATCGAAACCTCGGCGCAAGCGTCCTGCTTATCAAAACGTACGACGCCTACCGGTACTTCGTCGACCTGTCCAATGAGTAAAATTTTGTCCCGAGACGAAAGGGCAGCGGAAAACCACTTCTGATGATTTTCCCAGGAAATAGGATCAGCATTCCTCGACACCGATCTGATGCTCGGGTGGTTCCGCCACTCGAATAGTTTGGAAGAATCTTCTTCATTAGAATTTCTGATTACAATCCCGCTGCAACCCAAATTGCCGAGGATTCGAGATACCCCTCGCCCATCCACCGTTTGCATGGCTTTGTTCGAAATAAGCCGCCGAAGACACGGGTTGTCAATCAGCGCCGTTGCATGCGTCTTGATCACAGCAGCCAAATTCTTATCGAACGATGGCGCATACAACAAACCGTGCTGTGCAGCATCTGCTATTTGTTGTTGCTGGTTGTCGGCCACGCAAATGCTCAGTGCCGGCAGGCCTAAACAACAACGCTCCCATGTCGCAGAACCTCCCGCCCCAATCGCCAGATCGGCAGCTGCCATCAGTTCCGCCATCCGGTTGGTTTGCACATGACAAATAAATCCTCGCGCGGCACAATCTGCTTCGATCTCTGCGCGGCAAGGGTGCTGAGCGCCGATCACCACATCCACCTGCAAGCCTTCGGTCCCCATCTCACCCAGGGCTTTGATGGCACGCCCCGTATAGTTGCCCGCATCGACACCGCCAAAAAACACCAGAATGCGCTTAACCGGACCGGAACGCGGCTTGACCTGCTCACGCAGTTTGCTGAACTCCTCACGCAACAGCGCATAACGCGGCCCCAGCAGTAACTGACAATGCGCGGGCACCTTATCGGCATAGCGCGTCTGCATGTCATCGTAGAAATTCTGATCCAACAACACATCGCAGTCGTGTCTGCGGTCGGCGATGTCATCGATCACCATAATCCGCTTGGCGGAGCGGCGCACCGCACTTTCCCAACGCGCATCCAGCGCGTAATGATCAACAATCAGCCAATCCCAACTGTGGTCGGACAACGCCTGCATCGTAGCTGCCGCATCCTGCGCCTGACTGACGCCCAGCCAATGCGCGTGCGCCAGATCCCCAGCAGGTACCGAATTTTCTTGATTCTCCAAAGGCGAAAATTCGATGCCTTTCGCTGCCAGCATGTCGCATAAATGCGTGTGCAATCCCCGGCTAATAAAGCGGATCTGCGCCCCTCTTTTCTTCAGTGCGTCGGCCAAGGTCAGGCAGCGCATGAAGTGACCGGTACCGATTTGGCTGGTGGCATCGGTGCGGAAAGCGATGCGAGTCATTTAGCATGCCCTTGCTTACTTTGCTGCTTTATCAAAAAACAGGCTTTTGCCATTTCCATATCTTCAGCATCATCGATATCCATTGCGGATACCCAACTCAGAGGATAAAGCGTATGCCCTGGGACATAGAAGGTTTTTTCAGAAATAAGCGTCTGCGTACGCGCAATCCATATTGCGCCGCTAGGGCAAAATAACGGTGGTAAATCTTGAGAACGCGCAGATCTTGCTTCAGGAAAAAGGTAATTTGGCAAGCCCTGTGCATCCAGTTTTACTGCCCACCAAGGGTTCATCCAACCAAAACGAAAACAGCTGATTTGTGAAGGATGGTGATCATGATCAAAATTTTTGACTGCGCGAATAATATCCTCCGAATCCCGTAGCGGACAATTCGCCATAAGTTGAGTGACGACATCAAATCGACAACCCCAAAAGTCTTCCGCCTGGTTTAATGCAGCCAAAGTTGCTTGACTGGATGTTGCCACATCATCATGCGCTGCATTGCGGAGGAAAGGGACATCGGCGCCAAATGCGCGTCCAATCTCAGCAATCTCCGGATCATCAGTTGACACTAGTACTCGATCGAATTGTCCCGACTGCAAAGCGGCTTCCACCGTCCATGCAAGCATGGGCTTCCCATAAAAATCAAGAATGTTCTTGTGAGGTAACCGCTTAGAGCCACCACGAGCAAGAATTATGGCAATATGACTCATCACCAAATACTCCAACCACCATCAACTGCCAACGTATGTCCTGTAATGCCCGAGCATTTGTCGGATAACAGCATATCCACCGGACCAATCACCTCTTCCTCTTTAAGCATGCGACCCATAGGACAAAGTTGCGCATAGCGTTGTTTGAATGCTTCATCAACTCGCCCCTCCACGCCGCCGAATGCAACGCAGTTCACTTGAATATTGTGCGGGGACAGGCGTACCGCTAATTCTTTTGTCAAATGAATCAGTGCGGCTTTTGCCACACCATAATGAAGCGGAGATTGTCTAACCGGATCGGTATATAAGGCAGGATTCGCAGCAACTGTTCCATACATCGACCCAATATTGACAACTCTTTTCAATTGGCTCTTTTTCTGCATCACTAATGCCATCGTAAGTTCATATGGCACGATAACGTCGAGCAAAAACTCATTGGAAAAGTTTTCCCGCGTTACAAGACCATCTTGTTCAATTTTTAGGAAGCTCACGCTCCGAGCATTGTTGATCAGACAGTCAGGTTGAATGTCTTGAGAGTCGAATACTTCCAGAAGGCCTTTTAACGCCCCAGTTTCAGTGAGGTCCGTCTGAATCCCCAAAAATCTTTCGCTATATCCACCATGATCAACTTTAAGTTTTTGCAGAGACTCAGAGGTTCGACAGGTAGTCACTACGTTGTCACCAGACTCGAGGAAGTAGCGAACGAGCGCTTGGCCAAATTTGCCGCTACCGCCTGTAATTAATATGGTTCTTGGCATTGCTATTCTCTTCCCTTTTCGATCAGGTTAATAACTTCCAACATAAAATCTGGAGGGGTTCGCACATCTCGATGAATCATTCCTTGGACAAACTCGAACAAGGCACACTTGAAAGCAAAATAGGTATCCTGGAAAAACAAATCTTTCCAGCCTGACTCTCCGATGACTCTTATGGAAAGTGGTGCGCAAGTGGAGCCAAGAGTACTAATTAGTACGCTTAGACCGCTACTGTATGTAATTGCCATGGTTGTCGAATCAACATTACGCCAAGTTTGCGTGTGTTGTACTAAACCTCGTTCCTTAGCAAGCATAAGAACTGGCTCGATTATGTGGATAGCATATTTGTCCCAATCCTTGGGGACTATGGCGTGTATGTGGGACAGGCGTCCTATCTGGGCCTGTTCAGCATCTGACAACTGAAATTCTTTGGCATATCGCAAGGCAGAGCAAGAAAAAATCTGGCCTGAATAGCGCTGTGCCTTGAAAAGTTGGTTTGCTTCAACAACAGAAAGAGCTAAGGGCTTATCTATATAAATGGGAATCCCAGCCTCAAGAAATGGTACCGCGAACTTAAGATGGTGCTCAGCATCATCACGCGCCAAGAGTATGCCATCCACTACTCCAATCATATCGGTGTAGTGCTTGACCACATTCGGAATCAAAGCCGCTTTGGCGATGTGAGAAGCGATTTCTTGAGTTTGCGCCCAGACGTGAGTAACCGTTGCTTCTGCGATCGAATCCTCAGGAAAATGCTGTTTTTCCAAATACCGAGGAATGACTGGAAAACCACATTCTTCCATATAAACAGGATTATAGCCATTAAAGATGGCAGACCATGAATAAGGGTGACCATTACCAGGAGAAAGTCCAATTACGCCGAGTTTCAAGGTATTCATGCAAGCTTCCAAAGTGCAGGATTAACATAAGAAGGCTCACTACAAGCCAATCCTGACGCATCAAAAGTATTAGGCATAACAAAATCTTTACAACAAGAACGGAACTGCTCTAAAGTTTCGACACCGACCAGAACGATATCCACATAGGAGATATCTCTGACAAAACTAAGCGCTGCCTGAGTTAAAGACATTCCTTGCGTCTCAGCCGCAGAATGCCAGCGTGCCAAAAGAGGGCGGATCGGATCAAAATACGAAGGAATCTTATCTAATGGCATTAGTAATAGTCCTTGCAAGAATACAGAACGTGCGTGTATTTCAACTCCTTCGTTTTTCATTCGCTCCAACTTGCCATTCAACAACATACGTTGATCAAAAACGCTTATAGGCAGCTGAATAATGTCTGGTTTAAAAATTTTCAAAATCGCATCAACTTGTTCACTGTTGTAAACAGAGATGCCTATTTTTTCGACCGTACCGCTTGCTTTTAAGGCCTCCATTGCCGATAACAGCTTTTTACCGCCAGATACAAAAAGATCGTCAGAATGATGCATCAAAAGCCCGTAGACCTTTTGAGAAGACAGCCTCTTAAGCGATTGTGAGAAAGACCGCGTAAGCTGCAAGACGTGCTCATCAGTAATGTTACTCGTAGCAAATCTTGGTGTTTTCGTTATGACATGAAACCCTTCTAGTGAGTTGGCCCCTAATACAGCCTCAGACTCACCATACAATGATGCGGTATCTAATACAGAAATACCATTCTTCAAAGCTTCAGAAAGAATCTTGCTAACCGTTTCTGGGGACGCTTTTCCATATTCATTAGCAAGACCGTATTGAAGTCCCCATTGAACGGTTCCAAGTCCAAGTTTGTTGAGACTTACCATCATGAGGCGAGCTCTCGCAAAACATCGATGACCCTATCTTGCTGCGCTTCAGTCAATCCCGGATACATCGGCAGGCTGACCGCTTCGGCGTAATACCGCTCCGCTTCCGGACAATACCCCGCCTTAAAGCCCAGACCTTCATAATAAGGCTGGGTGTGAACCGGAATGTAATGCAAGTTGACGCCAATGCCGGCAGCACGCAAGCCCTCGAACACTTGGAGATGTGTACGCCCTATTTCATTAAGCTTCAATCGAATCACATACAGATGCAAACCGGAATAGCTATCCGAGTGCTGCCACGGTGTAACCACCGGCAAATCCGCCAACAGCTGGTCATAGCGTTTGGAAATGGCATGCCGTTTGGCAACGAATTCATCCAGACGCTGCATTTGGCTCAACCCCAAGGCGGCTTGCAACTCGGTCATCCGATAGTTGAAGCCAAGGTCGATTTGTTGGTAGTACCAGGGACCATCCGGCGCATGGGTCATGTCGTTCACGTCGCGGGTGATGCCGTGGCTGCGCAACAACTGCATGCGCTTTGCCAACTGCGCATCGTTGGTCATCGCCATGCCGCCCTCGGCCGTAGTGATGATCTTGACCGGGTGGAAGCTGAATACGGTGATGTCGCTGTAACGGCAATTACCGATCGGTTCGCCGCGGTATTTACCGCCAATCGCGTGCGAGGCATCTTCGATGATCTTGAAGCCGTATTGCTGGCTCAGCGCGTGAATGCTCGCCATGTCGCAAGGCTGGCCGCACAGATGCACCGGAATCACGACTCTGGGCAGGTTGCCAAGCAGCTTTGCCCGCTCCAGCTTTTCGGCCAGGCGCTCCACGCTCATATTGTAAGTACACGGGTCGATATCGACGAAATCGACCGTTGCACCGCAATAAAGTGCGCAGTTGGCGCTCGCCACAAACGTGATCGGCGTGGTCCAGACCGCATCGCCCGGCCCTACACCCAGCGCCAGACAGGCGATATGCAGGGCACTGGTGGCGCTATTGACCGCAACGCCGTATTGCGCGCCGCAATAGTCGGCGACGCTCTTTTCGAAAGCGGGAACCGCAGGGCCTTGTGTCAAATAATCGGAACGCAGCACATCGACAACGGCCTGGATGTCCGCTTCAGAAATATCCTGCCGGCCGTAAGGAATCATCGTAGTCATATCTTCCCGACTTTTTCACGGTTTTGGGCGATCCACGTTTGCAGCGTCTCGATGCTCATCCACTCGGTATTGTTATCCGAGCAGTAAGTAAAGTCTTCGGCCACCTTTTTACCGTCCTTGATACGATAAGGGTCGCTGCTCCAACTGTGTATGGCGGGCAGTATTTTGAAATGCTCCGGATATTCGTAGGTATAAAGCGCATCTTCTGTCCCGATCATTTGCTCGTGGAGCTTCTCGCCGGGACGGATGCCCACGATCTCGTGCTTGGCACCTGGAACGGTAGCCAGCGCGACGTCGGTTACCTTCATCGAAGGAATTTTCTTTACATAAATTTCTCCACCCATCATGTCATCAAAGGCATGCCACACCAGTTCCACGCCTTGTTCCAGGGTGATCATGAAGCGGGTCATCCGGTCATCCGTGATCGGCAATGTCCCTTTATCCGCAATCGAAAGGAAAAAAGGAATCACCGAGCCACGAGAACCCATCACGTTGCCGTAGCGCACCACCGCAAAACGGGTGTCGTGCGCGCCGGCATAGGAGTTGCCCGCCACGAACAGCTTGTCCGATGCCAGCTTTGTGGCACCGTAAAGATTGGCCGGGCTGCTGGCCTTGTCGGTCGAAAGCGCAACGACACGCTTGATGCCGCGATCGATGCACACATCGATCAAGTTCATCGCACCCATCACGTTGGTTTTGACGCACTCGAACGGGTTGTATTCGGCCGTCGGCACGATTTTGGTCGCGGCGGCATGAACGACGAAATCGACACCATCCAATGCGCGCGCCAGGCGGTCCTTGTCGCGCACATCGCCGATGAAGAAGCGGACGCGCGGATCATCGGCATAGAGTTTGGCCATTTCCCACTGCTTCATTTCATCGCGCGAATAAATGATGATCCGCCGTGGATTGTATTTGGCCAGGGTCATCGGTACGAAGGTGTTGCCGAATGAACCGGTGCCACCGGTAATCAGGATGGATTGATTTGACAGCATGTTGGTCCTGGTTTTTGTTTTTACTATTTAGTGAAATGGAAACCTATTGATCCTGGGTCCACTGATCTTTGCATGGACTCAAGTTAAATAAAATTTAGGTACGCTAAGGGCAATAGCCATGCAATCGGCTATTAGCCGCACTCTTGGGCTGTTTCGCACAAGCTAGCGAAAAATTGGCATGGGACAGCACTTTCTTTGCATCATAAATCTTACTGTGGCTTATTTGATCCATCGCCAATGTTTGCCCAATTGCCTGCAATACCTGCAACTGAGCCGCATCCTGCAAGACTGGCCAAGTACTCAACCCCATTATTGCCACGCTGAATTGAATCTGCTGCACCCAAGGCCCCAACTGCACCGCCCGCTCCATTCCACCCGCAAGCTCATTATCGAATTGTTTTAACAGTATTTTACTGATCACCAATCGATTCCAGAGGTAAGGCCAGGAAGGGGTTAGGCGCAAACCGCGGCGGACGTAATTCAGGGCTTCAAGCGCATTATCATGCCAAGCGAGCTCCTGGATTAAGGGGTCTTTGCGGAACTCCAGGGAGTTCAACTTTTGGTAAAAAGCCTCCCCCAGTTCAAAATATCGCGCATAAGCGGGGCGCAGCTCCAGAGTCCGTTCCAATTGCTGCCGGGCCTGGCGCCACTGTTTTGCATTTTTGCCGGGCGCGTTTTTTTTCATCGTATCCAGGTGGTGGTCCACTTGCGTCGCATAAACGTCCGCCAAAGACCAGCGCAAGGCGATACCGGCCAGGACGATCAATCCCAGAATTGCCGGCACATAAAAGACTGCCTGTAACGCAGGCATCGTGTCAAAACGGCGCATGACGCTCATGACAGCATCGCTTCGGCATTGGCGCAGAACAAGGTTTGCACCCGGTCGGCCCCGATGACCGGCAATAGCGCATCGCGCGCGGCTTTCAGCGTGGGCCGACGTTTGTGCATGTTATGGGCATCGGTCGCAATCAGCGTGGCCATGCCCTTACGAATCAATGCCAGCGCGACTTTTTGCGAGACGTCGCCGAACAATCCGGTCACCGAATCCGCGGTGATTTGCAGCAGGCAGCCCTTACGGACGAAGGGATCGATCTTTTCCGGCTGACGCATCACGCTCTGGTTGCGCTCCGGATGCGCGATAACCGGAAGAATATCGCGCGCGATCAGCCAGTCGATCAACCGGTCCGCGCCGAGCGGAATCTGGTCGTGAGGGAATTCCAGCAATATCAGGCGCATGCCCTGCCAGCGGCCGAGGAAAGGGACTTTGCCTTGATTGATCATGATCGGCAATTCGGCGCACACCCGGACTTCGGCCGCCATGCCGACCTGCAACGGGATGTTCTCCGCAGCCAATCGTTGTTGGAACGCTTCGAATATCTGGCGAATAGTTTCGCTGTCGTTGTCATAGCATCCTGGCTGAATATGCGGGGTGAACACGCAGCGGCGCGTGCCTTGTTCAACCGCAAAACGCGCCATCTCCAATGATTGCTCCATCGTTTTGGGGCCATCGTCAATGCCGGGCAGCATGTGGCAGTGCAGGTCAATCATCAGTTTAGGTTTAAGTGTCCGGTGGATAAATTTATCGGGTACATGTTATTTTTCTCGCTTCCACGCTTCGGTTTTTACTGCTATCAAGTTAGGGTAGAAATCTTTATGAAATCCTCTTGCATCGTTCCCACGCTCCGCGTGGGAATGCAGGCCGAACCGCTCCTGCGGTTCGGGACGCAGAGCGTCCTTCAGCGTGCTCCCACGCAGAGCGTGGGAACAATCAAAAACGTCCCTGTAGCCTGGATTCCGGCAATCCATGCCGGAATGACGGACTTATGTCTAAGGGCATCGCTTCCCTTTTTGCAATTGACCGATGAGAAGTTCACTTCTCAAGTTCGGCGGCAATGACTTTAGCGAATTCCGTAAAATCGCCGAGGTGCTGGCTCGCTGTTCGATTACTTCCCGATCCAAGCTTTTCTCCTCTCGGCCAGGATTCGGTTGCGATAAGGCATAAAGTCCGCTTGCTCGAAAAGATGTTTGCGGATCAACTCACCGTAATGGGTATCGTTACCGATGAGCCTTTTGCCGTGCCGTAGAATCTGTCCCAGAAGCGGTTCGCCGACAGACTGCAGATCCACCAAATCGATAGATCGTCCGGTGGCTGCCGCCAAGTCGCCGATCAACCGCATTTTCTCGGCAACTTCGAGCGGGTGCCCTGCATCCACCGCCACATCAAGATCACTCTCTGCGCGCGCAGTGCCGGATGCCAACGAACCGAACAAAATGGCTAGCCTAATCCCTTCCTGTTTGGCAAGGACGGCCTGGAGGGCTTGCTTGAACTCCAAACCCTGCGATGCCTGGCGCAACTTATTATTCATGTTATCTTAATGACGGTATGGTGTTACAGTCGGTTTCTACGTTTTTCATTCAGGGACAGCATTATGATACATGCCCTGTATGACATTCACATCGCGTCCACAGCTTCAAATACAAGGGGACTAAAACTAACATCGCATCGTTCCCACGCTCTGCGTGGGAATGCAGACCGAACCGCTCCTGCGGTTCGGGACGCAGAGCGTCCTTCAGCGTGTTCCCACGCAGAGCGTGGGAACAATCAGGGGAAGTCGTAAGGTACGCAGGCGTACCCTCACCCATACAGCAACATCAAGAAGAGCTGGTCTCATCGGCGCCATAGGCCGTTTGGTAATAGTAATAGCCGCTGTATGCGCCACTTCCGTAACGCTTGCTTTTTTCGACATCCATTTGCGTCAGTACGATACCGGCCAATGGCGCGCCGAACCGTTCAAGCGTTCTGAGTCCATCCTTCACCGCCTTGATCGAGGTCGAGTCGGCCCTGACCGCATAGATGACGGAGCGCACGTGTTGCGCCAGCCATTGCGCATCGCTGACCGCATGCACCGGCGGCGAGTCGACCAGGATCACGCTGTAACGTTTTTCCAACTCGTCCAATAATTCGGCAAATGCTCTGGATGCGAGCAATTCGAGCGGATTTGGCGGCGGCATGCCGGCCGGCAATACATCCAAAGCCAATCCCGGCACCGCATGCAAACATTCATCCAGTTTGGCGTGCAGCGCCAACGCGTGCGTAAGGCCGGGCGCTCTGGGCGGGAGTTGAAAGCGTTTTGCCAGCTGGGGTTTGCGCAAGTCGGCTTCTATCAACAAGACCCGTTTGTCGCCGTTATCGAGCTGCGCCAACGACTGGGCCAAATTCATCGAGAGCGTGGACTTACCTTCCCCCGGAAACGATGAGGTAATCATCCAGATGTTGTGCGGACTGTCCAAGGCGGACAAGACCAGGCCTGTCCTGACCGTGCGCACCGCCTCGGCAAACACACCGCGCGGGTCAGTCGTGACCAATTGTCCCAGCGCTTCAGGCCGGTCGCGCAGCTTATCCAATAACGGCACGGCCCCCAGGAACGGCTGGTCGAGTTTTCTTTCGATATCGTCCGGCGACTTGAAGGTCGAATCCAGATAATCCAGTAGGAAGGCGATCAACACTCCAAAAAATATCATTCCGACAAAGGTCAAGGCCAGAATCAGCTTCTTCTTCGGCTTGACCGGCTCGATCGGTGTGCTGGCCTTATCGATAAAACGGATATTGGAGGCGCCGAGCTCTGCGGCTTCGTTCGCTTCCTTGAAGCGGTCGATAAAGGTTTCGTACAGTTTTTTGTTGGACTCCACCTCGCGCTGCAATTCGCCTAAGCGGCCCTGCTTGCTGCCGATCTTCTGCACCTGCGCCTTGTTGCCTTCTATGCTGGAGAGGATCGCCTGTTCGTTGGCCCTGGTGATTTCATAACGGCTCTTGATACTGGATACAATACTCGCCAGCTGTTTGTCGAGCAGAGCGCGGATGGCCTCGTGTTCGGAGCGAGCGGCCATCAGTGCCGGATGCTCCGGCCCATAGCGTTCGGCAAAATCCGATTCCTTGCCGGCCAGTTCGGCTTCTTTGTTCTTGAGATCCTGGATCACCCGGTCCTGCAGGACTTCCGGAATTTGATCGAGCTGAGCGCCCGATCTGATTTTGTTATAGGTGCTCTCCGCTTCGATACGCGCCTGGCGCACGGTCGCGAGGGTTTCGGTATTTTTTTCGATTTCCTTGGTGCTCAGCGTCAACACCCCCTCCAAATCGACCAGATGCTCCTTGGCCAGATAAGCCTGCAAACGGTTTTCGGAATCGGTCAGTTTGTCCTTCAACGTTTGCAAACGTTCGGAAAGCCATTCCGCCGATTTGCGCGTCGCATCCATGCGCGCTTCCAGGCCGCTTTCGATGAAGGCCTCGCCCAGCGTGTTCACGATATCGCGCGCCAGCTTGGGGTCTTTGGCATCGAAGCTGACATCGACCAACTGCGTTTTTGGCCGGGGTTTGACGACCAACCGTCCCAGGAACTCATTAAGCAAGTGCTCTTCGGCCTTTACAGCCTCATCGACTTCGGCACTCTTCGGTTTATCGGGAGCGAGGGCCGGCAGCATCGCCAGCCACTCCTGCCAGAACGGCTGACTCTCGCCTTCCGGCTTCTCCTCGTTGAACTCGGGATGGTCAACCAGTTTCATGCGCTGTATGACTTTGCGCGCCAGATCCGGAGACTTGATAATTTCAAACTGGGTTTGAAAATATTCCGCGCGCGTCGTATCCATCGAATAAACGTCCTCGATCGAAAGCAAACTAGCCTGCTTGCTCTCCACCAACAGCGTTGCGGCGGAACGATAGACCGGCTTCATCGTAAAAACGAAAAGGCCTGCCAGCACCGTCGCCACCAAAGCCAACAGCACTATCCGCCATTGGTATTGACGCACGACGTTCCAATAGTGGCGTAGATCTATGCTGTCTTCTTCAAGAAAATCGTCATCCTGAAATGCCCTATCCATTCGAAAATTTTGCTCCGACATGGCGGTTTGCGCTGCTGCCCTTAACTTTAAATCATTCATCAGAAAAAGCTCTCCTCGACGATCACGACGTCGCCCGGCGCGATAGGCGCATCCAGTTCGACCTCAATGCCTTGGCGTTTCGCGTCTTTTTCCCGTTCGAGCTGAACGCTGGATTGCGATGCCCGCTCGGTAAAGCCGCCGGCGATCGAGATGGCCTTTTGCACGGTCAGGCCCGGCAGGAAGGGAAAGGCCCCCGGCTTCTTGACCTCGCCGTTCACGAAAAACTCGCGATACTCCAGCACCGTCACACTCACACTCGGATCTTTCAGATAACGACCGCTGAGTCCTTGCGTAATCTTGTCCTTCAGTTTTCCGACCGTTAAGCTCTTCACGTTCATTTCCCCCAAAAAAGGAAAGATGATGGTGCCGGCGTCGGTCAACTTGGCCTCCATGGTCAGATCGGGCTCGCGGAACACCGTAATCAGGATTTTATCTCCAGCACCCAACTCGTAATTGGACATCAAGCCGTTATCAACGGAGGGTTCCGCAGATGCAGTGGCGGCACTCGACAGGAATAGCAAAAAAAGCAACAATAAAATTTTGTTCATGATGTTCTTATCGCCTCAATACCATGAGGACCAGGGGGTTTTGGCGTTATCGGAAATGCGGGGGTTGCCGGTGATATAAAGCATCACCACGTTCTGATTGAAATCGTACCTCGTGTCCTCCGACTTTAGGTTCCTATAGGAATAATTGATGCCGATGCCCAACCAGCGCCGAAGCCCATAGTTCAAGTCGACGCCGAACGACGTATAATCGTCTTGTCGATTGATCCCCAGGTTGTCGGCATTTTCCCGCGAGCCGAACAGTTGGGTCTTTACGCGCGGAGTCCAGTCGTGTGTCCAGCCTAAACGATAGCGATCCGATGCGCGAAGATTATCACTCGCAAGCGTCGGATTGACGTCGCGAGCGATGCTTAAATCAAGACGCGAATATGTCAACGGCGCCCAGCTGGCTGACAAGTCCCATGTCACATCATCATATTTCGCGGATTTTGGGTTGTCGAACTCCTGCCGCAAATAGCCGATCCGTGCGCTGGCTTGAATCTTGGCCGAGTAAGACCAAGTTCCGCCAAACAGATAACGCTGCTTGAGGCTATCAAAGCCCGACACCTCGGCCTGTCTGTACTTGACCAATGTATTTTCAACCTGTGCCTGTAAAGTCGTTTTTGGCGCCACCCGGAAATAAAAACCGGGCGTGACGGCAAACTGCGTTCTATCCTGCCTCGCCGTAAACTCACGGTTGTTTTGAAAGATATAGTCCTGGGCATTGAACTGTAGCTCCAGATTGCCCTTGGCTTCGGCCCTGCCGTAACGATAGGCCGCATCGACGCTGTGCAAATGATATTGATCGGGTCCGGACCGCCCTGTTGCGCCAAGCGCATCGATTCCGTTCTGCCCTGTTGGACCGGACTGCCCTGTTGGACTAATCAAATCTCTTCCCAGGAAAATCCCTCGCTGGTAATGGCTATCCAGATAGCCCAGATTCACATCCAGCCGATTGCGGCTGGTAAATTCAATATGCGAAGTCCCTCCCACGAAATGATCGATATAATCATCCTGTGGGCTGTTATGGTACTGGGAGCTTTGCAGGGTATAAGTCAGGGCGTAACGGTTCAATTGCCTTTCCAGCGCCAGCTGTCCTCCTGCGTGAAATTGCGTCACCAAGGAATCTTTTTTGAATCTATCTTGCTGAAATATATTGTCGTTATAGGATTCCGCCGCTTCGAAGATCGGCGCGAACTCAAAGGGACCGGCCGGAACGATGACCGGATCTTTCCTGATGTCCAGCTCTTCTTCGGCCCATAGCGGGCTGCAAAAAACCAACAAGCCCCAGGCAAACTTCCGCTGATTAATGCGCATAATCCTCGAGTGCATTTGACGGGCGATGCTCAAGCGCTTGCCGGGCCACTTCGGGCAACGTCAGCAGCGCCACAAATAACAGGATGTTGGCCGGTATCTGTAGATTGAAATCCACCGAAGAATGGATCAGCAGGCTGACCGTGCCCATGATCGACGCAAAACCCATCCCGCGCAGCAATTTTGAGTCATTGCCCCGCAACAGTTTCCATCCGTTCAGCAAGCCGAGCATCACCAGACCCGCCAGTGGAATACAACCGATCACGCCCAGTTCGACCAAGATTTGAAGATAGTCATTGTGCGCATAATCGTAAAAACCGCCGGTAAATTGGCTGTAGTTGGGAAAAACATAGGCAAAGGTGCCCGCTCCTGTGCCGGCCAGCCAAAAATCGGGAATCATCTTCATCACGAATTGCACGACTTCGTCCCGGGTTTCATGGTCGAGGCCGGTGCTTTCAATCCTGTTCATAACCTTGCTTAGATCAAACCATGTACCCAATAAAGCAATATCCACCGCGACAATACTGAGTATGATCACCACAAAGCCTGGGCGGCGAAACTGCCGGGTTGAAATAAAAGCAATCGCCGAGGTAATCAACAGCGCGTTAAAAAAGGCCGCATTGCCCATGCGGGAATGGGTCAGCAACAACCCTATCACCATCACGACCAGCAAACAGCGTAATACGGCAATCGGGCTCAACAAGGTTTGCAGGATATACGTCAGAATCCCGCGCCAATGCCGACGAACCTGATCCGATCCCTTGCGCGAACCCAATAACAAGCCGATGCCTATGGGCAAAGTCATTTCCAAGTACCCTGCCAAATGGTTGCGATTGACAAAGGTGCCGGTCGCATTGCCGATATACGAGTCTTTTGGCACCAGAAACAAATATTCCACGCCGGTCAGTACCATCATGCTGCCGTAAAACGCTTGAAACACACCCGACAAAACCAGCATGTAACAAAACTGTACCAGCCGCTCCCGGCTATTGATCAACGCCTGCATTAACGCAACCATCGCAAAACACCCAAGTGTGAGCATGGCTCTGTCGAGCGTCTTTCCGGATTCCAATGAAAGAGGAAAAGCGTTCTCGGCATGACCCGGCTGCAAAACGTTCAGTGCCGACGTATAAATTTCCAGCGTAGCCGGAGATAGAATTTCCATCCAGCCGGCGGGCAGTTCTACCGACGCCTGGAACCACATCCAAAAAGCCGCAAAGACTAACAGAATCTTGCCCCAATAACTAGGACGCATCTGTTTTTTTGCCGGCCCTCTCAGGCTTGTGTGCCATTGCACAAGCAAATGCCCTGCCAGCAGAATCAGGAACACAGCCGACAAGGCCAGAAATGCCCAGCCCCGGTTACCGCCCAAGGGCAAAGGGGATACGATAAATGCCCCCAAAAATCCCACATAGATTGAACGCTCCAGCCAGCGAAAAAATCCTGACAAAGTGAATCCATTCATCTGTAATTAAATCTGTCTTCTTTCAAAATGCGCATCTAATCCAGTCTTAGATCGTGTTTCCTCGTTCCCACGTGCTGTGCCACTGCCAGTTAGGGGCAAAACTCCCTCTCCCATCGCACCCACAGGGCATAAAGGAGAGGGTCGGGGTGAGGGGAATAAAATAAGGAAAAAGCTTTATTTGATCCCCTCGACAATAGCTCCTGCGTTGCTCTCGATCGCTGTTCCCTACGCGATTCTACCTCCCACATCCTTGTGGGTGTGGAGGGAGAAGGAAATCGTTAGCAAGGAGAAACGTTTCCTCGGCAGTGGCCGGGATTGTCGTCATCGTGGCCGTGATCGCCGTCATGACCGTTGCCATTACCATTACCATTACCATTTCCACCGCCATTACCGTTGCCACGGCCCTTACGGGCATCCGCGACATTGGTGATTTTTTCGATGCCGTTCTTCAAGCCGTCACGGCCTTCGCGCGCATCTCTTCCCCGTTCTGCAAAAGCCTGACCGCTGGCCATCAAAATAGACAGAACCGAGACCGAAACTACCAACTTCTTCATAGGTTATCTCCAAAAAATATAAAGCCTAACCATCCGCCTAACTGCAGCGCAGGATGTATAAGAAAACATCAAACTAAGCTTTCAAGGCGCCCCTTTCTCAGCAGGCTTGCAGGATTCCTCCCCGCTTTGTCCATTCCATCAGGTTGCCGGTTATCAGGAAAGATTCCTAATGCGCATTGGTCGTTTTAAGCACGACCCCAAAGGTCCGGATGATGATCAAGATATCCAATAACAATGACCAGTTCTTCAGATATTCCAGATCATACTCGACTCTTTTTTCCATTTTCTCGAGGGTTTCCGTTTCTCCCCGCAATCCATGCACTTGCGCCCAACCGGTGATTCCCGGTTTGACTTTATGCCGCAACATATAACCCTGAATGAGCTTTCTATATTCCTCATTATGCGCGACGGCATGCGGCCTGGGGCCCACGATACTCATATCGCCCTTGAGCACATTGAAAAACTGCGGAAGTTCATCCAGGGATGTCTTTCTTAGGAATGCGCCAAAAGGATAGATCCGGGAATCGCCCTTCGTTGCCTGTTGTATGTTCGCTCCATTCTCGCATACGTTCATCGATCTAAATTTGTAGACTTTGATTTCTCTTCCATCGAGGCCGTACCTTGATTGCTTGAAGAGTACCGGTCCTGGCGATGTGAGTTTAATAACGCATGCGATAAGCAATAATATCGGAGAGATCAATAACAAAATGCATAATGAAGCACAAAAATCGAATGTACATTTCCAAATCGCATTCAAATGATGAATCGGGCTTTCCAGTAACGATACGACAGGGATGTTGTGAATGGAATCAACACGCGACTGTATCAGGTTGAAACTCAATATATCCGGCACAAAATAAATCGAAGCCGTGGTATCGCGCAACTCCTCCAGCAGACTGGCGATTCGATCTTCATACTTGATCGGCAAGGCAATAAAAACCACCTGAATGCCATTCTCCTTGACATAAGACAAAACTTCTTCGAGGCCGCCCAAAAGCTTTTCTTTACAGCTAGGCCAAACTCGGTCTTTCTCGCGTGAATCCAAAAATCCTTCTACCTGTATCAGCAGGCTGGGATCGTTTTGCACCTCCCTGCTGAGCTGATACCCCACTTCTGTGGCACCAATTATCACGCCTTTGCGTATTTTGGTTTTTTGGTGCTGAGCTTTCAGCCAGGCATGAAGCAAACCATGCGCCACCAATAAAAAAAGCGGTACGGTCAGCAACCAGAGCATCACGACATATTTTGCCACATGCCCGGAAAACTCCGTGTTTAAAAACAATGCATATATCAACAAAATAAAGATGCCGCCGCCAAACAGAACGGCGGAAATATACGCATACACGTTGCTTTCGCGAAAACCGAGCAACGGCCTGAATATTTGCGAAACAATCGAGGAAAACAGTATCGCCGCGATGAACAGGATGGACTGATAGCCATCCCAAGGAACCTGATAAAATTGAATAAAGGCGACAAAGCTCAACCCACAGACGGACGGATCTATTATCCTTTTAGCTAAAGCAATGATCGGTGGTTCAGATAGAATTTTCATAGCCGTTATCCTTTTAAACTCAAAAACCAGTCTAACACGCTTAAAGAGTTAACTTCAACCAACTGTCAACTAGGAGGGATTCTTTTCTAAAAAACCGAAATTCACGAGAATCTTATATCTATCTTATGCGGATAAAACAACCCAAAGGAGCCTTATCTCAATGCGCTTTTTAAACCGACATAAAGCGCCTGCCGGTAAGTTTACATATAGAATTTTCTGGCGAATCCAGCGGCCAGTCGATTATAAAACTGACGATCGTCAGTGATTTGTTGCTCAGCGATTATAATCATGAATAGAAAGCACTCCGAGTACCACAACAGGAGCATTACTCTCACACCATTGAACTATAGCTGATTATTTTTTATTGGGAATAACTATTATACGTATTATTTGTGACAAACTCGTTACAAACCCATGCACAACGACATAATAGACCTGGAGTTTTTAAGATAACCCCGATTTACTTCCAGAAAAATACTGAATAGCAGCTCCGCACGCTTAAATATTCACGGCTTCCGGCTATAAATTCCATCCAGAAAAAGGATTATTGAAACTGCTTTATAATACTGAAACCTCTGAATGCAGAGGCGAATAACCCTAACTAAATTTTCAGGTAAGAGAAATTATACCCACCAAACATTAAATTAATATTAAATAAACGCATTTTTAAATAAAATAACTTCCCTTAGCAAGATAGTATTATCAATAGACCAACAAAAAAGGGCCTTACGGCCCTTTTCTGATCTAAGACAAAAAGAAAAAAGATTAATCTTCTTTCTCGGCTTCCTTCATGCTGAGCCGGACGCGGCCTTGGCGGTCGATCTCTAGCACTTTCACTCTGACTACATCGCCTTCCGCCAGTTTGTCGCTGACCTTGTCGACATGCTCGTTCGAGATTTGCGAGATATGCACCAAGCCGTCCTTGCCGGGCAGGATCGTTACGAAGGCGCCGAAGTCCATCAGGCGGACGACCTTGCCTTCGTAAATCTTGCCGACTTCGACTTCGGCGGTGATCTCTTCGATCAGACGGCGCGCTTCTTCGCCGGCCGCCTTGTCGACCGAGGCGATCTTGACGACGCCGTCATCGGTCAGATCGACGCTCGCGCCGGTGATTTCGGTGATGCCGCGGATCGTCGCGCCGCCCTTGCCGATTACTTCGCGAATCTTGCTCGGATCGATCTTGAAAGTGATGATGCGCGGCGCATAGTCGGACATCTGTTCGCGCGCGGTCGACAACACCTTGTTCATTTCGCCGAGGATATGGATACGGCCGGTCTTGGCTTGCGCCAGCGCGGCCTTCATGATCTCGGCGGTAATGCCGTCGATCTTGATGTCCATTTGCAGCGCGGTGATGCCGTCAGAAGTCCCCGCGACCTTGAAATCCATGTCGCCGAGGTGATCTTCATCGCCCATGATGTCGGACAGGACCGCAAACTCGTCGCCTTCCTTGATCAGCCCCATCGCGATACCCGCAACCGGCGCCTTGATCGGCACGCCGGCGTCCATCAG
>Ga0208509_1000121_pt1 | contig 34686 bp, 27 predicted proteins | sample LakWasMeta7_HOW4_2_FD_183857 | JGI IMG/M metagenome (GOLD analysis project Ga0208509, IMG submission 183857) | Freshwater sediment methanotrophic microbial communities from Lake Washington under simulated oxygen tension - Sediment Metagenome... | ecosystem: Environmental > Aquatic > Freshwater >...
CCACCTCAAACAAAGCGTCGGTTTCAACGACCGGGCCGAACACGTCTTCATCGCCCGCCGCCGCCACCTCGAAGCGCTTAGCCAGGGCCACGCCTTCGTGACCAGCGCGCTCTACCAACTGCAAGCCAACCGCGCCGGCGAACTGGTCGCCGAAGACCTCAGACAGGCGCAAAACGCACTGGCCGAAATCACCGGGCAATTCACCTCCGACGATCTGCTCGGCAAGATTTTTTCCAGTTTCTGCATCGGAAAGTAAAGCAGTCAAACAACGGAAAATAAGGTCAAAAAAAAGTCAAGTTTTACAAGGCGTTTGGCGTTTTTTCCATCTTTCTAGTTTCTCTTTTTATCCCTTTCTTGACTCTTTTTTACGCCGATTTTACACTGAGGCGAAATTAAGGCGTAAATCGGCGTAACTGCCAGGGGTAAAAATGAAACTATCAATTGAAAAGCGGCCACTCAGCAATGGAAGAAAATCATTGCGGTTGACTTATTACTACGGCCATTCCACGGACGAAAACGGCAAGATCAAGCACCAGCGTAAATATGAGAACCTTGACTTGTATTTGCACGACAAGCCGCGCACCGCGGAGGAAAAGGCGCACAATAAAGAAGCTATGCGCCTAGCCGAAGCGATCAAGTCAAAGCGGATTGTTGAGGCGCAATCGGGCAAGCACGGATTTAATGACAACACGAAGATCAAGGCCAGCTTCGTGAAGTTCTTTAAATCGGTCATGGAAGAGAAGCAACGGACGACGGCGCAGTCGAACGGTTCGGTCTGGGACGGATGCTATAAGCAGTTTTTGAAATATCACTCGGAGCAGGATTTAAGCTTCGAGAATCTGACACCGGAATTCATAGAAGGCTTCAAGGATTTCTTGCAGAACAAGGCGCGCACGAAAAGCAATCAGCCGCTCAGCAAAAATACCGCGAGTACCTACTTCAACAAGCTGCGGGCTGTAGTGAATGAAGCCTACAATAAAGGCATAATCAGCAAGAACCCTCTCCAGCAAGTCACCGGTATAAAGGCCGAGAATAATAAACGCTCATACCTCGACATCGAAGAGCTTAAAAAACTCGCAAAGACTGAGTGCCGTTATCCTGATCTTAAAAACGCATTTCTGTTTAGCTGCCTGACTGGTTTACGGTGGAGCGACTGCAATAAATTAATTTGGGCCGATGTTCAAAAATTCGATGGCGGTCATAGGATCACATTTCATCAGCAAAAAACTAAGGGCCTGCAATATCTCGACATTTCGGCGCAGGCATACGGTTTGTTGGGGGAAAAGAAAGAAGGCCGGGTATTCACCGGCTTGAAATATTCAGCTTATCACAACACAGAACTGTTGCGCTGGTGCATGGCGGCCGGCATCACCAAGCACATCACCTTCCACTCGGCCCGCCACACCTTTGCTGTCACCCAGCTTACGGTAGGAACCGACATCTACACGGTTTCGAAATTGTTGGGCCATTCTGAGCTAAAAACGACCCAGATTTACGCCGACATCATCGACCAGCAGCGCAAACTTGCAATGCACCGCATCCCCGATATTGGGCTGTGATCGAGGCGGTTTTATGGCAACAATCAAAGTATCGACACAATCAGCACTATCAGCACTGACGCGGGTTTCAGCGGCATTGCTTCGACACTGGACCCTGAAAGTGTCGAAGTTTTTTATGGGGCAAAGCTATGCGAACAGATAAAAAAATTATCGATTTTCAATTGTCTGCAATAGAAACCATCAAATCTGAGTTTTTGAAGTTCGCTAATTATTCCGAGGTGCCTTCACCGGAAGAGTTAAAAGCTCGACACGAAAGGATCAATGAGGCATTGGCTAATTGTGGCGGTAGTCTGGATGGATATTGGGTTTTATGGCTTTTTGGAGAGCTTGAACAACGAGCTGTAGATGAGCTAAGAAAAGTAACTCTTCTTGCGCAGACGACAGATCCAGAAGCATTAAAAGAAAAATATTTTAACGACTTACCGGCGCCGCTTGTTAATAAAGTTAAATCGGTTCAGGAGTACCTTAAAAGTAATGGGGCTTCAATAACAGGGAATGATGCAAAAGCAAGGAAAAAGAAACTTTTTGAAGATGAAATCATAATCAGAACTAAATGGTTTCTACGCAATCCAGAATCAGAGTATAAAGGCAATGTGGAACGCTACAGATCAAATACGATGGCGGAATGCATTAAAAGGAATTGGCTTGTGAGAAAACTCAACAATGGAACTAATGAATATTGGGAGAAAGGTCCATATCATCCTTACTATGATAAAGATCCTAAATTAGGTCCTTCGGTGGGAAGAATTCAAGACGCTATAAAGAAAGGTGTGGAATCCGGTTCTTTGCCGGAGTTTTTAAAGGGAGGAAATCCAGGAAAATAAACCACCCAAAACCGGGGTTTACCTACCTTTTCCCCGGATTGCCTTCTTTTTTATAAATATCAATTGGTTATGATTCATTCTGGGTTTTTCGGAAGGAAAAAATAACCATGCAACAACAAATATACACGTTACAGCACCTGATCGATAAGATCGAAATTCTTACCCAGGCGGTCCTGGCCAACAAAAACACCTTAACCCTCGACGAGTGTGCGGCCTATACCGACCTGAGCACATCCCATCTCTACAAACTCACTTCCTCGGGCACGATCCCGCATTACAAACCGAACGGCAAAAAATTGTACTTCGACCGTTCGGAGATCGACGCATGGCTGCGCCAGAATCGCGTCAGCACCCGAGCAGAGATTGAGCAGCAGGCCGCAGATCATATGGCTATCGGAGGTCGGTAATGAAAAAGAGGTTAACCCTGCCGCCGTATGGCAAAGAATTGCAAGCCAGAATCAAATTCAACAACCCGCCGTTTATGATCGCGGTTTGTGTTGGTTCTAATGCTTGGGAAATTGCAAAAGGGAGAAGCGATAATAAGGACTGGGCGGCATTGATACTGCCGACCGGGAAAAAACCTGAATGCTTTATGTGGCCGGTCAAAAGCTTTGATTGCCTGATCGAATGGGATACCGGCCCGAACGAAGCACTGATAATCGCCATCATCAAGACGCTGTTCAAAGCCGGTGCAATTACTGTAACAGTACGTCCGCTGTTTGTCGATGAAACTAAACCGGCATTTCTGTTTGATCCGGATACCCAAAAATTCCGGCAAGCGAGGGAAATGACCCGGGTGTATCGCAATCCGGCATTAGATGAGGTGCAAAATGCTGCCTGAGTCAATTAATGCAAATGAGATTGTGCCAAACGATAAATCTATCAACACAATCAACACCATCAGCACTGGTGCGGCTTCCAGCGACAATGAATCAGCATTTGATTCAGCATACGAGACAAAAAATGTCGATGCAAGTGACCTGAAAGACAGCCTTTTATCACAGGAAGTGGCCTTCGAATTACAAAATGTAATCGCGTTGGATGAAACAACCGGCGATTGGTTTCAGTGTAGTGCTGGAATTTGGAAACCGATAGGAAAGGTTAGCGCTACACGGATCATATGCAAGGCTCTTCATGGGTTTTTGCCCGAGGGATTCAGCATGTCAAAGCTGAACGCAACCGAAGGCTTCCTCAAACTCTATCTGGCGTTGGATGTCTGGGAATCCGACAAGACGCTGTTACCGCTACAAGACGGCATCCTGGACACAAAAACAATGGCGCTGGAACCCTATTCGGCGCTTCATAAATTCAATTGGCAATTGCCTTACGCCTACGATCCCAAAGCGAAAATCAATGTCATCAAGAAGTGGTTATGGGAAGTAACCAGCCAAGACCTTGAAGTAATTCAAACGATCCGCGCATTTTTCAAGATCACCCTTGTTGGAGGTGAGATTCAAAAATTTCTCGAAATTGTGGGGCCGGGCGGCACGGGTAAATCCACGTTGATCAGGCTGTTGATCATGCTGGTCGGGGAGTCCAACCATGCGGCAACAGACCTGAAAAACCTTGAACAAAACCGCTTTGAGGCGGCGACTCTGTACGGCAAACGATTGGCCGTTATATCGGATTCATCCCGATATGGTGGTGAAGTAAGCGTGCTCAAGGCCATCACCGGCGGTGATCCGGTCCGGCATGAACGCAAGAATCAGCAGCAGAGCGGATCATTCGTTTATAGCGGCACTGTAGTGATTGCCTCGAACGAAGCTATCCAATCAAGCGACTACAGCAGTGGCCTTGCCAGGCGCCGAACACCCATAGCCTTCGTTAAAAAAATTACGGACGAGGATAGGGCCAAATGGCGGCCTTATGGCGGAATTGAAAAAGCAATGCAGGCCGAATTGCCGGGCCTGCTTAATTGGGTTCTGGCGATGTCCGATTCTGAAGTAAACGATTGCCTGAGATCGATCAGCGGCAACCTGAGCAAGTCGCAGCGTGAACATATGATCGAGACCAACAAGCTTGCCGCATGGATTGATGACAACCTGATTGTGAAGGAAAGCAATAATCTGTACGTCGGCGCGAGCACAAGCGCAATGAAAGATCAGCATGCGATTGATCGGGAGTGCGAAACCAAACTATACCCCAATTATTTGCGCTGGTGTGCTGAAAACGGAGTTCAGGCTATATCGGTACAGCGATTCTCAAATAACCTGCTCGACATAACGGAGCATTGCAAATTGCCGATCAAGCAGGCCAATCGCGACAGCAACGGCCGCAAAATAGCCGGGTTCAAGATCAGAACTGTTTCAGATATTTCGGTGGCAACCCCAATTACCAAAACTTTGCTTAGTGCTGATGTGTGTCGAAGCAGTGTTGATAGTGACACCCCACAAACCAGCGTCAGTGCTGATAGTGTCGAAGATGCTGCAATAACCTTATTTGATGATACTGAGGTGTTTTAATGAATGCCCTGAACAAAATCCGGCAGGCGGGTTTCTCGCTGTCCGTGGTCGACGGAAAGCTGTTGGTCACACCTGCCAAAAACCTGACCGATCAGCAGCGAGAATTCATCAAACAGCAAAAGGCTGAAATTATCGGCGATCTTGAACGCGAGGGCGAGCAGCGCTATTTCGGATTCCTGATTACCCGACCTGACGGATCACAGTTTTTTTCGTATCAGGTCCCGTTTATGAGCATGCAGGAAATTCATATTCAATATGCCGCTGTATCGGCGATCGAGCCGGTAACCGGCGAGGTTTACCCCGAGGACTGATAACTAAAACTTGGCAATGAAGTAGGGCAGTGCACCCTCACTGCCACTGTCAGGATTAAGTACGAGATTAATCGGCGAGATTACTCGCCGATTCGCTCGCTCAACCGCAAACACTATAAGAATTCCAAACATACACGACCATGAAAACCGAAACTAATATTACACCTTTGCACCAAAAACAATTAGCTTCAGGGCTGGTACATCTCAAGCGGACTTACAGGAAAATGTTGAAGTTTTATAGTAAGATCCATGATGAAATCCATCATCATCGCCGGCAAATAAAGCTGACGTCGACCAACCCCTTCTATCAACATCGCCGGGATATTTGGCAAACTCGAATCGAAAAGCTTGAAAATTTGTTAGCCGAAGGCCGCCCGTTAAAACACCAGATCCAAGAAGCGCTGGTCAATTGGATCCGAGCGTTCGATCAGACTGGTTCTGCGCCCATCCATGTCTATGCCGCATTGCTGTCTACGCACCATGTTCATGTCGAGCGCGCATTGGCGGAAGGTGCAAAAAATCTGATGGAGTTGATTATTTACCAGGTCGAGGACGGTGCCAGCAAAGCCGACTGGATTGCTGATGCCGGAGTTTTGCATGGTGCAGTGACAGAAGTCTCCCTCCGCGCCATGCGTCACAACGAAGAGCTGCAACAATTCGCTCATGAAAAGCTTCAGGAAATGATGGTGGAAAAAACAGGGCGGCCGCTCCGGGAATACCAAGTGACCACACTTCCCAATGGCCAAACGGTGGTTAAATCGGTGCCTCCAGTGCTCAAAGTTGTTTATTCCAAGTAACCGTTTATAAACGTTGAAAAATGAAAATTCAAGCTTGGAAAAGCAAAAATCCAAGCTTGGAAATTTAAACGGCCTTTGGTTACTCTGGTTGCGCTTAGTTGCGCAGCTAAAAAGTCACCGAGGTGAAAAAAGTTACTCTAAATGTCACTCAAAAGTTACCGATAAATGTTACCGATATGACCGAAATCAAACCTCCATCCATTGGCACCGAAAGACAAAGAAAGTACCGAAAGAAGCTGAAAGCAAAAGGCTGTAAACGGCTTGACATCAGCATTCCGGCGGAAACCTGGGAGAAGCTCAAGCCGCATTTAGACAAGTATGGCGGGGATAAAAGCCCCGGCAAGGCCGTGGTTCGACTGCTGGGGTGCATCCGGTTTAAAGGCGATTGACACCATCCATCACCGGAATTTTATAGGAGCCCATAAAGACACAAAGTGACCGAAAGTTACGCAAATCACCGGAATTTTTTTTCAGTCCAGAAAAAGAGTGAAAAACCGCCCCTGAAAAGAAGAGACGTATTAAAATTGACGGGCTCAAGTCATTCGACCAAAGGCACACTCAAACCAAAGAACAAGACCAGGACTGATTGATGAAATTGACGTTATCCCGTTTGGAAAACCTGCTGATGACCGCTTGCGATGACTTGCGCGGTAGCATGGATGCCAGTGAATACAAGGAATACATTTTCGGCATGTTGTTCCTGAAACGGGCCAGCGACCTGTTCGATCAGCGTCAGGCTGAGTTACGTAAACAGTTTGCAGGGCAGGGCATGTCGCCGGAGGATATTGAGCTGGAGCTTAACGACCCGGACCACTACTCCGGCAAATATTTCTTCGTGCCGCCACGAGCCCGCTGGAATCAAGGCTGGCAGGAAGAAGTGGTCGAGAACGGCCAGAAAAAGCTCATCGAGCGCCCCGCACTCAAGCACGTCAAGGAAAACGTCGGCTCCGCCCTGAACAAGGCGCTCGAAGCGATTGAAGACGCCAATCCAGATGCCCTGCAGGACGTGCTCAAGGGCATCAACTTCAACCGCAAGATCGGCCAACGCACGCTGGATGACGACACTCTGGCCGACTTCGTACAGAACTTCGAGAAAATTCCACTCAAGGACAGCGATTTTGAATTTCCCGACTTGCTCGGTGCTGCCTACGAATGGCTGATCAAATATTTCGCCGATTCCGCAGGCAAAAAAGCTGGCGAGTTTTATACTCCGGCCGAAGTAGTGCGCATATGCGTCGAAATCTGCGATCCGAACGAAGGCATGAGCGTGTACGACCCGACGGTCGGTTCCGGCGGCATGCTGATCCAGATGCGTGACTATCTGCGCGAAAAAGGCGGCAGCGCTGATGAACTGGCGTTGTATGGGCAGGAAAAGATGGGCACCACCTGGTCTATCTGCAAGATGAACATGCTGCTGCATGGCATTTCCCATGCCGACATTCGCCAGGAAGATACCCTGCGCGAACCGCAGCATCTGGATGAAAGCAACGAGCTGAAGCGCTTCGACCGTGTCGTCGCCAATCCTCCTTTCAGCCAGAACTACATCAAAAAAGACCTGAAATTCTCCGGCCGCTTTGCGGTGATGATGCCGGAGAAAGGCAAAAAGGCCGATCTGATGTTCGTGCAACACATGCTGGCGGTACTCAAGCACAACGGCCGCATGGCGACCGTAATGCCTCATGGCGTGCTGTTCCGCGGCGGCGAGGAGCGCGAAGCACGCAAATATTTTATCGAGCACGGCTATCTGGAGGCCATTATCGGCCTACCCGGCAACCTGTTCTACGGCACCGGCATTCCGGCCTGCATTCTGGTGATGAACAAGGACGGCGCCGCCGAGCGCGACCATGTGCTGTTCATCAACGCCGACCGCGAATACCGCGAAGGCAAGGCGCAAAACCACCTGCGCCCGGAAGATATCGACAAGATCATCTACGCCTATCGCGCTAACAACGATATACCGGCTTATGCCCGCCGCGTGCCCAAAGCGGAAATTGTCGCCGAGGAATACAACTGCAATATCCGTCGCTACGTGGACAATGCGCCGCCGCCGGAGCCGCACGATGTGCGTGCCCATCTGCATGGCGGCGTGCCGAAAGTGGAGGTCGAAAGCCTGGCGCGCTTCTGGCAAAATTATCCAACATTGAAAAACGACCTTTTCGTCGGCCGCGATGCACAGTATCTCGACTTTGCACCAGTGCTCAGCGGCAAGCGCGATATCGCCGACTTTGTGGTCAATCATCCGAGCGTAACTGCTTGCCATGCCGCTTTTATGCAAACGCTGGAAGCCTGGTGGCAAGACAACCTGCCGATAGTCGAGGCGCTGGCGCCGGATGCCACGAATCAGGAAGGCAAAGCGCGTAATGTCTATGTGATGCGCAGCAGCCTGCTCGGCAGCATCGAAAAGGCATTGGCCGGGCAAAACCTGCTGACCGGCTTTCAGGTGCGCGGTGCCTTTGCCAATTATGTCGAACTCCTGAAGGCCGATTTCAAATCGATCGCGGCGAGCGGCTGGGGACCAGAACTGATTCCGGACGAAGACATTTTGCAAAGCCAGTTCCCGGAAGTGCTCGAAGAGCTGGGAAATGCCCAAAGCCGGCTGGCCGAACTGCAAGCCCTGTTTGCCACCGCCGATGAGGAAGATTTTGAAGACACGGACGACACCGGCGCGATGAATTCGGATCAGGTGAAAGACTTGAAAGCCCGCCTGAAAGAAGCCAAGGGCATGGCTAAGCTCTGCAAGCGCGACCCCAATATGGGCGATGCGGCGCTCTACCAGCGCGAAGCCGAGCAGATCGAGACGCAACTGCTACGCCACAAGGCGCTGGAAAACGAAGTCAAAGCCATCAAGTCCACCATCAAAGGTATTGAAGGTAAGCGCGACGAACTGGTGCAAAACGCCCGCGAAAAGATCTCCACCGACGAAGCGCGCAGCGTGATTATCGAACGACTGCGGCAATTGTTGCTGGACACCTACCGCGCCTATCTGCGCGCCGATCAGCGCGCCTGTATCAAGGCCATCGAAAACCTGTGGAGCAAGTACGCAGTCACCGCGAAGGCCATCGAAGCCGAGCGGGATGCGGCATCGAAGCAGTTGCAGGCGTTTTTGGTGGAGTTGGGTTATGAGTAATTGGCCAACTGAAAAACTTAATGACTGGGTACTTGCTGGAGATATCGAACTGGGCAGGGGGGACATTATCTCCAAAGAGGACATCGATACCATTCCAGGACCATACCCAATTTATTCCTCATCCGCTTATAACAATGGGAAATTTGGTGAATATGCCAAGTTCATGTTTGATGAGGAACTTGTTACCTGGTCTGTTGATGGAGGTGGAAATTTATTCTATAGGCCAAGGCACAAATTCTCTGTAACAAATGTATGTGGGTTTATGCGGATCAAAAGCGGTAATCTGCATGCGCTATTTGTCTACTATTGCCTCTCTGAGCAGCACAAACATCTTACTTTTGACTATACGACCAAGGCACACCCGAGTGTAATCAGAAAGCTATACTGGCTTCCAAGATTAGAGATTCATCTGCAACGGAAAATTGCCCGCATCTTGCAAACCATCGACCAAACTATCGAAAAAACCGAAGCGCTGATTGAAAAATACCAGCAGATCAAAGTAGGGCTGATGCACGACCTCTTTACCCACGGGATCGATGACGACGGTAAACTGCGCCCGTCTCGCGAACAAGCACCGGAGCTGTATCAGGAAACTCCGATTGGACGGATACCAAAGGAGTGGGAACCAAAAGCTTTAATTGATATGGTTCATTTTCAGCGTGGTCACGATATTGTTGAAGCCATTTTCGTTGAAGGTAAGTACCCAGTAATTTCTTCCGGAGGAATAATAGGGTTTCATAATGAATTTACCTCAAAAGGGCCTAGTGTTGTTATTGGTCGGAAAGGGACAATTGGCAAAGTTCATTATGTTGGCTCTGATTTTTGGGCACACGATACAAGCTTGTACGCTACAAATTTATTCGATAATGAACCGGTGTTCATCTACTATCTTTGCAATTACTTAAACTTAGCGAAGTACGGCACTAAAAGTGGCTCACCTTCATTAAATAGAAATGATATTCACCCCCTGATCGTTGGCAAGCCATCACCAATAGAACAAAGAAAAATAGTAAATCGACTGAATGCTTGTGATAACAAAATTGATTCAGTTACAAATGAACTCGAGAAGTTAAGGCATTTAAAATCCGGCCTGATGCACGACCTGTTGACCGGCAAGGTGCAAGTCAACATCAAGCAAGCCGAGGCCGCCCATGTTTAAGATCGACACGACCCAAAACCGCATTACTCCGATCGAAGCCAAACGCTTTGCCGAGCTGGGCTTTGGCGAGCGCAAGCATTTGCAGGAATGGCTGGAGCATTGCCCGCAGGCCCTGGCGCAGGGCGAAGGCGAGGAGTTGCTGATCATTCAGAAGGAGTTCGACGGCTTTAACGATACCCGCGAGCGGCTCGACCTGCTGGCCCTCGATAAAGACGGCAATCTGGTCATTATTGAGAATAAGCTGGATGACTCCGGCCGCGATGTGGTGTGGCAGGCGCTCAAATACGCCAGCTACTGCGCGAGCCTCAGCAAGCCACAGGTAGTGGAGATCTACCAACGCTACTTGAACCAAAAGGCGCAGCAAACTGGCGCCGCGGCTGATCGAGCCGAGGACAAGTTGATCGAGTTTTTCGATGCGGACGGTCTGGAGTCGGTACCAATCAACCGCATCGGCACTCAGCGCCTGATCCTGGTCGCTGCCCAATTCCGCAAGGAAGTGACCAGCACGGTGCTCTGGCTCAGCCAGTTCGGCATCGCCTGCCAGTGCTTCAAGGTCACCCCCTATCAGGCCGGCAGTGAGCTGTTTCTGAACGTGGAGCAGATCATTCCCACCCCGGAATCCTCCGACTTCATGATCGGCATGGCGACCAAGGAGGCCGAGGAGAAAAACGCCGACAACGAACAGAAGCAGCGCCACAGCCTGCGGCTGGCGTTTTGGGAGCAGGCGCTGGAAGCCTTCAGCCAAAGCCCTTGCAACCTATACAACAACATCAGCCCGACCAGGGACCACTGGCTTTATGCCGGTTCCGGCGTGTCTTCCGTTCCCTATTCGCTGATCTTCGGAAAGAACGAGATCCGGGTAGAGTTGAATATCGGTCGCAAGAATCCGAACGAAAACCGCTTTATCTTCGATCAGCTCAACGAGCAGAAAGCTGCCATCGAAGCCAAGTTCGGTTCTGCCCTGGAGTGGCTGCCCTTGCCGGAGAAAAAATCCTGCCGTATTCAATACGCCAAACCCGTGGACGGCTACGACAAGGACAACTGGCCGGAGATGATCCAGTGGCTGGTCGAGCACATGACCCGGTTGGAACTGGCCTTGCGTGAGCCCCTTAAACAGATCAACCTACAGCTCAGGCGGCAGCTCAGTGCTGCTGAGGTTGAAGAGGCATGAGCGAATACACAGAAGTCGAACAGCCTTTCCTGCACCAGCTGCAGGATTTGGAGTGGCAGATCATCGACCAAGGATCGGATATTCCATCTGACCCGACCAAAAGCCAGCGCCTGAGTTTTCGGCAGTGGCTATTACCGGAGGTGTTCGCGAAGTCGGTCGCGGCGCTGAACATTACCGTAGACGGCACGCCCTGGCTGACCGACAAGCAATTGCAGGATTTGCAGGACCAGATTTTGCGCCAGCCGAACCGCACCTTGTTGGAAGCGAACGAAGCGATCCAGAAGCTGCTGTTCAAGGCGCAGGTGGATGTGAACGAGATCACCGGCGAGCAGGACCCGGTGGTCAAATTGATCGACTTCGCCAACCCGGAAAACAATCACTTTCTCGCGATCAACCAGTTCCGCATCGATACGCCGGGCTGTGTGAAGCAATTCATCATTCCCGACATCGTACTGTTTGTGAACGGCATTCCGCTGATCGTGGTGGAGTGTAAGAAAGGTGGCCCGACCTGCGCCAATCCGATGGCGGAAGCCTTCGAGCAGTTGCAGCGCTATATGAATCAGCGTAAGGCGACAAAGCAAGAGGGACTGAAAGAAGGCGAACCGCGGCTGTTCCACTGCAATCTGCTGCTGATCCGCAGTAGCGGTGTCGAGGCCGATTACGGCACGATTACTTCCGGCGAAGAGCATTTCTATCCCTGGAAAACTCAATGGCCGCAGCCGGACAGCGTGGCCGACGGCATGAATCAGCAACAGCAACTGGTCAATGGCATGCTGAATAAAGCCAACCTGCTCAGCATGCTGCGCACGTCCAGCGTGTTCATGGACACCGACGGGGGACCGCGCATCAAGGTGGTGTGCCGCTACCAACAGTTCCGCGCTGCCAATAAAATCATCGAGCGGCTACGCAACGGGAAGAGCGCCGAGGAGAAAAGCGGCGTGGTCTGGCACACGCAGGGTTCCGGAAAAAGCCTGACCATGGTGTTTGTCGTGCGGATGCTGCGCGCTTCCCGCGATCTGAACGATTACAAGATTCTGCTGATCAACGACCGGGTGGATTTGGAGGACCAGCTTGCCGAAACCGCCACGCTGATCGGCGGTCGAGTGCATGTGATTGAAAGCCGCAAGAGGCTGCGCGAGCAACTGGCCACGGACAGCTCCGACATTAACATGGTGATGGTGCACAAGTTCCAGTTGAACGACCAAAGCCTGCCGTTGAAAGTCGCCGAAGCGCTGGGCACCTATCAGGCCATCCCCACCAGCCAGACTTTTGGCGTGGTCAATGACTCCTCGCGCATTGTGCTGATGATCGACGAGGCGCACCGCACCCAGAGTTCAGATCTCGGCAACAATATCTTTGAAGCATTTCCGAATGCCGCCCGCATCGCTTTTACCGGCACGCCGCTGATTACCGAGCGTCACGGCGAAAAGAAAACCGTCAAGCGTTTCGGTGACTACATCGATACGTATCGCTTGATGGATGCGGTCGAAGACGGCACCACCTTGCAGATTCTCTATGAGGGCCGCACTGCCGACGCCGCGCTGAACGATAAGCACGGCTTTGAAACCAAATTTGAAAACCTGTTCAAGGACCGCAGCGAAGAAGAGCTGCTGGCGATCAAGAAAAAATACGGCGCCACGGGCGATCTCTTGGAAGCCGAACAGCGCATTGCTGCCATTGCCAGGGACATGGTGAAGCATTTTATAGAACATATCTTTCCCAATGGCTTCAAGGCGCAGGTGGTGTGCCACTCCAAACTGGCTGCGGTGCGTTACCAGAAGGCCATTCATCAGACATTGGCCGACACTGTGGCCGAGCTGGAAACGGCGCCGGAACCGGATGCCGAGCTGATCCGCAAAATCCGTTTCCTGAAAGCGGCCGTGGTGATCTCCAGCGACGGCACCAACGAGGCGGCCTATATCACCGAGGCCCGCAAGCAGGCCAAGGCCTGGAATGCGGTGGATAATTTCTGCAAACCGTTCGACTTTGACGATCCGGACAAGTCTTATACCGGCATAGCCTTCCTGGTCGTGTGTGACATGTTGCTGACCGGCTTTGATGCGCCGATCGAGCAGGTGATGTATCTCGACAAAAAAATCCGCGAGCACACCCTGCTGCAGGCGATTGCCCGCACCAACAGGGTCAAACAAGGCAAGCAGCGGGGCTATGTGGTCGATTACATCGGCCTGACCGACAACCTGACAGACGCCTTGACCCTGTATGCCGCTGCGGACGAGCAGCAGGAACTGGCCTTGGGGCTGAAGAATATCGCTTCGGAAGTGCCGGTGCTTGAAGAGCGTTATCAGCGCCTATTGCAGCTGTTCGCCGAGCACAAGGTTACTAAGGTTCGTGAATTTGTCGAAGGTAAACTTAGCCGTATCGAAGAAGATGCCGCCGTGGTGCATGAGGCGGTGAAGCTGCTGAAGGATGAAAAAATCCGCGCCGACTTTGACGTTTATTTGAAGAAGTTCCTGATGAGCCTGGACATCATTCTGCCGAATCAGGCCGCTCATGCCTATCGGGTACCTGCCAAGCGCTTGGGTTATATTTTGAGTGTGGCCAAGGAGCGCTATAAAGACACCAGTCTAAATCTGGGCGATGCCGGGCAGAAAGTGCGCGATCTGATCAACGAGCATTTGATCAGTCTGGGTATCAATCCGAAGGTGCCGCCGATCGAATTGCTTTCGGATGACTTTATCGCCAACCTGAATATGCACGCCGCCGGCAATGCCGAGGCCAAGGCCAGTGAAATGGAACATGCGATCCGTAAACACTGTACCGTGCATCACGATGAAGATCCGGCGTTTTATAAAAGCTTGGCCGAGAAGGTCGAAAAGCTGATTGATGAATATCAGGATCAATGGGATAAACTGGCCGAGGAGCTGGAGAAACTGCGCACTGTCGCGATTGAAGGCCGCAAGCAGGGTGAGGAGGGGATGAGCAAGGAAGCGACCACCTTTTACGAGCATATCGCCAATGAAGCGTTCGACAACGGCGAAGTACCCGCTAACGCCAAGCCCAAAATGAAAGCGCTGATGGAAGCGATTGTTGAAACTTTACAGCACAGCATTGGCAGCATCGATTTCTGGCACAATAGCGACAAGCAAAAGAAAACCCGCAGTGAAATCAAAACCGCACTGACCCTGACCGGCATTACTGAACTCAAAGAAAATCGTGAACGCATCGCGATCGAAATCATGAAACTGGCCAAGAATCGCCACGATGAATTATTGAAAGGCGCAGCGGGAGTTAACAAAGTATGAATACCCGCCGTGTCAGAGACATCGAATACCAATTGCTGCCCGGCAGTCCACGAAAAACCACTGATATCGTGATTGAACGCAATGGGGTGGTGACCGTGCGCCCGCCTGTGGATTACACGCCCGAACAAGTGGATGCGGTGGTGGAAAGCAAGCGTCTATGGATTTACCGCAACCTGGCCGAATGGAAAGACCTGAACGCTAGCGCCGTGGTGCGCGAATGGGTCAACGGAGAAACCTTTCTTTACCTGGGGCGCGCTTATCGTTTGTCGCTGGTCTCCGGTCAGCATTGCGCGCTGCAATTGAAAGAAGGTCGGTTTTGCCTGAGCCGTGCCGTGATCGAACACGGCGGCAGCGAAGCCGCCCGGCAGGCATTCGAGTCTTACTTTAGCGATAAAGGCCTGCAGCGCTTCCGTGAACGGGTAGCCTATTTTGCGCCGAAGGTGGGCGTAAATGTCACCGCTATAAAAGTAAAAGAGATGGGCTACCGCTGGGCCAGTTGCGGCAAAAACGGACAGCTCAATTTCCACTGGAAGTGCATGATGGCGCCACCCCGAATTATCGACTACATCGTGGTGCATGAGTTGTGTCATTTTCATCACCGTGACCATACTGATGCGTTCTGGAATGAAGTGGATAAGGTGATGCCGGACTATCGGGAGCGTAAGGAATGGCTGCGAAAACATGGAGCAAGCTTGACGGTGTAAGTGTCGCGGATGTGAATACACCCTGGAATCTCTACCTTATTCATGAGCCTTATGGACAGAACAACTTCTTCAGAGCACCGAGAGATGATTCGAACGCTTCATGAACGCGTGGGAAGGAACATCATCCGAACACAGGCATTAGAGTCCAGTCTCAAGACGCTCCTCCCTTTCATTCAACACAACGAAGAACACTGCTTAGCGGGTCTGGATGAACGTCGTAAAAAATTCATCCGAAAAACTCTCGGTGAACTGATGAAGGGGTTCGAAGCCTCCAATAAATCACCTAGTGAGCAGTTCAGCGCGTATCTGGCCAAAATAGTAACTGATCGCAATAATCTTGTGCATCACTTTCATCAAATCCACGGAGGGACTGCGGCCGAAAGCATAATGGGCTGTAGGGAAGTAATCGACCGTCTCGACCATCAATTCAATGACGTCAAAGCACTTGAGCGTATCGTTAGCGAGATTCTTCTTGAGATATTGCGAGCACTCAGAGACATTACATTTGCAAACACAGAGGATTATGAAGACTTTGCAGTTCTATGTCAGAAGTTTGAAACGGCTTTAGCAAAGATTAACGCAACACACTGTACGAAAACCCTTCACGATCCAGCATAAGTCGGGTGTTATCAATTTCAATCTACTTATTACCCAAATCACCGGCAGTTGGGATTGATTTTTTAGTGCTGACTGACAGACAGGCAAAAACCGGCCAGGAGCGGTCACCCTTCCTTGCGGCTGAACCGCTGTTCGAGCGTCCGGTTTGCTCTTAAACTCGCCACACGACCAACTCGATCTTTGCCGTCATTCGGCCTGATGGGTGAGTCAGTCGGGAATGCGCGGTAGAGCTGCCATCCGACGGCCAATTATGTCGATCGGTAGCTTTTCTTTCTCGAGAATACGTACACACGACCGAGCGGATAACCCTCAATTTTTGGTGCTTGACTGTTTAGCAGCGTGCCCAGACCTTGCTGTTGCAAGGCTTGATCTGCTATCTAGAATGGTGATCAAAAGGCTCAAATTATCCAACCGTCTGGAGTAACGATCTGGAGCGAAGAACACTTGTTGGCATGGGCGGTACGTCCTTCTCGAGCACGACTGTCGTGGCGCCGTTAGGCCCGATGTCAAGGTCGTACCGTCTGCCAATTGATTCCGAGGTGCTGAGCAGCCTACGGCACAACAGCTCAGCCAGTGCTTCGTCTTCCACCGCACAAACGACTTGTCTACCACCCAGGCGGAGTGCTGCGAGGACCTCAATGAGGTGAAGCGCTCGAAAGTCGTCGATATGCTGAACTGGGTCGTCCATGAGCAAGGTTTGCCAGGGCGTCCACGCGCGCGCCAGATGCACCGACAAGAGGAACGCAAGACCAGCCGCCCTTCGCTGTCCGCTGCTGAACACGAACTGCGGATTGAGCCCGTCCCCTACCTTCAAGCTCAGGAAGCGCCGGACGTCACCTCGAATGCTGTATTCGATTGATCGCCAGTCAAAGTGAGGTCGTAGGCGCTGATAAAGCTCATTTAGGAGCGGGCTGATTTGCGCAAGCCGCTCATCCATGATTTCGCCGGAAATGCTGCGCACACTGCGATCGATCGTCTTTGCAACCGCCAGAGCCTTTTCCGAGCTTTCGATTGCCGAAGCGGCTCTCTCGGACTCTTGACGCAAAACTGCGATCAGTTCTTCCAGCGACGCTGTCTTAGAGACGGACTGTGACACCTCCAGGGTTAGCAACGCCCTCTCTAGGTCGATGAGTCGATCCCGCTCGGCATTCAGGTACTGCTCCAAGCCGTCTAGATCCTGGACAAAGCGAAAGTCCAAGGAGTTGCGATTGAAGATCTCGACATGTGCATGTTCCAGAGCCGTCTGGCGAGTCAGTTCCGACTCCATCTCCTCCCACGCGGCCCGCGCCTGTTCAAAGTCAGCGAATGAACGCGCAGCGGCCTCGCGCGCCGCAGCGGCCTGATGGCGTGCAGCAGCAACACCTGACGCTAACACCTCCATGCGCTGGCGCGCCAGCAAGAGACCGGTCGAGAAATCCTCGTCGGTGCGTTCTGCCGCGCAAAGAGGACAGTGCGCATCATGTCGGCCTAGCCGCTCTCCATGCTCGATGATGGCGGCAAGCGACGCAGCGATGTCGTTGCCACGCTCCTCGAGCTCCAGGACCTTGTTTGCCTCCGCTACCACGCGTTCGGCGTCTTCCTTCGAGCGCGTCGCTGCGGCTAAGCGCTGCTGCGCCTCAGCCCGCTTTGCGACTGCTTCGGGCGTTTCGAGGGCACGCCGGAGTGAGAGGACCTCTCGCCCCTGAAGTATCGCCTCACCAATAACGCCGAGTCGAGCACGGCCGCTAGTAAGAGCTGCGCGCCCGGCAGTCAAGCGTGCAACAAGTTCTTGCGGTGCGTCGGGTGTTGCGGCAACCAATGTCTGCATAGCCGCAGATACATCACCCGTCCGCGCAATCGCCTCTTTGGATTCTGACAATTGCGTCAGTGCGCGCATGAGCTGATTTCGAGCATCTGCGTAGGCGGCTTGCCTCGAAGCGTGGGCGGATTCGGCCGCTTTGAGCACTGCCTTGGCTTTTGCACCGAAGTCCGAGCCTTGCCCCAGACCGAGTGCACTTCGCACAAGCTCGAAACGCTCCGTTTCGCTGAGATCGACGCTAAGCGCCGCAATCCATTCGTCTCTGATAATCGAGGTTCTGCAGAGCTGGCGCAGCGCGTCGTCCGGGCGCACGTTCCTGCAAAGCGCCGCCTCAATCTCCTTCGGTGTCTTGTCTGGTCCTGACTCGCGAGATCGCGTTATCGCGAAGATTTCGCCGGAGTCTCCAGTGAACGAAGCGGTGACATAGTGAGCATTCGCCTTTCCCGTGCCCCTCCACCATAAGTAGTCACTCAGGCTCTCCTGTGCGGCTTTTTCGACCGTGTACTTGCCGATAGATCCGGTCAGGGCATACTCGACCGCGTCGAAGAGCGTACTCTTGCCGACGCCGTTGCGGCCTGTGATGACGGTGAAGCCAGAACCGAAGTTCACCCGCAACTTGTCGCGGAAGCCTCGGAAACCACACACTTCAACGAAGTCGAGTTTCATGGCTTCTCCTCAAGGATCCTGGCCACTTCTTCGGCCGGGGTTGAGCTCAGGAACGCCGTCAGCACTTCAGGCGAGACGTCTTTCAGTCTGGAACGAAGCCGATCCTCAAAATCCGTTTCAGAGATCAACGGTTGTGCCTGTATGGCTGTTAACGGCAGCAAAGTGCGCTCCAGGTCATACTGCGTGCGCACGCCCGCCCGGGCAATCTTCCTGGTCAGCGTGAAGTCTTCCTCGATTCGCTCAACGGCTCGGTGCTGAACCGAAGTCTGCTCTTCGGTAAGAAAGATCGAGTAGACGTTCCATGCTTTGGCTCCCGCCGCGTGAAGTGCCGGGCTATGGTGGGAAAGCGCGGAATTCTGTGCCTCCTGCCAGCGTGTCAGGAGGTCGTTGGCCGTTGGAAACACATGGACGAAGCCGATCAGTGCTGCATTCTCGAAGCAGATCACTGCCGGATTAGGGACAGTCCAAGTCCATGTCTCATACCCGGCTTCACGGAGGAGAACCTCGGTTTGCATAGCGATGTCCATCAGACTCTTAGCTCCGCTTGTGCTTGTTCTATAGTGAGCCACTTCCCGCCTGTTCCCGGTCGTACCACGCTGCCGGCGGTTCCGGGTCGAACGAGATGGCTGGGCAAGCCTAGGTCTATGCTTCCAGCCGCTACAAAGACATCGGCAGTCGGAGCTGCCGGTGCCTCAATGAAGCGTTTTGCCACGATACTCAAGTCCGACCCCGCACCGTTGACGACGCGAATACTCTGCCCTGCAAACGTATAGCCCCGTGGCTGTTGCACCGCGCCGGCGCGCCGAAGCAGTAGATGAAAGTACCCCAGGAGATCAACATGTTGGGGACTCTTGGCCATCGCCGGCTTGCCAGCGGGGACACCTTCGGCGTCTCGACGCCAGTCGTACAGCGCTTCTCCGTCCAGGCCTGCAACTGTGAGCCACGCAGGGTCGCACGCAATTCCGGTCTTCGCCTCGAACACTTTTCTACCGGCTGCGAGGACTTGACGTGCGTAGCTCTCGGAAAACGCTTGGCGCAACTCGTCGAGCGCGTCGGCTCCTGACTCCTGGATGTGCGAGAATGTCACATGGGGCTGATGCGCAAGTGCCCAGAGACCAGGTGCCTTGGTTTGCAAGACCGCTGTGGGAGATGGGTCGATCACCGTCACCGACAGGGGATCTAATCCCTGGACAGCGTCACCCAGAACTTGGTTCAAGTAGTCCCAATCGGACCAGAAACCCACCACAAGCAGGTCCTTCTGTCGCAGATTTGCGGCCATCCAAACCTTGCTCTTCTCAATGCGGTCGGAGATGGTCGGATCGTGCAGCTGGGAGGGAGCCCACACCGTGGATCCGCGATCGATGTGAGAGCAGCCGTGAAACTTTAACAGCGGCGCCTGCTTGTGACTGGCGACCGTTGCCTGGACGCCGTCCAGGGAGCCACGAAAGTCGGCGCCGTAATCCCACGCACACCGCTCGATCAACTTGTCGTAGTTGCTGGACAGACCTGCAACGACGGTCTTGGTGATCAAGAAGTCAGCAACGGCGGCATGACCTGGGTTTGGCGGGCGCTCGAACTCTTCCCAGGGAACAAGGTGCTCGATGAACACAGCATTGAGCGTGTTCAGGCCGACGAAGTGTTCTGCTAGCGCCTCCAGGTTGTCCCGAAGCGCTAGATCGATGAGCGGATCGATCGTGAGCTGGTACTCATCAAAACACATTCCAGCGACTCGCCATGCCGAGGGGAGGTTGCTCGGCGGCGCCATGGACAGGCCGGCGCCGCACAGGATCACCAGGCGGCCAGCGTTCATGGACGCCAGAAGGCGAGCGCTATCTACAGGTGTCAATGGTCCTCCTCTTCGACCAAATTGGGCCACACAAGCGACGTGATCTTTAACATACTGTCCGAACCTAGGGGTACATTTTCAAGAATTGCTTAGATTGCTCCCTGCCTTGTTCAGCAGGAGATTGCTGTTCGCCGCCGCCCAACAGTTTGTCATTATCAATTAAATGAAGTACTCGCGCAAATCTAACGTCCCTCCCAGTTCATAGTTTGCCTTGTTACACAACCGCCCTGCCTTGTATCTTATTCCATGTCATGGTTAGCTACCCTGACAAGAGATAGAAGCAGCTTGTGCCCAGCCTTAAGGATCAACCTTGCCGCGTAGATAAAGCCTTCTGTCTCGCTTCTGATGCCAACCTGGACACTGAACGGTAGCCAAGGGCGTAGACCCTGTATGTACAAGGCAAGTGGGCTCAGTTGGTGGTTTTTATATGTATCCATTAATTAGGTTTTACTATGTTTTTCATTGGCATTGATGTCTCTAAAGCCAAACTCGATTGCTGTCTGTTGCTGGATGTTGCCAGCAACAAGCGTCGCGCCAAGGTGGTCGCCAATTCTAAAACCGGGATTGCCGATCTATTAGCCTGGTGTATTAAACAGCAGGCGCCTGTCCACGAACTCCATGCCATTATGGAGGGTACCGGTGTGTATCACGAACAGGCCGCATTGGCTTTATCCGATGCGGGCGCGGCGGTGTCCATTGTCAACCCTGCGCAAGTCAAGGATTTCGGCCGTAGTCTCGGTGTGCGCACGAAAACCGACGGCGTCGACAGCTTTGTATTAGCCCGTTACGGCGCCTTGCTCAAACCCAAACCCTGGACGCCACCCGCCCAGGAAGCTCGCACCCTTCAAGCCCTGTTGTCACGCCGTGAAGCAATTGCTCAGGATTTGCAACGCGAGCGCAATCGTCTGGAAAAAGCCGACGCCACCGACACTCCGCTGCTAATCCGCCAATCCATCGAAGATTCGATTGACTTTCTGGAAAAACAACTCGCCAAGCTCCAGCAGGACATTGACGATCACATCAACAAACATCCCAACCTCAAAGACGATCGGGATTTGCTCATTAGCATTCCGGCGGTTGGGCCGCAAGTAGGTAATCATTTACTGTCCGCCATGCACAATCATGAATTTCAATCGGCCGAGCAATTGGCAGCCTATCTTGGCTTGGTGCCCGTTGAGCGGCAGTCCGGTACCTCTCTACTGGGTCGCCCTCGCTTATCCAAAGCCGGACCTGCACGTATTCGTGCGGTTTTGTATATGGCCGCCATTGTCGCTACCCAACATAATCCGCACCTCAAAGCCCTTTACCAGCGTTTGCAAGAACGGGGGAAAACCAAAATGTCTGCCCTCGGGGCCGTTATGCGGAAACTGGTCCATTTGTGCTTCGGTGTTCTTAAAACACGCCAACCTTATCAACCTGATTATGGATCTACGGCTTGACTTTTAAGATGGTATCTACTCGAGTCCATCGCGAGCGACTGTAATCGACCATCGCTGTCGGGACGAGCGAGTTCAATCATGTATTGCTGACGTAGGTAGCTGTTCAGGTGGCATGTTCAATGTCAATAAGCTGTGCAACACCGGCCACTCAAGTAAACCAATAGACATGACAGGAAGGGACCGGTAGACATGACAGGAAGGGTCCGGAAGGGCGGGTGTATTTGGGTTTTAATGAACTGATCAAGGTAAACGATATGCTAGAGATTGAGCTGTGATATATTATCTGAGTGGCTAGAGTCGCTCTCGAAATGTTACGTGCCGCAGAACGTGGCCGCCACATTCATAAAAAATCTGCTTCTCTTGCGAGGATATTCATGCCTTCAAATAAAGATCAAATATTTTATGGCGATGTTCAAGTGCGCCATGATGCTCAAGGTTTCATTAGCCTTAATGATATGTGGATTGCTGCCGGATGTCCTGATGGGAAACAAGATCCAAGGCAGTGGACTAGGAAGCCAAGAAAAATTGAGTCAGGGTCGTCTGGGAATATTTCAGAAAATGGTGGACCTGGATATGAGTTTATTAATTTCATCGCCCAAAAACATAATGTGGCAGCAGACCACATTTGCAAACCACAACGCGGAAAGTTCGGTGGAACCTGGGCGCATTGGCAAGTAGCGCTGGCTTATGCCAAATATCTTTCTCCAGAATTTCATGCTTGGGCCAACCAAGTTATCAAAGATCGCATTGAGGAAGATCATAATCCTGAACTCGGTATTGAAAGAAGCAGGGAAAGAGCTATTGAGAATTGGCGCAAGCAAGGTAAGGATGATAATTATATTGTCGCCAGAATTAAAGGGATTGATGCTCGTAATCATTTTACTGACACTCTAAAGAATCATAATGTATCTGGTTTTGGTTACGGAAATTGCACTAATAATATTTATCAACCCATTTTAGGAGGTAAAGCTGGTGATATTCGAAAACAAAGAGGGTTACCAGAAAAAGCCAATGTACGAGATAACATGTCAACTGTAGAATTAGGTGGCGTCATGTTTGCAGAAATACTAGCGGCAGATAAAATAAAGCGAGAGAATCGCCAAGGGAATAATTCTTGTTCATCAGCATGTCTTAGTGCTGGAATGAATATCAAATCCGTAATCGATAAACACGAAGACTCTTTTGTAAAGCCAAAAGAGCAATTAATAAGTCAAGGAACCTCTATTGTCTCAAGGCTAAATAAAATTAGAGAAGGTTTGAAGTAATACTCATTTAATTGTTAAACTCCGAACTTAATCTGACGGCTTCAAAAGTTAGCCTCAATTGAATCTGACGTTGACGGGTGGAGTTCGACCCCAACCGGCCTTTCGACTCTGTTATTTAAATGTCAGCTGAGTGGCTTATTTCGGACGTTCGATACTTACTTTGTAATATTATCCAGGTCCGCTTATCATGCATAAAATGTCGGATATACTGTTTGGAGACTCTAGTTTTGAGGCATCATTCACGGCAATGATCTGTGATAAAGCGTATGTTAGCCACTTGAATAATAACTTGTTATATCTAAGGACTAAGCATGGGCGCTATATGGTTTGATAAGCATAGGTTTGCTGACCATCTTCATGAAATTATTGGCTATAAATCTGGAGTCGCTGCATCAATTGAACATATGTGCGACCTTCTGAGTGGCACTGGATTCGATGATGAAATAATTTCTTCTGAAGAACATGGAATTCGCATTAGGTCTGAAGACTATAACACGCTCTATTACAACCTCTTGCATAAAATTGGGGTTACGGATAGACCTTTAGACGGAATATTTGAAATATTTAATATTTCAAGGGAAATAGAGCGTAAAAATGGCGCTGATTTCGCTCACTCGATACAAGAGATTTATCACCGGCACGTAGAAACTGAAATAGAAAAGGCAATTCAAGAAGGAAGAAAATCATTAAACCCGGAAGGAATGATGAGAGAAGCAGCAAGGATTCATGGAAGAGCAGGTCTTGATGCAATAATGTTGTTGATAGAAGGCTATGATGATTTGATGAAGCATAGCCCAAATACCGCAATGAAATTTCATCAATACACTAACGTTGTAAATTTGTCAGATTTATTCGACCAGTACAATCCGATAGCGGAGGAAGGAACATTTCTTGATCAGCGTTTTATAGACTATCTTTCAAATAATGCTGACAAGTTAGGCGAAGTTCACTGGAGAAAGTTTGAGGAACTGACAGCTGAATGTTTCCAACGCTTTGGTTACATTGTTGATTTAGGTCCTGGCAGTAATGATGATGGCGTGGACTTGAGGGTATGGAACGATGCGAGAGATGGAGCACCGAAGTTTATTATTCAATGCAAGAGAATTAAATCAAAAATCGACAAGGTCACGGTTAAGGGTTTGTATGCTGATGTACTTCATGAAGGATGTGAGCTTGGGGTTCTAGTGACCTCGTCTGAGTTTAGTGTTGGTGCTCGCTCAACTATAGAAGCTCGAAGCTACCCCATAGAAGAGGTAAATCGGGAAAGCATAATGAAATGGCTCAAAGAACTTAGAACGCCCGGCACAGGCATAGTACGTGTATAGTGCTAAACAGAAGCAAAAGATATAACAATCGCAAGCACACGGAACAAATTTTCGCTGCGCTTCAATTTGTCCGGTGTTGCGGGCGTTACGACAGTCGGCTTTAGATGATTGTCCAGCCGTTTATTTCCTCTCTTCAATTGACTGCTTTTGGCCTAGACTATGTCGAAACTCATCACTAAACTTGCCTAACACGTAAAATACTCCACCGATCAGAATGACAAGAGCTACAGATCAATGATTGACTCCACTAAGGCTAATATTTTGTTCATAATTTGGCATTATCAAGCCAAAGGCTTTCGATTTTTGCGTTTTGACACAACCTCGGCCAATAACGGACTTTTATGTATTTATTCTGCATGGGGCAGTTAAATAGTTGGTACCATTCAATTTGCTCTTAAGATCATTGTTTTTAATACACGACGCAAAAACATAGATACCCGACTGAAGACATGGAAAAAATGACATTCACAATCACTACTTCAGAAACGCCTGAGAATAGGGATAAGCTCGATTTAATTCGAGCATGGGACAAGTCAATACCTACACTGTATTTCCTTGATATTTGCTCAATCAGTCATATAAAAAAAAGCCAGTCGGCAGCGCTTAGTGACAATTTTCCTCGGCAGGAATCGCTTAAATCGTTGGAGGCAATTGACTTGCCGCATAATGGAATTTCTTATCTACCTGCCTTGATGGAAAAAGCAAGCGATAAAAACAGCAAGTTTTCCATTGAAGAATTAACTGCTGAGGCTGAAAGAGACCTCAAAGCCCTTCGGGATTTCTTCAAGAAAGCCAAAATTTACGAATCAGAAGAGCTTGCCTTTAAATACATTAATGAATTAAAAGGGGTCCAACCTGAAATCCTTGGGGAGAAATATCATTCATTCTTGAATTATGCTAATGAGTTCGGAATTTACAATCCGCTAGCTGATAATAAAAAACTTAAAGCAGTAGAAGCCTTGTGCAATGAATCCGACCGATTGGGAATTATTAAATCCCATCCTGTCGTATTGGCTTCGCTTGCATGTATATACGGTTGCTTGCCAGCCAAAAAAGTCATGAAGTTCAAAAAAAATCCTGATCAATTCAATTCGAGCAATGCGCTGGGTGACATCCTGATGATTCAGAGAATAGCACAACTCACTCAAATGATTGAGGACGCAGGAAGCAGCATAAGAACTTCCTTTTTCACAGATGACAATAGCTTGAGGGAATTTTATGAGATCTTCTTTGTTAATGATGTTTGCACCGAGTTAAATGACGAGGGATCCATGAGCACAGCATTTAAGATGACAGCTAAGGGCAACTGTATCTTCCCTGATCTTTACAATTTAGATGGTACAATCAAAGATGACAAAAAAGAGCAAGAGCTATTTAAAATATATGAACTGATCGGGTGCAGGTTCTGATTAAATAACAGTTACTTCCAAAAGTAGTATCTTTACTGGGTACAAGATGTGTCCATTTTATCAATTTGCGCAGCAAGTTCAGCCGTCAGGTTACCGCCATTGGCCATGTGCGATCTTTCAGGCCTTTGCCGTCGTGAACCTTCAAGCTTCATATTGAAATTTAATATTCTGCACCTGCAATTTCAGATACTCGACACTACCTCAAGCCACAACCATACAATAACCTGGCGATCAAACCGTAAGGGGACTCCAATAAACTGATAATCCTCTCCTTTAGGGCGGGACAACACTACCGGAATATAAGGCCGGCGCTTGGCCTGCACCACGCGCTCGATTTTAGCGAATTCTTTTTGTAACATATTCATTAACTGAAACAGTGGGGCATTAAACGCCAGGTTTTGGCTGGAGGCGGTGACACGTTTATTTTATGGCAAGATGGCTAAAAGCCTTTCATAACGTCCATATTCAACAAGTGGTCATCTTTACTCTTCGTAAAGTTTTGAAACTGCTGTATCCAATAACTATAGTCTGATAATGAAGAACCTTTCATTCCTCCTACAGCGGGTTGCTTTGGATTTCGGAGATCAACTCTCCGTCAACGTAGATTTTCTCGGTCCAAATGCGAACCTCAAGCGCACCCATATAACTTTAGTTGCAGGAGCAAATGGGACCAGTAAGAGTCGCCTACTGGCTGCTATTATCGACAAACTGTGTGTGATTGAATTGGGCCAAGAACAGGACAAATATTCTCGCCGCCATGCAAATCAGAACACATTTGGCCTAACCTGCACAGAATTGGCCACACTAATTAATGGGTCCGATAAATCATTAAAAGAAGATAGTGAAGATCGGGTCGGTAGCATCAACTTGCCATCAAAAATACTCGCGCTATCAAACCTGGTGATGGACAAGTTCCATTTTCCACGCGACATCCAATCCGACGAACAGTTTTACCACTATCTCGGAGTCAGACAAGCGACAAATCTGACCACTACAGGCTCAGTTGAAAGATCGGTGGCGGAGGCCGTTTTTCGCATGGCATCAGATAGCAAGCGTCTTAGTGCCTTTCAAGACTGGCTGCATCTAGTGTTTGGTGGAGGTCGCGAACTGGCTTTCTTATTCCCAAGAATCACAAGATCAGAAATAGTTAGATTTCTCAATAATACCAACAAAGAAGAATATGTCCTTCAAAGGATGCAGCGACGTCTTGGTTCGGCTAGAACAGCCTCTACAAATGAGGCAATTGTTCTAGAAGCAACAAACGAGATCACTTCCTTATTTGAATTCCTAGCGGTCCATCTCTCAGAGTACAAGTTTCCTGGCAGTTCGGACAAGTCAAGACCCGAAGCGTTTTTGCGTTTGGCAACACTTAGTGATGCAGAAAGCGAGCGTTTAACCGGATTAATAAAGAGTTTTTCGTCAGCGAGCAGGGCCGGTTTCTCTGCATGGCCAGCTCTTTGCATTGAAGGGGCCCCATGGATTCCTTTTGGTCAGCTCAGCTCCGGCGAGCAAAACTTACTTTCGGTCGGTGCAAAACTTATTGCATATTCGCGCCCCGGATGCCTTGTTGTGATAGACGAGCCGGAGGTTAGTCTCAATGTGGCCTGGCAACAGCACTATACGGAGCTGATTCTCAAATCTCTGTCCCACGCACCTGGTAGCCATGTCGTTATCGCCACTCACTCGCCACATCTGATTTCAAGCCTTCCGAATGGAAATGCGAGTATTGTGCTTGCCGAAAAAGAAGGTTGGCAGGTTAAATTCAAAACTATAGATGCGACATTCGAAGGGTGGGGTTCTGAGTCGGTCCTATACCAGGTCTTAGGCATTTCATCGGCATCAAGTTTTCATATTAATAGAGAGCTAGCCAAGGTCTTAAGGCATATCCAAGAAGGCGGAAAGGATAAGCTCCTGATTCACGACTTCCTGGGCAAGGTGTCTAAGTTGGATTATCAGAATACCGAGCCCCTTGGTCTGGTGATTTCAGAGATCGAAAAATATCTGGAGTCATTGACATGAAGAAGCTTAACGTTCCGACCTACGGATGGCGAAATGTCAAAGTCTTAGCTAAGTATGCAATCACCACTAAGGCGAAAGATCCCTGGGGTGGTGGGACACAATTAACAAAGGCATTTAAAGCAAACGTCACATCTTTATTGCTTATCGAGCAGTCAAAAAGATGCGTCTACTGCGGAGTGCGTCTTTTTGAGAAAAGGCCTCATCGCGACCATATTGCACCCAAAGAGAAATACAAGAAATGGATGTTCTGGCCGGAGAATCTTGTTCTTACTTGTTTTGCGTGCAACACAGACCTAAAGGGAAAATTTGATCCTGTTGTGAATGAAGGTCCTACCTATAGGCTTACAGAGTTCTCGATAGTCCACCCGTATCTGGATGATCCTTTAATGCACATAGGTTACGCCGCCGAGGACCTAAGTATACTTATTAGTCCAGTCAATAACTCTCCCAAGGGCCTAAAAACAATACAGCTCTTTGACCTAAGCAATCCAGAGCGGGCTAAACAGAGAGCCAAAGACTTGGTATTCGATACAGATGTCGATCATCTATACGGAAACTTTCGGACACTTTATGAAGCCGCTACCGAACAGATCGAAAGCCAGCAGCTGAAAATGAAAATGGTATAGCTCACCGGTAAATTGCCAACTTAGCTGCTGGCATCCCACAAGGGGATTGGAATCTTCCGTTTTGTATATTTTCTCTCCTGTCCGTTGATAAAACAGGAGTCCATTTTAAGCATGATTTTTAGTTGAATACTCACCGGCAATCGTTGCGGCGAAAAATCAAAGGAAAAATTGATTTTAAGTCTGCAATTCTTCAAAGGTGGCATTTTTTACGCCGTTTTTACACTTAAAAAACTCTATCTCATTGACTTATTTAACAATATCACTTTCTGCATCGGAAAATAAGCATCCCTTTGCAGGACATTCCAGCTACGCTGTTAGAATGTCTTGCAAATCAACCTGGCAATCAAGAACCGGAGTGAAAGGATGAATCAGCAACAAAAACAACAACTGCTCGATCTGGCGAAAAGCTCGATCCTGCACGGCCTGCAAACCGGAAAGCCGTTGACGGTCGATCCTGCTTGTTTACCGCCGGAATTGATGGAGCCGCGCGCGACCTTCGTGACCCTGCATAAAGATCACGAATTGAGGGGCTGTATCGGCACGCTGAAGGCGGTGCGGCCCTTGGCCGAGGACATTGCCGAAAATGCGTTTGCGGCCGCGTTCAGGGATTACCGCTTTCCACCTTTGGCCGACGACGAGTTCGAGCGCCTGGAAATCCATTTGTCGATCCTGACGCCGCCCGAGCCGATCGCGTTCAGTTCGGAAGCCGATTTGCTCAGGCAGCTTCGGCCCGGCGTGGACGGACTGGTCATCGAGGAAGGCGCGCGGCGCGGGACCTTCCTGCCGTCGGTCTGGGAACTGTTGCCCGATGCGCGGCAGTTTCTCCGGCATCTGAAACAAAAGGCCGGGCTGCCGGCCGATTATTGGTCGGATACCGTGCGGGTTTCTCGTTACGAGACCGAAGCCATCGGCTGATAAGGGATTTCATGCCAAGCGCGTCCGATACCCTTCCAGAGCAAACCCGCTCATCTTGGGTATGCCATAACTCAATGCGCAGGCAAAAACCAGGCGCTGCTGATCTCGCCATGCACCTGATCGAGCGCGATCTGCACCTGATCGATGAAGTGATGCAGCGGTGCGCATTGCATTTTTTCGACCGGGGCCGACAGAATCCGGGTCTTGATTTGATACAGAATGCGGACCGCCGGCTCGTGGTTCGGCAAGGTCTTCAGGCTGCGTTCTATGTTGCACAGGTTATGCCGGATCGAGCGCGGAAATTCCTGGCTTTGGAATAAAAAGATCAGCACGTCGCCGCGCCGGACCCGGGCCTGCATGCTGCGGCGGTACATTTGATACGCGCTGAGCGATTTCAGCAGGCTGACCCATTGAAGCGTTTCGAAGGGACGCAGTTCGGCATCCAGGGGCAAGAGGCCGTCCGTGCGCACATCGATGATGCGCGAAGTCATGTCGGCGCGTTCGATGTTGCGGCCGAGCAGCAGGAAGTGATAGCCCTGGTCGTGGTTCATCGTGCCCGCGAGCATGCCGTTCAGCGTTTGCGCATTCAGGATGATGCGTTTCAGATAGTCGTGCCGCCCGCGCTGGGACAGACCTTCGTTGAGCCGTTCGCCGGCGTCGAGATGGTGTTTGTTGATCAATTCCCAGGCTTCGCGCGGCAGATAGTCGCGGATCGTGCGCGCGTTTTCGCGCGCCGCGCGCAAGGAACTCAGGATCGAGCTGGGATTTCTTTCGCAGCCGATCATGAAACGGACGACCTCCTTCTCGCTGTAATCGGGATGTTGCCGTTCGAACAGTTCGCGCGCGCCGGCCATCGCGACCAAAGGCTCCCAGGCCGGCGTGATGCCGCGCGGCAGGTCGAGATGCAGGGCGGCGTTGGTGGCCAAAAGGCGGGCGGTATTTTCGGCGCGTTCCAGATAACGCGCCAGCCAGTATATATTTTCAGCGACTCGCGATAACATCTTTTTACTCCTTATCGACCGGTACGATCCAGGTATCCTTGCTGCCGCCGCCCTGCGACGAATTGACGACCAATGAGCCTTTTCTGAGCGCCACACGGGTCAGGCCGCCCATCGTGACTTGCTGTTGTTCGGCGCTCAAGATGAACGGGCGCAGATCGACATGGCGCGGCTCCATCTGCTTTTCGACGATGGTCGGTACGGTCGAAAGCCCGAGCACCGGCTGCGCGATGTAGTTGCGCGGGTCTGCCTTCAGGCGCCTGGCGAATTCTTCGCGTTCTGCCTTGGTCGAGGCGCTGCCGACCAGCATGCCGTAGCCGCCCGATTCGTTGGCCGGCTTGACGACCCGGTTTTCGAGATTGGCCAGGGTGTCGGCGAGCGCCTCGGGCTCCATGCAGCGCCAGGTCGGCACGTTCGGCAGGATTGGTTTTTCGCCGAGATAGAATTCGATGATGTCCGGCACATACGAATAGACTACCTTGTCGTCGGCGACGCCGGCGCCGGGCGCGTTCGCGAGCGCGACCTTGCCGGCCTTCCAGGCGCGCATCAGCCCCGGCACGCCGAGCATCGAGTCGGAATGAAAGGCTTCCGAGTCGAGAAAAAGGTCGTCGACGCGGCGGTAGATCACGTCGACGCGGGCCGGACCGCCGACCGTGCGCATGTACACGCAATCGTCGCTGTCGACATAGAGATCGCGGCCTTCGACCAGCTCGCAGCCCATCTGCTGAGCGAGGTAGCTGTGTTCGAAATAGGCCGAGTTGTAGATGCCGGGGGTCAACACGACCATTTCCGGGTATTCGAGATCGCGCGGCGACAGCGCGGCCAGCGTGTCGTAAAGCTGCGAGGGATAATCATCCACCGGCAGCGGCGCGTAATCCTCGAACAGTTCCGGGAACACGCGCTTGGTGACCAGGCGGTTTTCGAGCATGTAGGAGACGCCGGACGGCACCCTGAGGTTGTCTTCGAGCACATACACCGTGCCGTCGCGGTCGCGCACCAGATCGGAGCCGCAGATATGCGCCCATACCCCGAAACGGGGCGACATGCCGACGCATTGCGGGCGGAAGTTGCTCGAACTGGCCAGGATTTCCTTCGGGATGATGCCGGCCCTGATGACGTCCTGGTCATGGTAAAGATCGTCGATGAAGCGGTTCAGCGCCATGACGCGCTGCTTCAGGCCTTCTTCTATCCTGTCCCATTCGGCCTTCGCGATGATGCGCGGCACGATGTCGAACGGCCAGGTGCGGTCGATCGCGTCCTGGGTTTCGTCCGAATAGACCGTAAAGGTAATGCCCATTTCCTTGATCGCGAGATCGGCCGCGGCCTGCCGGGACGCCAGATCGTCCGCGTCCATGCCGGCCAGCAATTTAGCCAGCTGTTCGCCGTGCGGGCGCGGCCGGCCCTGAGGGTCGACCAGTTCGTCCCAGACCTTGCCTGTGTCGTAAGTTTTCCAATCGATGTGTTTCATGCGCCATTCCTCGTCTTTGACTGGCTGTCCTCTGAATGCGTGATTTCGGTCAATGCCGTTATTTCATCGTTCCCACGCTCCGGCGTGGTTAAGTCCTTAAATCCAGTGTATAAGGGCATTCGTCGTTGATCTCTTCGCCCGGTACCGCGATCGGCCCCGGCGTATGCCCGTGCGCCCAAAACCGCGCCAGCCGCCGGGCTTCCGCTGCGTTCGCGTTGACCGGAAAGGATTCATAATTGCGTCCGGCCGGATGCGAAACATGGTAAGTGCAGCCGCCGAGCGCGCGGCCGTTCCAGGTGTCGATCAAATCGAACACCAGCGGTGCCTGGCTTGGAAGCGTCGGATGCAGGCCGGATGCCGGCTTCCAGGCCTTGTAGCGCACGCCGGCGACCCATTCGTCACGGCGCGCGGTGCGGTGCAGCGGCACCCTGCGGCCGTTGCAGGTCACCACATGGCGGCCTTCGGTCAAGCCCCTGGCCTTGATTTCGAGGCGTTCGACCGAGGAGTCGACAAAACGGGAGGTGCCTTGCGCTGTGACTTCCTCGCCGAGCACATGCCAGGGCTCTATCGCAAAACGCAGTTCCAATTCCGCATCGCCGATTTGCGCTCTGCCATAATGCGGGAACCTGAATTCCAAAAACGGCGCCAGCCAGTCCATCGCAAAGCCGAAGCCCCAGCGCTGCATCGTTTCGGTCACATCCTTCAGGTCGCCGGCGACATAATGCGGCAGCAGAAAGCGGTCGTGCAGTTCGGTGCCCCAGCGTACCGGTTCGAGTTCGTATGGATGATCCCAAAAGCGTGCCACTAATGAACGAAGAAGCAACATCTGTACCAGGCTCATTTGATGGTGCGGCGGCATCTCGAAGGCTCTGAATTCGACCAGGCCGAGACGGCCGGCCGGGCCGGCCGGCGAGTACAGCTTGTCGATGCAGAATTCGGCGCGGTGGGTGTTGCCGGTCATGTCGGTCAACAAGTTGCGCAGTGCTCGATCGACCAGCCAGGGGGAGGGGGACGGATGTTGCGCGAGCTGCTTGAGCGCGATCGACAATTCGTATAGCGCATCGTCGCGCGCCTCGTCGACGCGCGGCGCCTGCGAGGTCGGACCGATGAACAGCCCCGAAAACAGGTACGACAGGCCGGGATGATGCTGCCAAAAGCGCAGCAGACTCGATAGCAGATGCGGCCGGCGCAGAAGCGGCGAGTCGGCGGCGGTATGGCCGCCCAGGGTCACATGATTGCCGCCGCCGGTGCCGGTATGGCGGCCGTCGAGCATGAATTTTTCGGCGCCGAGGCGCGCAAGCCGGGCCTCCTCGTACAGACTCTCGGTCAGTGCGGACAATTCAGTCCAATCGGCCGATGGCGGCACGTTCACCTCGATCACGCCGGGGTCCGGGGTGATGTTGAAGCGTTTCAGGCGTTCGTCGCGCGGCGGCTCGTAGCCTTCCAGCAGGATCGGGATGTTCAGGTCGGCGGCGGTGTTTTCGACCGCGGCGATCAGACGCAGCCAGTGTGTCAGATCGGTCAGCGGCGGCAGAAACACATGCAGCCGGTTGTCGCGCATTTCGACGCAGAGCGCGGTGCGGACCAGCTGGCTCTCTCCCTCTTGATCGCGCGCATCGGCAAAACCTTGCGCGCTGATGCCCTGATGTAGAGCGTTTGCACCAGTGCGGTGCGCAAAACGGCTTTGTAATTCGCTGTGATCGGCGGGCAGTGGAGACTTTGGTGCGAAAGGGTCGATGGGGATCAATTGCTGGCGCAAGCCTTCCGGTTCCCACTCTAAACTTTCCAGCGGCAAGCGGTAACCCATCGGCGAATCGCCGGGCAACAGGAACATGTGTTCGCGGCGGAAATTCCAGCGCGAGGAGCGCCAGCCGTCTGTGTCGTAATCCCAGGCGATCGGCAGTGCGTAGCCCACCACATAATCCGTGCCCAAGCCTTGCTGGAATATCTTCCGGAGGCGCTCGCGCTCGATCGGGTCGCGAAGCTGCGAACACCGCACGTCCACATTGGCCGGCAGGTTGCCTTCTTTCCAGAGATAGTAGATGCCGTCCTCGAAGCCGGGCCTCGCATGATCGCTCGGAACGCCGAGGAAGCCGGCGAGGCGCTTGATAAAACGGCCCGATACATTGCCCTGGTTGTGCAGGCGATCGTGATAGGAAGCGAGCAGGGCAGGACTCCGCCACACCGGCACGCCGTCCGTACGCCAGAACACGCCCAGCGCCCAGCGCGGCAGTTGCTCGCCCGGATACCATTTACCCTGGCCGTGATGCAGCACGCCGCCTTTGGCCCAGCGGTGATAGAGGCGGCGCAGCAGGTCCTCCGCGCGTTCGCGCTTGTGTTCGCCGAGCGCTTCGGTGTTCCATTGCGGCGAGTCCATGTCGTCGATCGAAACGAAGGTCGGTTCGCCGCCCTGGGTCAGGCGCACATCGCCGAGCTTTAAGCGTTCATCGACTTCGCTTCCCAGTTGCTGAATCCGCGCCCATTGTTCGGCGCTGTAGGGTTTGGTCACGCGCGGGTCTTCCTGGATACGGGTCACCTGGTTTTCAAAATGAAAGGTCACCTCGCATTTGCCGACCGCGCCGGTGATCGGCGCCGCGCTGACCGGATCGGGCGTGCAGGACAAGGGAATATGGCCTTCGCCGGCGAACAGGCCGGAGGTCGGATCGATGCCGACCCAGCCCGCGCCGGGCAGGTAGACCTCGGTCCAGGCATGCAGGTCGGTGAAATCCTGTTCCGGCCCCGAAGGGCCGTCCAGGCTCTTCTGGTCGGCTGTCAACTGCACCAGATAGCCCGACACGAAGCGCGCGGCCAGTCCCAGATGGCGCAGGATCTGCACCAAAAGCCAGGCGCTGTCGCGGCAGGAGCCGGTGCCGAGCGCGAGCGTTTCCTCGCAGGCCTGGATGCCGGGTTCCATCCG
>Ga0208509_1000128_pt1 | contig 33294 bp, 26 predicted proteins | sample LakWasMeta7_HOW4_2_FD_183857 | JGI IMG/M metagenome (GOLD analysis project Ga0208509, IMG submission 183857) | Freshwater sediment methanotrophic microbial communities from Lake Washington under simulated oxygen tension - Sediment Metagenome... | ecosystem: Environmental > Aquatic > Freshwater >...
CCAGCCGCTCATCATTCTCCGGCACACAAAACTGGTTGCGCGCCACCTGAATAATCCTCGGATTGATTTCAATGATTTTACTTTCAATTTCAGGGCAGTAGGCATGCACATATTTTGCAATAGAGCCGCCGCCCAAGCCTATCGTCAGCAAATGCCTGGCGCTGTGATGAAACAGCAGAAAACACATCATGCCGCGCGTATACGCGAGCTCGAGCGCAAGCGGATCCCTGATCCGCATTGCACTCTGTATCGTTGCAGACCCCAAATGCAGCGCACGCACGCCATCCAGCTCACTCACATCTACGGCTTCATCCGCTGCCGATGAGTGCGCCAGGCCCCGCAGTAAATGTTTAGCAACTCTGAACACTAGGCTGCCTCCACCCTGTTCTCCGGGTCAGCATCATTCGCCTGTTGATGACCTGAATCGGCTGCACTGCCATCAGCAGTTTCAGCGTCCACAATTTCGGTAACCGACAGATCCAGGGCTTCACCTTCGGCATCATCCAGCACCAAAGGCTGCACGGGCTCTTCTTCAAGCACGCGCAGGAATTTTGTGCGCAGATCCATCATCAGCGTATCGACATCTTGCATCTGCAAGCTCACACGCGTACCGGACTTAAGCTCAGGCATGCCATAAACCTTGGTCATATACGGCAGATTATCCAGGCGCACCAGGTTGTCACGCCATACGGTGGCGTGAATCTCCTGAACATTTTCCTGAATCAGGTATTGCAGGCACCAGTAGCGCTCCATACGAATCTGAAACTCGCTGTAGGCTTTATAAGTCAGCTCAAAGTTACGCATATGCGACGTCAGGGCATCGCTTTTCTGTGCATAGGCAGGCGCTGTATTCTGCACCACGCTGATAATCTGGCGCTGGTTGATCAGGTCTACCGCGCGGCGCAGCGGCGACGTACTCCAGCTATATTGCGCAACGCCCAAACCCTGATGCGGCTCGGCTTTTGTGGTCATATAGACCTTGCCGCCCATCTGCGCACGGTACAGCCCCGGCACCTCATGTGCCGCAAGCAGTGCGCCCCATTGGCTGTTCGCCTCGATCATCAGTTCCGCCACCACTTTATCCATCGGTGAACCACGGCGGCGGCTGACGATGCTGACCTTGTCATCATTGACATAAAAGTTGTAATCAACCTGCGGCGGCTTGCTCGGGTCATATTTACCGCGTGCTTTTTCCAGAGACTCTGCCAGATCAAACAGGAAACGCAGCCTACCCCAGTGCGGATGGCCGCTGTCAGCTTCGAGCGTGTTTTCATTAAAGAAAGGCTCCAGCGCATCATGGCGCAAATTATCTGCAATTTTAATGCGCTCAACTTTGCTGTTACGCTGCAGCACCGTCAAATCAGGCGCAACGTCAAGGTATAGCGAAAGTACCGGCTTTATTTCGCCTTCATCAAGGCTGAACGGCCTGATTGCAGACTCCGGTAGCATCGTGATTTTATGCCCCGGCATATAGACCGTAGATAAACGGTACATCGCCTCTTTATCCAGCGGGCTGTCTACCGGAATCCCCAGCGCCGGCGCAGAGATATGGATGCCTACCCTGGTGACGCCATCAGCCAGCAGCTGCACCGACAGCGCATCATCAATCTCCGTAGTCGTGCTGTCGTCGATACTGAACGCTTCAGCATCTGCCAGCGGCAGGTCATCGGGGGCAACAGGAATATCCTCTGAACTGAAAGCCGTGCCCTTGGCGAAATACTCACGCAGGAACGCACCAAGGTGGTAATCGTGAATGGACGGGATTGCGCCGCATCTATGCAGCAGCTTGATATGGTTCAAGTGCAGTGCGGCGGCGGCGGCATCCAGCGTTTTGTATTCGAATGCGTTTTTATCTGGCTCATACATCAGCATATCAAGTTTCTGCATCAACTCTTCAGGCATGCTGTGTGCCTTGAGCTGCTCGACATAACTTGCCATCTTCTCCGCCAGCAGGCGCTTTTTCTCGAGGCCGGCCAGTGCGGCTTTTAATATTTCTGCAGGCGCGGCTTTGTAACGCCCCTTGCCCTTGCGGTTAAAATATACAGGGGCACTATGCAGCTTGATAGCAATCGCGGCAGCCTCAACCGATGCTGGCTTACGTCCGTAATACTCAGCCGCAAACTCTTCAAAACCAAACTCAGGCTCGCTACAGCACTCCCACAGAAAATCAAGGTCAAGCGTCTCGGCCTCAGTATTGGCGGCCTCCAGAAATCCGGCCAAAGGCACTTCAAAACGCATGAGCACATTACTCGCCTTGAGTTTACTGCGCTTGCCGCTTGCAGATTCTATTTGCATAGAACCCTGCGTTTCGGTCATGATAGAGGCAACTTTAAAATTGCCGTCTTCTTCAAAAAATACATTCATACTGTGCCATAAATTAAAATTTGTGACATTTTACCTTGTATTTAGCAGATTCCCTTTGAATAAAACCAAACATCATTATGGATAATCGAATCCCCGTCACCCTGCTCACCGGTTTTTTAGGCAGCGGAAAAACAACACTGCTTAACAAGCTATTGCACCACCCCGCCATGCGCGATACTGCCGTGATTATTAACGAACTTGGCGATGCCGGGTTAGACCAGATTTTTGCCAACAGCAATCTGGCACAAAGCATTGAAAGCGAACATATCGCAGACAATACGGTACTGCTCAGCTCCGGCTGCCTGTGCTGCTCGCTGAAGAACGAGCTCGCAGACACCATGCGCGACCTGTTTTTCAAACGCGCGCTGCAGGCTATTCCGGAGTTCAAGCGCCTGGTGATTGAAACAACAGGCATGGCAGACCCGGGCCCGATACTGGCCAACCTCATGAATGAGCCGGTGATTGAATCCGTGTACAGGCTGGATGCGGTTGTGGTAACGATAGACAGCATCTACGGCCTAGAGCAGTTAACGGCAAATCAGGAAGCGCTTAAACAGGCTGCCGTTGCTGACGTATTGCTGCTGACCAAAACCGATCTGGCCAGTGATGCTCAAATCGGCGATCTGGAATTGAAATTGAGTGCAATCAACCCCGGCGCAACCCGGCACAGGGTTGTTCATGGCGATATTGACCCTGCCTTTATTATTGATGCAGGCTTATTCGATATTGCAACCAAGCAGGCTGAACCGCAGCGCTGGCTGCGTGCGCCTGTTAAAAACAGCCTGCCCAAAGGCACATTGCCGCAAAAAGTGCATGATGATGAAATCAAAAGCTTCACCGTTACCATGCCCACCTCACTGAAGTGGCGCGAGCTCAAACCGGTGATTTTAAAATTATGCCAGACGCATGGTGAAAAGTTACTGCGATTAAAAGGTATCATTCATGCAGATGACCAGCCGGCGCCACTGGCGATTCATGCGGTGCATTTCACACCCTATCCGCCTACCCTGCTTGAAGGCTGGAATGAAGCTGAGCCTTTATCGCGTATTGTGATCATCGGTAAAGGCCTGGATGAACTTGAAATCAGGAAAATACTGATGCAGGTTTAAGGTCTGACCATAAGAAAATTTTTCGGCAGATCTGCTGTCATAATTGCAGCGTGCGGATTAAATGAGCGCAATGGAGAGTGGCAATGAGCTTTTATGATAAAGAACAGGCTGAAAAATTCATGCGGCATGCCATTGAGCTTGGGCGCAAAGGCATGGAGGCCGGAGATGGCGGGCCATTTGGCGCAATCATCGTTAAAAACGGAAATATCATAGGCGAAGGCTGGAACCACGTACTCTCGTCCAATGACCCGACCGCGCATGGTGAAATGGTTGCAATCCGCGATGCCAGCAAGCGCATTCAATCCTACGATTTGAGCGGCTGCGATCTTTACACAAGCGGCGAGCCCTGCCCGATGTGCCTGAGCGCCATCTATTGGGCACGTCTGGATCGTGTATTTTACGGCTTTAGCATACAGGCCGCTGCCGCAGCACTGTTTAATGATGAGTTTATCTTTAACGAACTTAAAAAACCGTCAGTTCAGCGCCGGATACCTGAAATTCAGATTCTTGAAGCTGAGGCATTAAAAACACTGCAAGAATACACAGCCAACCCCAATCACATCATCTACTGACCCAGGTCAGCCATTTCGATACCTGCCGGCTATTTCACTGCCCGCAATGGTTTTTATGATGAGGCTTGACTGTCCTGCTTTGACTTGGTTTGCGCTGGGTTGGCCTTACCGCCAGGCCCGATTGCAATGGTGACTTTTTCCAGCTCGGTTTAAGCGGTGTCATGCCGACCACACGTTTCTTTGCGACGATAAAATATACACCACCCATAAATGGCAGCCAACGGGTACCGAATGTGTGCATGAATCGAAAACGCTGCCGCCATATCTCCTGCTCGAATGGCGGGATATGACAGCAGGTTTCGACCGATACGACTTCGAAACCCAGCAAAGTAAGCCAGTCTTTCAAGCGCGCAAGCCCGATAAACCTGCCGCTCCATGGAAATGTTTTCGTGCAGCACCTGCCTGAAAATATATTTTTAAAGCCCAGCGTCAATCCCCATAGGCTAAGGGGGTTAAATCCGGATATCACCAAATGCCCTTCCGGAATCATGACCCGAGCGGCTTCACGCAGTGTCTGGTGCGGGCGCTCACTGAACTCGAGGCGATGCGGCAATAACAGCAAATCCAGGCTGGTATCAGCAATGGGCAGAAAATCATCACAGCACTGCAAGTCGGTTCTTATTGCCGTGTCAGCAGAGTCTGAGGATGTATAACGGTGGGTAACGCGCGAATTTCGCAGCAGATTCATCTGCGGACAGCCCATCTGCAAGGCATTGAAGCCGAACAAATCTACCACAGCCTGGTCATACAGGCATTGCTCTTCCTGTTGCAGGTAACGCCCCAGCGGGTTGTTAAACCACGTATAGCGGGCATCATTAACTTGCTGTTGATTCGGCTGCGAACTCATTACAAGGGTATTATTCCAATATGACTCAATATTCAGTAAAAAAATTGAAACCTTTTGCCAGATAATAGACGATATGCAACATCAATTACAAATTATTCCAGTACCCGCGTTCAATGACAATTACATCTGGCTGATTCACAATGGCGTAAATGCCGTGGCAGTTGACCCCGGCGACGCCGTACCATTGCTCAGCGTGTTAAAAACACTGAACCTGGGCCTGGAAGCGATATTGATTACACATCATCACCAGGATCATATCGGCGGCGTTGACGCACTGCTCAAAGCATTTCCTGCTGCCGGGGTGTTTGCCCCCAGACTGGAACACTACACATTCCAACACCTGCCGGTCAGTGAGCCCGACCGATTTAAATGTGCAGACTGGCTACCTGAAATCAAAGTACTGGACGTACCTGGCCATACCCTTGGCCATATTGCGTTTTATATTGAACATATCGGTAAAAAGTGGCTTTTCTGCGGTGATACGCTTTTTGGTGCAGGCTGCGGCCGCCTGTTTGAAGGAACCCCGTCACAGATGCTGGCATCACTGCAAAAACTGGCCGCACTGCCGCAAGAAACGCAAGTGTTCTGTACGCATGAATATACATTGCATAACATTAGCTTTGCATTATCAATCGAGCCGAATAACGAGGCGCTGACCCGCAGGCAGCAGGATACGGTCGCCATGCGCAAGGCACAATTGCCGAGCCTGCCTTCCACGATTGCACTGGAACTTGCAACCAATCCTTTTCTGCGTTGCGATTCAAAACAAATCCAGCTGTCAACGCAGTTGCCAAACCAGCCGTTACTACAAGTTTTCACAAAAGTAAGAGAGCTAAGAAATTCTTATTAATCATAATGTTATGATTAATATATAAAGTATTTTACACTGTAATTTTACTTGACTTTACAAGCATCTATTCGTTACCATGCAGCTACATTATGATTTACAGCGTACCTATGGAATTTCTATTGTTTTGCGCATTGATCATTTCAATAAAAATATCCTGCGCCCCACTTGAATGAAATCTTCCAGCATCAAACTATCAGTTCTCTTCTCAATATTGCTTGGTGCTAACCTGCTGGCCAGCAACCCCTTGCGTGCAGAATCCAATGTTATCAGCAACGTACAGGGTGATGAAATCATCATCTACTCCGATGACAGTTTTAAACCTGCACAGCGAGACATGGGCAATGCAGGCGGCAGCCAGAACGACACCACCCAGAAAAATGCCGACAGGAAAAATACCAGTCCGGCTCCCAATGCTGCTCCGGCCTATAACGCCGGCACCAGCCCGACTTACAACAATGGCGATGGCGTTATGCCAAAAAGCCCGCGTGACGACAGAATCACCAAGGTGCTTGATTTAACGGTTCCGCTGGATAACACCTATCAGAATGCAGTGCCCCAGATCGAAAGAGATGACTTATGGCAGCGTATCGAAAATGGATACGGCATACCGGAATCAACTTCCAATCTCACACAAAAACATGAGCAGTGGTATAGCTCACGCCCGGACTATATAAAACGGATGGTTGAGCGTAGCCAGAGGTATCTGTTTCACGTTGTAGAAGAAGTGGAAAAACGCGGCATGCCTACTGAAATCGCACTGCTGCCTATGATCGAAAGCGCATACAACCCAAAGGCTTACTCTACCAGCCGCGCTTCAGGAATCTGGCAGTTCGTGCCGTCTACAGGCAAATATTTCGGCCTGAAGCAGAACTGGTGGTTTGATAACCGCCGCAATATTACATTCGCTACCGATGCGGCACTGACTTACCTGCAGAAACTCCATGCCATGTTCGGCGCATGGGATCTGGCACTGGCTGCATACAACGCCGGCGAGGGCACGGTATCCCGCGCAATTGAACGCAACCGGAAATTAGGTTTGCCTACAGATTACGAAAGCCTGAACCTTCCCCCGGAAACCAGGAATTACGTACCCAAGCTGCAAGCGATTAAAAACCTGATGACCAACCCCGGCAACTATGGTTTGAATATTCAAACCATCGCCAACACGCCCTACTTCGCCAAAGTAACAGCTCCGGCACAGATAGATGCGCATTTAGCGGCAAAACTGGCTGAGATCAGCGATGAGGAGTTCCTGGCATTAAACCCGAGCTTTAACCGTCCGGTCATTACCAACGAGAATAAAAACCTGGAATTGCTATTGCCAATTTTAGCGGCTCAAACTTTCAGGACCAATCTTGAAAACTACAATAAGCCACTGGTAAGCTGGAAAACCTATTTTGCGAAAAAAGGTGAGCGACTGGAAAAAATTGCAGATAAGTTTGGCATTCATGTAAGCAAATTACGTGATGTAAACGATTTGCCGGCGCAAAGCAAAATTAAAAAAACATCCACGATACTGGTCCCCAATGGCAACCGCACAGACTTCAAGGCAGATGGCAATAGCGTCATCAGCGCGTCAGAACGCGCTTCACAGAGCCTGGGAACAGATCTTTCCGTCAATCCTGAACACAGTTCTGCCAATATCAATCTGGCAGGCAGCGAAGAGAGCTCGTTCAGCAGCGAATCCAGCGATGACAATGAACCAAAGGAAAACAGCAGCGTCAGACATAAAGTTAAAAAAGGTGAGGTCATGGCGACCATTGCCAAGCGCTACGGAGTCAGCGTCAAGCAGATCATGGCCGCTAACTCGCTTAAAACAAGCCGGGTAAAAGCCGGTCAGGTACTGAGCATTAATGTTGCCGAAGACGATAAACCAAAAACAAATAATGCAAAAAACACTAAAAAGACACAGACTTACACGGTAAAGCGCGGTGATACCCTGCATAGCATTTCCCAGAAGTTCGATGTTACGGTCGCTGACCTTAAACGCTGGAACAAGAAGTATGGAAATCGTATTCAACCCGGTAACAAACTCACTATCAAACAACCTGATGCAGCCTAAATAAATAATACTTAAGATGACAAACTCATTTTCGAGCCTTACTAAATCAGCTTCAATTGTTTTTGTCATTTTAACCATTTCCGCCTGCGGACCTTCTCACAACACAGCTTCAACCAGCCCGGATTTATCCAGGAGTTACCCGAGTGAGACTGGCGGCACCCTGATTAGCGCAATGACCGCAGAACCCAGCGGTTTGATTTCGATGATCGCCGGCGAATCCGCATCATCAGCCATCAGTTCAAACATCTTCAACGCCCTGCTCAAGTACGATAAAAACCTGGAGCTTGAAGGCGATCTGGTAAAAAGCTGGGAAATCTCACCAGACCAGAAAACCATCACGTTTAAGCTGAAACCCGGCTTGAAATGGGCTGATAACAAACCGTTAACGAGTGCGGATGTTTTATTCACGTGGCAAGCGGTTACCGATGACAAAACAGCCAGCCCATACGCTTCGGACTTTCAGCTGGTTAAAAAAGCCGAAACTCCTGATCCGCTCACGTTCACAGTGACTTATGCGCAGGCTTACGCACCGGCGCTGGATAGCTGGGCAGGATTGCAGATACTGCCTAAACACCTGCTGCAAGGGCAGGACCTGCACACCACGTCTTTTGCACGCAACCCTGTAGGCAGCCACTATTACAAACTGGATCGCTGGACGCATGGCGAAAACCTGAAATTATCCAGAAACCCGAACTCGGTATTAGGTCAGGCCAGAATTGATCAACTGATTACACGAATCATTCCCGATAATTCAGCCCAGTTTCTCGAACTGATGGCCGACAATATTGATTACATGGGCCTGGACCCGATTAAATATTCGCGCATTATTCCTGCCCGCCCTGAATTACAGCAGAAACTCGCCCTGTACAAAGAGCTCGGCAACAGCTACACCTACATGGGCTTCAATCTTAAACATAAACCTTTTGATGATGTGCGTGTGCGCCGTGCCATTAACTATGCCATTGATAAACAGGAAATCATTGATGGCGTCTACCTGGGCCTGGGCATCAACATTGCCTCTCCATACAAGCCGGGTACGCGCTGGAGCAACCCGGCACTCACGCCCTACCCTTACGACCCGGCCAAGGCACGCGCACTGCTTAAAGAAGCCGGCTTTGCAGACACAGACGGTGACGGCATACTCGAGCGCGACGGCAAGCCTTTCGCGTTTGAGATCGTCACCAACCAGAACAAAGAGCGTGAAAAGTCAGCTGTACTGATTCAGCGCAGGCTCAAGGATGTTGGCATTGATGTCAAGATCCGCGCAATCGAGTGGGCCAGTTTTATCAGCCGCTTTATCAAAACCGGGGATTTTGACGTGGTAGTGCTAGGCTGGGGTTTAGGCCTTGATCCTGACCAGTTCAACATCTGGCATTCCAGCCAGCAGGCTCCCGGGCAGTTTAATTTTATCGGCTATCATAATCCTGCTGTTGATAAACTATTGGAACAGGGCCGTCTGGAACTGAACCCCGACAAGCGCATGAAAATCTATCATGAGTTCGCACGCGTTCTGCTGGAAGACAGCCCGATTGTTTATTTGTCTGCCGGCTATGGCCTTACCGCAATCCACAAACGTGTAAAAGGCATTGATGACCCTGCGCCTCCTGCCGGCATTGGTCACAACTCTCAGGATTGGTATATTCCACAACCGCTCAGGCGTAACGAAATAAGTCAGTAACCATGCTTAAATATATTATTAAACGTGTTCTCTGGATGATTCCGCTGCTGATCGGTATCAGCCTGGTTTCGTTCCTGATCATGCATCTGGCACCGGGCGACATCACCAGCAACGAATCAGCCTTCAACCCGAAAGCCAGTGAAGAATCACGCCAGAAGCTGCGTGAAATGTACAACCTGGATAAACCAGTCATCGTGCAGTATGGTTTGTGGCTAAAACGTATGGGCACGCTGGATTTTGGAAAGTCATTCGCAAGTCACCAGAAACCCGTATTCTGGCAAACGACAGATAAGGACGGCAACGTTACCAAAGGATTGATTCAGGAAGCGCTGCCGATTACTTTGATGATTAACCTGCTGGGGCTGGCAATCACGCTGCTGTTGGCGATTCCACTAGGCATTGTTGCCGCACGCAAATATCTGGGCTGGCAGGACAGGTCTATCACCCTGTTTAATTTTATCGGGTTCTCCATCCCGGGATTCTGGCTTTCCCTGCTGTTAATGTACTGGCTGGGCGTAGTCAACAACTGGTTCCCGATCTCAGGCCTGCACAGCCTTAACTACGATTCATTCGATACCTGGGGCAAGATCAAGGACTCCCTGAGCCATTTATTCCTGCCGGTGATCATTCCGTCCATTACCGGCCTCGCGGGCATTACCTTATTTGTTAAAAACGGCATGCTGGATGTGCTGCATCAGGATTACATCACAACCGCGCGGGCGAAAGGCCTCAATGAGCACAAAGTGATTTATACGCATGCATTACGCAATGCGCTGCTGCCGTTGATTACGATCATAGGCCTGTCGATACCGGGCTTGATTGGCGGCTCTGTGATTGCGGAAACCATTTTTGCCATACCTGGCATGGGCAAGTTATTTTATGACGCTGTGCTGATGCGCGACTTTCCGGTGGTGATGGGGATATTAACCATAGGCTCAGCATTAACGCTGCTCGGCAACCTGCTTGCAGACCTCATGTATGCATGGGCAGATCCGCGTGTAAGACGCGGTGTGGTAAAAGGTTAACAACATGAACTTGCCTATGTTTAAAAAAGCGCTATCCAACCCACTGGCACTGGGCGGTTTCATTATCATCCTGCTGATATTTGTGCTCGCTATGCTGGCACCTGCCATTGCGCCGTATGACCCGAATGACATTAACGTAAAAGCGATTCTGCTCGGGCCATCCATGCAGCACTGGATGGGAACCGATGGCTTAGGCCGTGACGTATTGAGCCGTATGCTGCACGGCGGACGCATCTCATTACTGGTGGGCCTGGTCGCCGTCGGCATTTCAACCCTGATCGGCATACTGCTTGGTGCAATCGCAGGCTTTTATCGCGGCTGGGTAGATGTTTTCATCATGCGCCTGGTGGATGTGATGCTATCCATCCCCAGTTTCTTTCTGATACTGGCAGTTATTGCCTTTCTGACACCATCCATCATCAACATCATGATCGTGATTGGCCTGACATCATGGATGGGCGTCACGCGCCTGGTGCGTGCTGAATTCCTGAGCTTGTGCGAGCGTGAATATGTCATGGCATCACGCACGCTGGGCGCAAGGGATTACCGCCTGATTTTCAAACATCTGTTACCCAACAGCCTGACGCCGATTATAGTCAGCGCGGTATTGGGCGTTGCCGGCGCCGTGCTCATGGAATCAGGCTTAAGCTTTCTGGGTCTGGGCGTGCAGGCGCCACAGGCCTCATGGGGCAACATACTGACCGATGGCAAAGAATATATCCAATTCGCCTGGTGGCTATCGCTATTCCCTGGATTAGCGATTTTAATCACAGTGTTAGGGTATAATTTGCTCGGTGAGGGTCTGCGCGACGCGCTTGACCCCAGGAGCGGGCATCTCAAATAAGAGCCCCGCATAGCAAAACAAATAACAGATTTAATAAATCATTACAGGATTCATTATGGGATTTTTAGCAGGCAAAAAAGTACTCATCGCGGGCTTATTAAGCAACCGCTCTATCGCTTACGGTATCGCAGCGGCAATGAAGCGTGAAGGCGCAGAACTCGCGTTTACCTTTCAGATGGAAAAACACGAAAAACGCGTTGCCGATTTAGCCGCTGATTTCGATTCTAAAATTGTATTGCCATGTGATGTTGCGGAAGATGCTCAGATTGATGCCCTGTTCCCTGCCCTGGCAAAACACTGGGATGGCCTGGACGCATTGGTACACTCAGTTGCATTCGTGCCAAAAGTAGCACTGGACGGTGACTATCTGGATAACATCAACCGTGAATATTTCCGCATCGCGCATGACATCAGCTCTTACAGTTTTTCAGCGCTGGCCAAAGCAGCCTACCCGATGATGGAAGGCCGTAAAGGCAGCCTGCTTACACTGAGCTACCTTGGCGCAGAACGCACCATGCCTAACTACAATGTCATGGGTGTTGCTAAAGCGAGTTTAGAGGCGAATGTACGCTATTTAGCACAAAGCTTAGGCCCACGTGGCATCCGCGTGAATGCAGTGTCTGCAGGCCCCATTAAAACGCTTGCAGCGTCAGGCATTGCTGACTTTGACAAGATGATAGGCTTCAATGAGAAGCACGCGGCATTACGCCGCAATGTAACCATTGACGAAGTGGGCAATGCTGCAGCTTTCCTCTGCAGCGATCTGGCCTCAGGTATTACCGGTGAAATTACTTACGTAGACGGCGGCATGAACATTACCGCAGCAGGCGTGATTGATTAATTAGCTATTTATAATTAAACAAATAAAAAAGGACGCATAAGCGTCCTTTTTTATTACCTCGAACCTCAATCCAGAACTAAGTCAGTAACTTGTAGCCCTGGATCAGTATTCTGAATACTATTGCTCAGCGTTTTTATCCATTAACAATCTTTCATTCACTTTGATCTTGGCTTTTTCGCGTAATGACTGCTTGTATGATGTCAGATACTCATCAGCCAATGCTGCATTAAGCTCAGATTTCGCACCCTTGATTGACTCTTCATCACCAGCGGCAGAATTATCCACGCTCACAACCTTAACCAATAAATAACCCTGCTTGCTATCGGCCAAGCCTGAGTAAGCCGGCAATTTACTTACATCGGTCTTAAAGATCTGTGTCATTGCCAACTGCGTTAATCCCTGTGCCGTTTTACGATCCACAGTCACTTCAGGAATCCACTCTACCCCTGCAACCTCTTTACCGGCTTGCAGGCTTTTCAGCGCGTTCTCACCTTTAGCGACAGCCAGTTTTGCAGCAGCTTCCAGTTTCAGCAATGCTTCAATACCGCCTTTAACTTCATCAAAACTCTTAGGTGTTGCTGGCTTGTGCTCCAGAACACGGGCAGACAACAAGTTATTCGGTGAAATCTCAATAGCTTCGGTGTTGCGGCGCTCTTTTATAGAATCTTCAGAGAAGATCGCGTTAACCACTTTGTCACTCTTGAAGAATTTTGCGACATCTTCACGTGATGACCAGTCGGATACCTGTACTTGTCCGCCAAATGTTTTCGCAGCAGGCTGCAAGCTGTCAGACTGCTCATATACGGTATTGCTGAAACTCTCGGCTTTTTCCGTAAAAGCGGCCTGTGCCTTCTGGAAAATCAGCTCGCCTTTAATTTGCGGCTTCAGGCTCTCAAAATCTGAGCTTTGGCCAGTGATTTCGGTAAGTTTGATAATATGGTAGCCAAACTCCGATTCAACCAAATCGCTCACCTGGCCAACCTTCATGCCAAATGCAGCATCTTCAAACGGTTTTACCATAGCACCGCGGCCAAAACTGCCCAGATCGCCGCCTTTGGTAGCTGAGCCAGGGTCTTGTGAGTTTTTAACGGCAAGCTCTTCAAATGATTTCGGGTTCTTTTTGATTGCTGCCAAAAGCTCTTCAGCCTTGGCTTTAGCTGCCTGCTTCTGCTCAGCAGTCGCACTGACACCAAAACCGATCAGGATATGGCTGGCACGCCTTTGCTCATTACCCTGGAATTTTGATGCATTTTCATCATAGAACTTCTTGACTTCATCATCATCCACTTTGATTGTTGGCACCAAGCTGCTTGCAGACAGCAGCAGGAACTCAATCTTGACTTGCTCAGGATTACGCAAGCTGTCTTTATGTTTATCGTAATAGGCTTTAACTTCTGCCGGATCAACTTTTACCTGATCAACAAAGTCTTTTGTTTTAATTTCAGAGACTGTCACCACACGTTTTTGCTTCAGAAGCTTCAATGTGCTTTCAGCACGAGCATTTGAAATAAAGCCCAGCTTGGCGATACCGTCCTGAGCCTGCTGTGCCAGCAAGTCAGCACGTACAGAAGCTTCGAATTTTTTAGGTGTCAGCTGATTCTGCTGCAGCAGTTCATCGTATAGCTCTTGTGAGAACTTGCCGTCTTTCTGAAAAGTTGGCATGCCCGTAATGTAGGTTGCCAGTTGCGCATCGCTGATCGCATATTTGGCAGTCTGAATTTCTTTTTCCAGTAATTGCTGATTGATCAGGCGATCCAATACCAGCATTTTTACCTGGGGATTATCCAGCTCTGCCGGATCAGCCTTACCTTCAGACTGAAGCCGATTACGCAAATTTTGCAATGCGTTCGAGTATTCCTGTATCGAGATGTTGTTGCCGTCAACTTTGGCAACTGCAACATTATTACCGGCCTGACTTAAATAAGAGTCAATACCAAATAAGGCAAAAGGAATGGTAATCAAAGCCAGCAAGGTTTTACCAACCCAGCCTTGTGCAACAGAACGGATACTATCTAACATAAAACTCTCTTTTAAATTTTCACTGATAAGTAAAATATTGATGGACTTATACGAAACAAGCACATACCAAAACCGCATTAATATATCACAACTTGCAGGCTAGATATGCAGCAACCGCGATATGACACAAGATAAACGGAATCAGTTCTTCTTTGCAGCAGCGAACATGAAGTAGAAATAAAAAAAGCGAGTCCTAAGACTCGCTTTTTTTATTTGGCGGAGTGGACGGGACTCGAACCCGCGACCCCCGGCGTGACAGGCCGGTATTCTAACCAACTGAACTACCACTCCATAAAATCTGCGTTTCTACATCATAAAGATTTTTCACAAAATAAAGAGTGCTTAAACTACCAGCACTCTAGATTTAACAAAATAGAAACGGCTTAGTCACTTACATTATCGTCGGTTTTTTGGTGGGTGCTAACGGGGTCGAACCGCTGACATTCGCCTTGTAAGGGCGACGCTCTACCAACTGAGCTAAGCACCCTGCCTAACCAACGAAAACGCTAGTTTACAGCATCTTTGAGCGCTTTACCAGCCCTAAATTTAGGAGAATTAGCAGCTTTGATCTTAATTGTTTCACCAGTGCGAGGATTACGACCATTACGAGCCTCACGTTTACCTACGTAAAAAGTGCCAAAGCCAATTAATGTTACCAGATCACCCTTTTTTAATGCTTTTGTAACTGCAGCAGTTGTTGCATCCAATGCACGACCTGCGGCAGCTTTAGAAATACCTGCAGCACTTGCAACTTGATCAATTAGTTCTGATTTATTCACGTGTAATCCCCTTTTTAAGGTTTATTAAAGAAAAACAACGGTAATTTCTATGGGGAGTGATCCCCGCATTGCCTTTATATCAAGCCTATAAAGGCCGTGTCAAGCCTTTATAGACCTATATCAGCACTTATTTTCTTAATGTTTTATAGCGTCCAATGACGTAGACTGCGTTTCCTGTGAGTTATCAGCAAGTTGAACCTCTTTTACAGGATTTTCATTAACATCCGCGGTGTCCGCCAAAGGCACCGGCACTGAAGCCAGAGCCAATGCCAGGACATCATCAATCCATTTTACCGGGTGAATATCCAGATGGTTCTTGATGTTCTCCGGCACATCGGTCAGGTCTTTGACATTCTGCTGTGGAATCAATACGGTTTTAATACCGCCACGGTGCGCTGCCAACAGTTTCTCTTTCAAACCGCCAATAGGCAGCACTTCGCCCCTTAAGGTGATCTCGCCTGTCATAGCAACATCAGCGCGTACAGGAATACCCGTCAGAATAGAAACCAGCGCCGTCGTGATGGCAATACCGGCGCTCGGGCCATCCTTAGGTGTTGCGCCTTCCGGGAAGTGGATGTGAATATCATTCTCTTCATAGAAGTTATTAGCGATACCTAAACGCTGCGCACGGCTTCTGACCACACTCATTGCAGCCTGGGTAGACTCTTTCATAACGTCACCCAGCTTACCGGTAGTCGTGGTTTTACCTTTGCCCGGTAACAATACCGCCTCGATCGTCAGCAATTCGCCACCAACTGAAGTCCAGGCAAGGCCGGTAACCTGACCAACCTGATTCTCTTTTGCCGCCACGCCAAAATCATAACGCTGCACACCAAGATACTTATCAAGGTTTTTAGGTGTGACATTGATTCTCTTAGGCGCTGCAGCAGCCTTTTTCGCTTTCGCAGTCAGCAATTCTTTCACCACTTTGCGGCAGACCTTTGCAACCTCCTGCTCCAGCCTGCGCACGCCGGCCTCACGTGTGTAATAACGCACGATATCGCGCACCGCAGCTTCGGACACATGCAGCTCGTCATCTTTCAAGCCATGTGACTTCAGCTGTTTTGGCAGCAGATAACGCATTGCGATGTTTACTTTTTCATCCTCGGTATAACCGGACAGGTTAATGATTTCCATACGATCCAGCAAAGGTGCAGGAATATTCATTGAGTTGGCGGTTGCCACAAACATCACGTCAGACAGGTCATACTCAACCTCAACGTAATGGTCGACAAAAGTATGGTTCTGCTCCGGATCCAACACCTCCAGCAATGCTGATGAAGGATCACCCCTGAAATCCTGGCCAAGTTTATCCACTTCATCCAGCAGGAACAGCGGGTTTTTAACGCCAACTTTGGTCATGCTCTGCAGGATTTTGCCTGGCATCGAACCGATATAAGTACGTCTGTGACCGCGAATTTCAGATTCATCACGCACGCCGCCCAACGCCATGCGCACAAATTTACGGTTCACCGCTTTTGCAATACTTTGGCCAAGCGAAGTCTTACCTACACCCGGAGGCCCAACCAGGCACAAGATAGGTGCTTTGATCTTGTCTACGCGCTGCTGAACCGCAAGATACTCGACAATACGTTCTTTAACTTTCTCCAGACCATAATGATCATCGTCCAGCACAGCCTCTGCCTTAGCCAGATTCTTGCTGATTCTGGTTTTTTTGTTCCACGGCAGGCTGATCAGGGTATCAATAAAATTACGCACGACCGAAGCCTCTGCCGACATCGGTGACATCAATTTCAGTTTTTTGAGTTCGCTGGTCACCTTGGCCTGTGCATCTTTTGGCAATTTAGCATCTTCAATACGCTTCTCGAGCTCATCCATCTCGGCATTTTCATCATGCTCGCCCAGCTCTTTCTGGATCGCTTTTACCTGCTCGTTCAGGTAATACTCACGCTGTGTTTTCTCCATCTGGCGTTTTACACGGCCACGGATGCGCTTTTCAACCTGAAGGATATCGATCTCACCTTCCATCAGGCGCAGCAGGTGCTCCAGACGTTCGGCAACATCAAACATTTCAAGGATTTTTTGTTTCTCTTCAAGCTTCAGCGTCAGATGCGCGGCTATCGTATCTGCCAGGCGCCCGGCTTCATCTATTGTCGCAAGCGAAGTCAGGATTTCAGGCGGGATTTTTTTGTTCAGCTTAACGTACTGGTCAAACTGCGCAAACACTGTACGCATTAATGCCTGTATTTCTACATCGGTTTCAGATTCTGCAACCAGTTCAGGACGTGCGGCAAAGCACTCATCCATCTCGGTAAACTCACTGATTTTTGCGCGCTGAACACCCTCGACCAGCACTTTAACGGTGCCATCCGGCAGTTTCAGCATTTGCAGTACGGTTGCTATCGTACCCACTTCATGCAAATCGCTCGCTTCCGGGTCGTCTTTGCTGGCAGATTTCTGCGCAACCAACAAAATCTGCTTATTGCCTTCAGACGCAAGTTCAAGCGCCTTAACGGATTTTGTGCGTCCAACAAAGAGAGGGATTACCAAGTGCGGATATACAACAACATCGCGCAACGGCAATAGCGGCAATAAACCGCTTTCTGGACTATATGAAGGTAATAATTGTGCCATGTGTAGACTTCCAAAATTAAGCTAAGAATTAAGCAAAAACACTTATATAACTGTTGATGGGGTTAATTCTTATGAGTTCAAGTGTTAATTGATATTTAAGCACTAAATTAGCAACTCAGTGCAAATAATATACAAGAAATTTAACAAGGTCCGTTAAACGGAGAAGTGAGGGAGCAGAAATTCAGGGAGGGGTAATACAAAAAAGTAATCCCGGCTCGCTTAAATATGCAGGGCCGGGACTACATGTAACGGGATGATGAACAAAAAACTAGCTGGCAGCTTCTTCTATAGCCTTATCTTCGTAGATCAGGATAGGTGGAGCGTCACCGCGGATAACGCCTTCATCAATCACAACCTTGCTCAGGTTTTTCAAGGATGGCAGCTCGTACATGATCTCAAGCAGGGAGTGCTCCATAATCGAACGCAGACCACGCGCGCCGGTTTTACGTTCCAGGGCTTTTTTCGCAATCAGCAGCAACGCTGATTCCCTGAACTCCAGATCAACGCCTTCCATCTTGAACAGCTTGATGTATTGTTTGGTCAGCGCATTTTTAGGTTCGGTCAGGATTGTCATCAGCGCAGCTTCGTCCAGTGATTCGAGCGTAGCCACTACTGGCAGACGACCGATAAACTCCGGAATCAAACCGAACTTGATCAGATCTTCAGGCTCAACATCGCGCAGTACCGTGCCTACTTCGCGCACATCCACCTTGCTTTTCACTTCAGCGCCAAAACCAATGCCGCCTTTTTCCGAGCGCAGGCGAATTACTTTTTCCAGACCATCAAATGCGCCGCCGCAGATGAACAGGATATTGGTGGTATCAAGCTGAACGAATTCCTGATTCGGGTGCTTGCGGCCGCCTTGCGGTGGAATCGACGCTACCGTACCCTCAATCAGTTTAAGCAATGCCTGCTGCACGCCTTCACCGGATACATCACGTGTAATCGAAGGGTTATCTGATTTACGTGAGATTTTATCCACTTCATCGATGTAAACAATGCCGCGCTGTGCTTTCTCAATATCGTAATCGCACTTCTGCAACAGCTTCTGCATGATGTTTTCAACGTCTTCACCTACATAACCGGCCTCGGTTAACGTCGTAGCATCCGCCATCACAAATGGCACATCCAGCAGCCTTGCCAGCGTTTGCGCCAGCAATGTTTTACCTGAACCGGTCGGGCCTATCAGCAGAATATTGCTTTTTGCAATTTCGACTTCATCTTTTTGACCGCCGTTGGACAGGTTGTTGTGACCTAAACGCTTATAGTGGTTGTATACCGCTACAGCAAGGTTTTTCTTGGCCTGGGTCTGGCCGATCACATATTGATCCAGAATTTTGCAGATTTCCTGCGGCGTAGGCAGGTTAGCTTCGGTAGACTTCAAGCCGTCTGAATTCTGCACTTCTTCCTTAATGATGTCGTTGCATAAATCAACACACTCATTACAAATGAATACAGAAGGGCCTGCGATCAGCTTTTTAACTTCGTGCTGGCTTTTGCCACAAAAAGAGCAATAAAGTAATTTATCGTCGTCGGCTTTAGTGGCCATGGATTTAGTCCTATTAAGTATTTTGCGCAGGAAAACCTAGCTCTGCCAGGTTCCATACACATTTGATGCAATTACTATACTATTAAAATATAGTGAATAGTGCAATTATGCAGCTTCGTTGCGGCTACCGATCACTTTATCAATCATGCCGTACGCTACAGATTGCTCGGCGCTCATAAAGTTATCACGCTCAGTATCACGATCAATCTCTTCAGAGGTTCTACCGGTATGATGAGCCAAGATGTCGTTTAGTTTTGAACGCAGGTAAAGAATTTCTTTTGCGTGAATTTCAATGTCAGTTGACTGACCCTGGAACCCGCCGGAAGGCTGATGAATCATAATGCGTGAATTAGGCAGGCTAAAGCGCTTGCCTTTTGCACCGGCAGCTAACAGAAAAGCACCCATGCTCGCCGCCTGGCCGATACATAAAGTGCTGACATCAGGCTTAATGAACTGAATCGTGTCGTAGATTGACATGCCGGCAGTCACAGAACCGCCTGGAGAATTGATATACAGGTAGATATCTTTATCCGGGTTTTCAGCTTCCAGAAACAGCAGCTGCGCTACCACGAGGTTTGCAGACATGTCGTTTACCGGGCCCACCAGAAATATCACACGCTCTTTAAGCAAGCGTGAATAGATATCATATGAACGCTCGCCGCGACCACTTTGCTCAACCACCATCGGGATGTAACCCAATCCGGTTGGTGCTGAATCAAACTGAGATTGCGGTTGCGGCATTGTATTCATTAGGCAGTTCCCATTAAATCATCAAACTTAACTTTTTTATCAGTTACTTTAGCTTGTGTAAGCACCCAGCTCACTGCATTTTCTTCAGTAGCCAGAGCAGCAGGCTCATCCAGACGTTTTGGATCAGCATAGTACCAGGTCACTACATCTGCAGGACGCTCAAAGCTTTGTGAGAACACATCAACCATTGCACGTACCTGGTCAGCATTTGCATGCAGGCCGTTCTTGTTGATCAGTTCACCGAGTAACAGACGCAATTTGCTGCTGCGTTTTGCCTGATCTTCAAACATTGATGGCTCAAGTCTGATGTTAGACAAGTCTGCACCGCGTTGTTTCAGATTTTGCTCAGTAGTTTGCATCATGCGGTTGATTTCAACTTCCAGGATTGCGCGTGGAATATCGAATTCTGAATTGTCAGCCAACGCCTGGAACACCTGTTCTTTCAGTTTAGCACTGACGCGTTTGGCAACTTCTTGTTTCAGGCTTTCAGCAATTTCAGCCTTCATCTTCTCAACATCGCCATCTTCAATGCCTAAGCTCTTAGCGAACTCAGCATCGATTTCAGGATATTTAGGCTGGGATACGCTGTTAAATGTGACTTCATAACCAACTGACTTACCCGCAATCTGTGCAGACTCGTAATCTTCAGGGTAGGTAATGTCGAATTTTTTGCTCGCGCCTGTTTTGCCGCCGATCAACTCATCATCAAACGTAGCAACACGGCCACCTTCGCCAATCACGAGGTCGATGCCGGCATCGCCGGTTGATTCAACTTCCTGGCCATCCAGGAATGCTTTCAATGTTACGTTAATACGGTCGCCTTTTTTAGCTGCACGTTTAACCGGCTCGTAACTCACGCGCTGTTTAACCAGCACATCCAGTGTTTTTTTCACATCAGTGTCTGAAATGTCTGTTACCGGGCGCTCGATCTTTACTTTAGACAAGTCACCGATAGCCACTTCAGGGAAAATCTCGAATGTAGCTGTGTATTCCAGAACTTCAGAAGCGGCATCAAAAGGCTTATGTTCAATGTTAGGAAAACCGGCAACGCGCAATTTGTTTTCTTCAACTGCATCGCCAAAACTTTTCTCAACAGCGCCTGAGTAAACCTCATCGCGCACCTGGTCACCGTAATGCTGACTTACCAAACCGAGTGGCGCTTTACCTGGTCTGAAACCAGCAAATTTTGCCGTACGTGAAATTTGGTTTAATCGTTGTTTGATTTGTGCCTCTAGTGGCTGTAGCGGAACGCTGATAGTGATTCTACGTTCAAGGTTGCCGAGGGTTTCAACATTCAGAGCCATGCTGTAATTCCTAAAATTTTTAACCGCACGCCATGAATAGATGCACTTAGAAAAGCCATCTTGATGACATGCTATTTAAAGTAAGTTGGTGCGAAAGGAGAGACTCGAACTCTCACGCCTTGCGGCGCTGGAACCTAAATCCAGTGCGTCTACCAATTCCGCCACTTTCGCAGGTAGTGTTCGGCTTACAAAACATCAGCCGTTCAGATAATTCGCTATTGTATCTCAAGTTTTCACATTCAGAAAAGACATAAAACAAAAAAGCTGGAAATTATTCAGGACAGGCGCATGATTTCATCACCTCGCCCAATCAATGGCGATTGATTGCTGAAAATATAGCAGTGCCAGTAATGATTGTGCGAGAATAACACTCAACCTTCCTTTAGACACAAATTGAAAATTAAAGCTGACGATCATGCCAAATACTATCAACCGAAATGAAATCAATATGCTGCGCGCAGAATTAGAACTTCTGATGCGTGAAAGGCAGGCGCTGCTCAAGATTGCCGGTGTTGCCGCAGGCCTCATTGCCGAGATGGACAGCCATGAACTGCCGATTTCAACTGTAGAGGCGGCGGACTTGCTTGCAACTTCAATCAACAGCCTCAGCGAAGAAACATTGCAGGATGCATTAAGTGCCGTAAACGCTGAAATCGTTGGTTAAGTGCAATCCTAATAAAATCAACAGCACGCTTAAATTATACATCTTGAGTCATTCTGCATATTCACATTCAGCGACAATGTCCAAAGTTGCCCTGCTTTCACTTTTATGTTTAGGCATCACTGCCTGCGGCTTTCAGGAATATATTGCCAAGCCCATAGATACGGCTGCGCTTGGCCAAAAAATTGCCGCAAGACGTGCTGACAATGAGCAGTTTCACCAATACCTGGTCAACAACGGCTACCCGGCCGCGCGGCTGCCCATTCAGCAATGGTCGCTAGACGACCTGATTCACTGCGCCCTGTTTTTTAACCCGAGCCTGGATATTGCACGCGCACAATGGCGCAGCGCCGAAGCAGCAAAACTGACCGCCGCAGAAATGCGGCTGCCAACCATAGGCGGCCAATACGCAAAAAGCAACAATGCAAGCGAAGAGATCAGCCCGCATGCTTATGGCTTAAGTATTGAAATACCGATTGAAACCGCGAACAAACGCAACATACGCATCGAAAGCGCCCAGCACCTGTCTGAAGCAGCCAAACTCAGGATTGCACAGGCGGCCTGGCAATTACGCAATGATGTTGCAAAAACTTTCAACGAATATCAAGCCAATCGGCAGCAGATAAAACTGCTGTCAAAAGAACAAAGTTACCGGCAAGATGTTGTTGCCATTTACCAGAAGCGCATTGATCTTGGTGAATCCTCCAGTATCGAGTTAAGCAAAGCGAAGTTGCAGCTGCAAACACTGAACACCGAACTGGAATCTAAACAGCGCAACCACCTGGTGTTGCTTTCCGGCCTGGCAAACAGCCTCGGATTGCCGTTAGCCCAGGTTGAACAGATGCAGATAGCCGATACTGCTGATGCAAAAATGCTGACTACCCCGGCGCCGGCTGATTTACAGACCAGCGCCCTGCTTAACCGCCTCGATATCCGTATCGCCCTTGAGCGCTACGCCGTTGCAGAAGCGAAATTAAAACTGGAAATTGCGAAACAATACCCTGACATCGTCATCAGCCCCGGCTATGCCTACGAGTTTGGTGACAAAATATGGTCACTGGGTTTATCCAGCCTGATGACAATCCTGACCAAGAATAAATTAGCGATTGCAGAAGCAACCCAGCTACGTGAAGTAGAAGCCAGGCAATTTGAAGCGCTGCAGACCAATGTGATTGCTGAAGTAAACGTTGCCAATGCAAAGCTGACACAGGCCGTGCAATTACTGGACAATCAGAAAAACCTTTATCAGCAGCAGCAGGCCAACACCAGGCGCATGGACAGCAGGCTGCGGGCGGGCGAGATCGACAGGCTTGAGCTCAGCTATGCCAAACTAGAGGAAGTGCTTGCCGAACAGCATATTGCAATGGCTAACTTCCAACTGACTGCCAGTGTGAATGATCTTGAAAATGCGATACAGTCGCCGCTGAGCGATAGCAGCATCACCAATGAAAAGATTGAAAATTTAACTTCTGCAAAATAAACGGTTAACAAAGCAAGCTCCTGATGCGCAGGAATGCACTAAAAATACTGAACATTAACCGCAGGCGCTTAAGCGTCGTTTTTTAAGCTCAATGGGGAATACAATAAAAATGAATCGTAAACTGACCATCATTATTGGCTTACAGGCATTTTTAATCGTAGTTTTATTCTGGGTACTCGTGTTTTACGGCAAAGATGAATTTGAAGCCATGACACAGCAGTCAGAAGAGGAAATCGCAACCCCAAGCCGCGTTGTGACTGAAAAAGGCACGACTGTCATCAGCATCAGCGCTGCCACCCAGAAGCAAAGCGAAATTACCGCCAGCCAGCTGAAATCAGGTAAACATCAATCCAGTGTCAATAGTTATGGCAGCGTCGTCAGTATCGACAGCCTGATTGACCTGCGGTCACGTTACCTGGCTGCAAAATCCGATATCGAAGTGCTGCGCACAGCGCTGTCATATAACAAAAATGAGTTTATGCGCCTGCAGGCCCTTAACCAGGATGACAAAAACATCTCGGATAAAGTCGTAGCAACCGCCAGATCAAATATCAAAGCGGATGAGGCCAAAATAGCCGCTGCGGAATCCAGTGCCAAAAGCATTGCAGACAGCATGCGCCAGATGTGGGGCGATACCCTCACTCAGCATGCCACCAGCCTCGAGAAAAGTGAATTACTGCAAAACCTGATTTCCAACCAGGAAGTGCTGATACAGATCACGCTGCCATTCGATGCCGCAGAACCGGCACAGAACAGCGGCATTATGATTGCACCGACCGCAGCGCCAGGGCAATCAATTCGCGCAGCATACCTTTCACGCGCGCCGGCAAGCAGCGCTACGATTCAGGGCAAAACTTATTTCTACCATGCCAGAACCAAAGAACTGCGGGCGGGTATGCAGGTGAATGCAGTGAGTGCCACTTCCAGCAAGATCAATGACGGTGTCATTATCCCTAATTCTGCAATTATCTGGTACGCGGGTAAATCGTGGGTTTATAAAAAAACCGCTGATGAAAAATTCAGCCGTATTCCGGTCATGACCGATATTGAAATTGCAAATGGCTGGTTCTACCAGGGCAACCTGAAGCCCGGCGACCAGGTAGTTACCAGCGGTGCACAGCTACTGCTCTCTGAAGAATTTAAATCACAGATCACCAATGAAAATGACGATTAATACCAATAGTCCAATCGTCATTTCGGTGCAGACTAATACGACGGAGTCGTGTTATGTCGAGGCCAAAACGATGACTAAGTTGAATAGTTTATTCATCGCTTCAGCAGGGAGCGCATTGTTATGATGTCGGCTTTAGTACGCTTTTCTATCCGTTTCAGCGGCGTCATCATCGGCCTTGCTACACTCGTGGTGTTATATGGCTTTTACAGCCTGTCGCGCAGCAACCTTGATGTATTCCCCGAATTTGCACCTACGCAGATCATTATCCAGACCGAATCGCCAGGCCTTTCTGCCGAACTGGTCGAGAGCCTGGTGACCCAGCGCATTGAAACCAGCATCGCCGGCACGGTCGGCATTGCCAGCATGCGCTCGCAGTCTATACCCGGCCTATCCATTGTCACGATCATATTTGATGAAAAAACTGACGTTTACCGTAACCGCCAGGTAATTGCGGAGCGCTTATCCACGCTCAATAACAAATTGCCGCAGGGCATTACCCCCAACATCACCCCGCTCACCTCGTCCGCCAGCACCGTACTTGGCTTCGGCGTTACTTCTGAAAGCCGCAGCCTGACCGAATTAAGAACACTGGTGGACTGGACTATCGTACCGCATTTAATGGCAATACCCGGCGTTGCCGATGTCAACGTCTTTGGCGGCAAGATACGCCAGCTTCAGGTGCAGGTTGAACCTGAAAAAATGATCAAATACGGCATTTCTTTATTACAGGTTGAAGAAGCCGTAAAGAAAGCGACCGGCGTGCGCGGCAACGGCTTTATCGAGAATAAAAACCAGCGTATCGTCATCAACACCGAGGGCCAGTCTACAACAGCAGATAAACTGGCGATGGTTGCGTTGCTGCACAAAAACGGACAAACCATCAGGCTGGGCGATATCGGCAAGGTTGTTGAAGGCTCCGTGCCCTCAATCAGTGCCGCAGCCATCAATGAAGAAACCGGCGTATACCTGTCAGTGCAGGGCCAGTTAGGCGCCAACACGCATGGTGTAACGCTCGCGATTGAAAAGGCGCTGCAGGAATTAAAACCTACACTGCAGGCTGAAAATGTAACACTGCATGAAGGCCTGTTCCGGCCTGCCAACTTTATCGAAGTTGCAATCGAAGGTGTACGCACCGATATTCTGGTCGGTTCAGTGCTGGTGATTACCGTACTCTTCCTGTTTCTGTTCAATGTGCGTACCGCATTTATTTCGGCCACCGCAATCCCGCTTTCCCTGCTCACGGCTATCGTAGTCATGAGTTACTACAATATCGGCCTTAATATCATGGTATTGGGCGGCCTCGCGATCGCACTCGGCGAGGTCGTGGATGATGCCATTATCGATACTGAAAACATATTCAGGCGCTTACGCGAGAATCGTGTTCTGGCAGAACCGCTGCCAACCTACCGCGTCGTATTCAATGCCTCAATGGAAGTCCGCAGCTCTGTCGTCTATGCAACGATTATCGTGGCCCTGGTGTTCATGCCGCTACTGACCTTGAGCGGAGTCGCAGGCAAACTGTTCGCACCGCTCGGCATTGCCTATATCGCAGCGATCATGGCTTCCTTACTGGTAGCATTAACACTGACGCCGGCACTGTGCTATCTATTGCTAGGTAACGCCAGGCTAGAAGCAGAAGACCCGCCGATGATACGTATCATTAAAAAATGGTATGTCACTGCACTGCTGAGAATTGAAGCCCACTACAAACTGATACTGGCCGTAAGCTTTATGCTGATGGCGATCGGTTTGGGCATTCTGCCTTTATTCAAAAACCAGTTCATTCCGGCCCTGCATGAAGGCCATTACATCATGCACATGACGGCTGTGCCAGGCACATCCGAGCAAGAGTCGTTACGTATCGGTAAAAAAGTATCTGCCGCCATCCGTAGCATTGAAGGTGTTAAAACAGTCACGCAATGGGTTGGCCGTGCACCCAACGGAGCAGACACCTTTGGCACCCATTACAGTGAGTTTGAAATTGAAATCGGCGCAATCTCCGGCCCGGAACAGCGCCGTATTCTGGATGCGATCCGCGAGAAACTCGGTGGTGAATCTGCAGATAATGACGGTGATGGCGAAGCCGAGGCAGGCTTTGTCGGCGTCAATTTCGCCATCAACACCTTTTTAACTGAACGTATTGAAGAAACCATCTCCGGTTATGCTGCATCTACCGTGATTAACATCTACGGTCAGGATCTGGATGCCCTTGACAGGGATGCCAGCGCGATTGCCGGTATTCTGGGCAGTATAAATGGCGCCTCAGACGTACTGGTACAATCCCCGCCGGGTACGCCGCAACTGGTCGTGCGTCTGCGCCCTGAAACAATGGCCAGGCTGGGCCTGCATCCAACAGATGTGCTGGATAACATCCGTGCTGCCTACGAGGGCGTTCCGGCCACCCAGATATATGAAGGTAACCGCGTAATCGGCGTCAGCGTGCTGCTCGACCCGGATGCCCGTGATGATTTACAGGAAGCAGGCAACCTGCCTTTGTTCAATGCCGACGGCAAACTGGTAAGGCTGCGTGATGTTGCCGATATTGTGCAGGAGAATGGCCGTTCCAAGATATTGCATGCCGGTGCCAAACGTATTCAGACCGTCACCGCCAATGTCGTTGGCCGCGACATAAGCGCATTCACTGATGAACTTAAAGAAAAATTAAAAACTGATCTTGTGCTTTCTCAAGGCGCATATCTGGAATTCACGGGGGCGGCTGAAGCGAATGCAAAATCCAGGGAAGCGCTGATTCTGCAATCCCTGTTGGCAGGCGTCACCGTGTTCCTGATGCTATATATCGCGTTTGGACGTTTGCGCAACTTATTGCTCACATTCGCGAACCTGCCTTTTGCCCTGATTGGCGGCGTGCTTGCCGTGATGTTTACCGGCGGCTGGATCTCGCTGGGCTCGTTGGTCGGCTTTGTGACCCTATTCGGCATTACCTTGCGCAACTCAATCATGATGATATCGCATTACCAGCACCTGATTGATGCCGAGAACTGCGTATGGGGAATAGACACTTGCGTCCGTGGCGCGTCAGAACGGCTGCCATCCATCCTGATGACGGCATTGGTGACCGCGCTGGGTCTTTTACCTCTAGCCGCAGCCAGCGGTCAGCCAGGACGAGAAATCGAAGGCCCGATGGCAACCATTATTGTCGGTGGACTGGTAACATCCACCATTCTGAATTTGCTGATTCTGCCAACCATCATGCTGCATTTCGGCCGGTTTGAGCGGCAGAAGGTTTTGTAATCAGAAAGTTTATTCAGCCTGGTTATGCATCGTATTTAATATATTTGAATCTGGCATCGTCATTAGGCGTGCCGGTTAAAGCGCCACCCTCTTTGGCTGGCTGCCAGCCGATGACCGCTTCGATTTTTGCAGCAAGCTGAAAATCCTTATCAGTAATCCCTTTGGCATCATGCGTACATAACTTGACGATCACAAACGCATAAGACACCGTCAAATCCGGGTGATGCCAGGCAGCCTCAGCCAAATGCCCGACGGTATTTACAACCATTAATGTCGCTTTCCAGCCACTGGTTTTGTACTTGCGGCGTATCCAGCCATTTTCAAAATACCAGTGCGGCAGCTCTGCCTTCAGCCTGGTTTCAATATCCTGTTCTGAATATGTATTTTCGGTCGTCATAATACTCTCCTGTTAATCGTGTCAGATTCAACCTTTACTGACTGCCAATGCCTGCTCTTTAAGTTTACCCAGATTAAGGCCTTCTGCAAAAACATGGCTGTCAGCCTTATTTAGAACCCATACCTGTGCATTCAACCCGGTGCAGAATTCAGCAAAGGCGTTATCAACTAATCCATCTTCAATCAGTGTCTGCATCGCAGCAGGCGACTCTTTTGAATAGCCTGCCAGGTCTTTGGATTTCACCAGAACCAGATGCTCGGAACCGATTTTATTAGCAATCCATGCACTTAAACTATCAGAAGTGACCTGCCAGTTTTTTGGTATGTTTTCATCTGCAAGCACCATGCGGCTTGGCAGCCAGACAATGCCGCGATGCTGCCAGCCACGCTCGGCGATCTCAAGCTCGCTGCTGGCAGTGACCAGCCGCGGGTTCATGCCGGCTAACAGCAAACCGAACTGATCCATAGCCAATAGCGCCAGATGATGTGCCACCGCATCGTTAACAAGCGAGGTATCCTGCGCCTGACGAACCGCATCTGCAAACATGCCGCCGCCGGGTACGATCAATACTTTGCCGTCGCTGATTTTAACCAGAGTATCCAGCCAGCGTGGAAGCTCCGGTGAGCCAAGTAAACTGCCGCCTAATTTAACCACCCACATTACTTAACTCCAAAATATTCAAATATTCTATGTTTTTGTAAAGAACTGCATCACCTTCATCATACTCGAAGCCTTATCCAGTGTTTCCGTATACTCTTTCTCCATATCGGAGTCTGCCACAATGCCGCCGCCGGCGTAAAAGCTGACCTCGCCATCGCTATCTCCGTTTTTAATATAAACGGCCGTACGAATGGCAATATTGGTATCCATATTGCCATCAAAACCAATATAACCGATTGCACCGCAATATACGCCGCGCCGATGCGGCTCCAGTTCCTCAATGATTTCCATTGCCCTGAGTTTTGGCGCACCGGTGATAGAGCCACCGGGAAAGCAGCCGCGCAGTAAATCGACCGCTGTCTTTGCTGACTGCAGCCTGCCGGTCACGATACTCACTAAATGATGCACGTTGGCAAAGCTTTGCAATTGGAATAATTTATCAGCTTTAACAGAACCCGTCTCACAATTCTTGCCAATGTCATTACGCAGCAGATCTACAATCATCAGGTTTTCAGCTTTGTCTTTAATGCTCGACTGCAGGTCTGCTGCATACTGCGCATCCAGAACCGCATCATCAGCACGTGGCCTGGTGCCTTTAATCGGCCGTGTTTCAACATGCCCATTTACCAGCTGCAAGAAGCGCTCAGGAGAACCGGAAAGCACCTGCATGCGTTGCAGATTCATATAGGCCATGAAAGGCGCCGGGCTAACCTCGCGCAGCTTACGGTAAGCCAGCCAGCCATCACCGTCTGCCTTGGCAGAAAACCGCTGTGCAAGGTTCACCTGATAGCAGTCACCTTCATGGATATAATTCTTAATTGCAGTAAAAGCACGCGCGTAAGTAGGCTTATCCATGTTGGCACGGACTTGAGACCTGACAGAAAAATATTCTGCACTTGCCTGCTGTTCACTAAAAGGCGCATCAAACAACGCACATAAAGTATCCCAGTTTTCACGGGTGCCGGCATCAAAACCATTAGAAACCAGGTAGGCTGTTTTATTACGATGATCAACCACCACTGCCCAGTCATAGATGCCAACCTGCATGGGCGGGATTGCATCACTGTTGGATGCAGTGCTCGCCAGTTTTTCCAGCCGGCGCGCCAGATCGTAGCCGAAATACCCTACTGCACCGCCTGTAAACGGAAAATCACCCTGCTCCGCCGCGTAAGGCTGCATTGCCTGCTTGATCAGGTCAAACGGATCAATGGCAGTCACATAAGTATGGCCACGCTCAGATACCGTGGTTTGCGACTCATCACTGACAAACGTGATAAAAGGATCCGCCACCAGAATATCGTAGCGGCCATACTGGCTGCCTGGCTGACCGCTGGCGGGGTCAAGCAGCTGGCCGCTATCCAGAAACACGGCCCACGGCTTATGGGCAATTCGCGCAAACAAGCGCGCACTGTCATGATGATAAGTCAGATGATGCTTCAGTAAACTCACGCAAATACTCCTGATTTCCCAGCGCATAAATAAGCCACTGCATAAGCCGGGAAACATATAGCCGCCATAGTCCTGGCCTCATGGTCAATACCTGTAATAAATTCAGATACTGCATGGTATTCAAGACCAAGCTGAGCCGCTGATTCAGCTGCCAGGAAAGCGCCTGCACCTGCGCCAATTAATTGCAAACCGGAATCATCCTTTAACAAAGCGATTTGTTTAAGCAAAGCTTGTCTGATCTGCTCAAGCTGCATTTTTTTAAAAGAGCCCGCCAGTGCCACCCATGATGACAGCGGTGCATCATCTGCATCACAGCCTATCATACGCGCAATACGGCAGGCACTGGCCTGAATAGTTTTATCCGCGCCATCTGCGGTTTCGGCCATGTTGCCAGCCGCGTCGAGATCACCTGTTAATATATAAATATCGGCAGCAGTCGCAAAAAATTCCGCTGCAACATTTGTTGTCTGGCCCGCAAACGAAACTTTCTGCGCGATTGCCATCAGCGGTGTACGAACGACACCCGTATACACCAGCTCATCACACTGCATACGCGCCGCATCAGTAAACCCTGTTACCTGAGGCTCTGCACGGTCAATCAGGGCAATATCGGTCGTAGTACTGCCAATATCAACAAATAAGGCTTTAGGCACTTTCTGCGCGACATACTGCACGCTTGCAAACCAGTTCATGGATGCAATATCTTCCCAATGTGTATCGAGAGCCTCGCTGTTCACAAAACCATGCCTGCCGGCGTAGTAGCGCACTTCCCCCTGCAGCTTTGAAGACAGTGTGTCTGCAATTTTCTGCACACCATCGCGCCTGTTCTTAAAAATATCCACCAGTTCACCGGTCATCGTCACAGCATGCCGATTCGCATTAAACTCCAGCAAAATATGGTCAATGGCGAATTCCAGTTCACGTAATCCACGCCACAATGGGCAATACACCTGCGTAGCAGCCAGCACCATTCCATCACTATCAAGTAACACAGCTTTCAAGTGTGCTCCGCCTATATCCCAGCCTATATAATTTTCAGTCATAGTCGCACTTCAACCTGGTTTTGTGCCAGGCCATTTTTTGTAAAAGCCGGCATGTCAAACCGGTCATTGAGAACACAATCCAGAATCAGCCTGGCCGGGTTAGCGTTCAATGCCTGGTGCAATCCGACATAGCTTGTTGTCAGGCGCGGGTTGATTTCCAGCACATAAATCTTGCCTGTTTCAGGCTCAATAATGACATCCACACCGATATAACCGAGCGCATCAGGCAGCATTCTGGCAATTTTCCTGGCGACTGTCTCAAAACGCTGCCAGTAAGGCAGCATTGCATTCACTGTAACACCTGCCAGCTTGAACTGGTTGCCGCTGCATTCAATATGCTGCTGATTACAGCTTAACAACCAGGCTTTACCGTTACGGCACAGCATGGAGAAACTTGCCGCAACTCCCTGCTGATATGGCTGCGCAAGATAATTAAAATAACGCTGATCCTCGGATATCCAGTCTTTCAGTTCCGGCAGTGTATCAAAACAGCGGATACCCTCACAGCCGGCACCGTCTTCTGGTTTGGCCACCCATTTTTCAATACCCAGCTTCAGCAGGCTATCGTAATAAGGTTGCTGCATGACATCCTCGCCTGCATGCACCGGCAAAGTATAGATATTGGCAGCCAGCAGCGCTTCATAACACAATGTTTTGCTGGTACCGGTAAGCATGGTATCAAAACCGGAACCCAGAAAAACTGGACCGTTTTCGGCTTTCTCGGCCTCATAGCACAGCTCGCTTAATTCCAGCAGCATACCTTCCGACTCAGGTGCGATTAACCAAACCATATCCACCTGACCAAGTGCCCGGGTAAAGTGTTCTTTAAACTGTCCGGCTTCTACTGCAATGTGATGCACGGCCTGGGGCGGCGGCTTCAATCTAGCATCGTGAAGCACTGTAATTTCATACAGTTCCAGCTCGACTAAGTCCTGTAGCAAGGCGTCACGCATGAGCACACCCTCCTGCGCCAGAGATTCAGGTAAAGCTTCTGCTGCAAGGCCGCCAGCGGTGATAAACTCACACACTAATATTTTTTTTCCCTGTTTGATCATATGTTCGATGATATAACTGCCTTATGCAAATAATCCCTGTAATTGATTTATTAGATGGCACGGTCGTGCATGCAAAAAAAGGTGACCGGAAAAACTATCATGCCATTCAATCTTTAATCTCAGATTCCAGCAAACCTCTTGATATTGTTGCTGCATTACTTAACTACCACCCTTTTAAACAGCTTTATATCGCCGACCTTAATGCAATACAGAAAACCGGCAGCAACAACCTGGAGGTCGTAAAAAGTATTGCGCAGCACTACCCTGGGCTTGAACTCTGGATTGATGCCGGCATTAATAATACGCCTGAGCTTGCCCTGTGGGCCGGTTACAATTTTAACGTGATTTTAGGCAGTGAAAACTTTTCCAATCTGGATAATTTCATAAATATCAGAAAACGCCTGGATTCAAACTTTGTATTATCCCTGGACTTTATGCCGGACGGTTATCATGGCCCGCAGGAACTCCTGCATCACGCAGAATACTGGCCTGAAAATGTAATATTGATGTCGCTCTTACATGTAGGTGCTAATCAGGGTCATGATTTGGGATTGATAGATAAATTCAGGCAGCACTCGCAGCAGCATAAACTCTATTCTGCCGGCGGCGTACGCAATACAGCTGACTTAAACAGCCTGCAGCAAGCCGGGATTCATGGCGCGCTGGTAGCCACAGCGCTGCATAACAGGCAAATACTTCAAGAGGATCTGAAATGGCTAACACAATGATTTTGTGCACAATGATTCAGGCACAATAAAAAAGCCCGACAGGTCGGGCTTTTTATCAAACTGCTTTTTTACTGAACAGTTTATTCCAGGTTAGCGTGAATTGCGCGCATGCCTTCTTCAGTCAAACCTTTAGCAAAAACCAGGTCAGCAATCGCCGCTTCCAGGAACAACAGTGTTGAAAGCTCAAACTGGCTGCCCATTGGCATG
>Ga0208509_1000133_pt1 | contig 32631 bp, 27 predicted proteins | sample LakWasMeta7_HOW4_2_FD_183857 | JGI IMG/M metagenome (GOLD analysis project Ga0208509, IMG submission 183857) | Freshwater sediment methanotrophic microbial communities from Lake Washington under simulated oxygen tension - Sediment Metagenome... | ecosystem: Environmental > Aquatic > Freshwater >...
CCCCAGTCTTAACCACGGGCTTGGTGTCCCAAGGAGGAGATCGGGGTCGTCCGCTCGGGCTCCCTTTAGCGCAATGGGAGCGGTAAGAACAATATCAGGAGGAGCCCGCGCAGCGGGCGGGGGACACGAAGCAGAACGCCCAACCCACCTGATCCAACAAGACAACACAAGCCGCAACCAAACGGATTTCACCCCCCTACTCTGAGTGACAATCACACCCCATGAATCCCGCGCAATACGTCCAGCAAAAAGCCGCCGCCTCGGGCAGCAGCTTCTACTACGCCTTCTTGTTCCTGCCGGCCCCCAAGCGCGCCGCCATCACGGCCTTCTATGCCTTCTGCCGCGAGGTCGACGATGTGGTGGACGACATGGTCGACGCCGGTGTGGCACAAACCAAGCTGGCCTGGTGGCAGTCCGAAGTGGCCAAGTCCTTCGCCGGCCAGCCCAGCCACCCGGTGATGCAGGCCCTGATGCCACTGACGACGGAGTTTGGTATCGAGCAGCGCCAGCTGCAGGCCGTGATCGAAGGCTGCCAGATGGACCTGACGCAAACCCGCTACCTGGACTACCCCAACCTGCAGCGCTACTGCCATTTGGTGGCCGGTGTGGTGGGCGAAGTGGCGGCCCGGATCTTTGGCCAGACCCAGCCGCAGACCACGGACTACGCCCACAAGCTGGGCCAGGCCCTGCAGTTGACCAACATCATCCGCGACGTGGGTGAAGATGGGATGCGCGGGCGCATCTACCTGCCGGTCAACGAGCTCAAGCAGTTCGACGTCAAGGCCCACGAGATTCTGAAGCGCACCTATTCGGACCGCTTCACCGCCCTGATGCAATTCCAGGCCCAGCGCGCGCATGGCCTGTACGACGAGGCCCTGGCCCTGCTGCCCGCCGAGGACCGGCGGGCGCAAAAGCCCGGGCTGATGATGGCCAGCATCTACCGCGCCCTACTGCGCGAGATCGAAGCCGACAACTTCCAGGTGCTGCACCAGCGCATCCACCTCACGCCGCTGCGCAAGATGTGGCTGGCGTGGAAGGTGCAGGCTTTAGGGCGCATGTGAAGGTCGCCATCGTTGGCGCCGGCTGGGCCGGCATGTCGGCGGCAGTGGCGGCCTGCGAGGCAGGTCACAGCGTCACGGTATTCGAAGCCTCCCGCACGCTGGGCGGTCGGGCGCGCTCCCTGCAAGCTACCTTGCCAGACGGCAAGCCCGTCACGCTGGACAACGGCCAGCACATCCTGATTGGCGCCTACACCGAGACCCTGCGCCTGATGCGCATGGTGGGCGTGGACTTACAGGCCAACCTGCTGCGCCGCCCCCTGGCCCTGCCCTTTCCCGATGGCAGCGGATTGCAGACACCCGCCTACGCCGCACAGTGGCCAGCGCCGCTCGATGCCATTGCGGCCATCGCCACAGCCCGCGGCTGGAGTTGGGGCGAACGCTGGTCGCTGATCCGCGCATCGCTGGGCTGGCAATGGTCCCAGTTCACCTGCGCACCCGACCTGTCCGTGGCCCGGTTGTGCGCCGGCATGGCGCCGCGCGTGCTGCACGAGCTGATCGAGCCGCTGTGCGTCTCGGCGCTCAACACCCCGGCCGACCAGGCCAGCGCCACCGTCTTCTTGCGGGTCATGCAGGATTCGCTGTTTGGCGTGCGCGGTGGCTCGAACCTGCTGCTGCCTCTGGCAGATCTCACTGCCATTTTTCCGGGAACTGCCGCGCAATGGATCACCCAGCGCGGTGGCCAGGTGCACGTTGGTCTGCGCATCCAGCAGTTGCGCTGGCTTGGCGCCCACTGGCTGCTCGACGGCCAGGCCTTTGACCGCGTCATCTGGGCAAGCTCATCATCCAATGCGGCGCTAGCCCTCGTGGAATATGCCTCATCCGCTCCAGAATCTATAGCATCCGACTTGCGAGGCTGGGCTGCCACTGCGTCCGCGCTGCGCTTTGAGGCCATCGCCACGGTCTACGCCTGGGCGCCACAGGCCCGCCTGCCCCACCCCATGCTGGCCCTGCGCGCCTCGCCGGATGCGCCCGCGCAGTTCGTCTTCGACCGGGGTCAGCTCGGTGGCCCGGCTGGGCTGCTGGCCTTTGTGGTCAGCGCCAGTGCGGGCAGCCGCGAGGCACTGCAGGCCGCCGTGCTGGCGCAGGCCGCCAGCCAGCTCGCACCGCTCGGTCTGGGGCCGCTCCAAGTGGTCCAGACGGTGGTCGAGAAACAGGCCACCTTTGCCTGCACACCCCAGCTGCAGCGCCCATGCCAGCAGATCGCACCCGGCCTGCTGACCGCCGGTGACTATGTGGCAGGCCCCTACCCCGCCACGCTGGAGGGTGCGGTGCGCAGCGGGTGGGCTGCAGGGTCTTTGCCATAGGTCAAGCTTCGAGCGGTAGCCACTAGCCAATCCGCCCGGGTGGGCCTACTATGACTGCAGAACGTCGAGTGACCCGTACAAGGAGAAATCGCCATGGAAAGCTACGATTTACCGGCTCTGTTGCGCATGGTGGTGGAGTGCAATGCGTCCGACCTTTTCCTGACCACGGGTGCACCACCCCAGGTCAAGGTGGACGGCACCGTGCAGGCCCTGCCCCTGCCAGCCCTGCAGGTCGGACAGGTCCACCAATTGGCCTATTCCGCGATGTCGCCGCAGGCGATTGCCGACTTTGAGCGCACGCTGGAGTGCAATATGGCCTATTCGCCGCAGGGCATAGGGCGCTTTCGTCTCAACGTCTACCGGCAGCGCCGCGAAACCGGCATGGTGGCCAGGCTGGTGCGCAGCGAGATTCCCAGTTTCGAATCACTGGGGTTGCCGCCCGTGGTGCGTGATCTGGCCATGAAGCCGCGGGGCCTGATCCTGTTGATCGGTGCGGCCGGCTCGGGCAAGACGACAACGCTGGCCTCCATGGTCGACTACCGCGCCATGCACCAGAGCGGCCACATCCTCACCGTGGAGGACCCGATTGAATACCTGTTCCGCCACGGGCTTTCCACCGTCGACCAGCGCGAGGTCGGCGTCGACACCCACAGCTTCTCCAACGCGCTGCGCAATGCCATGCGCCAGGCACCGGACATGATCATGATTGGCGAGATCCGGGACCAGGAGACCATGCAGCACGCCATCGCCTACGCCGAGACCGGCCACCTGTGCGTCTCTACGCTGCACGCCAGCAACGCCAGCCAGGCCGTCAAGCGCATCCTGAATTTCTTCCCCGAGTCGGCCCACCCCCAGTTGCGCATGGACCTGTCGCTGAACTTGGCCGCCATCGTGGCACAACGCCTGATCCCCGCCAAATCTGGGGGGAGGACGCTGGCGACCGAAGTGCTACTGCAGTCGGCCCATGTGGGTGACCTGATCCAGCGCGGCGCGGAAGACGAACTGCGCCAGTCGCTGGAGAAAACCAGTGTCATGGGCACGCACAGTTTCGACCAGTCACTGCTGGAGCTGTACCAACGCGGTCTGATCGAAAAAGAAGTCGCGCTGGCCCATGCCGATTCGCACACCGACCTGGGTCTGCGCATGCGCCTGCACTCCTCCAGCGACCCGCATTAAACGCCACTCTTCACCAGACTTCTTCGCATGACCGCCACCCGCCTGACCCGCACCCAATTGCGCCTCTGCATCGCCGCGGATGCGCTGGGCTTTGCCGACACCTCGGAACTGGTGGAGCACACACTGCCCTGGATAGGCCAGGAGCGTGCCGAGCAGGCCGCGCGCTTTGGGCTGGCCATGGAGCAAGCAGACTACAACCTGTTTGTGCTGGGCGAGGTGGGCAGTGGCCGCTCGTCGCTGCTGCTGCAGCTGATGCAGGCGGTGGCCGTGGACCGCTCGGTTCCGCCCGACCTGTGCTACCTGCACAACTTTGATGCCCCGGAGCGCCCGCGCGCCCTGCGCATGCCCGCAGGCCAGGGCCGCCAGTTGCGCCAGCTGATGGTGGCCCTGACGCGCACGCTGCAAACGGAAATCCCGCTGCGCCTGAACAGCGAAGACTTCAAGGCCGAGAGCGCGCGCATCGTGTCCGCCTACAAGGTCGAAGAGGCCAAGGCCTACGCCGAGCTGGACGCCTTTGCCGAGGCCCGCCACTTCACGCTGTTCCGCGAGGGCGGCCATCTGGTGTTCACACTGATCGGCGACGCCGGGCACGCGCTGACCGAGGGCGAAGCCCGTGCCCTGCCCAAGGACCAGCGCATCGAAATCGACAAGGCCGAGCAGGAACTGCGCACCGAGATTGCGCGCTTTCTGGACAAGACCCGGCCGCTGGAGCGCGTCATGAACGAAGCCCTGGCCGCCCTGCGCCGCCAGAGCGTCAAGCCGCTGCTGGACCATGAGCTGCAGGACATCCGGGTCAGCCTGAAAAAACAGATCAAGGACTCGGTCAAGCTCGGCGCCTTTCTGGACCAGGTGCTGCATGACGTGCTGGAGCACCTGGAGCTGTTCACCCCCATCGACGATGAAGAGGGTGAACTGGAGCGCCGCGCGGCGCTGGTGCAACTGCTGGCCTGCTACGCCGTCAACGTGGTGGTGGACAACGAAGGCCGCAGCGGCGCGCCGGTCATCGTCGAACAGAACCCAACCTTCCGGGCCATGTTTGGCAGCATCGAATACCAAGCCGAGGAAGACGTGCTGATGACGGACTTTTCACGCATCCGCGCGGGCAGCCTGCTCAAGGCGCATGGCGGCTTTCTGATGCTGCATTTGCGCGACCTGCTGGCCGACGAACTGGTCTGGGAAAAGCTGCGCCGCTACCTGCGCAGCGGCCGGGTCCAGATCGAAGAACAGAGCACGGCGCTGATGCCTATGCCGTCCCAGTCGCTGGAGCCTGAGGCGGTGGACGCGGAGGTCAAAATCGTGCTGATTGGCTCGGTCGAAGAGTACTACGCCATCCAGGAAGGCGACCCCGAATTCGCTCGCCGGTTTCGGGTCAAGGTGGACTTTGCCGAGAGTTTTCTGGCCAGCGACGACACCCGCAACAGCACCGCCATCCTGGTGGCGCACCTGTGCCGCAAGCTGGGGCTACCCCACTTCTCCGCGGCGGCGATGGCCCGCGTGCTGGAAGAGGCCCACCGGGCAGTGGACGACCAGACCCGCCAGAGCGCCATCTTTGCGCAGTGCGAAACCTTGGTGACCGAGAGCGCTGCGGTGCGCCGCGCCCGCGCGGGCTCCGGCCCGTCCGCCAACCTGCTGGTGGAGGCAGCGGACGTGGAAGAAGCCCTGGCCGCACAGCGCCTGCGCCACGACTACCCCGAGCAGCGCCTGCGTGAGTCCATTGCCGAGGGCGACCAGCTGATCACCACACAAGGCGTGGCCCATGGCCAGCTCAATGGCCTGACCCAGATGGATCTGGGCGACTGGCGCTTCGGGCTGCCGGTTCGCATCACCGCCCACACCCACGCGGGCAACAACGGCCTGCTCAACATCGAACGCGAAGTGCGAATGTCCGGCCCCATCCACGACAAGGGGGTGCTGATCCTGCACAGCTACCTGACCTCGCTGTTTGGCCATATCGCACCGCTAGCGCTGAACGCCTCCATCGTCTTCGAGCAGGAATACAACGGCGTGGAAGGCGACTCTGCCTCGTGTGCCGAACTCTTTGCCGTGCTGTCGGCGCTGTCCGGCCTACCGCTGGCCCAGGGCATTGCCGTGACCGGCGCCGTCAACCAGCACGGCGACGTGTTGCCGGTGGGCGGCATCAATGAAAAAATCGAAGGCTGGCTCAGCGTCTGCGAGGCCGCGGGCCTGGACAGCCACCAGGGCGTGCTCATCCCCGATCGCAACCGGCGCCACCTGATGCTGGACCCGCGGGTGCTGGACGCGGTGGACCAGGGCCTGTTCCACATTTACACCGCCGTCCATGTGCGCGACGGGCTGGAGCTGCTGACGGGCCAGAGCAGCGGATTGGGCGACGGGTCACCTGGTGCGCCCTACCCGTCTGACAGCGTACTTGGCCGGGCCGAACAGACCCTGCTGGCTTACCGGCGCGCCTGTCGCCAGGCAGGCCAGGCGCGGCCCCCGCGTCGGACCAGGATGTAAACGCCCGTTTTGTCGCAGCAGAGTTTGGGGCTGGGGCGAGAGCGAACATTCGGACCGAGCCTCCAATTGGCCAGACAACAATGGTCTAGTGATTCTTCTTGAGACGCTATTGGCAGAAATATTGTTGATGGGCGCATCAAACACCTCGAAACTGCCCCAGCACTTCTCAAAGCGCCGGAAAGGATGCTGTTGATTTTTTAAATCCTCAGTCGCAGCTTTGTGGGTTGTGAACTGGGCAAGGTACCCATGGTCAGAGGCTCCGCGTGCCCACACCCACCGGAAAATCAAGATACATGGTCACGACTGGGAGCCAAAGCAAGTGCCATTCACCTTAGGGGATCAGGTAAGTCACTCATTCTTTAAAAAGCTTAAGCAAAGTCACCGCCGGAGATGCTGATCCAATCTTCCGATCTGTTTTTGCAGCATCGATCACTTCAACTAGCTGATCGTATTTATCAGCTTGCCGATCATCGAGATTAGTCATGTTCATGCTCCACCGCGTGAAGGTCCGGAATGCTGCTGGCTCGTTGTAAAGAATACGAGAATTCTTATGACGTGGATCTTTTTCAATTTTCTTGTACAGAGCATTCAAGGTTCCCACAGGTCCCTCTAGAACTTGCAGAAACCAACCTCCATTATAAAAAAGGCTACCCGTAACATCAATATTTTGATTGTTATTCTTGGCTACTTTTTGAATCTCGCTAAGGTCCGCACTGGACATTTTTCGGGTCGATTGACTAACATAAACCAATTGATTAATTGACATTTCATTTTCTCAAATAGTTAAAACAAACTTTACCAATTCCAGTCGATTTCGGATTCACAGGAATATCCATTTGAAGGAAAAGAGTTGTTCGATTTCGCCGTATCCGCTGGTTTCACTGGGGATGTTTCCACACCTACAAAAACTGGCTTTGGGCATGCACCGCCAACCGCTTATTGCGCAACGCCAGTCGCACTTTCTGTGCCGCCGATCTGGCGGGCATGCCCTCCAATCTCAACAAGCAGGGATTCTGCAGCGGTACCGCGCATGGATAACGGTTCAAAGTATTTTCCGGCGGAGTAGGAGAGGAACAATGGTCGGTTCTTTTCGGTGCTCAGCACATAGCCCATGGACCAGCCGGAAAACTGCCTTTTGTCGATCTCTTGGCTGTTCAGGATGACGGACATGGAATGCCGGGGGTCTTTGAGGATCCTTGCATAAGTTGCGTTGACGGATTTGCGATCCCCTTCAAGGGCTTGAAAGAAAAAACCATCGGCCATGATCAACAAGCCAGTTATGCCATCCTCGACATTATTTCGACGCGAACTCTCCAAAATATCGCGCATGTCCATGGGTCCGAAATTGGGTGAGACCTTACTGGCGTACAACAAACGAACGAGAACTGTCATATTGAAATCCTATAGAGTGTTTATCTAACAACTTGCCAAATAGAAGTCCGTGCCCAGCCAAGCAGCACCCTGCTTATCTGCGGGATGTTTGGTGCGTGTCCGGGCGCATACATCCGCCACTTCACAAGTACAGCGCGCAACGCGGAACCTCTAAGTTTCAGACAGCATTTCGTGCAACTGACGTTGACGCAATCCTTGGGGCATCCGCATTCGCTGCTCGGACAATGTCACAGCGACAAGTCTTTCATTCGCTTATTTGAGCGAGGAATAATTCAAAGGGATCCAAATGTAGCCCTTGCCGCCGGGTGCCACGCGCAGATGGCCAAGGCCCGGAAACGCAACATGGGTCAGGCCGATCAGGGCGCCACTCTTTGCCGCTTCCGCATAAGCCCGTTTGCGCACCGCTGCGGCAGCCTTGCTGTCGGAGTCAAACTGGATGGCAATGCTGGGGTTTTCAAACTGAACTGCTGCGACGTGCATCAAATCACCCCACAGTTCCAGCTTCTCGCCCTTGCTTTCAACAATGTAGGCCGTGTGCCCAGGTGTATGTCCGTAGGTGGATTGAGAGCGAATGCCAGGCACGAGGTCAGCGCTTCCCGTGAATGTTTTAAGTTTTCCCGCGGCCGCATAAGGGTTGACCGACGCCATGGCTCCCTGGAACGAGCCCTTGGCGGCCTCTGGTGCGGCATTCATCTTCTCGACACTCAGCCAGAAGTCGGTGTCCGCCTTATCGATACGCAACACTGCATTGGGAAACGCCATCACGCCACCTGCCATAAGGCCCCCGACGTGGTCTGCGTGCATATGCGTGATATAGATTTCATCGACCTGCTCGGGTTGGTAGCCAGCGGCCTTGAGATTACTGAGTAGATTGCCAAGGGTTGGGCCAAATAAACCAGCCGCGCCGGTATCAATTAGCACTAGTTTGCTACCGGTATTTATCAGAAAGGTATTGACTGAGGTTTCAACCGTTTCCTTGAGAAAGCCAGCCTTCAGCGCCGCGGCCAGCTTTTCCGGTTTGGCGTTTGTCAAAAGCTTGAGCATGGGCAGCCTGACGGTGCCATCCGAAATTGCGGTTACCTCAAAGTCACCAACCATTACGCGATAGTAGGCTGGAGCCTGTGTTTTGACCATTGGAGCCTCGGCAAGGGCCGAGGTTGATATGGCGGAACATGCCATCAAGACAGCAAGTGCAAATGAAGAAATGGAACGGTTCATTATGGGTTTCAAAAAAATTGCAAATATAGAGCTGTAGGAGCCATTGATTCGTTGAGAACCGGCGTGTATGGCTTCTTGATGATTCGAAGCTGATTTTAACTATTTAGTCTATATAAATACTGATTGGTTACATAATGACCATACAGTTCAGATGGTTGTACCGTGTGGAAAAAAAAGGGATAGTCAAAACCCGAGGTAATTCGCCGTCCGCCGTGCGAGCAACACAGGCCAGCAACCCAGCCAAGAGTTGGCGATACGGCAATTTAAACCCCCAACCCATTGCGTATGATGGAAGCTCCAGAGGAGTAGCCCGTTCATGCATATTGCAATCAAGATTGTTGCCGCCACCGTCACGGCAGCGCTGGTCGCCGTTGGCGGCGCGGCCGCGTGGTTGATCCACACCAAGCAACCGGTGCGCAGCGGCACCATGGCATTGCAGCAGCTCACCGCCCCGGTGAGTGTGGATTACGACGAACGCGGCGTGCCCCACATCCGCGCCCAAAACGAGCCTGACCTGTACCGCGCCCTGGGCTATGTGCATGCACAAGACCGCCTGTTCCAGATGGAAATGGTGCGCCGCCTGGCCAATGGCGAACTGGCCGAAGTGCTGGGGCCCAATCTACTGGACACCGACAAGCTGTTTCGCACCCTGGGCATACGCGCCAAGGCGCAGGAGGTCGCCAGCAAGCTCGATCCAAGCACCCCGGACAATGTGGCACTGCTGGCGTACCTAGACGGTATTAACCAGTACCAGGCCGGCCACCCGCCACCGCTGGAATTCAACATCCTAAAAATCCCCAAGCGTCCATTCACGCCGCACGACACCTTCGCCGTGGCTGGGTACCTGGCCTACAGCTTTGCAGCGGCCTTTCGCACAGATCCACCGCTGACCTACATCCGAGACAAACTGGGACCAGACTATTTGCGCGTATTTGACTTGGAATGGCATCCGGAAGGCGTGATGGATCAGAGTGCCGCCATCAAGCCCCCACTCCATTCTGCACTGGCACTCACTGCAAAGGATTGGACCGGCCTGAACCAATTGGCCCAGTTGAGCCAGAGCGCGCTGGAAGCCGCTGGCGTACCCGTGTTTGAGGGCAGCAATGCCTGGGTCATATCCGGCAAGCACACCGCTAGCGGCAAGCCCTTGCTTGCCGGGGACCCGCATATTGCCTACTCCGCGCCGGCCGTGTGGTATGAGGCCCATTTGACGGCTCCCGGCTTTAATCTGTACGGACATTACCAGGCGCTTAATCCGTTTGCATTATTGGGGCACAACACGCAATTCGGCTGGAGCCTGACCATGTTCGAGAACGATGACGTGGACCTGATCGCCGAAAAACCAAACCCGGCCAACCCCAACCAGGTGTCGATTGGCGGCCAGTGGGTAGATCTACAAACCCGTACCGAGACCATCAAGGTCAAGGGCGCGGCAAACGTGCAGCTGGCCGTCCGTAGCTCGCCCCACGGTCCGATCATTACTGATGTATTCAAAGACAACTTTGGCAATACACCCATTGCCATGTGGTGGGCTTTTCTGGTCACCGAGAACCCAATCGGACAGGCCTTTTACGAACTCAACCGCGCCGACACCCGTGAGAAAGCCCGCAGCGCAGCAGAAAAAATCCATTCGCCCGGCCTCAATGTGCTGTGGGCCAACACGGCTGGCGACATAGGCTGGTGGGCCGCCGCCAAACTGCCCATACGCCCCGCCGGCGTCAACCCCACGTTCATTCTGGACGGCAGCACCGCCGAGGCCGACAAGACCGGCTTCTACAGCTTCAGCTTCAACCCGCAGGAAGAGAACCCGGCGCGGGGCTACATCGTGTCGGCCAACAACCAGCCCAAGCCCAGCAGCGGCGTGCCCGTGCCCGGCTACTACTGCCTGGCCGACCGGGTGCAGCGGCTGGACTCCGTACTGCGTGACCCCGGCCGCAAGTGGGACACTGCAGCCGCGCAAGCCCTGCAGCTGGACGGGCGCAACGGCTATGGCCCGCGCATCCTTCAGGACCTGATGCCCATTCTGAAAAGCGTCACCACGGACCCGTATCAAAAGGCCTTTCTGGAGCCCCTGGACCTGTGGGACGGTGACTACAGCCGCGACAGCATGGCCGCGCTGCTGTTCACCCAGCTGATGTATGAACTGGCCTACGCCGCCATGGCGGATGAATTGGGCGAAGTGCAGTTCAAGAATCTGATCCGCACCTTCGCCCTGGACAGCGCCCTGCCCCTGCTGGTGGCCGACGCCAAATCGCCGTGGTGGGACAACGTCAACACCAAGCAGGTCGAAAGCCGGTTTGAGACCGTTCGCGTGGCCTGGGTCAACACCATCAAGCACCTGGAATCCGTCTACGGCAAAGACCTGCTGAAATGGAACTGGGGCACCGCACACACGCTGACCCATGCACACCCGCTAGGCCAGCAGAAGCCGCTGGACCTGCTCTTCAACGTCGGCCCTTTCAAGGTGGCGGGCGGCCGCGAGACACCCAACAACCTCAACATCAACATGGGCCCGGCGCCCTGGGGCGTGAAGTCCGGCCCCTCCACCCGCCGTGTGATTGACTTTGCGCAGCCGGACAAGTCGGTTGGCATCAACCCGGTCGGCCAGAGTGGCGTGCTGTTTGACGCCCACTATGCGGACCAGGCCCCATTGTTTGCCGAGGGCATCTACCAGCCGCAGTACCTGAGCGCCGCCGATGTCAAGGCCCATGCCCAAAGCACACTGACGCTGAAGCCCGCGCGTTGATGATGGGCTGCGGTCTTGGGGCGCGACTAGGTCTCGCTCTTGGAAAGCACGTGCTCGATACGCCGGTCGGGGACGACCCATACGAGTGCAGCCAGGACATAAATTGCTTGGGCAACCCATGGTTGCCAAGCCGTTGACACGATGGCGGCGAGATACATGACTGGCGACAACTTGCCCTTCCAGTCGCGACCGACCGCCACGGCCAGCACAGAGTCGACACCCTCAACGGCGATGATCGCCTGCTGCAGCAACCAGTAGGCGATGGCCGCGCAGAGAAGGATCACGCCGTAGAGCGCCGACGGCAATGCCGCGAAGTGGTTCTCACCCATCCAGCCGGTGGCAAATGGCAACAACGACAACCAGAACAGCAGGTGCAGATTTGCCCACAGCACGCGGCCCGACACCTTTTTGCTGGCGTGCAGCATGTGGTGGTGGTTGTTCCAGTAAATGCCCACGTAGACGAAGCTGAGCACATAGCTTAGGAAGACGGGTACCAGCGGTACGAGAGCGGCGATGGACTCTCCGTGCGGCACCTTCAGCTCCAGCACCATGATGGTGATGATGATGGCCAGTACACCGTCGCTAAACGCTTCCAGACGACCTTTACCCATGAACCTCTCCATTGGTTTGAGGACTAAACGCTGAGGGACATGGTACCAAGTCGAACAAAACCGACCGCGCACTGCGAGAATAGCGCATGCCCTTTTCCCCCGAACCCCCCTTCACCCACGGCCAGGTGCCCCGCACCGCCGTGCTCCTGTGCAACCTGGGCACGCCCGATGCGCCCACCCCCAAAGCGGTCCGGCGCTACCTGGCGGAATTTTTGAGCGACCACCGCGTGGTCGAGATCCCGCGCCTGCTGTGGATGATCATCCTGCACGGCGTCATCCTGCGCACGCGCCCGACCAAGTCCGCCGCCAAATATGCCAGCGTGTGGACGCCCGAAGGGTCGCCGCTGAAGATCTGGACCGAAAAGCAATCCAAGCTGCTGCAGGGCTGGCTGGGTCAGCGCAACCACGCGGTGCAGGTGCGCTACGCCATGCGCTATGGCAGCACGTCCATCGCGTCGCAGCTCGATGCCCTGAAGGCCGAGGGCGTGACCCGCGTGCTGGTGGTGCCGGCCTATCCACAATACAGCGCCACCACCACCGCCAGCGTATTCGATGCCGTCTACGCCTGGGCCCAGCGCACGCGGGCGCTGCCCGAGCTGCGCTTTGTCAACCACTACCACGACGACCCGGACTACATCGCTGCGCTGGCGTCCAGCATCCAGCGGCACTGGAAAGACCACGGCCGGCCCGACCAGTTGGTCATGAGCTTCCACGGTGTGCCGGCACGCACGCTGGAGCTGGGCGACCCCTACCACTGCGAATGCTTCAAGACCGCGCGCCTGCTGGCGGAAAAGCTGGGTCTGAACAAGGAGCAGTACAAGGTGACCTTCCAGTCCCGCCTGGGCCGCGCAAAATGGCTGGAGCCCTACACCGAGCCCACGCTGATTGCCATGGGCAAGGCCGGCGTCAAGCGGGTGGATGTGGTGTGCCCCGGCTTCACCAGCGATTGCCTGGAGACGCTGGAAGAAATCGGCATGGAAGCCCGCGCCGCGTTTCTGCTGGCGGGGGGCAAGACGTTTCATTACATCCCCTGCCTGAACGATGACCCCGAGTGGATCACCGCGCTGTGCCATGTCAGCGAGCGCCATCTGTCGGGCTGGGACACCCAGGACGAAACCAACTCGGCAGCCCTCGCCGCCTCGCGCACGACGGCGCTGGCGCTGGGAGCAAAGCAATGAACCGCAGAGACTTGGTATGGGCCGCCGGCGCAGCGCTGGCACCGGGCGTGCTGCTGCGCCAAGTCCACGCCCAGACCCCGTGGCCAGCCCGGCCCCTGCGCCTGGTGGTGCCCTTTGCACCGGGCGGCAGCTCGGAGATTGTGGCCCGTGCCGTGGCCGGCGAAATGGCAAAGACCATGGGCCAAAACGTGTTTGTCGACAACAAGCCCGGCGCGGCCGGCAACATCGCCATGCAGGAGGTTGCCAGCTCCACGGACGAGCACACGCTGATCCTGGGCCACATCGGCACGCTGGCGGTCAACCCCTACATCTTCGCCAAGCTGCCCTATGACCCGGTGAAGGATTTTGTCCCCATCACCCTGGTCTCCAAGGTGCCCAGCCTGTATGTCGTGCACCCCGACCTGCCGGTTAAAAATCTCCAGCAATTCATCGCCTACGCCAAGTCAAAACCGGGCGCGCTGAACTACGGCTCCGCCGGCAACGGCAGTGCCGGGCATCTGGCGTTTGAATACCTGAAGATGGTGTCGGACACCTTTGTGCTGCATGTGCCCTACCGCGGTACCGGCCCCATGCTGGTGGACCTGATGGCCGGTCGCCTGGACGCTGCGTCCGTGGGTGCGCCGGCCTTGCTGCAGTTCATCAAGTCCGGCAAGCTACGCTGCATTGCGACCGGCACCGCTACCCGCCTGCCCCAGCTACCGGACGTGCCGACCGTTGCCGAACAAGGCTTCAAGGGGTTCGAGATGACCCAGTGGTACGGCCTGCTGGCACCGGCCAAATGGCCCAAGGCCAATGTCGCCAAACTGGAAGCCGAGGCCATTAAGGCGACCCGTGGCAGCGTGGTCAAGGACAAGCTGGCCACCGATTCTGCACTCGCCATTGGCAACACCGGGGCCGAGTTTGATGCCTTTATCAAGGGCGAGCAGGCCCGCTGGAAGCCGGTCATTGCCCGGGCGCAGATCAGGCCGGATGGGGCGTAGAACCCGAGGCAAGGCGACGCGTTGGCTTTCTGCCTTGATTCTTGGCCAGCCCCTTTTGCATTTCCTCCCGCAGAAATTCCACCATCACCGCACTGGCGGGTGACAGGCTGCGGCCCCTGCGGGTAACCAGGCCGATGGGGCGGCGCAGGTCCGGGTCTACCAGCGGCCGTTGAACCAGGCCACTCTGGTGTGCGACGACGGCAGCCAGCTCCGGCAGTGCGGCGACTCCCAGCCCTTCGGCGACCATGGCATTGATGGTGGCCAGATGCTCCAGTTCATAGCGTGGCGCAAACCGTATGCGGTGCTGCAGCAACGCGGCATCCGCATATTGCCGGACACTGGATGGCAACGGCATGGAGATGTGGGTCAGACCGGCAATGTCCGCCCATCGCAAGGGTCCTTTTTTGCTGGCCAACGCGTGGCCCACGGGAATCAGCAGCACAAAGCCGTCCGAGGCAACGGGGGTGTAGTCCAGGTCCGCATAGGCCGGGTTGGCAGCCGTCAGTGCAAACTCCACCTGGCCTGCCCGGACCATATCAAACGCTGGTCCCGACAGCGTATCCATCACCTGCAAGCGCACCTGGGGGTACAGAGCCGCAAACCGCGCAAACGCTCTGGGCACCACCGTTGCGGCCAGTGATGGCAACGCCGCCAGTACGACGCTACCGGTGCGCAGCTCCGCCACATTGCGAACGGCGCGCACCGCTTCCTCAGAGTGGCTGCGCAGCAAGAGCACCTGTTGCATCAGCACACTGCCGGCAGCGGTCAGCTGCACATTGCGCGTGTTGCGGTCAAACAGACGCACGCCCAGGGACTCCTCCAGCCGGGAGATCAATCCGGATACCGCCGGCTGTGACAGATGCACCTGCTCGGCGGTGCGGCGAAAGCTCAGGGTCTCCGCAACCGTGAGAAAAACCTCGAACTCGCGGGCATTCCAATTGATAAGCATATTTGATCAGTCTATCGTAAAAATCATTTGGACGAAGTAAACCAATACTCCTAGACTTCGCCAAAATTATAAAGAGCGAGACTGCTTTGACACTGCTACCGGATCATCCCCGCGAAACACACGCGGTCGTCGTTGGGGCGGGCACCATGGGCGCTGATGTGGCTATCGTCCTGGCGCGCGGCGGTGCGCGCGTGGCCGTGGTTGACCCCTCGCCCGACAAGCGTGCACGGCTGGCAGAGCATGCACGCGTCGGTTTGGCGCAGCAGGGAATGGAAGCCCGTGCCCATAACGTTTTTTCGCTGTCCACAATGACAGACGTTGACTGGGCCAGCGTGGACCTGGTGGTCGAGTGCATCCCGGAGGTGCTCGCGGCCAAGCAGGGTTTGTTTCAACAGCTGGTTGAACTGGCCCCCGCGCACGCAGTCTTGACCAGCAATAGCTCCAGCTTTCCCATCAGCAGCATTGCCGGCGATCTGTCCAGCCAGCAGCGCATGCTGGGTCTGCACTTTTTCATGCCCGCCCATCTGGTGCCGCTGGTTGAAGTGGTGATGGGGTCGCAAACGGACGAGACGACCGCGCAGCGCCTGTGTAGCTACATGCGAGGCTGTGGCAGCGTGCCGGTGCTGGTTCGCAAGGACCGCCCTGGCTTTCTGGCCAACCGCCTGCAGCATGCGCTGGCCCGGGAGGCCTTCTCGCTGATCGACGATGGCGTCGCCACGGCAGAGGACGTGGACGCCGCCGTGCGCTTTGGTTTCGGCTTTCGCTTTTTGGCCGCAGGGCCGGTGCTGCAACGCGACCATGCGGGCCTGGACGTGCACTGTGCTGCGGCTGCCACCATTTATCCCAGCTTGTGCAATGACAGCATACCGGCACGCGCACTGCGGGAACGGGTGACAGCGGGTCGCCTGGGCATGAAGACCGGTGGCGGGTTTTACGACTGGCCAGAAGACGCGCGCAAGACCGAGCGTGCACGATACGACCAGCTGCTGCGGCAAGGACTGCTGTTGCTGGCCGACGCATTGCCGCCGCTGGACCGCGCTGCCTAAGCGCAGACTTGCCATGCAAGACCCACTCATCATTACTGTTGCGCCCAACGGTGCGTACAAACAGACCGACGAACACCCGGCGTTGCCGGTCACCGCCCAATCGCTGGCCGCAGTGGCCAAACAGTGTCTGGATGCCGGCGCCGCCATGCTGCACCTGCATATCCGCGACGCGCAGGGGCGCCATAGCCTGGACGTAGCGGGATACCGCGACGCGTTAAAGGTGGTGAAAGCAGCCGTGGGCGACGCCATGGTGCTGCAAATCACCAGTGAGGCCGCGCGCATCTACCAGGCACCGCAGCAAATGGCCATGGTGCGGGCCGTGCGCCCGGAAGCAGTGTCCGTTGGCTTGCGAGAACTCGATCAACCCGCCGTGGGCGAGAGCGGCTTGTCAGATTTTTTTGGCTGGCTGGCACATGAACGGGTGATGACGCAGATCATCATCTATGACGCAGTCGACCTGCAACGCTGGCGCGCACTGCGCCAACGCGGCGTGATTCCAGACGCGCCGTGGTTCTTGCTCTTCGTACTGGGCCGCTACAGCGCCGACCAAACCTCAGACCCCAAGGATTTGCTGCCATTTCTGTGCGAGCACAAAGGGTCCGAACCATGGGCCGTCTGCGCCTTTGGTGCCACGGAGCACGCCTGCGTCACGGCTGCTGCCGCATTGGGTGGGCACGTGCGAGTGGGGTTCGAGAACAACCTCAGGCTCAAGAACGACCAGATTGCGCCAGACAACACGGCCCTGGTCCTTCAAGCTGCAGACGCAGCACGTTGCCTGGGGCGCCCACTCGCGGATGCCAACACCATTCGCCAATGGTTTGGTGCGAATTAACAAAACACAGACGGAGACAAAAGCATGCACCACAGAACATGGACCCGGAGCACCGCGTTGGCAAGCGCCTGCATGGCGCTGGCGGCATGGATGCCCGTAGTAGGCCATGCCCAGGACACCTACCCCAGCAAGACGATCCGTTTTGTCGTGCCCTACCCGCCGGGCGGCCCCACCGACTTGATGGCCCGCCTGCTGCAAACCGAGTTGCAGACCCGATTGGGCGTCAGCGTCATCGTCGACAACAAGGGCGGCGCGGGCGGCAACGTGGGCAGTGCCGAAGTGGCCAAGCAGGCGCCGGCCGATGGTCACACCCTGTTGCTGGCCGCCAGCGGCCCCATGGCGGTCAACTCCACGCTGTACAAGAGCATGCCATTCAACCCGCTGACCGATCTCGCGCCGGTGATCCAGATTTCGTCCTTCCCCCTGGTCCTGGAAGTCCACCCCAAACTGGGTGTGAGCACCGTCAAGGAATTTGTGGCACTGGCAAAGTCCAGGAAAACAGAATTGAGTTTTGCGTCTGCGGGCAATGGCACGCCCCAGCATCTGGCCGGCGAGATGTTCAACACCCAGATGGAGATCAGCGTGGCCCACATCCCATACCGTGGCGCAGGCCCGGCGCTCAACGATTTGCTGGGCGGGCAGGTCAATGTGATGTTTGATGTGTTGGGCAGTTCCCTGCCCTACATCCAGGCCGGCAAGCTCACGGCGCTGGCTGTCACGTCGGCCAAACGCAGCCCGGCATTGCCCAATGTGCCCACCATGGCCGAGGCCGGTGTACCGGGCTACGAGTTCACGGGCTGGCACGGCATTGCGGTGCGCGCCGGCACGCCCGCGGCCGTGATCGACAAACTCAATCTGACGCTGAACGCCATCTTCAACAACCCCGATTTCCACAAGAAATGGGAAGCCTTGGGAACGCCCGTCGTGGGAGGCACCGCCGCCCAGTTTGGCGAGCTCATCAAACGCGACACGGTGCGGCTGGGCAAGGTGGTAAAGGATGCGGGCGTAACCCTGGATTGAGTGACGAGCAAGAGTGGATATTTATTAATTATCAGGAGACAACATGACAAATCGTTTTACAAAATTGGCTTCCCAGGTGGCATTGGCTTCGGCGCTGTTCACCCTGTCTGGCTTGGCGGCTGCGGCTGACACCATCAAGATCGGCGTGTCGGGCCCGTTCACCGGCGGCTCATCCTCCATGGGCGTCAGCATGCGCGACGGCGTGCGGCTGGCGGTGGACGAGATCAACAAGTCCGGCGGCGTGATCGGTCGCCAGTTGCAAATCATCGAGCGCGATGACGAGGCCAAGAACGAGCGCGGTGTGCAGATCGCCCAGGAGATGATCAACAAGGAAAAGGTTGCCGCCACCGTGGGCTTCATCAACAGCGGAGTGGCACTGGCAGCGCAGCGCTTCTACCAGGAAGCCAAGATTCCGGTCATGAACAACGTGGCCACCGCGTCCGTCATCACCCACCAGTTTGACGACCAGCCCGAGAACTACATCTTCCGCAACGCGGCGCACGACAGCATCCAGGCGCCGATGATGGTGGAAGAAGCCATCACCCGCCGCAACTTCAAGAAAGTCGCCATCCTGGCCGACTCCACCAACTACGGCCAACTGGGCCGTGCCGACCTGGAGAAGGCCCTGGAGCTAAAGGGCATCAAGGCGGTTGCGGTGGAGAAGTTCAACATCAAGGACGTGGACATGACGCCCCAGTTGCTCAAGGCCAAGGCCGCGGGCGCCGAAGCGATTTTGACCTACGCTATCGGGCCCGAACTGGCGCAGATCGCCAATGGCATGACCAAGCTGGGCTGGAAGGTGCCCATGGTGGGCAGTTGGACCCTGTCCATGGCCAACTTCATTGACAACGCCGGCCCCGGCGGCGAGGGTGCGCGCATGCCGCAAACCTTCATCCAGGAGCCCACCACACCCAAGCGCCAGTCCTTCATCATTTCGTACCTGAAAACCTTCAACCCCAAGAATGCCCGCATCGATTCGCCGGTGTCAGCCGCACAGGGCTACGATTCGATCTACCTGCTTGCCGCTGCCATCAAGCAGGCTAACTCGGTGGAGGGTTCCAAGATCAGGGCCGCGCTGGAAGACCTGAAGACACCCGTGGACGGCGTGGTGACTACCTACAACAAGCCCTTCACCGCCAAGGACCACGATGCCATCACCGCCAACATCCCGGTGATTGGCGAAGTCAAGGGCCAGCGCGTGGTCTATGCATACGAAGCAGACTTGAAGAAAGCGTCGGAAGTACGTGTCAAGGACGTCAATGCCAAGGGCGCCCTGGCCATCAAGAAGTAGTAGGGAAGTGGGGCCCTCGTAGTAGCGAGGCGCCCTTTATTTGGTTTGTATTTGGCGAGTGAAATTTATGGAAATCCTGCTTCAACTGATTTACAGCGGCATCGCACTGGGCATGATTTACGCGGTCATCGCGTTTGGCTACCAGTTGACGTTCCAGACCTCGGACACGCTGAACTTTGGCCAGGGTGATGCGCTCATGCTCGGCGCCATGGTCGGCCTGACCCTGGTGAACATGGGCGTCAACTACTGGCTGATGCTACCGCTGGTCATCGTGTTCGGGCTGCTGCAGGGCGCCGTGGTGGAGCGCATTGGCGTGCGTCCCGCCATCAAGATCAAGAGCGAATTCGGCTGGATCATGTCCACCATCGCGTTGGGGATCATCTTCAAGAACGTGGCCGAAAACGTCTGGGGCCGTGATGACCTGAAGTTTCCCTCGCCCCTGCCCGAATCGCCCATTCAAGTTTTTGGCGCCAATGTGCTGCCCATGGAAATTCTGGTGGTGGTGGGTGCCGTATTGATGATGCTGGCGGTGGAGTTTTTCAACCGCAAAACCATTTACGGCAAGGCTGTGGTGGCCACCTTCAACGACCGTGATGCGGCCAAGCTGATGGGCATCAATACCGGCCTGGTCATCACCTTCTCGTATGCACTGTCTTCGGCCACCGCCGGGTTTGCTGGCGCGCTGATTGCGCCCCTCACACTCACAGGCGCGACCATGGGCGCCGTGCTGGGCCTGAAGGCCTTTGCCGTGGCCATCATTGGCGGCCTGACCAGCGGGCTGGGCATCATTGTGGGCGGCATTATTTTAGGCGTGGCCGAGACCACGACCGGCTTCTACATTTCCACCGGCTACAAGGATGTGCCGGGCCTGGTGCTGCTGTTGCTGGTGCTGGCGTTCAAGCCATCCGGGCTGTTTGGCAAAACCGCGATCAAGAAAGTCTGAGCATGAACCGCAAGTCGTTTTTCACGGCGGTGGCCGGCCTGACCGCGCTGGCCTGCGCACCGCTGTTCACCCACAACCCCTATTACATCCACATGATCGGCACGATCATGATCTACGCCATTCTGCTGTTTGGCCTGGACATTGTGGTGGGCTACACCGGACAAGTTTCATTGGGGCACGCCGGCCTGTTTGGCGTGGGCTCGTACACCGCCGGCGTGTTGTTCATCAAGCTCGGAGCGCCGCTGTGGGTCATCATTCCAGCCAGCATCGCTGTCACGGCCGGGTTTGGTGCCCTGCTCGCCTTGCCCGCCTTGCGGGTGTCTGGCCCCTACCTGGCCATGGTGACACTGGCGTTCGGCACCATCGTGCAGATCCTGATCAACGAGATGGACTTCCTGACCGAAGGCCCACTGGGCATCAAGATACCCAAGCCATCAATCGCGGGCATGCAGCTCAATGAGAACGGTTTTTACTGGCTGGTGTTTGCGCTGATGGTGCTCTCGCTCGTGGTGGCGGACCGCATCTTGAAATCGCAATACGGCCGTGCGTTCGAAGCCCTGCGCGGCAGCCCGGTGGCGTCGGACTGCATGGGCGTCTCGGTGTACCGGTACAAGGTGTTTGCCTTCGTCATCAGCGCGGGCTATGCCGGTCTGGCCGGGTGCCTGTACGCGTACTCCGAGCAGTACATCTCGCCCAACACCTACAACTTCGAGCTCACCGTGCTGTTCCTGCTGGCTGTCATCATGGGCGGGCGCAAGACCCGCACGGGTGCCCTGCTGGGCGCAGCCATCATCGTGATTCTGCCCAAGCTGCTGGATGACCTGGAGCTGTTTCGCATCGTTGCGTCCACGCTGGCCGTGCTTATGATCATCGGTGGCGGCATTGGCATCGCCAGGAAAATGACCACGCCCAAGGCCATGGCAGTGCCGGTGCTGGGGACGCTGGCGCTGGCCGGGTTTTCTTTCTGGTTGCAGTCAATCACCGACTGGCGCCTCTCCATCTTTGGACTGATGATTTTGTTTGTGGTGTATTACCTGCAGGATGGCATTGTGGGCTTTGTGCGCAACCTGTTTGCACGCAAAGGTGGCTCCGCTGAAGACCATGCGTTCCGCACCATTGACCGATCCAAAGACGCCATCATGGTGGCCGCCAACACTGGCCACGTTGAGGCCGGTCATGACCTGTTGACGGCCAAGGGCGTGCTGATGCAGTTTGGTGGCCTCAAGGCCATCAACCAGGTCGACCTGCACGTCAAGCGCGGCACCATCCACGGGCTGATTGGGCCCAATGGTTCGGGCAAGAGCACGATGATGAATGTGCTGACCGGCATCTATGTGCCAACGGCGGGCAGCATCGAGTTTGCGGGCCGCTCGGTGGTGGGACGCACCTCGTCCGACATTGCGCTGTCCGGCATTGCGCGCACCTTCCAGAACGTGCAGCTGTTTGGCGAGATGACGGCCCTGCAGAACATTCAGGTGGGCCTGCACCACAGTTTTGCCAGCAATATTCTGGACGTGTCGCTGCACACCCCGCGCTACCGGCGCGAGGAAGATGCGTCGGTAGAGCGTGGCCTGGGCCTGATCAATTTTGTCGGTCTGACCGGGCTGGCCCATGAAGAGGCCCGCAACCTGCCCTATGGCAAACAGCGCCTGCTGGAAATTGCACGTGCGCTGGCACTAGACCCGCAACTGTTGTTACTCGACGAGCCGGCGGCGGGACTGACCGCGCCCGACATCAAGGAGCTGGTCACCATCATCCGCAAGATCCGCGACCATGGCATCACCGTGATCCTGATCGAGCACCACATGGATGTGGTCATGGGCATTTGCGACAACGTGTCGGTATTGGACTTTGGCCAGAAGATTGCCGAAGGCAAGCCCGCCGAAGTGCAGGCAGATGAAAAAGTCATCGAGGCTTACCTCGGTGGCACAGCGGCATAAGGACGCGGAACACACCATGTTGCACATCAAAAATCTGGAAGCCGGCTATGGCAAGGTACAGGTACTCCACGGGATTTCCATGGACGTGCCCAAGGGAAAAGTCGTCACCCTGATCGGCTCCAACGGCGCGGGCAAGACCACCACCATGCGCGCCATCTCCGGCATGATCAAGCCCACGGCTGGCGAGATCAGTCTGCACGGCAAACGGGTAGACGGGCTGGAGTCGTATGCCATCGCCAAGCAGGGCCTGGCGCATTCGCCCGAGGGCCGGCGCGTGTTCGCCACCATGACGGTGACCGACAACCTGATTCTGGGCGCATTCCCCCGCTTGACGGGCAGCCGTCCCAAGGGCGATGTACCGGGTGATCTGGAACGGGCGATGGAATTGTTTCCGCGTCTGAAAGAGCGGCGCAACCAACTGGCCGGCACGCTGTCTGGTGGCGAGCAGCAAATGTTGGCCATGGCGCGTGCCGTGATGCTCAACCCCGAGATCGTGTTGCTGGACGAGCCATCCATGGGGCTGGCGCCGATTCTGGTGGAAGAGGTGTTCCGCATCATTGGCGATCTGAAGTCCCGCGGCGTGACCATGCTACTGGTCGAGCAGTTTGCCGCCGCGGCGCTGAAGGTTGCCGACTACGGCTACGTGCTGGAGAACGGCCGCATCTCGGTACACGGCGAGGCCAGCAAGTTGCGCGACGACCCGGCAGTAAAGGCGGCATACTTGGGGGGAGGCCACTGAACATCCATTGCCCGTGCTGAACGCATGACTCCCGCCCAGATTTGCATCGCCCGCCACGGAGAAACCGACTGGAACCGGCGTGGCGTTTTGCAGGGCTGGCTGGACGTGCCGATCAACGCTCTCGGACGCCAGCAGGCGGTGGAGCTGGCAGCCAGTCTGGCCAGCGAGGACTTCGCGGCCGTTTGGACCAGCCCACTGGCCCGGGCACTGGAGACGGCGCAGATCGTGGCCCAGGCCTTGCACCTGCCGGCGCCGTCCTCGCATGAAGGTCTGCGCGAAAAGCATTTTGGCGCCGTTCAGGGTGTTCCCAAAAACGAGCTGGCCGAACTCAACCCTGCACTGCTAGAACAGATTCTGCGGCGCAACCCGGCGGCCGAGTTTGTCGGCGGCGAGTCCATGGATGAGTTTGCCGACCGCGTGATTGAAGCCATCGAAGACATTGGCAAGCGCCACCGGGGCGAACGGGTGCTGGTCATCACACACGGTTGGGTCATGGATGTCGTGACACGCCACATCGCCGGGCACGCACGCCATGCGGTGCTCCACGTCAAACGCAAGAACGGTGAGAGCGTGTGGGTCACGGTCGCACAGACGATTCAGCCTGCGACCGCACTTCCACCCGAATAGCTATACCTTTGATAGCTAGATTGTTATATTTCACGAGGGCTACAGGCCATTTCTTCATACAACACTCTGGCCAGACTGGGTTCTGCGACACCCCAGTTGTGGCGCAACCCGTGGCGTGCCGCCCAGGGTGCTGCGCCCACGGTGGTGGGTGACACGCGCCTGGCGCTGGCGGATATGCAGGCTGCACAGGCCCGGTTCACGCGCTTTGCGCCGTTGCTGGCGCAGCTGTTTCCCGAGCTGGCGGCCACGCAGGGCCGGATCGAGTCTGCCCTGCTGCCCGTGCCCGCCATGCAGAAGGCCCTGGGCGTGCCGCTGGCGCATGGGCGGCTCTGGGTCAAAGCCGACCACAGCCTGCCGGTCGCCGGATCGATCAAGGCCCGTGGCGGCTTTCACGAGGTGCTGGAGCTGACCGAGCGTCTGGCCCTGCAGCACGGCCTGCTGCCGGCAGGGGCAGACTACCGGACGCTGGCAAGCCCCGCCGCTCGAGCCATGCTGGGCCAGCACCAGGCGGCCGTCGGGTCCACCGGTAACCTGGGTATGGCCATTGGCGTGCTGGCCGCCGCGCTGGGCTTCAGGGCCGTGGTCCACATGTCGGTCGACGCCAAGGCTTGGAAGAAAGAGCGCCTGCGCAGCAATGGCGTCGAGGTCGTCGAGCACGCCGGCGACTACGAGCAGGCCGTCGCCACCGGCCGCCAGCGTGCACAGGCCGACTCCCTCTGCCATTTTGTGGATGACGAACGCTCGCTGTCACTGTTCCTAGGCTACAGCGCAGCCGCCCTGCACCTGCGCGATCAGTTGGCCGCACAGGGCGTGGCAGTGGATGCCGAGCACCCGCTGCTGGTCTACCTGCCCTGTGGCGTGGGCGGCGCACCGTCCGGCATCGCCTGGGGCCTGCACCAGCTGTTTGGCGAGCACGTGCACTGTTTCTTTGCCGAGCCCGTGCAATCACCTTGCTTTTTGGCGCAGATGCTGGCACCCGCCGGTAGCCATCCATCGGTCTATGACCATGGGCTGAGCAACCGGACCGAGGCCGACGGACTGGCCGTGCCGCGTGCGTCCCTGCTGGCCTCAACAATCATGCGACCTCTGTTGGCGGGAATTTTTACGGTTCAGGACCAAACTCTATTCGAACACCTTGCGCTGGCCCATGCCACCGAAGGGCTGCGCTTGGAGCCGTCTGCGGCAGCAGGGTTCAGTGGGCCACTGGAGATCGCCGCGGGCGCCCCTGCACTGGCCTGCCCCGGCGCCAACCACGTGGTGTGGAGCACCGGCGGGCTGCTGGTGCCGGAAACGCAGTTCCTGGGGTTCTTGCAACGGGCCCTGGCGACAGCAATGGCTGGCGTACGCGCAGACCCGATACCAGCTTCCGGTCCGCCTGGACAATAGCCCCCCGTGAAACCATTCGGCACCACAACGCTGAATCTTGGCAGTTGCCGCCCGCGACCCACATCAAGTGTCGAACTGCAGTTCGGCTTTGAGCTATTTTCTCCAAATCCTGAACCGACATTCGACAGCATGGAAGGCGGTCGCCCGGCTCTGCGCAAGATTTGAGGCAATGGATGCCACGCAAAGCTTGAACCTCTTCCAATTGGGGCCCCACACATACCGTTCTGCACGAGGCTGATGCACTTCGCAGGTTGCGACAGTGGTCATGCGGTAGTTGGGGAACCTGCCACCGTCACCAAATTTCCGGAACGCAAATGGCTCCACTCCCATCTAATGGGCAGGAACCACCATGAATACACAACCCAGCACACTTCCGGCTCCGACGGACACCCGTTCAGACAGTGATCTGGTCGCCTTGGCAATAACCGGAAGCGAGGCAGCTTTTGCCTTGATCATGCGCCGACATAACCGGCTGCTGTTTCGTTCGGTGCGAAGTATTCTGAAGAATGACGACGACACGCAAGACGTAGTCCAAGAGGCCTATCTGCGCGCCTGGCGGGCCTTGGCCAGCTTTCGCTCCGACGCCAAACTGTCAACCTGGTTGGTGCGCATTGCGGTAAATGAAGCGCTGGGCCGCCTGCGCAGCACGGGTGCGCAGGTGGTGCCGTTGAATGCGGCAGTTGATACCGATGGCGAGATACCGGAGCCCAGCATGCCAGCCAACCCCGACGAAGAACCCGAATCCACTGCCATGCGTACGCAAATCCGCCAACAAATCGAGGCACGCATCGACACCCTGCCCGACCAGTTTCGCAGCGTGTTCATGCTGCGTGGGATGGAAGAACTGAGCGTGCAAGAGGTGTCCGTCGCTTTGGACATACCTGAGGCTACTGTCCGCTCCCGCTTCTTTCGGGCTCGCAGCATCCTGCGTGAAGGCCTGTCGCGTGACATCGATATGGCGGTGGCTGACGCATTCTCATTTGCCGGACCGCGCTGCGACAAGATCGTAGCCAGTGTGCTGGCGACGATTGCCAAGGAGCGCGCTTCGCCGGGCCCTTGACACCCCACACCGCCGAGCGGCGGTGCATTTCCCCCTGTTGGTATTTTCATTCCTTCTTCACTGGAGATAGCATGTCTTTTCTTAAAATTTCTGATCCGATTAGCGCACGGCGCTTGTTTTTGGGTTGTTCCGGCGGTATGGTTTTATCGGGTGCCGCGGTCGCGCTGTTGGCCGGCAATGAAGCGCTGGCTGCCAAGACAGGCGGCTCCACCGTGGGGGACGTGCAGATCCTCAACACGGCCATTGGTGCCGAGTTCGAAGCCATTGCCGCTTACCAGTTGGGCGCCGAAAGCGGCCTGCTGACCAAACCGGTGCTGGACCTGGCGGTCACCTTCCAAGGACACCACAAGGAACACGTTACCCTCTTGTCCAGTACTGTGGAAAAGCTGGGTGGCAAAGCGGTGCTGGCCAAGGCCAAATACAACTTTCCGGTGGACCAACTGAAATCCCAGCTCGACGTACTCAAGTTTGCGGCCCAACTGGAGCAGGGTGCCGTCAGTGCCTACCTGGGCGCTGTGCCCCTGTTTGGCAACAGGGATCTGGCCAAGGCCGCGGCCAGCATTTTGGGCGACGAGGCGATGCACTGGGCGGTGCTGCGCCAGGCCATCGGTGAGCCACCCGTGCCTTCGGCATTCATGTCATGAACTGTGGCCACCGAGCACTTAGCCGTGCGACGCTGTGTGTCTGTCTCGCTGGGCTGGGTCTGGTGGTCCAGGCGGCGCCGGACGCAACGCGCGGCGAGCAGGTCTATGCACGCTGCCTGGCTTGCCATGCCTTGGCCAGCGACCGCGTCGGACCACGCCACTGCGGTCTGATAGGGCGCCGAGCGGCAAGTGTTGCCGGTTTCGACTACTCACCGGCCATGCGGCGCGCAAATATCGTATGGAATGAGAAGTCCCTCGACCGGTTCCTGGCCAAGCCCATGCGCGTCGTGCCGGGCACGTCGATGACCTACGACGGCGTGCCGCTCGCGACCGACCGCGATGACTTGATTGCGTACTTGAAAAAGGTCAACGCGGAAGCGGTATGCAAAGTAGGGAGTCGCAACACGCCTTGAACCGACACCACCTGAGCCTTCTTAAACACCAAGCTGGGGGAGATACTTTGAAAACCACCGTCTGCAAAGAATGAAATCTGCCGACACTCACGCATGGCAGCTATCTGGCTGTAGAAATCTGCCAAGTGGACTTGCTCGAAACCTGACCGGGGCCTGCGGCTCAAACGTGTCCATAGCGGGTGCTCGCACATAAGTCGAGCAGTCAGTCAAATTTGGTCTACGAACGCGGTAGCCGACATTGGCAATTGCTTGCCACAACTTTACGTTTCTCAAGTGTCCATTGGGTCACTCAATGACGTTAGTTGTGTTGTCAGGTACGCTCCGTCTTGAGTATTGACAGTCGTCAAGGGAATACCCTGTTTGCTTACCCGATGATTTCAGATACACCCGAACTGTTTATTTGTTCCTACCGAGCGATGGGCGCGACTCAGTAACAAAACGATAGTCACTGTTCGTTGCCACTGAATATTGGGAGGATCGAATTGCCTCCGACAAAGTTGAAGCTCAACTTTGTCGGCCCACGCCACCAGGGAGTCACTCATGAGCTGTCCCCGCTGCCAGGCTGCCACACCACCCGGCGGCCATTTCTGTGCACAGTGCGGCGCTCCGCTGCCGGCCGAGGATGCGACACCACGGACCTCGCGGCGGCAGATGACCGTCCTGTTCTGCGACCTGGTCGGCTCCACTGACCTGGCCCAGCGCATTGACCCCGATGACCTGCTAGTTGCCCTGCAGAGTTACCACACGCTGGTGCGCGAGATCAGCGCGCGCTTTGGCGGATTTGTCGCGCGCATCGTCGGCGACGGGCTGGACGTGTACTTCGGTTATCCAGTGGCCAACGAGGACGATGCCGCGCGCGCACTGCATACCGCGCTTGCGCTGGCCGCTGAGGTGCCACGCATCGAGGTTGCGCCGGGCGAGCCGCTTTCGCTGCGCATCGGCATCGCGACTGGCATGGTCGCGGTCAGCGTGAGCCAGGGTGTGGCGCTGGCCGGCAGCACGCCCAATCTGGCCGCGCGCATCCAGGCCGCGGTGCCGCCAGGCAGCATCGGCGTGGCACCTGGAACCCGCCGCATCGCCGGACGGCAGTTCGAGTTCGATGAACTGGGCGAGCACACGCTCAAGGGCTTTGATGCGCCGGTCGCCATTGGTGTGCTGCGCCGGGCGCTGTCGCTGGACAGCCGCTCAGCTTGGCGCGGGCACGATGCCAGCCTGCCCATGGTGGGCCGCGATGCCGAGCTCGCCACCCTGCTGGCCCATTGGCAGCGCGCCAGCGCCGGCCGTACCTGCGGTGCGCTGGTGATAGGTGAGCCGGGCATGGGCAAGTCGCGCCTGGTCACGGCGCTGGACCATGCGCTGCCGGCACAGGGCCATACCCTGCTGCGGTTGCAGTGCTCGCCATTTCATGTCAATAGCGCACTGCAGCCCTTCGTGCACCACGTGGCGGTCGCGGCTGGACTGGCCCCTGGTGACAGTGCAGCAGACCAGTTGGACAAGCTGGAGGCGCAACTTGCCATTGCCGGCATCGACGACCCGCGCGAATGCGCCCTGATCGCGGCACTGCTCGGCCTGCCCACGGACGGCCGCTATCCGCCACTGGCCATGCCGCCACCGATGCAACTGCAACTCACCAAGGAAGCCCTGAAGCACTACTTCTCGGGCCTCGCCCACCATCATGTGCACCCGCCAATGGAGCAAACGCTGACGCGCTACTTCGTCGGCCTGGCCGAGGACCGGCCGCTGCTGATGGTCTTCGAGGACATGCACTGGGTAGACCCGACCTCGCTGGAGTTGGTGGACCAGCTACTGGCGGAAGGTGACGCGGCACCCATCCTGCTGCTGATGACGGCGCGACACGAATTCCAACGCCCATGGCATGACGGCGAGGATTTTATCCAGCTGGTCCTGCAGCGCTTGACGGACAGCGATGCCGCAGGGGTGGCCAACCAGCAATCGCAGCGCGCCGATCTGCCGGCCGAATGGTTGGCCACCATCATTGAGCGAACAGACGGTGTGCCGCTGTTCATTGAGGAGATGACGCATATGCTGCTGGAGCGGCGCACCGCCCAGGCCAGCGGTGGTGTGGTGGCACACACCGTGCCCGATACCTTGATGGACCTGCTGACTGAGCGCCTGGACCGGTTGCCACCCGAGGGCAAGCAGCTTGCGCAGGTAGCCGCTGTCATCGGGCGCGAGTTCGACCGCGAGTTGCTCGCCGCTGCCCTGCCCGAGGAAGCGGCCACGCTGCAATCCGGCCTGCAAAGCATGCTGGACAGCGGTCTCGTGTTGCAAGGCAGCGCCGATGGCGAGCGCATGCTGTTCAAGCACGCGCTGGTCGAAGACATGGCCTATGCATCGGTGCCACCCAAGCGCTGCGCCGAGCTGCACGGCCGCGTTGCGGATGCGCTGTTGACCCGTTTCAAGCATCGCGTCGAGCGTCAGCCGGAACTCGCAGCCCGGCATTTAACACGCGCTGGACGGCGCCTGCTGGCTGCGCCATGGTGGCAGGCGGCTGGGGGGCAAGCCTTGTCACGCGGTGCACCGCGCGAAGCCGCCGGCCATCTGCGTGCCGGCGTCGCAGCTCTGGTCGGCGTGCCGGTTGGACTGGATCGCGATGCCGCCGAGCTGGGCCTCTTGTCGATGCTGGGGCCGACCACGATGGTCCTGCTAGGCCCAGGCAGTGCCGAGTTCGGGGCGGTGCAGGAACGCGCCTATGGACTGAGCCAGTCCCTACCCGAACAGCCACGGCTCTTCCCCACCAGCTGCGGCTGGTGCCTGTTCAACTGGGGTCGGGCCAGGTTGGATACTGCGCAGCAGCTCGTCGATGGTCTATTGCAGGCCGCGGCGCAGCGCGCGGGCGATACCGAAGCGGCGATGGCCGCCAACAATATGGCCGGCATGGTGAACTTCCACCGCGGCCATGCCGAGACAGCGCGCATGCATCTGTCCATCTCGACCGCGCTGTATGAGCCGCAGCGCGATGCCGCGCTGTATCCGGTCTACCTGATGGACTTCGGCGTGTTCGGCCGCTTCTACCTGGCGCTTTCCACCCATGTGCTGGGCTTTGCCGATGCCGCGCGTCGCATCGCCGCTGAAGCGCTGCTACTGGCCGAGGGACTGAGCCAGCCGCACACCATGGGCTTCGCGATGCTGGCCAACTTCAACACTGCGGTGATGCGTGGCGACATCGACGAGGCTCTGCCCATGGCCGAGCGCTGCATCGCGTTTTCCAGTCAATTCGGCTTCCCCGAGTTCATCGCGATGGCGCGGATCGCGCGGGGCTGGGCCTGGGCCCATGGCCAGCAGCGCTGGGACGAAGGACTGGCCGAGGTGCAAGCCGGCATCGCAGGCTGGGCGCAGACCGGATTTGAGAACTGGCAGCCCTGGTTTGTCGCGCTGGAAGCCGAGATCCTGGGTCAGATGGGGCAGCAGTCGCTGGCGCTGCAGCACATCGAACAGCAACTTGCCCGCATTGCGGCCAATGGCGAGCGGCAGTTCGAGAGCCTGCTGCTGGCGGAACGCGCAACAGCACAGGCCGTGCAGCCCGAGTTGCGCGATCAGGTTGTCGACGGCTTCCAGCGCGCGGCGGCCCTCGCCCGCGATCAGGGTGCCGCTGCGTGGCTGGAACGCATAGACCGACGCCGCTCCCAGGCGCTGGGCTGAGCGCCGAAACTCAATGCCCGTGCACGCGGGGCCGGACGAAGGTCTCGGCACCGGCCGACCCATTGGCGGTCGCCAGCGCGAAGGTCAGCATCATGTCGTAATCGACAGCGACGATGCCGTTGCGCCCCTTGCCGGACATGGCCTTGTTACCAGGCCGGTTCTGGAACCACCCGGCCCATTGCGAGGAACCTGGGTCAAAGAACAAAAACTGATCGCCATCTTCCGGGAAAAACATATTGGGAGACGGGTAAAGATTGGCGACAAAGGGGTACTGGGCGCTACCGTGGCAACTGACGCAGGACGAGGCTGGGAAAGCCTTGCCGGCTTCGTCGCGCTTGCCCGAAACGGTCACGACATTGTGGCGAAGGCCCACGTCCAGTGGTCCGGCCAGGCGGCCGCCCCAGCCGAGTCCGTAGGTAATGAAGTCTGGCAGGTCATCGTTGACCCAGGTCTCCTGCAACTGCCCATTGGGCCCGAGGCCGTTGGGATACTTGGCGAGTGCGGGGTCGTTGCCCCACATCGCACCTATCGGTCGCACCCGGTCCCAGACAGTGGCACCCTTGGAGCGACTGTCGTAGGCAAAGGCGATGAAGACCCAGCCGGTCTTGGGCGAGGCCACACTGTCCTTGATGCGCACCGCCATCTGCAGGAAGCGTATCGGCGTGACCACTGGGACCCGCTTGGTCGGGTCAGGTTCAGTTTCCATTGACTCCACTGAGGGCCGGTAGAGATAGGAGACGGAGGACCCCTTCAACACCGGCGGGCCGCTCTTGCTGGGCCATTGGTCTTCGGCAAGTGTTACGCCCTCCACCTTGACCGCAATGGAGCCCTCGGGAAACTGCGTCGCCGTCAGATCGGGCTTGAACGGGTTCTTGAAGATATTGCCAATCTGGTGGGCTGCCACATCGTTGTAGTAGACGACTGCGTGATTCTGGAAGGACTTGAGCGTAGGTCGCTGATCCACTGGATACGAGACGTTCTGCAGGATCTGCCCCGTGTAGGATCCCAGCAGCGCCTCGCGTCCGGTCGACGGATCGACCTTGCCGTTGGCCATGGTCGAGCCCTGCCCGCCCCAGGGCATGTCATACCAACCGACCTGCCCTGGAGACCAATGTAGTGGATCGTTGACGAGGCCGTTTATGTCGCGCTCGATGAACTTCTTGATCGCGGCCACATAGGCCGGTGCGGTCTTCTTGGTCAGCGCACCGCCCGGTCGCAAGGTAGGCCATTTGGACACCACGGCCTGCGCTGGATAGTCGTAATTGCTGGCGCGAAAGGCCTTGTGTTCCCAGGCCTTGGGATCTGGATAGACCGTGTTGTTGCCAGCAAAGGGGTCGGGGCTTGCAGCCTGGGCGCCCAGCATGGCAGCGCATGACAGGAGGCCGCCCAGTGCCCAGTTGCAGAATTTGCTTTCTCTACCCAGCTTGTTCATGGTTTCCGCCCTTCATAGGAATGAGAAATGAATGGTCTGACCCACGACTTCTGCAACTGAAGCACCACGTTGGAAGTCCTGTTTGCAAGCTTAATCGATTTGCGTGGTTGTTGGTGATCGCTATTGCTGACTGAGGGCACGCCAGTTTGACCCCGGGTGTGGTGTATTCGGATTTGGTCAAGGAGTACATGCTCCCATTGGGTGTCACCAGTGACAACTTTGGACCCCGTGCCTCGCGCGCCACGACGGCTACTGACGGTTGCCGAAAGTCCGCAATGGAGAGGCATAGCCCAAAGTCTGCACTTGGCCACGACCTGAGATTGATCTCTTCGATTTACTCGCCACAAAGCTGAAATGCAACGCAGACTGCCAGGCTGCGGTCGTTCGCGAATACGAGCAGAGTGCCTTGGATTCAACCGGTCGATGCAACACCTTAAATTCTGCATGTGCAGAAGGAGTGTTGCAGATGAAGCAAAGAACAAGGATTTACTATTCGGACAGC
>Ga0208509_1000136_pt1 | contig 32038 bp, 24 predicted proteins | sample LakWasMeta7_HOW4_2_FD_183857 | JGI IMG/M metagenome (GOLD analysis project Ga0208509, IMG submission 183857) | Freshwater sediment methanotrophic microbial communities from Lake Washington under simulated oxygen tension - Sediment Metagenome... | ecosystem: Environmental > Aquatic > Freshwater >...
GACAACTATTTAAGCGAGTTCCAGGACGTTGCCTATTACCGACAATCACCGTGCTTCTCGTCGGCCGGCTGTTCTGATGCGGAACGGACCGCAATGGAGCAAAATCGTGCCCTGGCGTCAGAGTCGCAGAAAAAAGCCAACGACGCCCTTTTTCGTGGTTTAGACAAACAACAAGACGCCCTTCGATCGGATGCTAAAACGCTTGAAAGATTGCAATCGTCCGCACAAAGCGCGACAGGGCGCTTGGAAGCGCTTCAATACGCTAATCAATTTGCCAGCCAGCAAGCCAACCAACTCTTGCAGATTCGTGGACTCATGATGGCTCAACAGAATGCAATGGCAACACGGATGCAGGCGGAAGCGGATCGCGAAGCTCAGGAAGCGGCCTCGGCCGAGAAACTGCGCAAGGGCAGCTATCGCTCCAGTCAAGTACGTTCTTGGTAAGGAGAGAATAAATGAAGCCAAATAATCTTTTTCTTTTAGTCGTTCTGTCAGTTTTGGCCAGCGCATGTTCTAAGGACAGTCCGACACAGGACGTGCCAGAGGTCAACGATGAAAACTGCAAGCCAGAGATCATAAAAAAAATCACCGATAAAGGCACGCAGCAAGAATTTGCATCGAAATGTCTACATCGCTCAGGCGGATTTCAGCCTAGCAAAAAACGCGAATGGTAAGGCAATATGCGAATACCACCTAATTCAAAATTCGCTTACATGCAGATAATCCTATGCCTGACACTCTTTTCTATCGACGCCCAGGCGGCCATAGACAATGCTGGCATCATGGATAATGTCCTTGATCGTTATTCAGCAGCAGCCGCAAGTTGGACCGGGGTCGTTACTTCCGCCGCAACGTGGCTTTTCTGGACGCTTGTGATCATTTCAATGGTATGGACATTCGGCATGATGGCACTCCGCAAGGCCGACATTGGGGAGTTCTTCGCTGAATTTTTTCGTTTCACTGTCTTTACCGGTTTTTTTTGGTGGCTTCTCACGAATGGGCCTAATTTTGCCTCTTCTATTTATACGTCGCTACGGCAAGTCGCAGGCAATGCGACTGGTCTCGGTAGCACACTGTCGCCATCCGGCATTGTCGATGTGGGATTCGCCATCTTCGACAAGGTGATGGATCAGTCAACGCTCTGGTCGCCAGTGGATAGCATGACTGGCATCTTGATGGCGGTGGCTATTTTGGTCATTCTGGCCTTGGTCGGCGTGAACATGCTCCTTCTCCTGACGTCCGGATGGGTGCTTGCTTACGGTGGCGTGTTCTTTTTAGGGTTCGGTGGATCCAGGTGGACAACGGATATGGCAATCAATTACTACAAGACCGTCCTCGGCATAGCTGCACAGCTTATGGCGATGGTACTCTTGGTAGGCATCGGCAAAACTTTCCTAGACGATTATTACACGCGCATGAGCGAGGGGATCAGTCTCAAGGAAATGGGCGTCATGATGATTGTAACGATCGTATTATTAGCCTTGGTCAATAAGATTCCGCCACTTATCGCTGGCATCATCACCGGCGCTAGCGTCGGCGGTGCCGGCATCGGCAACTACGGCGCGGGGGCTGCGTTAGGAGCTACCAGCATGGCCTGGTCAGCAACACAAATGGCCGGAAGCGGAATCATGGCGGGCGGAGCCTCGGCTGCTGGAGGCGCACAGGCTCTCATGGCCGCCGTCTCGAAGGCCAACGATAATGTGGCAAACGGCACTGATATTCTTTCTAACTTCGGCCGACCATCAGATGGAGGTAGTTCGTCCGGTGGCGGCAGTACAAATTACGCGCAAGCCGCTGGTTTCGCCAATGCTGGTTCATCCGAATCAAGCATGTTGACATCAGCCGCCAAGGTCGCCGGTATGGTCGGTCGGATCGCGGCTGACGCAACAGTTAACTTGGCTCAAGGTGCCACTGAAGTTGCCAAGGAAAAAGCGACCAGTATCAAAGAAGCGGGAATGGATCGCATTGCCGATACCACAGGCGGAAAAATCGCCGCCGCCATTAAAGGGCAGGGCAGTATCGCCCCAACATTTGACGGAAACACCCTAGCCTCAGCAACATCCCGCGACGCCGATCAAGAGTCGGAAGTAGCGGCCTTTCGCGACAGAGATAACCATCGCGTTAACCTATAGGAGTTCTGATGTTCATCGATCTACCTCCACAAATGCAAGAGCGCGTTGTCTGTTCGATCTCGGCTGCCGTAAAGTATGAAATTCCTGCCAACATTATGTTGGCAGTCGCTGAGAAAGAAGCGGGTAAACCGGGGCAGTGGGTGCGCAATACGAACGGTACCCATGACGTAGGCCAGATGCAGTTCAACACATCGTACCTGCGCGATCTGACCCGGTACGGGATCACGGCAAACGATGTAGCATCAGCCGGCTGTTACTCGTTCGATCTGGCTGCCTGGCGATTGCGGATGCATATTCGCAACGACAAGGGCGACCTGTGGACGAAATCCGCCAACTACCACTCGCGCACACCACGATACAACGCCGTGTACCGCGCCGATCTGATACGCAAGGCGTCGAAGTGGGCCAAGTGGCTGGAAGCCCGTTTTGTGACGTTGGACGTGACAAAAGAGGGTGCTACTGCCTTGATGCCAACCCAGCCGATCAAAGTTCAAGAAGGCGCGCTGCAAGTATCGGCCACGCCGGCGAAGCCACGGATGACGGCGACGGTTCAATCTACCGCCGTCTCCAGTTATGTACCCCGACAAATTATCTTCAACGACAACCCGACCCGCACTGAGTAACGGGAGGGTTAAGGAAACATCTTCTTCTAAATTGATTGACAGCCAGACTAAGCCACGATTTTCAGAGGCTGGAGTTTTGCTGGTCAGTTTTTGGTCAATTTGACTTAATTCTAGAGAGGACAGAGGGTTAGGATAAATTGCGACGAATTAACGACAGGGTTATCCACAGATTTTGTGGATAGATTTGCCGAACGCTTTTCTTTTCCTGCTCATTTTCTAGCCGGTCACCTGGCTTCATAAAATGGCCATTTTTTGAGAGATAGCAACGGGCAAAAACAACCCTAATTGGTCTTTCCCGGCAATCACTGTAATGGCTTGTTTATGATGCATAGTGGACTATCATTATGTTTGACTCTCAACAGAGAGTAAATCTACCTGACAGATAACTTATGAAGAACCTTCCCGAAAGAATCCTTGATGGAGTTGAGCGTGGCGTTAATCGTCATTGGCGTTACACAAAAAATCTGCTAGAGGTAAAGCCGGAGTATCTGCTGACGATATCAGTCGCAGATGAGATATGCAGTGGGTTCGACGGGATCAATGGAATTGACATATCCATTGGTCTTGAGGAGAAAACTACGCCATTGGCCGGCCAGATAGTCTTGGAAAAGGTCGGCATGGATAAATACTTTAAGTGGACGCGAGAGCTAGTCTCTAGAAAAGGCAAGGTTGACATATTTATCAATACTGAAGGGGCTAGTCATATCGTCGAACTCAAGAACTTTGATCCATCCACTGTCGAGGTAGAGAAGGAACTTGTCAGATTGAGCGAGTTTCTTTTGCTAAATGAAGGCAACAACACTTGCGTATCGTCTCATGTCGCGTTCCCTACATTGACAGAGAAAGAAGAGTGGATATCAGCGGTCGCAAAGAAGCTGTTGGAGAACTCAAATATCAGTTACACCCTGTCGTCAAAATACATTGTGACGGATGAAGATCCGGAGGACGGAATTCCTGCGTTCCACTGCTACTGCATCAATTTGCAGCGTATGTGAGCGCCTAACCCTTCACTGCAGGCGTGACGGCTCTGTCGCGCCTCGGTCTGAGCTCAAACGATACGCGATCATCGCTATTTTTACTGGGAAACATATTGATGAGCTACGAAGTTATAAGGCTTGCTTGCGATAATCTGACTTACCGCGAAAAGATGAAGTTGGCTCAGTATCTGATTCAAGCCGCTATTAAGGAAGAAGAGACGCTAAATCCACAAAATAGGTCGGCAGAACAGGAGTCGTCACGTAGTAATCAACCAACAAACTTAACTGACTCGGACTTGTTGGAATATGTGAAAGAACGTCTAGCTAAATCCAAGCCTTCAAAAAGACAAACTCTTTCAAACTTTATAAATGCGATGTTCCAGTTTCAAGGCGGAATCGAGAGCAATGATGTCGAAAAGTTAATATCAAAGCTTGAAAAATCTGGTTTTCTCAGATTAGAAGGAAACAAAATAATCTATGCATAACTGTCAAGTTAGAGCCCACGAGTTACTATTTTCTCGGCCTTCCCATGCCACCGATGGAGGGTTTTCGTCAGGCCGAGGGGTCGGGCTTTCGCAAAGTAAAAATGCAGCAAACTAAACATCCGCACTTGAGTTTGGAACACTTGGCCGATCTTCTCTTCCTAAGCGACGCCCATCCCTGTACTACACCGGACCTTGCGCGAAAAGCTGCGCAAAGTGCTTATTTTGACCGTTATATACTATAGGAGTATCCATGCCACTTATTTTCTGCAACATTGGCTGGATGAGGAATTACAACGGCATTTCAGGCGACTCAATTGAAAGAGGCGGTAAATATAACCAACATTCGATTGGCCATGAAGTTTGCAATTTCACAAATAATAGAGGAAATGTTTATGGGTATGTTCAGCCGGTCGGAGAAACGATAAAAATTGAAAAAATTGGAGCATCCAAGAAGGATGCCAAGATTGACGGAGTTACGGTCGTATGGACAGCAGGTCCAGAAAATGGTGGAACAGTAGTAGTGGGGTGGTATAAGAACGCAACTGTTTATCGCAACCTTCAATCAATTGACCATCCAAACGCATTGCAAACAAAAAACGGCGTTACAAGCTACAGAGTAAAAGCCTCTTGGGACAAAGCTGTTTTACTTCCAGTTGAAAAAAGAGAATTAATAATTCCCAGAGCCGTAAAGGGTGGGATTGGGCAAAGTAATGTTTGGTTTGCAGACAAAGAGGAAAGCCAAGAAATTGTCAATCAAGTTGTGGCGCTTATTAGTGGCGGCCTCCCTGATCTGCCCGATGTAGATCAGAGCAAGTCTATTCAAGAGGGAAACCCTCGCTTAGTTGCACATCTTAGACGCGAGCGAAATGCAGAAATAGTTAAAACCAAGAAAGCCGCAGTTCTTAAAGCCACAGGAAAACTGTGCTGTGAGGTTTGTGGCTTCGATTTTAAGGAATTTTACGGTGAGCCCGGAGAGGGATTTTGCGAAGTTCACCATTTGCAGCCCTTGTCAAAGGCAGACGGCAAGGTCAAAACAGAGCTTAAAGATTTAGCAATTATTTGCTCAAATTGCCATCGGATAATTCACCGATCAGATCCTATGCCTAGTATTGAAAAACTATCGAAAAGTCTGATGCGTAACCGTATCTAACCCTCGCTACCTTCGGTCGCTGGATGCTGTGCGATAAATCTGCACACCGCCGCTCAGCTCTACGTGAGCAATCAGTTGAGGGAAATATGAAGCAAGTCACTTTCATTCAGAGCGCCGCTGACAACTTGGAAGCGATACAGGTGCTTATGCAAACTCATGAATCATCAGAGCCCATCAGAATTGCAATTGCTTTTTGGGGGGCTGGAGTGGAGGAATTGTTCGAGGATTGTCAGTCGCGCAAATTCGAAATTATATGCAATCTAACTGCCGGTGGAACAAACCCCAAAGTTATTCGCTTTCTTCGGTCGATGAGCAATATTTCCATCGTTCAGCTTAAGACTTTGCATGCCAAAGTATTAATTGCGGACGGTAGTGCTCTCATTTCGTCGGCAAACGCTTCAACAAATGGTCTTGCTCTGGAAGGTGCTACAGCGTCTACATGGCAGGAAGCGGGTGTTGTTGTTCCGTGGAAGGCCGTTCCGCGAAGTCAATTTATTGCTTGGTTCAATGAGTTATGGGCACTGAGTCAGCCGATTGAAAAAGCTGACCTCGAACATGCCGAGCTGCTGTGGTCCCAAAGGGAACGCCAGTTTGAAGGGTCAGAAGGTTCTTCAAAGAAATCTGATGAATTAACTGAAGCACTAACAATATTCAGGACATTTGGATTTAAGGGCCGCGCACCGATGATACAGGTCTACATTCGTTCCGCAGCAGCCCTTCTAGCGTTAGGAGGATGTAATGGCGAGATAATGCCAGCGACTCCATTCAAGTTTCTCTTCTCTGGAGGTACAACCCGCGCGTTCAAACATCATGAAAATAAATTCGTCGAAGGAGATGGCGGTGTTCGTCTCAAAACGGAATTTGTCGGTCATTTCGTCGGTAGCGACGGACGAGTCAGCAGCTGTCCATCAAAAGGGCGATTTAAATCACTTTCTGACGACGTTGTATGCGAGGTGGCCTCGTGGATGGTTGGTCGAGGTGCATTACCCCATGAAATTGAAGGTGAGGTGATTGAAGGACGCTTTTTCCTACGGTGAAGCGAAAACTGCTAACAACACGTTGCAGGTGACGTTTGATCCGCTGCGCGGCCTTGCTGCCGCAAGGCCGTACGTCGCCTCAAAAATATCTGAACGTAGGAGGTACTATAGACAGATTTAGAAGATTAATTAGCTGTTTATATTCTCTCTTCAGTGGGCTGGTTTGGGCCGACTCAGGCCTCATGATTCAGCCCGTTTTTAAGAAACGAAACCGCCGTTTTTTAGAGACATCAATTGACTGGCCAAAAGAGAAGCTCAGCATCAAGATCACCAGGCTTTTGTTCTGTAGTCTTGAGCAGGTATCCTGAATAGTTTGGCGACAGGCAAGCCATTAGTCTACACCGTGCCCGTGGCCTATATTCTAACGTCAATCCTCTAAACCACCATTGAAAATACGCTATAATTCCAGTTTCTTTATCGGCTTGCTCTGACTTTTCCTTAGCTTTCAGTATTCGGAGGGAATAGCCATCTGTTTGGCCAAGTATATTGCAATGGTGATACTAAGTGACGATCGGAAGAAAGTTTGGTCAGCATGAGCCTCTCACAACGCGCTTGCACAATCTCGTGCGAAGCTACCCAAAAGGGTTGGGTGTCCTAAAGGAGTTCATACAGAACGCAGACGATGCCGAAGCAGATGAAATTGTGTTTGTCATCGACGAGCAGGAGTACGAGGTTACGGGGCTGCCATACAGCATGCGTTGGCTCCACACAACTCCATCGCTGCTTATTTATAACAACAAGCCATTCAGTGACCGCGATATTCAAGGGATTCAAAAAATTGGGGAGAGCGGCAAGTCGCTGTCCGTTGGTAAAACGGGACGTTTCGGCTTGGGCTTTAACGGTTGCTACAACGTAACGGATGTTCCCTGCTTTTTTACAAGGAACGAGCTGCACTTCTTTGATCCGCATTTCCAAACCATTCCTGAAGCATCCGTGGAAAGCCCTGGACGTTGTTTCCAGATCGATGAGCTTATCGATGAGAAATGGCCACTTCTCGACGCATTTTTTCCATTTGTCGGAAATGAGAATGAATTCGATGGGACGGTGTTCCGGCTCCCTTTTCGCACCACCCAGCAGGCAAGTAACAGTCGAATCAAAAAGGATGCCTACACAATATCAGACGCGTTGGAAGCAGTGCATGAGCTGCAAGAGATGGGCTCGGCAATACTCTTGTTCCTTAAGAACGTTCGCAGACTAAAGGTTGAGCATCGGAAACGGGACGGCTCTGTCTTGTGCCTTTTATCTATACATGCCACCAATTTCAATGAAATCGTCAAGTCAAGAGCTGAGGTGAACACCCTGCTGAGTAGTCCCGATCCGTATTGCATACTGGGTGAGCTTTCCGAGCGAGGGAGTGTTTATTCGAGTTGCCGCCATGAATATCTCATCACGGAAAATGAGGCACAGCGGGCTGAGACATGGCGTGTCATCGATGGCTTTTTTGTCGATGACGAGCTTGAGGTGATAAATGCTTGTCGCAAGATGCTCGATAAAGAGGAGAAGGCGTTACCCTACGCGGGGACAGCGTGGTCTCTTGATTCTGAGCGGCAGTCAGCGGGACGACTATTCTGTTTCCTCCCAATTCCAATGCAGACGAGCATGCCTGTGCAGATCAATGGTTACTTCGATCTGGACGAATCCAGGCAGAACATGTTCCTTGATTTGTCGGCTCATGGATCAGATCGTCTTCGTGTAGATTGGAACCGAATATTACTGCAGACCTCGGTTGCGATGGCTTACGTGCAGCTTTTGGAAGAACTTCGATTGGACGTTGGGATCATTGGTATCGATTCATATTGCCGAGCCTTTCCGACAGTAGCGGCAAACGAGGGGGGGTGGGAATATTGGCTTACGACGACCTTTTATCCCCAAGCCGCCATAGCTCCTCTAATCTGGATATCGGGAGGCTCGCAATGGCGAGCTCTATCGGAAACCCGATCCTTACCACACGCGCTACTTTCAATGGCCGACCTGTTGGTTGCAGAGGATTTCCTACCTATACCATCCCCGCCGTTGCCGCACCATCTGAGACACGGATTTACCATCTGCGATATTGACGTTCCTGAGTTGAGTCCGCATGAATTGCGTATTCAACTTAAAGAACAGCGAGACGTCGATTGCCCTCTGCATGCTGCGCCAAGAGCATGCCTACGGAAGCGAGATTATATAGAACAGATCTTTCGTTTCTGCTTGAGCGATTACCCCGAGAACGATATCGCCGGCCTACCGTTAGCGATCGACTCTCGCGGTCATCTTCGCACACTGGGATTTACGGTCTCTCCTCTTTATCTGGTAGGGAAGTCATGGGACCTCGAAGTTTTTTGGGACCGCCAAAACTGGTTTGTCGACTTTGATTTGACGAACAATGTGGGGCTATCAGCGGCAAAAGGAGCAAAGCTCTTTGATATGGATAGCGAGCGTTTCGTGTCTGAATTGGCTGCGTACGTTTCAGCACAAAACGCAAATGAAGATTTAAAAATGAAAGAGGGAGCATTCGGCTCCCTAACAGATACATGGCTTCGTGCTGTCTTTAAAAGACTAATCGAGAGCGACCTCAGTAAACTGAAGAGCGAAGTCAATAAAATCCCGCTTATTCCTGACCAGAACCGAGTGCTCCACTCAATGGGCTCTGCCGCAACGCCGCTTTTATCTCGGGGATCAAAAGAGCTAAGGCGTGCACTTAATGAACTGTCTGTTCCTCTTGTACAAGGAGTCAGTGACGAACTATTCCAGCTACTTCTAGATTTTTCAAGGAAGGAGAACTGTCTCTGGACTGTAACCCCTCGGGATCTGATCGACACCTTGGAATGTCAGTGCGAGGAAATACTTCAGTCGTACGAGAAGGTCACTGATGTCCAACGAGCCTTGCTCGATTACTTCAGCAAAGAGGAGAGCCTGGCAGATATTCAGAAACTTACGGATCGACAAAAAACACTTAGGGGCTTGAAAATTTTCCCAACTGCAGAGGGCAGGCTTGTAAACTTAGAGGACAGCGCCTATGTATCGCAAGAATTTAAGTTCCCAACGGTAAATTTCGACGTTGTTTTGCTGGATGACGGCCATAAACATCAATGGCGTGGCCTTTTCGATCTACTAAATGTTCCTGAATTGTCTCGCGCCCGTCTCATCCGCGAGGTGCTGCTCCCGTGTTTTGCGGATCTGGAACCGACTGACAGGATAGAAGCCTCATCCTGGCTACGAGACAATCTGAGCTTTGCCCAGAGCGAGGACGAAAGTGAAACTCCCGATAATCTTTTTGAGGAAGTTCGAAATGCCCCAATTATCGTCTGTGAGGATGGCACTCTTCGCCCACCAAAGAGCGTATATCAACCGGAGAGCAAGCTCGCTAATGACATACTCGGTGACCAAGCTGCCTTTCCGGATATACTCGAGACATATGCGCAGAACCATGATCGGTGGCTTGAGTTTTTCCGACAACTAGACATGCCGATCGAACCACGAATTGCGGATGTTGTTACGTACGTTCGCAAGTTGGTGAGTAATGCTCCTGGAAAGGAGAACTCAGGGCGTCTCCAGACCGTTTATAATTTCGTGAGGGGGCGGGTTGATTCTGAAATTCAGTATCAAAATGAGCTCTCTTATGAGCTATCTGAGGCCATCGATGAATTAGCCGAGATTGCATGGATACCCCTTCGGAACGAAGCGGGGGATCTTCTCTGCTTTTCCGCCCCCAAAGAAGCTTATGGTTGCCCACGTGACATCTACTTTCCTCGAGTTGGACAGTTAGTAGCGAGTCAAGCCTATATTACCGTTCTCAGGCCCGAACCAAGCAAGATCGTTCGAGAAGCTATGGGCTTTCCGATCAAACCCCCGTTTGAATTGGTGGTGCATCACTTTGAACAAGTTATCGCACTTTGCTCGACCGAGGAGGCGATGCCAAATGAGAGGATTCTAGTCAACGCACTCGCCCAGATCTATCGGTTTTTCGGTGGTGAAGCTCCGAAAGAACCCGATGCCCCGGAAGATACCATTGAAGAACGCGACAATGATGGTGCAGAGGATCTGGAGACCAAATTTTCTGAAATACCCTGCATATGGGATCAGAAAGAAAAGCGGTTATGGCGACCATCCCATGTCTTCTCAGATAATGTGCAGTACATGGATCCATGGAGACGAACTGTTAGAAACAGCGAGGATGCCATCGAACGCGGCCACGAGGCTCTCGGTCGAAAGCAGTCGCCGACAATCGGCGACTGGAAGCAAGTATTGAAGGAAATGTCGGAGAGTAAATGTGCTGACTCGCAGGGCGAAGTAACCGTTGTCATTCGCGAAGTTGTTCGCCGTATCGTCGAAGATTTAAATCAACAAGGTATCGTCGATGATGAAGTATTGGTTCCAACCCGACGGGGCAGGTTGGTTCCAGCAAAAGCTGTGTACCTGGCGGATGCGCCTTGGTATGAGTCAATGCTTGATTCCTTAGATGTTCCATTACTCTCATCCTCTGTATCAGGCATATGGGGTATCCAACGTGTGCTTGGGATACCTAGTCTCGCTGCTTCTATAGAGCAGAGACTCATCGAATATCCCGCTGTAAGCGACTTAATGCAGGAGCGCACGCAGTGCTCCAACCTTGAGTCTCTGTTGCGATCTAACGAGCTTATTTTTGGTCTGCGACGTCTACTTCGTCATGAAGGACATGAAGTATCCAGCCATTCCTTATCTTATTTGCAACAGATCAATGTCAAATGCGTAAAGTCCATTCGAACCTGCCTTTATTTGCAAACGGATGGAAGTGAACGGCTAATTGGAGATGCTGAAGCGGAGTTCTATTTGGATGAGGAGAACATGGTGGCAATGCTTGCGGAACACCGACGCAAATATTTTCACGACGATCTTGCGGATCTCCTTAACCGTACATTGAAAGACAATCCCCTGATGAACCTTGCCCCATTGGTTCGCATTTTGGGGTGTAGTCCATATGAGATATCGGAAACACTGGATGCGCTGAAAATCAGGAAATACACATTCGATGTGGACGAGGAGCGTATGGATCAAGACGAGATAGCTCCACAGGAATTCCCTGACTATGATGTCGAAGAAATGGAAAGGGGGAACGACATTGCAACTGAGGACTGTATAGCTCCAGTGCAAATTGTCGATTCGGACATAGCTGAAGTAGAGATCGTAGACGAACAGGCCAAGCCTAGCTTGAACGACTCAGAAAGCGGCAAACGTGTGGATCGTTCCAATGAGCCATCTACTGCGACACGTCCTCAATCATCATTCTCAGGGCAGTCGACAGCTTCCCAGGGTAATGCTTACTTTTCCGGTCAATATGTAAATGATGGTTCTCCAGGGTCGGAATCACATATTCCAGACAGCAGCCAGAAACAATATGTAGACATGGAGAAACAGGGATCCGGCGATGGCACATCTCGAACGCAACGGGAATCAACTTCTGGAAGTCATCGACCCTCGACGCAACGTCGACTTGTTTCATACGTTTCACATACTAACAACGATAGAGAATCTGGAAGCACGGGGGCTGTGGACAATGACCGCCAGTTCCAGATCGGTGAGCGCGCAGTGAAGATTGTTATCGAACACGAGAAAAGAATTGGACGAGAAGCACGGCCTATGGCTCATCTAAACGCCGGATATGACGTGATAGCTGAAGGTTTCGATGAAAAACGTTACATCGAGGTAAAAGGTACCGAAGCAGCGTGGGGTGAACGAGGTGTTAGCATGACAGCTACGCAGTTTTTTTACGCGAGGAAAAACCCCGGACGAGACCATTGGCTCTACGTAGTAGAGGGAGTGCTGTCGAGTACCCCAAGAATTTACAAAATTCACAATCCTAGTGAGCTGGTCGATCGTTTTATATTCGATGGAGGTTGGAAGCAGATCGCAGAAAGCGACGATGCGAAGAAAATTGAAATTTTGCCACCAGCACAAGGCGATGAAGTTTTATACAATGGTGTTTTTGTGGGAACCGTCGAATCTATCCTTCCATTTGGGAAGTTCCCGCTTGTTATCTATAGGGACTTAGAGGGTAATCAACAGAAAAAGCGGCTAGCGGACATCACTGTACGGGCCAAGCAAACTTAATGGCTCGAATATACCCAGAACTTACAGAGACAATGCTGCTCGAGTTACCTTCTCGGGCAGAAGCATCTGTATATCGATGCCTTCGCGATTCTCTTGATGACACCTATATTGTCATCCATGGGAAATCCTTTGTTGCTCCTCGCAAAGATGGTGGACATAAAGACGGTGAAGCAGATTTCGTGATCTTCTCGGCGAAGCAAGGTCTTCTCATTATCGAGGTTAAGGGAGGAGGCATTTGCTATGATCCCGTGACTGGCTGGCGATCAATTGACCGGATGGGAATAACTCATGATATTAAGGATCCCGTTGCTCAAGCAAAGAGTCAAAAATACGCCATTCTCCGTCAGCTCGAGTCGAATCGTTCTTGGACTGCCCTGCGTAAGCGAATACCCATAGGACACGCAGTTCTTTTGCCAGATATCGAGCGTATTGCTGATTTGGGGGTATCAGAATGTCCAAATGAGATCATTGGGGGCACTTCGGCCCTGAATGACATCAAGGCTTGGTTAGATCAGGTCTACCGCTATTGGACAGGCAAGAATGACATTCCGTTAGGAATTGAAGGACTGAAGATCGTTGAACAAGTGATGTGTCGCCCCATCGTCGTGCGACCGTTGCTCCGCGATATTCTTAATGCTGATGACAAGCTGCGTGTCAGACTGACCACTGAACAAGCATCTGTTCTTCGCACACTTAGTCGACATAAGCGGGCAGCTATCGTTGGTGCCGCCGGTACTGGCAAGACGATATTGGCTGTCGAAAAAACGCGCATGCTGCTTGATATAGGCGCGAAGGTCTTATTGCTATGCTTCAATAAAGCGCTAGGTGTTACCCTAAGTCGGCAGTTTGCGCAATCAGATCTAGTTTTGGCCTTCACGTTTCACCAGTTTTGCCAATATTGCTGCCGCAGAACTATTGAAGAGGGATGGCCGGATCCTTTGGAGAGAGCTAGAGCGGAAGTACCCAATGACGATTACTTTGATGTCCAGCTTCCACTATCCGCTTACTATGCGATCGAAGAATTAGGGGATAAATTGCAGTTCGACGCAATCGTCATAGATGAAGGTCAGGACTTTGGGGAGGAATATTGGTTGCCGGTTGAAATGGCCCTACGGAGTTCAGAAAAGTCGTGGCTATACGTCTTCTATGATGAAAACCAGCGCGTATACTCGCGTATTTCATCTTTTCCGATTCCCGAATCGGATACATACCCACTCACAAAGAATTGTCGGAACTCTAAGCCGGTTCATGATCTTGCGTATAAATACTACGAAGGCGAACCAGCCGATGATTCGGGTATTGACGGGTTGAGTCCGATTTCGGTTATCTCTCCCACGATCGAGCTTCAAGCCAAGCAGATCGCAAAATACGTCACACAGCTTATACATGACGAGGGATTAGCTCCTGAATCTATTGCAATTCTTGTTGCCAGCCAACCCAAAGAGCATTTCTACAATTTACTTGGAAAGGAGACATTGCCTAGACCGGCAAAGTGGTCGAGAGAGGAGCATTTCGCAGTTCATGGCGTTCTAATGGATACCGTGAAGCGATTTAAGGGGCTGGAGCGTGAGGTCATTTTTTTGTGGTTAGATCAACAAGCTGTATTAAATGACACTCTCATGTATGTGGGTATATCAAGAGCGAAGTCTGTGCTTTATGTAGTGGGAGATAGGGAAACGCTGCATCTTTTGCACTTACAGTAGAACGATTGGAAAACGGCGTCTAAATTTTGCCAGTTTTATAACAAAAGAGCGTTTAAATTTCCCAGCAGCTAACTACTATAACGTTGATATTATTACACATGTAAATTTTATGACTGGAAAACTCAGCGCTCAATGGTGCCAAATATTGAAAGCCGTTTTCCACTTTGCGTTCGTGGCCAGGCAACAGCGCATTCGGACCGAAGATCAGGACTTTTACATCGACCTGGTGTTTTATCACTTCAAACTGAAATGCTTTTTGCTGATCGATCTGAAGCTGGGCAAACTGACCCATCAGGACGTCGGCCAGATGGACAGCTATGTACGCATTTACGACCAGCAGCAACGGGCTGTCGATGATAATCCCACCATTGGCCTGATCCTGTGCAGTCAGAAAAGCGAAGCGGTCGTGAAATATTCAGTGTTGACCGACAGTGAATAGCTGTTTGCGGCCAAATACCTGCCTTACCTGCCGACTGAAGATGAGCTGAAACATGAACTGGAAATGGATCGGCTTAAAGTGCAAGCGCAATTGCTGAGCAGAGCGGACGAGGCAAAGCAGGGCCGCCATGAATAGTGTGGAAATAGTGGCTTGATAAAGCGAGGATTTCTGGCGATCGGCTACGCGACGTCAAGCAGAAAAAAAGAATCAGATAAAAATCCACTGTCCGAAAAATCAGGATTTTTCGGACAACTTTCAGCTTCCATAAAACAACTTCTGAAGTGAGGTCAGTCAACAAAAGGTCTAAGTATCATTGACGTGCCTGCCGAACCAATCAAGAGATTTGACATACGGTTGAAACTTAGTTTGGTACACATCAGTGAAAGTTACTGAGATTATGAGTGGGCTTAAGGCTTTACGACATAAGTCCCGGCAGGTAGCGAAGTCTGTCTCTCCTTCGCCCTCCGTGAGTTCGATAAGAACAATGTTGTCGCCAGGTAGGATACTACGGTTCTCAATACGTTGGGAATAATCATTCCAATAACGCCCTCCGGGAAGAATTGGCATCCACTCGATAATTCTTGAGTGTGACTCATTGCCATTGGTCACTTCCATTTCCTTAATCAATAGGGGGCCTGATCCATTGTTTCTAATCTTAACGCGTAAGCTGTTCTCATAATCCGCAACCGTAACCTCGGGTAACGGACACACGGATAGGACGTTGTGGTGCCGTTGAATCTTAAGGGCACGTACAGACACGAATACTGAAACGGTGGAGATGAACAAGGCAAGCGCCGCCATGATCGCGCTTGCAATTGCGGCAATAGCATTGGCAGCGTTTGCATCAGTCTGGATAAGGTGTAAAAAATAGTTCATATATTGAAAGAATTCATCTGTAGTGTGCTTGCTGTATCCTAACCCCAATACATCAAAATGGTAGTTCTGTTTTTTTGATTTGTCTGAAAAATCTAGGTTTTTCGGACAATCTTCGCCTCCCATAAAAAGGGTAGAACGAGCAGTTGTGCTATAAACCGCCATTTAAATCCTGTCGGAAAACGTCGCAAGGCATGTTTCCGCATATCCCCGCCATCCGACATGGTTTGTCGCATATGTTTTGCCTTAGAAAGAGGCTTAATTTTTCCGCACAAGCTGGGCGCATCGGAAAACAACTGTATTACGACAGCCCCAAAACCCTTCTTTCTGTGTCAGAACTGACACCAAATGGCGGCAGGTGACACGACTGCTAGTTCTACCCCAAAAAACAATTACAGGCTCGGTGCACGGAGGGTCTGGCACCAGTCCATCTTTTGGCGGGCTCGCTCAATGGGCTACTTGGTAGCCTCCTTGACAACTATAGTACTTGGTGTTACCTTTCGTAGCATGTTCTACATTTGAGCATGAAACCGGCAAAGCAAAGAGGCAGGGAAACGTGCGCATATTCAAAAATAAGGCCTTTGCGCGATTTGCTCGAAAATCAGGGATAACCGATGCCAGTTTATGCAAGGCAGTGAAAGACGCCGAACAGGGCTTACTGGATGCGGATCTGGGCGGCGGAGTCATCAAGCAACGCGTTGCCCGTAGCGGCGGCGGCAAGTCGGGCGGCTTTCGCACCCTGATCCTCTTCCGCATCAAATCGCTGGCGTTTTTTGTTCATGGTTTTGCCAAAAATGAAAAGGACAACATAGACGATGATGAACTAGAAGCCTTGCGAGAACTAGCATCCTACCTGCTGAACTATGACGATACGGCCTTGCGTCGCGCTGTGGAAAACAAGACATTAATTGAGGTGATCTGCCATGAAAAAACAATACCGTAGCCGTTTGATGGCATCCATTCACGAAACCGCCGAAGGCTTACATGAAGCAGGGTTAATGGATAAAGTCACCTTGCGCCAATTTAATGAACTATGTCTGACGCCGGTCAAGCCCTTGCGGCCCGAAGAAATCCTGGCTCTGCGGGAGCGCGAACATGCAAGCCAAGCCGTTTTTGCACGGTATTTGAATGTCACGACCGGTCTAGTCAGCCAATGGGAACGTGGTGAGAAGCACCCGAAAGGCACATCCCTGAAGCTGTTGTCCCTGGTGGCTAAAAATGGGCTGGAAGCGATTGCCTAAAGCAAAATCGTCCTAGCCCGAATGAGGTAGGGATTTACCTCTAAGCCCGCGACCCAATACGGAACATCCAGCAGGTTTATAGCATTACCGGGGGCCTGGTTTGCTCGGGGCTTGGGTCGTCGTTATGAGTTAGGCCGGATCAGCGTGAAAGGGCGATCCAAAACCGAGGTGTTACCCAATACTATTCTGGAATAAAGGACTTCGATCTTTTTAGCCTTTCAATTCGTACAATAAGGGATGATATGCAGAAAGGAGAACCATTAATACCAGAAATTTACTTAGTCTTCAGCAGCCCGCGAATAATCTCTTGCTTAGGCCTGAACATACCTTCTGAACGTTGCAAATGACCATAAAAGAAAACCAGATCGAGCAAAGATTCATTCAAAAGTTAACCGATCTTAAATATTCTCATCGTCCGGAAATCCGCGACCGCGACTCGCTCGAGCAAAACTTCCGCAACAAATTCGAGGCATTGAATAGAGTCAAGCTAACGGATTCAGAATTCGCCCGTCTGCGCGACGAAATCGTAACCAGTGACGTTTTCACCGCCGCCAAAACCCTGCGTGAACGTAATTACTTTCAACGCGAAGACGGCACACCTTTACATTACACCTTGGTCAATATCAAAGACTGGTGCAAAAACGATTTTGAAATCATTAACCAGTTGCGCATTAATACCGATAACAGTCACCACCGTTATGACGTAATTCTGCTCATCAACGGCATCCCTGTAGTACAGACTGAGCTGAAAACGCTCCAGGTCAGCCCGCGACGAGCCATGGAGCAAATCGTCGAATACAAAAACGATCCCGGTAACGGCTACACCAACACGCTGCTGTGTTTTATGCAGTTGTTTATTGTCAGCAACGAAATCAATACCTACTACTTTGCCAATAACCACAACCAGCACTTCAGCTTTAACGCCGACGAGCGCTTTTTACCTATCTACCAACTGGCGGATGAAGACAATAACAGAATCGCCCACTTGCACGATTTTTCCGACATCTTTCTGGGCAAATGTACGCTAGGCCAAATGATCAGCCGCTACATGGTATTAGTAGCCAGCGAGCAAAAGCTGATGATCATGCGCCCGTACCAAATTTATGCAGTTAAGGCGATTGTCGATTGCATCCACCAAAACCGGGGCAATGGCTATATATGGCACACCACCGGCAGCGGAAAAACCCTTACCTCGTTCAAGGCCTCCACGCTGCTTAAAGACAACCCAGACATTGAAAAATGCCTATTTGTGGTGGATCGTAAAGACCTCGACCGTCAAACCCGCGAGGAATTTAACCGATTCCAGGAAGGTTGCGTAGAAGAAAACACCAACACCGAGACCCTAGTGCGGCGCATGCTATCGGAAGACTACGCCGATAAAGTCATCGTCACCACCATTCAAAAGCTCGGCCTGGCGTTGGACGAGAACAGCAAGCGCAACCAAAACCACAAACAAAAAGGCAAACTCACCTACAAACAACGCCTAGAGCCGCTGCGCGATAAGCGCATCGTCTTTATTTTCGATGAATGTCATCGCTCACAATTCGGCGAAAACCACAAAGCCATTAAAGAGTTCTTCCCAAAAGCCCAGCTGTTTGGCTTTACCGGCACGCCGATTTTCGACGTCAACGCCAGCTACCAACAAATCGAGGGCACGGTTGGCTCATTCAAAACCACCCAAGATATATTCGAGAAAGAACTGCATGCCTATACCATCACTAATGCCATTGATGACAAAAACGTACTGAGCTTTCACATTGATTATTTTGGTAAAGACGATAAAAAACAGAAAAAACCTAAAAAAAGCGAAACGCCTCCGCCTGAAGCGGTGATAAAAGCGATTCTGCAAAAACACGATGCAGCCACCAACTCGCGCCGCTTTAATGCAATTTTGGCCACGGGCTCCATCAATAACGCCATTGAATATTTTGAAAAATTCAAAATCCTCCAGGCACAAAAACAGACGGAAGACGAAAGTTTTCAGCCACTAAATATCGCCTGCGTGTTCTCGCCGCCCACTCAGGTACTGGTAAAAGACAATGAAAACCAAAACGGTAAAAACATCGCGGATATAAAACAACTGCAAGACGAATTACAACAGGAGAAAGCCGATAACCTGGAAGAGCCGGAACAGAAGAAAGCCGCATTAATGGCGATTATCGCCGATTACAACACCCAGTACGGCACCAACCACAACATAAACGAGTTCGACCTCTACTATCAGGATGTGCAGCAACGCATCAAAGACCACAAGTATTCCAACCGAGACTACCCGCATAAACACAAAATCGACATCGTCATTGTGGTTGACATGCTGTTGACCGGCTTTGATTCCCAATACCTCAACACGCTGTATGTCGATAAAAAACTGCAATACCACGGTTTGATTCAAGCCTTTTCGCGCACTAACCGGGTGCTGAACGACAGCAAGCCATGGGGCAATATCTTGGATTTTCGCTATCAAGAAGATGCCGTGGATGAAGCCATTAAGCTATTTTCCGGCAAAGACCAAAACCGCTCCAAAGAAATCTGGCTGGTAGACCCCGCCCCCGTGGTGGTCGATAAACTCAAAAATGCCGTCGGCAAGTTGGCGACCTTTATGCGATCGCAAGGGTTGGACTGTGCACCAGAACAAGTAGCTAACCTGAAAGGCGATAACGCCAGATCCGAATTTATCAACTATTTCAAAGAAGTGCAGCGCCTGAAAACCCAGCTGGACCAATACACCGACCTCAGCGAGGACAATAAAAACCACGTCGAACAATTATTACCTGAAGATACCCTACGGGCTTTTAAAGGAATGTATTTGGATACCGCCCAGCGCTTAAAAGAGCAGCAAAACAAAGGCGGCGATACTGGCGACACAGTGCAACAACTGGATTTCGAATTCGTACTGTTTGCCTCGGCAGTGATCGATTACGACTACATCATGGGGCTAATCGCCAAATCCACTCAAACAACCGGCAAACAAAAAATGACCCGCCAACAACTGATCGACCTGGTCAGTTCCAGCGCGAATTTCATGGACGAGCGCGAAGACATCATCGCCTATATCAACAGCCTGGAAGTAGGTAAAAGCCTAAGCGAAAAAGCCATTCACGAAGGCTACCAAGCTTTCAAAGCCGCCAAGTCAGCCAAAGACTTGGCAGATATAGCGGAAAAGCACGGCCTACAAGCCCAAGCCCTGCAAGCTTTTGTGGATACCATTATGAGCCGTATGATTTTTGATGGCGAGCTACTTACCGACTTGATGGAACCACTGAATTTGCGATGGAAAGAGAGAGGCGTAAGAGAAAGAGCTCTGATGGAAGACGTGGCGCCTATGTTAAATAAAATCGCCCAAGGGCGTGAAATCTCCGGGTTAGCGGCCTATGAGTAAGAAAGTGGAAAAAGCGCTGGTACCGGCGTTGCGCTTTCCTGAATTTCGGAATACGGGAGAGTGGAATAATGAACCTTTAGAAAAGTTGTACTCTTTTAAAGTAACTAACTCGTACTCAAGAGATCAATTGAACTATGGAAATGGTTCGGTAAAAAATATTCATTATGGTGACATACACACCAAATTTTCGACATTATTTGATGTCAACAATGAAATTGTACCGTTTATAAATCAGTCAGAGTCACTCAAAAAGGTTAAATCAGAGTGTTACTGCGTCGAGGGCGACATGATATTTGCTGACGCTTCGGAAGATTTAGAAGATGTTGGAAAGAGCATAGAAATTATTAATCTAAACAATGAAAAGCTGTTATCTGGATTACATACTCTATTAGCGCGACAAAGAGATAAAAAATTGATAATCGGGTTTGGAGGATATTTATTCAAATCAAACCGAATTCGATTACAAATTAAAAAAGAAGCTCAAGGAGCTAAAGTTCTTGGAATATCGGCCGGAAGGCTATCAAATATTGAAGTTGCTTTTCCTTCAGACAAAAAAGAACAACAAAAAATCGCCGATTGCCTATCATCCATCGATGAGCTTATTACCGCACAAACCAAAAATCTCGATGCACTCAAAGCCCATAAAAAAGGCCTGATGCAGCAGCTTTTCCCCTGCGAAGGCGAAATCGTCCCCAAATTGCGATTCCCCGAGTTTAAGGATTCAGAAGACTGGGAAGAAAAGAAATTCGAGCAAGTTTTTACACGAATAACAACCAAAAATAAAGAGAATAACAAAAATGTATTAACTATATCAGCCCAGAATGGTCTGGTAAGCCAATTAGACTACTTTAATAAGGCAGTGGCGGCCAAGGATATTTCTTGTTACTACCTTTTACATAAGGGTGATTTTGCATACAACAAAAGCTATTCACAAGGTTATCCCATAGGAGCGATCAAGCAGCTCAAGTACTACGATAAAGGTGTTGTTTCAACACTCTATATTTGTTTCAGAACGAAAAGTGATTTTAATGCTCCGTTTTTTGATCAGTATTTCGAAGCTGGTGTGATTAACTGTGAGATTGAAAAAATTGCACAGGAAGGAGGACGAAATCATGGGTTGCTAAATGTAAGCATAAAAGAGTTTTTTGAGGATGTTTGCGTATACGTGCCTAAGCCAGAAGAACAACAAAAAATCGCCGATTGCCTATCATCCATCGACGAAATTATTACCGCACATACCCAAAAACTCGATGCACTCAAAGCCCATAAAAAAGGCCTGATACAGCAGCTTTTCCCAGCAGTTGATGAAGTGAACGGATGAACGACAAACCAAATATCCATCGATACATGAACATAAGAGGATTGGTTAATCGCTTGCGCAATGACCTGCGCGATAGTGCCAATGGCGGTTCTGATCTCGTTTTGCTTTACGCTTATAACGGCACCGGTAAAACGCGCCTTTCCATGGAGTTTAAAGAGGCCGGAAAACGCAAAAGAGACGTTGCTAGGGACACGCTGTATTTCAATGCCTATACCGAAGACCTGTTTCATTGGGATAATGATTTAAGCAACGACACCGAGCGCGTGCTACAAATCAACTCGGATTCCAATTTCTTTAATGGTTTTAAAGAATTGGCTCTTGAAGACAAAATTCGTCCTTATTTGAATCGTTATGCCGAGTTTGATTTCAAAATTGATTACGAAAAATGGACCATTACCTTTTCTAAGGGGGAAACCAGCCATATCAAGGTATCGCGCGGTGAAGAGAATATTTTTATCTGGTGTATTTTTCTGGCGATTTGCGAATTAACTCTCGATGGGGCAGAAGCCTATGACTGGGTGAAATATTTTTATATTGATGACCCGATTTCGTCGCTGGACGACAACAACGCCATTGCTGTCGCTAGTGATTTGGCGCAACTACTAAAGCGCAGAACCAAGCGGGTAAAGACGGTAATTTCATCGCATCACAGTCTGTTTTTTAATGTAATGTGTAATGAGTTGAAGAAAACCTCGCACAAAACTTATTTTCTGCATCGCGGTAATGGCTCAGACACCTACACCTTGCGGGCCACCAATGATACGCCTTTCTTCCATCATGTCGCCATGCTGGCCGAACTACAGAAAGCTTCAGAGTCCGGCAAACTGTATACCCATCACTTCAATATGCTGCGCAGCATTTTGGAAAAAACCGCCACCTTTTTCGGCTTCAATGATTTTTCTGCCTGCATTCACGGCGTTGACGACGAAGTGTTATTCGCCCGCGCCTTAAATTTGCTCAGCCATGGCAAATACTCGGCCTACGAACCGAAAGAAATGGGCGAAGACACCAAACAACTCTTTCAAAAAATTTTAAGTGCATTTCTGAACCGCTATCAATTTTATTTGCCGGAAATGATCACCGTTACATCGACACAAGCTAATTAACCATGACCGAACAAGATCTCAATAAACTAGGCCGTACGCTTTGGGGAATAGCCGACGATCTACGCGGCGCGATGAATGCCGACGACTTCCGCGACTATATGTTGTCGTTTCTGTTTTTGCGCTACCTGTCGGACAACTACGAAACCGCAGCCCAAAAAGAACTAGGACCGGATTACCCTAAATTGGCGGACGATGATAAGCGTGCACCGCTATCCCTATGGTATGCAGCAAATGTAGGCGATGTGACGGAATTTGAAAAACAAATGCGCCGCAAAGTACATTATGTGATTGAGCCTCAGCATCTTTGGAGCAGCATTGCCGAGCTGGCTAGAACCCAAAATGACGAATTGCTGCACACCTTGGAAAAAGGTTTTAAATACATCGAAAACCAAAGCTTTGACAGCACCTTTCAAGGCCTGTTCTCGGAGATTAATCTCAACTCCGAAAAGCTTGGCAAAAACTACACTGATCGTAATGCCAAGCTGTGCACTATTATCAGCAGAATCGCATCAGGTATTGCCGGATTTTCGACTAACAGCGATATTTTGGGCGATGCCTATGAATACCTGATCGGCCAGTTTGCCGCCGGATCTGGTAAAAAAGCAGGTGAATTTTATACACCACAGCAAATATCTACAATTCTGTCCGCTATCGTTACCCTCGACAGTCAGGAACCAGCCACCGGCAAAAAGAAAATACTCGATAATGTGCTGGATTTTGCTTGCGGTTCCGGATCGTTACTTTTGAACGTGCGTAAGCAGCTGGGTCCGCATGGTATCGGTAAGATTTACGGGCAAGAGTCGAATATCACCACCTACAACTTAGCACGCATGAACATGCTGCTGCACGGTGTGAAAGATTCTGAATTTGAAATCCACCACGGCGATTCCTTATTAAACGATTGGGATATTCTCAAAGAAATGAACCCCGCCAAAAAGCTGCAATTCGATGCCGTGGTTGCTAATCCCCCGTTCAGTTATCGCTGGGAACCAACTGAAGCCATAGCCGAAGACTTCCGTTTTAAAAGCTACGGCCTTGCTCCAAAATCTGCCGCCGATTTTGCCTTCCTATTACACGGTTTTCACTTTTTAAGCGAGCAAGGCACTATGGCGATCATTTTGCCGCATGGGGTATTGTTTCGCGGCGGCGCGGAAGAGCGTATCCGCACCAAGCTGTTAAAAGACGGCCATATCGATACCGTCATCGGTTTGCCGGCCAATCTGTTTTTCTCGACCGGCATCCCGGTGTGCATTCTGGTATTGAAGAAATGCAAAAAACCGGACGACGTATTGTTCATTAACGCCAGTGAATGCTTCGATAAAGGCAAACGCCAAAATCGCTTGCTGCCTGAGCATATCGACAAGATTGTCGAGACTTATCAATACCGCAAGGAAGAAGATCGCTATTCCCGTCGAGTTTCAATGGAGGTGATCGAGAAAGAGCATAATTTCAATCTGAATATTTCACGTTATGTCAGCACTGCCCAGGCAGAAGATCAAATTGATTTGCAGGCGAAAAATACGGAGTTGGTGAAATTAGAGAAAAGCATTGTCGCAAGCACAATTAAGCATAACCAATTTCTCATGGAGATAGGATTGCCACCTTTGCCGTGCGGTCAAAAAGAAAATAACTTGTAACTGCCTCTAAATTTAATCAGTGCCCGCCAGAAAACTCGAATTTTAAAAAATCTACCTTCCGGGTTTCGCATGATTTACACCGTTTTTACCTCATCCGGCAGGTGATTTTTTATTCTTTCTCGGGCTCACTTTAATTGCAAATGTAAACGCCATGAAGGTCTAGACATTTATGCCGAAATTCATCAAAAACCTAAATTTAACTCTTGGTACACGAAAGTTGTCTTATGGGCAGCGTTCCGTACGGGTATACCTAATTGAGAAACTGGCAGAAGTTGGACATAAGCAGCCATTGAGATTAATTGATTTTATGTTATAAGTTTCTACATTCTCTTTTATATTGTAGGTAAATGTCATGACGGAAAATACAAGAAATGATAATGTTATGTTAAAGCATGATAAATATAGTCTTTATCTAAGTGTTATTGCCATTATTCTTTCTATCGTTCTTCCGATTGGTTCTTTTCTTTATTTTCAACAAATACAAGCAGAGCAGAGGCTTAAGTCTAAAGCCTTACAAGTTTCTGGAGAACATATTCAGGTTGTTCAGGGGCAAGCCACAACTGAACAATTTAAGGTGTATATCGAAAATACTGGAGATGTAACCGTTAAGGACATTCAGCTTAAAATTCAATATCCTAATAAAAAAATCAAAGATTCTAATAATGAAGTAGTTTATGACATAAACCCGCCACAAAAACCAGAATCAATAGCCCTTGGCGACTTAGTCAACATTTACAAGTTTTCCGATTCCATTTCGCCTAAAGAAAAATGGGAAATACCTGTTATGAAGAATACAGAATCAAAATTCGAACCTATTGTCTGGATAAAAACTGAAGTTTCGAATACACCTGTTTCTTGGACCGAAGCTGATTATACTGAGTTTGTTTCAGATGGTCCCCATTGATCAGTAGCAATACAATAGAATCAAGCTTGAGCCATGAAAAATGAGACTCTCTTTTTAATGACGACTTAGGGTCGGTTTTGATCGTTACTGGAATGGTGACCTTCGAAATTGAGCGTTTTTAACCGGCTTTCATTTGCAAATAATGTGAGCCCAAGAATGGGTCAGCTCACGAAACAGAAATTTTCGTACGTTAAGCCAATGCAATGACGCCAAGAGCCGTATCGCTCTTGGGTTATATCACCGGGTATCCAGTTGGTGTGACACATCAACCAGACGTCAGGTAAGACCTGTAAATCACGTCAGGATAGGGTTGGTTTAGATATTTCCTGACGAGTCTAGATCAACTTCCTAGAGCTCAATCTGACAGCTTTGTTCTTGGCGGACGATTTTTTCCGAATTCTCCGGCAACCCCTAACGAGATGACTTAACGTTAGGCTATGAATATAATGGAAAATTGAGGTATAAACCAATAGTGAAAAATAATAAAAACTTATTCTGTTTATTATTATCAGTATTTATAATAGCTGTCCTATTTATAGTGGCGGTTTTATCAGCGTATTTTTATAATTTTAATGGTGAAATTTCCCCTAACTCTGATAAGTGGGGTGTCTTCGGTGATTTTATTGGTGGAAGTCTTAATCCTGTTTTCAGTTTTCTTGCTCTAATAGCATTATTAGTTACACTTTGGTTACAAAGTAAGCAAACAGAAATTTCCATTCAAGAGCTAAAAATTTCTAGAAAAGAGCTAACTGAAACTAGAAAAGAACTTAGCAGGTCTGCCGAAGCACAAGAAGCATCTGTTAACCATCAAAAGCGCCAAGTTAAAATTCAAGAATTGACGGCAAGAATATCAGTAATAACATTACTTTTGGAATACGATGGAAAATCTGTATCTGAACGTGGTAATGGGAGTACATCAATTTCATCAATTAATGTAAAACAAATTTCGGGGTATTCAACAAAAGAACTTGTTGAGGAGCTTGGTGGTATTTATCTTGAGCTTAGAGATATTGAACTCAATCTTCAGTAAATAAGCGCAAAAACAACGGGATGATGGCATTCTGAATATTGTGGTGCATTTAGTTGCTAAGTGCCTAACAAAAAGTTAACATGTATTTTTTTCTGGCGAGTCCAGCAAGCAAAGGGCTGCTGGGCTACGAATACCTGTTGATTTGATGCCGGATGCTAAGAGCTTATTAATAATTCACCTTGAACGTCGGACTGTCCTCCGGCCGGGTCTTGCGGTGATCGTAAATCCGCGTCGTGGCGATGTTGGCGTGACCGAGCCATTCCTGCACCTTGGCGATGTCGGCCTGATGGTCAAGCGCATTGGTCGCCGCGGTGGCCCGCAGCGAGTGCGCGCCGATGGTAAAACCTAACTCGCTGGAATACGCCCGCACGAGCTTATAGATGCCGTCGGGAGTGATCGCTTTACCGCCGCTTTTCGTATTGTTGCTGACCGGACGGAAGAGGGCGCCGGACTCGTCGCTGCCGTGCCCGGCCAGTTCCAGATAGTCATGAATCAGCCCGCCGGCGGCCGGATGCAGCGGCACATAGCGGGTCTTGCCGCCTTTGCCGGCCACTTTCAGGTGCGGCACCCCACGTCGTTCCTGTTTGAAGTCTTTCACCTTCAGCTTGCACAGCTCCTCGCGCCGCAGCGCGTGATAGAGCAGGGTGGCCAGGATCGCCTTGTCGCGCAGGGTGCGCAGCGTCGCCCCGGAAGGCGCGTCCAGCAACTTGCGCGCCTGGTGATCGCCCAAGGCCGGGGTCCGGCCTTCGGCGCTGTCGTTCTTCGGCCGCTTGACGCCCTTGACCGGATTATGGGTGACGGCGTTTTTCTCGCACAGATAATCGAACAGCGACGCCAACGCGGAAAGCCGATGCCGAATCGTGCTGCCATTGCGCTCGCGCCGGACCAGGTCGTCACGCCAGGCGATCACGTGGGCGCGGGTCACGCGGCGAAATTCTTCCGCTTGCTGAATGCCGGTAAAGGTCATGAAATCCCGGATCGCATTTTCATAGGCGCGCCGCGTCGCTTTATTGGTCAGGTTGGCGAACCATTCGACTTCGGGCGGCACCTCAGAGAGACGATGGAAATCGGCGGAGGTTAAGAGCCGGCCGGCGGACGGGAGCGTTTGAAGGTCGGTCATATTTTCACCGCACGCAAAGCAGAGATTGAGGGAAGGTCATGGCAACAGCCGTGTCAGCGTGATGAAGTCGCGCACGGACACAATCTTCGTGCCTTCGTAACGTGCCAGCGCGAGCAGGTGCGGCTTATCTGTAGCGGCCCGATAACATAAATCACAGGAACCGATTACATCCGTTTTTCGGGACCACATTAGCTGAGAATATCCGGGCGCCCTGGCCCACATTAAATGAGAATGAGCTCAGATTAATTGAGAACAGCCCGATAACATCGGCCAGGAACCATATTAACTGAGAATGGGGCCGCGGGCACGCCAGTACTCCCTCATTCAGGCGGCTTTGGCTCAGAAACGGGCTCTATCGGCGGTTACGACTCCAGCAGCTTCGCAATCGCTTGCATCGGCAGTATCAGTCGAAGAGAGTCCGGTAAGCGAACGAAGCCATTAGCCTCGTAGAAGGCAGCAGCCTGCTCGCTGATGGCGTCTACGATGAGCATGGAAGATCCAATAGAACTGGCACTCGCGTAAGCTCGCTTCACCGCATCCGCGAGCAATAGTGCGCCCAACCCCTGTCTTTGTTGATGGCCTGCGACGGCCAGACGACCTACGAGGGTTGCACTGACCAAAGGATAGCGTGGGATGTGCTTGCGGGCAGCCACCGGTACGTCCCCTTGCGCGAGCGCGGTCGCACACAAGGTGTAGTAGCCGAGTACTTCAGTCGGTTCGCGCGGATCGACGAGAACAAATACGCCGTTGATTTTACGCTTCACATCCTGATTGGCCTGCGTTTTGAAATAGCGATCCAGGCTTTCGACGCCGCAGGAAAAGCCAGCGCGATTGTGATGGGGTCCAAGCGGCTCGATTTTCAAATCGCGCGATGGCGCCGCAGGCATTTACGAAACGATCCGCCGCTTGTGCTCGGCCAGTGCGCGAACAAGTCGTTCACTTGCTTGCGGTGGGCTCATGAGCGTATCGAAAAATACCTTTCGGTCAAGATCGGAAAGCATAAGTGTTTCATGTTCCGCAATGGTTCGTCGTGCAGCATCGGTAAGTGCCGCTATACAAAAGTCAGTCAGTTTTCGTGATTCCAGGTGGGCGGCGCGTTCGATCAAGTCCTTCGTCTGTTCATCCAGACGAAAACCGAGTCTTTCCTTGTGTACTGGGTTTTGTGCTAACTGCACTTTCTTATTGGGCATGGCGAAACCTCAGGGGTCATGTTCATCATATTGGCCAATATTGTACGTCAATTTGACGACTTTTAATAGGCACGCCATTTCTTCAAATTTATTAGTTCGATAAAACGATCATTTTTTCGAACGCCGACAGCGAGGTCATTTTCCATCGAAATCGGCCTATTTTCAGTGCAGAATACTGGTTCTATAAAACAACGTTTGATTTACTTATTTTTGATGAGTATCTCGAACCGTGCAGGGAATAACTTGCCGATTACTCCTCAAGCCAGTGGGTATGGGCGGCTCTACCGCCAATTCGCCGAGCAAGCCGTTTAATGTCATCGATACCGAACTGACGCAAGGAAGGGTGGCATTTCCCATTCGCATCGGCGGCATCACAGGCCGCGTTCCACGCCTGTCCACGGTCCCGGCGCAGCGCTGTCAATCCATCAATCAGCAGTTTGTGTTCATCGTCGCTTAAACCGTCTATAGGCTCAGGTTTTCTCATAACACATACCTCTACGTCAGTACCGTTCCCGCTATTCTCGGTTAATGTGGTTCCTGGCCGATGTTATCGGGCTGTTATCAATTAAAGTGGGTCCATTCTCAGTTAATCTGGTTCCTGACGCCCGGATATTCTCAGCTAATGTGGTCCCGAAAACCGGATGTAATCGGTTCCTGTGGTTTATGTTATCGGGCAGCTACACCTAATGTTGATCTTAATAACACCAAACTTTGGAGATGCGGCACAAAAGAAGGTTTAGTAGCGAGTTGAATTAGTAGGTTTCCACTCGCGTGCAAGCTTCTGTGCCTCAGCGACCTGCTCTGCAGTCATGATTCTTTCTATAGAATTTAAACTTTGTTGAGCGCCCTTTAAACCTTGAGCCGACGCCAACGAAATCCACATATAAGCCGATACATAATCGCGAGATACGCCTTCGCCATAGCGATACATCTCACCAAGCATGTCCTGTCCATAGGCATCGCCTTGTTCAGAGGCTTTACGAAGCCACTTTTCAGCTTCTACATCATTTTTTTGAACACCCCTTCCTAAACGATACATCCCGCCAAGCAAAGCTTGAGCATCGGCATCGCCTTGTTCAGAGGCTTTACGAAGCCACTTTTCAGCCTCTACATCATTTTTTTGAACACCTTGCTCATAGAGATACATCCGACCAAGCATATATTGAGCAACGCTACTTCCTAGTTCAGCTTGTTGACGAGCTATTTTAACCTGTAATGCCTCGCCATTTCTCGCAGCTTTCCGAAACCACTTGGCAGATTCCTCATCATTTTGCGTAACACCTTCTCCGTACAAATACTTCACACCTAGGCTAAATTGCGCATCAACATTGCCTAGTTCGGCGGCCTTTCGATACCACTTTACCGCCACCTCATCATTTTTTTGAACACCCCTTCCAAAAAAATACATATTACCAAGGAAATATTGAGCACTAACATTGCCTAGTTCGGCAGCCTTTCGATACCACTTTACGGCCTCCCCATCATTTTTAGGAACGCCAACTCCATTATCATACATCGCGCCAAGTGCAGCTTGAGCATCGCCGTTGTTATGTTCTGCCGCTTTTCGATACCACTTTACAGCTTCCTTTTCGTTTCGCGGAACCACCTCTCCTTTGATGTACATCTTGCCAAACTCATATTGCGCACTGGCATTACCTTGTTCTGCGGATTTTTTGACTGTTTCAAACAAAGAGGAATTATCAGCAAAACATGAAGAAGCTATAAAAATAGACACAAAGCAATAAAATCTCTTTCTCATTACTGCCAACGCCACGGTAAATATTATGAATTTACGATATTATCGCATCGATTTTTCAATATCCGAAAAAATGAATCCATTTGTCCAATGTTAAATATTGTTGCCTTTTTATTTTCAATGCCCTGGAGGGCATCGAAACGTCTAAACATTAGACAAAATAGTCGACTGCCCATTTATGAAGCCAAAGCGGTCTTTCATTTTGATTAGTTGAAAGTCGCTTTAGGGTCGTAAGAGGCCGACCAGCTCCTCGAATCGCGTCAATTCTGGATGGCCTAGAGCCAGGCTTGTCAGTTGCAATTAAAGTGAGCCCGCGAAAATGGATTGCAAGCCGGTGCGGATGAATGCGAGCTCATTTGCAGATAATGTGAGCCCGACCGTGATTTCATTCGCAATTAATTCGAGCCCAAAATCGCGTTAAATGCGAGCCCGGCCATTTTCAAACGCGAGCCGTTATACCTACCCAATGATGCTCTGATGCAGTTCTTTCAGTCACTGAAACTATGTGTAGAAGCAATCGTCCCAATGCCTCGTAGCATAAGGGCCTGGCCTCAGTCTGGGAGTGCAACTACACATAGTTCAGTACTACACATAGGGGGCGGTTTTTGCCACTTGTTTGAGAAAAGTCCGTCATTCGCTTATGTTATCGCAAAAGCGCATTAGGTGAGCAGATAACTCGGTTTTCCGTTCCATTGCGCCTCAAACCCCAATAACAATTGTGGATCTGCGCGATTTTTACGCAGATTCGATGCCGACTGGTTGGCTATTTCAATCATCTTTCATAGCTTGCCAATGATGATAACCGCATAGACCATCGAAATATTGGTCGTCAGGTCCAAGGGACTCACCACAAACTGTACACTCGTTATACGATAGATTCCCCCCGCACGCAGCGCACAAGTCCTCTTGAATGATGAATGTCTCTCTACCGCACTCATGACAAGTACCAATGGGACAGGGGGCGCCGTCTTTCATGGCAGAGTAAATTTCATATTCGAAACATTCGCTAAGAGCGCTCTCCGCTATTTCATCGATGCCCCCAACATTTCCGCAATAAGAGCACGAAAACTCAAGTAAATAGTTTGATTCTGCATCAGGGTCGATTGGCTTTACTAAAGCAGAGTGGCATTGTGGACAGCGCAAATTACCAGCCATCTCAGACATTGCATCGCTGTCCCAGTCGATAGAATCTATCGCCTCTTGGCATTCATCTAGTTCTCGCTGGTAAACCTCAGCCACATCAAGAAGCGCTGTCCATGTTTGCTCGCCGAGCAAAGTTATAGGTTCATATCCAAGCTGACTAGATACGAAGTTTCGGATGATGATGAACGAGTCCGCTATAAGCTCTTTTAATCGATCTGTGGACTCGGTTGTACAATAGTGCTCAATGTCGTTTCTGATTCTGACAATTTTCTTAAAACGATTCCAATCGGTCTCGATATCGAGAGAGGAAAAGCGTTCTTCAATCTGTTGGACATCAACAGTTTTTTTTCTATCCCCCTTGAAGACGACCTTCCCGTTTGCATCGAATTCGGGTTGAATTCGTTGCTTAATCAGTACCTCGTCGGAGTCAGGAGGTGATAATTCCCTCAGACGCTCCTTGAAGAGGAGCAATATCCCAGCTGTGATATTCCGAATCGCAGAAAGTACTCTGCGTGGATCACTAGACTGATAGTCTTCGATTCCTATCTGTATTGACTGGACGGCGTTCGCAAGTATGGTATTCATAGCTTAAAAAGAGTCGATAGAGTCCATTGTTTATATTTCGCCAACCAAGCCAAGTCAATAATTCACCTTGAATGTCGGGCTGTCCTCTGGCCGGGTTTTACGGTGATCGTAAATCCTTGTCGTCGCAATATTCGCATG
>Ga0208509_1000137_pt1 | contig 31948 bp, 31 predicted proteins | sample LakWasMeta7_HOW4_2_FD_183857 | JGI IMG/M metagenome (GOLD analysis project Ga0208509, IMG submission 183857) | Freshwater sediment methanotrophic microbial communities from Lake Washington under simulated oxygen tension - Sediment Metagenome... | ecosystem: Environmental > Aquatic > Freshwater >...
TTCGCTATCCATGCCATGAAAAATCCAGGCCAACAGCACAACCGTCAGCAATAAGGACACCGGAATCTGCCATTGAATCACCCTTTCGCGGATGAGCCATATGCCGCCCAAGCCCAGCAGCAGTGTCGAGGTTTCGCCCAAACTGCCGCGCGACCAGCCGATAAAGCTGAGAAACCCCGAGTAATCCTTCAGGATGTCGGTCAATAAACGGTTCTGGGAAAACTCGGTTTTGATAAAATCCAGCGTGGTCGCGCCGGTGCTCGCGTCGATATTGTCCAACCCAGAAAAAGTAATATGCCAACTTTCGATAAGACCAGGCGAATTCGAAAAAAACAACGGCGACACATTCGCCCAGGTCGTCATTTCGACAGGAAAGGAAATGAGAAGCGCGACTCGGGCTAACATGGCAGGATTGAACAGGTTCTGTCCCAGGCCGCCATAAACCTGTTTTCCTAAAATAATCGCCAGCCCCGAACCGACCACGCCTATCCACCACGGCGCCCAAGGCGGCAGCGTCATGGCCAGCAGCCATCCGGTCAATACCGCAGAGCCATCCATAATGATAGGTTTGGCTGCCCTACCCCCTAGCCTGAGGCAGAAGGCTTCAAAGAAAACCGCTGATAACACGGTAATCATAAATAGATTCAACGCGGGCCAACCAAAACAAAAAAGCCCGAGTGCTGTCGCCGGAGACAGCGCCAGCATGACTTGCCTCATGATATGATTGACACTGTTGTTGGCGCCTACATGTGCGCCGCTGCTGGGTTTAATACGTGCAATCATACCAGTGTCTCCTGTTCGGCTTTTAGCCGTTCCCGCTCGGCCTTAGCCGCAATCCGTGCCAATTCGTCTTCGCGTTGTTGCTGGGCGATGCGTTCCATACGGTCATTACGCGCATCAATCAAGCGTTTGGTTTGCTCGGCTTTATGTTGTGCTTGCTGTCTCGCGATGACTTCGCCTGAGGCATATTTGAAATATTGCACCAACGGAATATTGGACGGACAGATATAGGAGCAGCAACCGCAGCTGATGCAGTCTTTTAACCCTAAATCCACAGCAGCATCCAATTGGTTAATGCGGATATTGTTCGCCATATCCAAAGGCCTGAGTCCCGCCGGGCAAACGCTGACACAGCTGGCGCAACGGATACAGGGTTGTTCATCGGTGTTTTTGAGTTCACTTTGGGTTAATGCCAGAATGCCGCTGGTGGCCTTAACGGTAGGGAGCCCTGTATGCGGTAAAGAATCGCCCATCATCGGGCCGCCCATGATGATCCGTGCGGTTTCTGCCTTATTCACCCTACAAAAATCGAACAATTCGGAGATTAAGGTGCCGAAAGGCACTTCCACATTCATCGGACGTTTCACCGCGCCGCCCGACACGGTGATAACCCGGCTTACCAGGGGTTGTCCATGCCGAATTGCTTTATGAACGGCATGAGCGGTGCCGACATTATGGATAGTCACGCCGATTTCCGAGGAACGGCAGCCGACGGGGACTTCTTTGCCCGTTACATAACGGATCAATTGCCGGTCCCAACCCATCGGGTAGCGGGTCGGGATTTGTATGACTTTAATCGATGCATAGGGATCTGCTGCGACGCGCATCGCAAGATAAGCCTGTGGTTTGTTGTCTTCGATAGCCACTACGGCATGGTCCGTCTCCATGCCGTGCAGCATCAAACGTACGCCGTCGATAATCTCCCCGGCGCGCTCCTGCATCAGTCGGTCATCGCAGCTTAAATAAGGCTCACATTCCGCCCCATTAATGATCAGCGTATCAATACGGTTTTCGCGACCCATATTGAGCTTGACCGCCGTCGGGAAAGTTGCGCCGCCCAGGCCGACAATGCCCGCAGCGCCGACGCGCAGACTAATGTCTTCGGGAGCCAGCTGGAAAGGGTCGGCTACTATTTTTGCCGCCAACCATTCATCCCTGCCGTCGGTTTCCAGCACAATGGTGCGAATAGGGAGCGCGGACGGATGCGGTGCAGGGTAATCATTCACATCAAGAATGACGCCCGAACTGGGCGCGTGGACGGGTGCGGAAATCAGACCTTGGCTGTAGGCTAATAACTGCCCTTTCAACACTTTTTCACCGACTTTAATTACGGGCTCTGCCGGTTTGCCGACATGCTGCTGCAGCGGGATATACAGTTTTTTCGGCAACGGGAAATTGGTTGCTATGGGCAATGCAGCCGTCGCGGCTTTATGCTCCTCGGCATGGACGCCGCCACGAATACGCAGTGTTTTTAAAAAACTTAACATACGGCATTACTCGCTTCAGGCAAAACAGGCTTGGCCCACCGCCAGTTGCGCAAGGTCACCTCAACAGGGTGCATTTGCAGGCATTCGGTCGGACATACGTCGACGCATTTCTTGCAGGCTATGCAGGCATCGGCAACCACCGCGTGAATCTGCTTGGGCGCGCCGACAATGGCGTCGGTAGGACAGACCTTGAAACAGCGGGTGCAACCGGTGCAGGTGTCCTCGCTGACTCTGGCAACCAGCAATTCGGGTTCTTTTACGTCGCTTAAATCCAGGTCCAGACCCAATAAAGCGGCGATTTGTTCAGCCAGGGCGCTGCCGCCGGGGGGGCATATCGTGGCAGGCGCATTGCCCTCGGCCAAGGCTTCGGCGGCCGGCCTGCAACCCGGGAAACCGCATTGGCCGCACTGCGAACCGGGCAGCAAGGCTTCCAGTTCATCGACAACCGGACTGCTTTCAACTTTCAAATACTTGCCGGCAATGCCAAGCAGCAGACCTAAAAACAGCCCCAACAAGGTTAAACTGACAATGGCGGATAAGACATACATAGCTTCTTTCCTGTAACTATTTGCTGTAAAGCCCTGCAAAACCCATAAATGCCAGCGATAAAATACCGGCGGTAATAAACGCAATCGGCGTGCCTGCGAATAATGCGGGAACAGCCATTAACGCAAGACGCTCCCGCAAGCCGGCAAAAAGCACCATCACCAAGGTAAAGCCGACCGCAGAACCAAAACCGAAAATCATGCTTTGCATAAAACCGTAGTGTTCCTGCACATTCAGCAACGCCACCCCCAAGACCGCGCAATTGGTGGTGATCAGCGGCAGGAAAATGCCGAGTATCTGATAGAGCACCGGACTGGTTTTATGCACAACCATTTCGGTGAACTGCACCACGGCGGCAATCACCAGGATAAAGGCGAGTATGCGTAAAAACTGGATATTAAAAGGTGCCAGAATAAAGCGTTCCAGCATCCAGCTGGTCATCGCGGCCAGGGTCAGCACAAAGGTTGTTGCCAGGCCCATGCTCAATGCCGAGTCCAGTTTTTTCGAGACCCCCATAAAGGGACACAGCCCTAAAAATTTAACCAGCACCACGTTATTGACCAACGCAGTACCCAGAATAAGCATTAATAAATCGGTCACGGTATTTGGCCTTCACTCATCATTTTCAATCAGTTCTGAGCATCAACCATGCCAATAACCAACTTTGAGGAGCGAACCACTAAAACAGTGCGTTCTCACACCAAAGTGGAGCCAAGCCCTGTCATAAAAAATACATAGCGCGCCGTACCAACAAAATTTTTGTAGCATTTGCGACAATGAATTACCTTATAATACGCCGGGTATTTAATTCGGGCCTGCTAAGCCTTTATCCAGGCTGATAATTTAACAATGCTGTTCCAGTTGGCTTATAAATTGCTTGTTCTTTGATATTAAGTGTTATCTGCTTGGAACAATTTGACTCGAATGAATGCCCGATCAACAAAACGGTTAAGGTTCTATGAAAAAAACATCATTGAAATATCTGCAAGTTCATAGTGATCTTGAAAAAGTCATTAATGACCTCAGCCCTGACTTGCTTAATCTGGAACAGGGCAAGCTCATTGATCGGCTGAACAGCAAACGTAAAGATTTATTGCCTGCCTGGCTCTTTGTTGAAGCCGTCGAACAGGCCCCGGTAGCGATCTCCATCACCGACAAAAAGGCCAATATCCTCTATGTCAACCAGGCCTTCTCCAAGGTGACCGGCTACGGCATGAATGAAATTGTCGGTAAAAACGAATCCGTGCTGTCTTATAAATGCACGCCCAAGCACGTCTATTACGATCTTTGGCATACGATCAGCCGAAACAAGATATGGCATGGGCAACTCGTTAACCGTCACAAAAACGGTGAGCCCTACCTTGCCGAGCTGACCGTGGCGCCCATGCAGGATTCGCAGAAAAATATCACGCATTTTCTGGGCATGCACCGCGATATCAGCGAACACTACCGCGTGGAAAAGAAGCTGCAAAATCAAAAACTGCTGATCGAATCGGTCATCAACTCCTCGTCCATCGCGATGGTGGTCCTGGATCAGAACAACCATGTTGTGCTGGATAATCTGCAATACAAGGCACTGATCAGCGATCTTGATCTTAAGGAACCTGCCAGTCTGTTTCTGGAATTATTAAGGCAGGAATTGGGCGATGTGCACGCCTATCTGGAAAAAAATCCCAGTGGATTTAGTCAACTTGAAGTCCGTATAGACAGTCAGGGCAAGCATGCGCCTTTGTGGTTTGCCTGTTCGGGGAAAATATTTCAGGAAAAAACCACGCATGCCGGCAGTTTTTTTGAAGAAACCAGCGAAAATTATCTGCTGCTGAGCCTGACCAATATTACCCAGCAACGCCGCCATCAGGAGGAGATTTATTTACAGTCGCTGAAAGTGGTCTTGGCCGAAGAAGAACAAATCCAAAGTATTCGCGAGACCCTGCTGGGCGCGATTCATCAGGTCAGCCAACCGCTGAATCAAATCCAGGCGGCCATTCAGCTCATGCAGCAAAGAAATGAACAAGGCGCCTTGCTGGATTTGTTGAAACAACTGGAAAACAGCTGTCAGAGTACGGTGTCTACCTTGCATCACTGTGTCCCGGAAATCATTCCCAGCGCAGTCACTTCGATTAACCTTAACCAGATTCTGCATGAAGTCATGATGTTGAGTAACAGTAAATTCCTGAGTAACGGCATAGTCATAGACTGGAATCCACATACCGTGTTGCCTAACATTCTCGGCTCGAAAAACAAGTTGCTGATGTTATTCAAGCAATTAATCGATAATGCCATCAATGCCCTGAACCAGTCCAACAGCTCCGAAAGAAACATTACCATCACCACACAAACCAATCATCAGCGCGTACATGTCTGGGTGGCGGACAGCGGCCCGGGCATACCCGAGCGGCAGCGTTCAAAAGTATTTGAACCGTTCTTCACCACCCAGAAATGGGGCGGCATCCAGGCCGGCATGGGGCTGGTCATGGCCAAGGAAATCGTTCTGCAAATGGACGGCAGCATTGAAATTGACCCCGATTACCAGCAGGGTTGCTGCTTCAAAATAAGCTTCCCGGTCATCAGCCAAGACGCTTACGACAGGTACGATGGATGAGTGAACGTTATCAACTAGTTGAAGCAGAACTGGATGCCTTATATTTGGTCAGTCAGGTTTTAAACAGCACCTATAACCTGCGGAACAAACTCAACGACATCCTGGAGATTCTGCATAACCGCACCCACATGCTGTCCGGCATGGTTGCCTTACGCGGCCTGGAGTCCAACAGTTTGAGCGTCTGTGAAGTCTATGCGGAGGATATCGACAAAACCATACACTATGAACCCGGTGAAGGCCTGGTCGGCACGATCCTGGATGCGGGCAGCACCATCGTGGTGGAAAAACTGGCCGAAGAGCCGCGTTTTATCGATCGACTGGGCTTGTATCAGTCCTCATTACCCTTTATAGGCGCCCCGATACAGGTCGAAAAAAGTGAAATTGTCGGCGTCTTGACGGTGCAACCGGACAACCGCGCATTTCTGGGCGAAAAGGCGCGCTTTCTGGAAATGGTCGCCAATCTGATCGCCCAAAGCGTCAAGACCCTGCGCGTGATGGAAAAAAAGCAGCAGGAATTGCTGGATGAACGCGACAACCTGAAACAGGCGCTGGTCAAAAACTACCGTTTTGAGAATATCATCGGCCATTCCGAACCGATGCTGAAAATATTCGATATTATCCGCCAGGTCGCCAAATGGAACACCACGGTCCTGATTCGCGGCGAATCCGGCACCGGCAAGGAAGTGGTCGCCAATGCCATCCATTTTAATTCCAGCTGCAGCACCGGCCCGTTCCTGAAACTGAACTGCGCCGCCCTGCCCGACAATCTGCTGGAATCGGAATTGTTCGGCCATGAAAAAGGCGCCTTCAGCGGCGCCATCGGCCAGCGTAAGGGCCGCTTCGAACTGGCCGACAACGGGACGATTTTTCTCGATGAAATCGGCGAGATCTCGGCCTCGTTTCAGGCCAAACTGCTGCGCGTCCTGCAGGAAGGCGAATTTGAACGCGTCGGCGGCAGCAAAACCCTGACCGTCAATGTCCGCGTTATCGCCGCAACCAATCGCAATCTGGAGAAGGACGTCGCCGAAGGCAAATTCCGGGAGGATTTGTATTACCGGCTGAATGTCATGCCTATCAATATGCCGCCCTTGCGTGACCGCCTTGAAGACATTCCTGAACTGTCCGCCTTTCTGTTGAAAAGATTGTCCCGCCAGCAAGGCGGGCGTCCGTTGGAAATCAAGGAGAGCGCGCTGCGCATCCTGATGAAATACAGCTGGCCCGGCAATGTCCGTGAACTGGAAAACCGTCTGGAACGGGCGGCGATCATGAGCAGCGACGGCATCATCGACCGTGACGTCATCATCAGCACCGGTCTGGAGGATGAAATCGGCCTATCGACACTCGTGCAGCCGGCCATGAAAGTGGATCTGCAGGATGATAATCTGGATGAAAGGGAGCGCGTCATCGCCGCCCTCGAACAAAGCGGCTGGGTGCAGGCCAAAGCGGCCCGCTTATTGAATATGACGCCCAGACAGATTGCCTACCGCATTCAAACCCTGGAAATAAGCCTCAAGCAGATTTAAGCGCCGATAATTCTTTTTCGTAAAGCATGTATCTGCATAGGAGCGACTTTAGCCGCGATGGATCGCTTTGAATCGCGGCTAAAGCCCCTCCTGCATTTAGAGAACACAAATCTCGCCCCTTCAAATTCCTGACACCAAACCAATCCCTTGTTTTTGTTTCCATTCAAACAAAGCACCATGGATTGATTGTTGCATTTAAAACAATCGCCTGGATACGCGCGACAAATACACTAAATATCAATAGCTTATAAATATAAGAAAGTTGGCACAGACCCTGCTTAATACCTCTGTAAACGAACTTACGAGGTGTGATTCATGGAACTTCCAGTCTTAAACAACAAACCTGAAAGCAAAGGCGGCTGCTCAGCCGGTTCATGCGGTTCAACCGAAGACCAGCTGGATCATCTTTCAGATGAAATACGGGAAAAGGTGCAAAACCACCCCTGTTATTCTGAAGATGCGCATCACTACTTTGCGCGCATGCATGTGGCGGTGGCCCCGGCCTGCAACATCCAGTGCCACTACTGCAACCGCAAATACGATTGCGCCAACGAGTCCCGGCCCGGTGTGGTATCGGAACTCTTAACCCCGCATCAGGCGGTCAAAAAAACCATGGCGGTCGCCGCCAACATTCCGCAGATGACCGTACTGGGCATTGCCGGCCCCGGCGATCCTCTGGCCAATCCTGAACGCACTTTCGAGACCTTCCGCCGGCTGAGCCAGGACGCGCCCGACATCAAGCTGTGCGTGTCGACTAACGGCCTGGCCTTGCCGGACTCCGTGGAAGAACTGGCCAAACACAATATCGACCACGTCACCATTACCATCAACTGTGTCGATCCTGAAGTCGGCGCCAAGATTTATCCATGGATATTTTGGGAAAACCGCCGTATCAAGGGCAAAAAAGGCGCAAAAATCCTGATCGAACAGCAACAAAAAGGGCTGGAAATGCTGGTTGCCAAAGGCATTCTGGTCAAGGTCAACTCGGTCATGATCCCCGGCGTCAACGACAAGCATCTGGCCGAGGTCAGCAAAATCGTCAAGTCCAAAGGCGCATTTCTGCATAACGTCATGCCCCTGATTGCCGAAGCCGAACACGGCACGTTCTATGGCGTCATGGGCCAGCGCGGGCCGACCGCACTGGAGTTGCAGGAACTGCAGGATGCCTGTTCCGGCGACATGAACATGATGCGCCATTGCCGCCAATGCCGCGCCGATGCGGTGGGCATGCTGGGCGAAGACCGCGGCGATGAATTTACCATGGACAAGATCGAAGAAATGGAAATTGATTATCAGGCCGCGATGGAAAAACGCAAAGTCATCCATCAGGCCATCGAAGCGGAAATGAACAACAAGCGCGCCGCCAAATCCGTAATCGAACAACAACAGCAGGCGTTGCCGAAACTCACGACCCGGCCGGTGCTGATGGCGGTCGCCACCAGCGGCCAGAGCCTCATCAACATGCATTTCGGCCACGCCAAGGAATTCCTGATTTACGAGGCTTCGCCCGAAGGCGTGCGTTTCATCAGTCATCGCAAGACCGAACTGTACTGCAGCGGCGACGACAGCTGCGGCGAGGCCGAAACCGCGCTGCAAAAAAACATCCGTACGCTGGAAGGCTGTGAAGTGGTGTTGTGTTCGAAAATCGGCTATGAACCCTGGGAGCAACTGGAAGCGGCCGGCATTCAGCCGAACGGCGAACACGCCATGGAAAATATTGAAGAAGCGGTCATGGCGGTTTACCGGGAAATGGCTGAGGCCGGCAAATTGGATGCGAACAAAGCCGAGGAGCGCGCTACCGCATAGCCCGGTGCAGTCCGGAAAGGCTGTCGCAGCGAAAGCGAAAACGGGCCTTTCCGGCCGGCAGACTTGCCGGAAAAGCTCATGCCGGACGAGCTATTCCGGCCTACCCCTATTAGGTTGGCAATTCCACTCAACCTAAACAACATGAACGGATGAATCATCATGGCCTTAAAAATCATCGAATCTTGTGTCAATTGTTTTGCCTGCGAACCCTTGTGCCCCAGCAAAGCCATCTACGAAGCGAAGCCGCATTTTTTAATCGACAGTAAAAAATGCACCGAATGCGAGGGCGATTATGCCGTGCCGCAGTGCGCCAGCATCTGCCCGATTGAAGGCGCCATACTCGATGCCTTCAATATCCCGCTCAATCCGGCCGGTTCATTGACCGGCATTCCGCCCGAAAAAATGGCGGAAGCCATGGCCGAGCTGCAAGCGCATTAACGCCATGGCGCACATCGTCTTTTACGAAAAGCCGGGCTGTATCAACAACAGCCGGCAGAAAAAACGGCTGCAGGAGGCCGGACATACGGTCATGCCCAAAAATCTGTTGACCGAAGACTGGGCCGGCAAGCCCGGGCAGTTGCGCGAGTTTTTTGGCGACAAGCCCGTAGCCGACTGGTTTAACCGCAGCGCGCCAGCCATTAAACAGGGCTTAGTCAGGCCCGAAACGCTGGATGCCGAACAGGCTATTGCCTTGATGCTGGCCCACCCCTTGCTGATACGCCGGCCGCTGATGCAGGTCGATCAGCAAAAATTGGCGGGCTTTGATGAACAGCAAGTACATCACTGGATCGGTCTGAGCGCAGCGCCTCATCCAGACGATCTTGAAAGCTGCCCGAACCGGCAGCATGCGGTCTCCTGTCATGGCTGACACGCCCCGCTCCGCAGCGCTTTACCCCGAAACGGCCGGCGCGGTCGCCCTGTCCGAACGCGTTTACTGGATCGGCGCCTTCGATCCCGATTTGCGCACCTTCGACATCATCCTGAAAACCGCTAACGGCACTACCTACAACGCCTATCTGATTCGCGGCAGCGAGGGCGTCGCCGTTATCGATACGGTCAAGGAAGGCTTTGCCGATGATTTCTTCGCCCGCCTGGAAGCGGTCGCCGATTATTCGGACATCAAGGTCATCGTTCTCAATCATCTGGAGCCCGACCACACCGGCGCCCTGCCTGAATTGATGCGGCGCGCGCCGCAGGCGCAGCTGTTCATTTCGCAGAAGGCGCAGACCATGCTGAAAGCGCTGCTGAAAGAAGACACGCTGAGCTTTACCGCCGTGCTCACCGGCGACAAGGTATCGCTGGGGGACCGGACCCTGGAATTCCTGCACACACCCTATCTGCACTGGCCGGATACGCAATGCACGTATCTGCCGGAAGAAAAAATGCTGTTTTCCGGCGACGTCTTCGGCTGTCATTTCTGCGATACCCGTTTATTTAACGACCTGGCCGGCGACTTCAGGTTCTCCTTTGAATATTACTATGCCCACATCATGCGGCCGTTCAAGGATTATGTGATCCGGGCGCTGGAACTGATCGAACCGTTGCAACCCGTGTTGATCGCGCCGACCCACGGGCCGATATTGCGCGACCGGCCCATGCGCTACATACAGCGTTATCACGATTTGTCGCAACCCTCGCTGACCCTGGAGAAACAGCCGCACGAAAAAACCTTATTAATTTTTTTCATCAGTTCTTACGGCAATACCCGGCGCATGGCCGAGGCTGTTTATGCCGGCGCCATGAGCGTTACCGGCGTGCGGGTTTCCTTATACGACCTGGAAGGGGGCGAAGTCGCGCCCTTTATCGATCTGATCGAATATGCCGACGGCCTGCTGTTCGGCACGCCCACCATTAATGGCGATGCCGTGAAACCCATCTGGGATTTATTGTCGTCGCTGACCGTGATCAACCTGAAAAACAAACTGGGCGGCGTATTCGGCTCTTATGGCTGGACCGGCGAAGCCGTCAGGCTGGTTGAAGACCGCTTACGGGGACTCAAGCTTCGAGTTCCTGTTCAGGGTCTGCGCGTGAAATTGATTCCGACGGAGGATGAACTCGCAGACTGTACACGATTCGGGCAGGAACTGGCGGAAGAGCTGTTGGGTTTACGCAAATCCAAAATAATCGATTTTGCCGACCTGGCCTGAACTTTATTTTAACGACACACCCGGAGTATTCGCATGGCAAAAGCAAATGTTACCTTTGAAGACATCAACGTTACCGTCGCCGTCCCGGCCGGAACCCGCATCATTGAAATTTCCGAAAAAGTCGGCGCGGGCATTACCTACGGCTGCCGTGAAGGCGATTGCGGCACCTGCATCATGAAAGTGACGGAAGGCTGGCAAAATTTATCGGAACCTTCGGTCCTGGAAGACAAAGTACTCCGTGAAAACATGGCCGGCAAACACAACCGTCTGGCCTGCCAGGCGCAGGTTTTAAGCGGAACCATTTCCGTTAAACCGGCCTGATTAACACTTAACCGAATAGAGGAAAAATAATGGCTTTAGTTACCTTCACCAACCCGGAATACCGGGATAAAACCGTTTACGCCGTAGCCGGCAGCCATACCCAAACGATACTGAAACTGGCCAAGGAAAATAAAATCCCGATCAATTTCGAATGCGAAGACGGCGAATGCGGCACCTGCGTCATCAAAGTCAGCAGTCTGGACGATAAACCACCGATGGGCGGTCCGTTAACCGAAAAAGAGAAAACGGTTTTGCGCTCCATCGGTAAGCTGACGAAGGAAGAAATGGAACAGATGATCGTCGACGACCTGCCCAGTCCCTGGCGGCTGGCCTGCCAGATGATCGTGCGCGACGAAGACCTGCGCATCGAGTATTAAGCCATGAACGCCGCGGTCCAGTCCTTTACCGATAACCGGGAGCAAATTTATCGCAACCTGCTGCCCGGCCAGTGCATTAATCCCAACCGGCAATGGCTGGCGAAAATACTCGCCAGCTGGCTGACCGGGCGGAGCGTGCTGCCTGATTATCTGGGCCTGGAACCGGTGCAATTTAGCCTAATGCTGAAAAGCAGTTTTCCCTATACCTTCGTTCCAGTGCGTGCACCGTCAGGAATTGTGCTTGACTATGCACGCATGCTGGAAAAGGAAGACCTGACTCAACTGTTACAGTACTTCCGCAATGATGCCAAGCAGGAAACAGAGTGGATCATCAGCCTGATCGTCTCGGCCTGTCTCGGCAGCGACCATCTCTGGCAGGATCTTGGCCTGTGGAACCGCAGCGAATTATCGGCGCTTTTATCCTACAACTTCCCTGCCCTGGCCGAACGCAACACCAAGGACATGAAATGGAAGAAGTTTCTCTATAAACAGTTGTGCGAAGCCGAAGGGCTTTACCTGTGCCGCGCCCCTTCCTGCGAAGTCTGCATCGACCGTCCTGTTTGCTTCGGCCCCGAAGATTAATCCAATCGAAACAGCAGACCCGTCCAAATAATCTGGCCTCTCTTCACGGATGCATAGTCGACTGTCCCGGCGGAAGCATTATTTAGGCGAAGATGAACCGCATTGGCTTTGCCGCCGTTCATACTTATCAAAATGTCATATCAGCGCGCTAAATGCGCTGATTATTTTTTTGACCTATCCTCAGCGGCCTTCCCTCGACCGAAGCGGCATTTTTGACGGGCAAAAAAAATGCGGACAGAAGCTGCCCGCATATAAGAACTCTCGAAACCCTTTAGGAGGTAAGCCTGCATGCGTTCATGCAAATTAAGAGTTGCTTATATTGTATGTACTTGAATCGGCTTTGAAAATGTGGCGAATTGCCGCGCGACAGGTTGTCGCAGTATACGAAGTGGAACGGTTCAGGAGTCACAAATACTAGAACAGCAGGCCAGGTCTTGCCCTGCTGCAGGACCTGGCCCCGTTTATTGATTTTTTTATATTTTGAGATAACTCAGGACCTGGCCCCAGGACTGTGCCAGCTGGTTTTGGGAAAGCTCACAAACCGGATTGTTCCTCCGCTCTTTTTTTGCGCCAAACAAAGATGCCCGCACCAACCGCACCGACTACTACAAGGAACATTAAAATCGGATGCTGATAAAACATATCAAAAAAGGCGCCCATTCCTTGCGACGTGCCTCGATAATAAGGCCCCATGATGCTCTCCTTCCCTTCGTCGGGATCAACTTTAGTAAGAAAATTTGCCGATTAAATCCACTTATTTGCGTACTTAATCAACCTTCGCTGAGAGCTTACCTTGAAAATCGGCATTGTCCAGTTCACAGCTGGCAAAGGAGAGCTACTCCGTGATTTTGACCAGCCAGCCGCCGCTGCCCTTGCATTTTCCTTCGGCGCTGAGATTGATACGGGCAAAATTACCTTTCAACGCTTGCGGCAAGTTGCCGGTCACTTCATAGCGTTTAGAGGGCAATTCCTTCACCTTCACGGGTATCGACTCCTCTTTGATCGTGACCTTGATGCTGGACGGGTCGGAAACACCGGACACCCTAAAAGAAAACAGTGATCCCGGCGCGACTTGCGCTTTGTCGGCGGGGGTAAAATCGCTAAATTCCGGCTTTTGACAAGCTTTCTGGCTGCTACTGCTGCCATAAGCCCAGGTTTGTCCGCTCGCGGCCATTAAAATCAGGCATGATAAAACGCTGGCTAGTTTCATGAATCGACCTCGTGAGTAGATGATGCGAAGTAATTTCGCATCGACTTTCAATAGTACCACCAGCAAACGATACGCCCAAGCAGCAACAGGCGTTTGAAGGCACATGAGTGTCTGAGCCCTGATTGTTTAAACGCTGATTTAATTGCCTACATATGGCATAATTCACGGTTTGTCAAAACCGTCCTAAATCGGTGCTTGTCCTATCAAGCCTGTTTGCAGTTCTCGACTATAATCACGCACTGCCGTCGCTTGACTGAAGCTAACAGGCGCATTCGGAAGAACAAGACCACGGCCGAGACAGCACAGGCTTTATTTCTTCAGCCAGAAATAAGGAAGAAGATCTATGATTGCAAATACGAGGTTCGCATCATCCCTGTCGACCAACATGCATGCCGCAGGAGTATTGCACTGGATGGGTTGTTGCTTTGTATTTAGAAACCAGCCCCACTTAACAATTTTGGAGTGTCATTTACAGATGAATCGGATAGAGATTAAGACCTTCCTCATGCCTCTAGTTGCATGCTGTTTATTATTCAATGACTAATTCCACAAAAAATTCTCACTAAAAAATAGAGCACTCAACATGAAATTTGTAGTTTCGTATCCTCAAACCAATTGGGATTATGTCAAGTTCAGACTAAACCGCATCATCAGAGGCAAAGACCGCTCTAATGATGTATTCATGGGTTTGCCGGGCGGAAAACTGGAATTATTTGAACATAACGGCGAACTGGGCGGTATTAAATCGCTGGGTGAACTGCATCCGGTTAAGCCTTTTGGCATGCAATACGTGGCGGGCGAAGGCTTGTATTTCATTACCGGCTTACCTTGCAGCAAGGACGGCGTATCGGGTGACGAGCATATCGCCAGGCTCAATGACCAGGGTGAAATAGATTTAGAAATCCGCAGCCCCTTATTGACCCAAGTGCGCTCATTACGCCGTACCGAACGCGGTTTATTAGTCACTGCCAGCGGTGTGGATGCGATACTGGAATTTGACTTGTCGGGTCAATTGATTTGGTCTTGGTGGGCAACTGAACACGGCTATGATCAGGCCTATGGTGGCGGTACACGGGTAATTGATAAAACGCTCGATCACCGTTTGAAAAACTACCCGGGACGATTGCAGACCACGCACATGAATTCAGCGATTGTTGATCCCTACGACAGCAGCAAAGTGCTGACCATCTTGTTTTATCAAGGCAAAGTGGCGCGTATCGATAGAGAAACCCTGGAGCATGACATCGTCATCAACGACTTAAACGGCGCACATCATATCCGTCCGCATTCCAAAGGCTATATGCTGTCCAATTCGCGCAAAGGCGAAGTACTGATATTTGACAAGAATTTTCAACTGATCGAAACCATACCCGGAACTAACCGTTTCTTCCCGGTGAAATGGGTACAAGATGCGATAGAAACGCCGTTTGGCACGCACCTGATCGCCGACTGCAATACCTTTAAGCTGCGTGAGCGCGACCCAAACGGCAGAGAAAAAACCTATAACACTCATATGCCAAATCGCGTGTTTCAAATCGAACCCGTGTCGGACAGCTTTAACCTTATCCAGCAGTAACGGTCGACGGCAGAAAATTGAGCGTCTGTACGGGTTCAAATTTGATCAGCAGGCAAAGCCGGTTTTCTCTAACCGGACTCGTAACTGTCAAAACTCAAGCAAATTAAGCGGGTATAAGGGCGAAACGCATACCCGCTCAATGCTGCCAAATCCTTTGCCGCCAGCGCCCACGACATCAGTCCGACAAAAGTCCACGTCCCTCCTTTCTTCATGCTTAAACTTGGCCATCAATTCGTTCTTTTGGAGTCCACCGTCGACTCCCAGCCACCGCCCAAAGCCTTGTAAAGCGCCGTCAGCGCAGTCGCCGTCGCGGTTTCACTCTGGGCCAACTGGCTCTGGTCCTGCAACAGGCGCAATTCAGTATCGAGCACGGTCAGGAAATCCGCGATCCCTTCCTCGAAACGCAAATGAGCCAGTTCATGAGCTCTTTCACTGGCCTTAGCGGCTTGGGCCAGCAAAGCTTGACGCGCCCGCACGCGATTGTAGTTGACCAGCGCGTTTTCCGTTTCCTCCAGGGCGCTGAGTACAGTTTGCTCGTACTGCGCCAGACTGGCCTCGGCACTGGCATCGGCTGCCTTGATGCGGGCATATACCCGGCCCAGATCCAGCGCCGCCCAACTGATCCTCGGGCCTACCGAATAGGCGTCCGAACCCGCCGCACCGATGCCCGACAGGGAGCTGGCCTCAAGGGAAATAGTGCCGACGAATGTCACGCGCGGGAAAAGATCGGCCGTGGCGACGCCGATGCGGGCGGTAGCGGCGGCCAGCGTGCGTTCGGCAATGCGAATGTCGGACCGGCGACGCAGCAGTTCAGCAGGGCTGCCGATCTGGATGGTCTCGGGGATTCTGGGCATTGGTCTGGGCTGCTCCAGTCGCTTGATCAGCGCATCCGGCGGCTGACCGGTCAGCACGCCGAGCCGATGGATCGCCTGGTAAATCGCGCTTTCCAGGGGCGGAATGATGGCCCGTGTGGAATCGAGCTGAGCGATGGCCCTTGACGTATCGAGTTCCGTGCCGCGCCCGTTTTCGAGCCGGGTGTTCGTTATGTCCAGCGTCTTGGCTTGATTCTCGGCATTCTTTTTGGCCACCGCCAACTGGTTTTGCAGGCCGCGCAATTCAAAATAATTTCTCGCCACCTCGGCGATCAGGCTGACGCTGAGATCACGAAGACTGGCTTCCTGCGCTTCGACTTCGTCGCTGCTCGCTTCGACGTTGCGGCGCACACGTCCAAAGAAATCGACTTCCCAAAAGGCATCGAAGCCGATGTTGTAAAGCTTCAGTTCGCGCGGCACGAAGGCGCGGTTGTTCAGGGAGCCAATACTGCGTTTCTGCTCGTTATAATTGGCGTGCGAACTGACGATCGGCGCCAGATTCAGACCCGCTTCCATATAAAGCGCACGTGCTTCGCGAAGATTGGCGCGAGCCGTCTTCAAGTCGCGGTTATTCAGTACGGTCTGATCGACCAGCACCGTCAGTTCCTTGTCATCAAACAGTTTCCACCAGCTGACTTCCGCGCTATGCCCGGAAAATTCGGGGTGAGCGGCATGAGCGAAGGCTTCGGGCGCCTCGATCGCAGGCATTTCGTAGTCCGGCCCTACCGCGCAGGCGCTCAGCAGTGCGGCGGTCAGAAACGTTATAACGATGCGTGATTCAGTTAAAATCATTGGTCCGTACCTCCGGAAGAAGGCTCATGGGGCATCCTGGCTTGAGACGGACGCAGGCGTTGCGCCAGGGCCTGTACGCTCACATAGAAAACCGGCGTCAACAGCAACCCGAACAAGGTCACGCCCAGCATGCCGCTGAACACGGCCGTGCCCAGCAGACGTCGGGATTCAGCGCCCGCGCCTTCGGCGATCACCAGCGGAAACACGCCCAAGATGAAGGCGAACGAAGTCATCAAAATGGGACGCAGCCTGACGCGGGAGGCTTCCACGGCGGCTTCGAAGCGATTTAGACCGCTTTCCTGCCGCTGCTTGGCGAATTCCACGATCAAAATCGCGTTCTTGCTGGCCAGTCCCACCAGTACGATAAAACCGATCTGCGTCAGGATATTGTTGTCCATATTGCTGATCCACAAACCGGCCATCGATGACAGAATGCACATCGGCACGATCAGGATCACCGCAAACGGCAATGACCAACTTTCATACTGGGCCGCCAGCGCCAAAAACACGAAAATAACGCTGAGCGGGAAAACCAGCAGGGCCACGTTGCCGGCCAACACCTGCTGAAGACTGAGCTCGGTCCATTCGAAGTCGAATCCGGGCGGCAGTTCGGTTTCCATCAGCTTGCTCATGATGTTGATGGCCTGGCCGGAGCTGACGCCGGGCAGTGTACTACCGTTGATCTCGGCCGCCGGATACATATTGTAGCGCGTAATCTTGTCGGGGCCGGTAATTTCCTTGACATTGACCAGCGAGCCGAGCGGCACCATGCCGCCTTGCAGATTGCGCGTTTTCAGTTCCGCGATATCACCGGGCTTCATGCGGAACTCGGAATCGGCCTGCGCCGTGACCTGATAGGTCCGCCCGAAACGGTTGAAGTCATTGACGTAGAGCGAGCCCAGATAGATCTGCAGGGTATCGAACACTTCCTTCAAAGGCACGTCCATGGATTTGGCGCGCGTGCGGTCGACATCCAGGAACAGTTGCGGCACGCCGGACCGAAAGGTCGTGAACAATCCGACCAGGCCGGGTTGCTGATTGCCCTTGGCGATCAGTTCCGCGTTCACCTGTTGCAAGGCATTTATGCCGGCATTGGTGCGATCCTGAATTTGCAGTTTGAAGCCGCCTACCGAGCTCATGCCTCGGATAGGCGGCGGCGCGAATACGGCGATATGAGCATCCTTGACCTGGGCGAGACGCTGCTGGAGGCTTTTGATCACGGCATTGGCATGCAGATTTTCATGGCCGGCGCGCTGATCGAAATCATCAAGCCGGGCGAACATGGTGGCGACATTGGACTGGCTGGAGCCGCTCAGGATCGAAAAGCCGGCATAGGCGTTCAAATGCTTGACGCCTTCAGTCTCCAGAACGATACGTGTTGCCTGTTGGACCACGGCCTGGGTGCGCGCCAGCGAGGCCGCATCGGGAAGCTGCGCATACAGAATCAGATAGCCCTGGTCCTGCTGCGGGATGAAACCGGTCGGGACTTTTTCAAAAGCCAAAAAGTTGAGCCCGTTAAGGCCTACATAGAGCACCAGCACAACCGCGGCCATGCGGATCAGACGGCCGACCAGGCGCGCGTAGCCTTCGCTGAAACGGTCGAAAAACTTGTTGAATCCGTTGAAGAACCAGCCGAACAGTCGATCGATCACCCGCGTGAGCTTGTCTTTGTTGCCATGTGCCCGATCCAGCAGCAGTGCGCATAAGGCTGGGCTCAGGGTCAACGAATTGAATGTCGATATGATCGTGGAAATGGCGATCGTCAGCGCGAATTGTTTGTAGAAAGCGCCCGAAACACCGGTGATAAAAGCCGTCGGCACGAACACCGCGACCAACACCATAGACGTGGCGATGATCGGGCCGACGACCTCGTCCATGGCTTTTCGCGTGGCATCCCGGGCCGACAGACCCATGGCGATGTGGCGCTCGACGTTCTCGACCACGACGATGGCGTCGTCGACGACGATGCCGATGGCCAAGACCAGGCCGAACAATGACAAAGTGTTCAGGGACAGGCCCATGGCGGCCATGACGGCGAACGTGCCGATCAACGAAACCGGCACGGCGAGCAGCGGAATGATCGTGGCGCGCCAGTTCTGCAGGAATACCACGACCACGATCACGACCAGCAAGATGGCTTCGAACAGCGTCATGACCACCGCATTGATGGATTGCTGTATGAACACGACGGTGTCATAGACCATGTTGTATTCCAGACCTTCAGGGAAGCGCGTCTTCAGCTTTTCCATGGCCTCGACGACCGCCTTCTTGGTGTCCAGCGCATTGGAGCCCGGCAGCTGGAAGATGGCGAGGCCGACAGTGGGCTCGCCGTCCAGGAATAGTCCGGAATTGTAGTCCTTGGCGCCGAGTTCGATGCGCGCCACGTCCTTGAGCCGTGTCACCTGCCCGTCGGCGCCTTTTTTGATCACGATATCGGCGAACTGCTCTGCCTCCATGAGCCGCCCCATCGTGCTGACCGTGTATTGAAAATCAGTATTTTCCTTCGTAGGCTGCTGGCCGACCACGCCGGCAGCCACCTGGATATTCTGCTCGCGAATGGCGTTGACCACATCGCTGGCGGTCAGATTGCGGGCCGCGACCTGCTCGGGATTCAGCCAGAGCCGCATGCTGTAGTCGCGGGCGCCGAACACCAGGATTTCACCGACGCCGGGCAAACGCGCCAGAGTATCCTTGATTTGCAGCAGTGCATAATTGCTCAGATAGACGCTGTCATAGCGCTTGTCCGGAGAGATGAGATTGACCACCAGACTCAAATCGGGGCTGCGCTTCTTGACGCTGATGCCCTGCCTTTTGACTTCTTCGGGAAGCTTGGACTCGGCCAGCGCGACACGGTTTTGTACCAGCACCTGGGCTTTATCCAGATTGGTGCCCGGCTTGAAGGTGATGGTGAGCGACATGTTGCCGCTGTTGGTGGACTGGGAGGACATGTACAGCATGTCCTCGACGCCGTTCACTTCCTGTTCGATGGGCGTCGCCACCGTATCCGCCACAACCTGGGCGTTGGCGCCGGAATAGGTCGTGCTGATAACAACCGTGGGCGGTGCGATCTCCGGATATTGGGCGACAGGCAGGGCGATGAGCGCCAGGCCGCCAACCAAAACGATCAGAATAGACAAAACCGATGCGAAGATCGGCCGGTCAATAAAAAAGTGGGCAAATCGATTCATGGTTTATTGCCCTTCATGAGGCTCGGCGAGCGAGCTGCGTTCCGGATTCACCTTAATGCCGGGTCTGAGTTTTTGCAGGCCTTCGATAACGACCCATTCCTCAGGCTTCACGCCTTCTTTGATCACGCGCGACTGGCCGCTGTGGGCGCCCAGAACCACCTGGCGGTATTCCACCTGATTGTCCTGATTGACGACCCAGACGAACCGTTGCGCCTGATCGGTCGCTATGGCCCTATCCGGCAGCAGCAGCGCCGGATAAGGCGCGCTGCCGCGCACGCGCATACGGGCGAAAAAGCCGGGACTTAACAGTTCGTCAGGGTTAGGAAATACACCGCGCAAGGTCACTGTGCCGGTGGCCGTATCCTCTCGAGGAGAAATGTAATCAAGAGTGCCTTGGTGAGGAAAATGGGTCTCGTCGGCTACTGCCAGTTGCACGGGTGTATGTCCGGAACCAAAATCGCCGCCTCCGGCTTGTTGGGCCAAACGCCGGTATTTCAGCACCGAGCGCTCATCGGCATCGACGTAGACATAGACAGGGTCGGTAGAGACGATGAAGGTCAAGCGCGTGGCATCGGCTCCGCCGCCGCTGACCAGGTTGCCCTCGGTGATCAGTTCGCGGCCGATGCGCCCGTCTATCGGTGCGCGTACCTTGGTGTAATCCAGGTTCAAGCGGGCGGTATAAACATTGGCTTCCGCGGACTGGACCGCCGCCACGGCCTCGCGCAAGCCTTTGCTGCGGGCGTCGTACTCCTCTTCGGAAATCGCTTTAGCCTGGAACAGGCGCTGGGCCCGCTCCAAATCATTTTTGGCCAACTCGCGCTTGGCCCGAGCGCGTTCAAGTTCCGCTTCGGCGTAACTCAATTGGGCGCTGAATGGCTTGGGATCGATCAAGAATAACAGATCGCCTTTCTTTACCTTTTCGCCGGCCTTGAAGTTCACTTTCTCAAGATAACCGCTGACCCGTGCGCGCACATCCACCGAATTCACGGCCTCGATGCGGCCCGTATAATCGTCCCATTCGGTGACATCCTGCGCCAAGGGCTGGGCAATTTTGACAGCGGGTGGTGGACCTTGCACCTTTTGGGCTGCTGAATCGGTTTGATCGCCGCAGCCGGCTATCGCCAACAGCATGAAGAGGGTCAACAGACCTTGTCGCATGCCTTGCATGGATAGTTTTGGTGGGGCTGACCGATGGATGACAGTCGACATGTGCGTTGTTTTTTTCATCCCTTTTGCGCCTTATTCTTGAAAAGAACAATTAAATGGTAAAAAATATTACCGTTTAATGTAAGGTATGATCATAGCCTGAGTCAAATAACTTTCATGAGTAAACAGATGATTAAATGCGGACGCCCCCGCAAAGGCGAGGAGTTCCTGAGTCGTGAGCGATTGCTGGATTCGGCACTCAAGCTTTTTCTTGAATACGGTTACGGCAACCTGAGTCTGGAAACCATTGCCAAGGATGCGCGTGTGTCCATGCGGACGATTTACAGTCAGTTCGGCGGCAAGGCCGGCTTGTTCGGCGCCGTTATAAAGCGTTGCAGTGATCCGTTTGTCACCGCGCTGTCGGATGAAAGCGCTCTCGAAGGCCCGCCTGAAGTAACGCTGGTTGCTTTCGCCATCCAGTTTCTGCAGGGCATCACAAAACCGGACGCGGTGCGCATACGCGCCATACTGATTGGCGAGTCATTACACTTCCCTGATCTCGCTTTGCAGTTCTACGAACAAGGACCGCAGCGGACGCTCGACCTTCTCGCGCAATTTTTTGTCCGGCAGCAGCAAATCGGCACTTTTGCCGTCATAGATCCCCAATTTCTCGCCGAACAATTCTTGAGCGCATTGCGCGGTGAACGGGTATTGAGGCTACAACTCGGTCTGGAATCCACGCCTGATGAGGCACAAATCAATGACTGGGCACGGCAGGCAACGATCTTGTTTCTGCAGGGCTGCCTATCGGGCAGACAGGAAAGCCGTTAGCGCTTACAGTTCTGAGTTCGTCCGGGCACGATGGCACGTGCGTTAAAAAAGCAAAAAAAGAGCCGGCATAAGGCATGAACGCTTCCCCCGTCATTGCAATCTAACGAGTTGTTTAAAAACGAATTAGGGTTGATACGATGAAATTATCAATGATTCTGCGTGACCGATGGGCAATATTTATTACAGAGTTAGTCGAGCTTTCCTGGTATCAGCGCTTTGAGCACATAGTCGCATTGGCCGTTACCATTCTGGTGAGCCTGATTATCCTGGTGGCTATTTTTCGCTTGAGCGTGGGGATTATCCATGGCTTGGTATTTGGATTTCTCAATCCCCTTGAGCACCAGGTGTTTCAATCCGTTTTTGGCGAAATCATGACATTGTTAATCGCCATGGAATTCAATCATACGATTCACCTGGTTGCATTGCGTAAACAGAGTATTATCCAGGTGAAGACGGTCCTCTTAATCGCCGTGCTCGCTCTTGCCCGGAAGATCATTATCATGGACATGCATCAAATTGATAGTGATCAAATGTTTGGTTTGGCGGCCATTGTTTTAGCGCTGGGCTGTGTTTACTGGATGATGAGGGAGCGGGATGATCGTTTGACGGCCCCTGAAAGCTCATGAATTTTTAACGGCCGGCACTACTATCCGGGGTTTGGGGGAAAGAGCGCTCCCTGATTCCATCATTTTTATTTGAAACGAGTCCTGGAACAGGAGTACTGGGCGTTATTGCTGAAGTCAGCAAGGGTGATCTCAATGAAAGCAATGGTTTTGAAAAGGCTCTGCAATATTTCAGAAAATCAGACACCGCTGGAGCTTATGGAACTGCCGGCTCCTGTTCCCGGTGATAGCGAGATTTTGCTCAAAGTTTCAGTTTGCGGCGTTTGTCATACCGAACTCGATGAAATCGAGGGACGCACGCCGCCGTCACAATTACCGCTTATTCCCGGACATCAGGTGGTTGGCCGAGTTGAAGCCGTCGGCAGTCAAGTAAGCGGTATTAAACCAGGAGACAGGGTCGGCGCCGCCTGGATATTTTCTGCTTGCGGCGCCTGTAAATTCTGCCTGGCAGGCAATGAAAATCTGTGTTCCTCTTTCGAGGCGACGGGACGCGATGCCAACGGCGGCTATGCCGAGTACATGACCGTTGCAGAAAACTTCGCTTATCCCATTCCGGAGTTCTTTTCCGATGCACAAGCGGCGCCTTTGTTATGTGCCGGCGCCATCGGCTATCGATCACTGCGATTAACGGGGCTCAAGGATGGACAACGCCTGGGTTTGACTGGCTTTGGCGCCTCCGCCCATCTGGTGTTAAAAATGGTCAGGCACAAGTATCCGAATACCGAGGTTTATGTTTTTGCCCGAAACGCGCAAGAAAGAGCCTTTGCCATCGAACTGGGCGCTGTTTGGGCGGGAGAAACCACGGAACCTGCGCCTCACAAGCTTGACAGCATCATTGATACGACGCCGGCATGGGAGCCTATAGTCGAGGCTCTGGCGAATCTGGAATCCGGCGGCAGGCTGGTAATCAATGCCATCCGCAAAGAGGGCGACAAACAAAGCTTGCTGAAACTTGATTATCCGGCTCACCTTTGGCTGGAGAAAGAGATCAAGAGTGTCGCCAATATCACCCGTCGTGATGTAAAGGAGTTTTTGAGCCTGGCGGCTGAAATGAAGCTAAAACCCGAGATTCAGGTGTTTGCATTGGAACAGGCAAACGCCGCCTTGTTTGAATTGAAGACCGGAAAAATCCGCGGCGCCAAGGTGCTGAAGATAGGCTCGGAAGCTGACCAAGCCTAACGGAGTGATGCACCGGAGCCGCTGACGCGGCCCGGTGATCTGTCTTTCAAAAACTCCACCCTCGGCTAAGCGCTGTTTTGGGTGGCTTGTCAGCCCAGTTACATCATCTCATCCATGCCGCCTGGATATCCACCGGCCGCTTTTTCCTCTTTCGGCAACTCAGCCACCATGGCTTCGGTGGTCAATAGCAAACCGGCGATCGAGGATGCATTTTGCAAGGCAAATCGGGTGACCTTGGTCGGGTCCAAAATACCCATTTCGAACATATCGCCGAATTCTCCAGTAGCGGCGTTGTAACCATAATTGCCCTTGCCTTCTGCACATTGATGCACAATGACAGAAGGCTCCACGCCGGCATTTTGCACAATCTGGCGCAAGGGTTCTTCAATCACCCTGCTCAGAATTTTAATGCCCACGTTCTGATCGGCATTATCGCCGCTCAGGGTTTTAATGGCCTTCTGGCAACGCAGCAAAGCAATGCCGCCGCCCGGTACCACGCCTTCTTCGACGACGGCTCGGGTGGCGTGCAAGGCATCCTCGACGCGCGCTTTTTTCTCTTTCATTTCAACTTCGGTCGCCGCGCCTATCTTGATCACGGCAACGCCGCCAGCGAGCTTCGCCAATCGCTCCTGAAGTTTTTCCTTGTCATAACTGGATGTTGTATCCTCGATCTGCTGACGAATCTGTTTGACTCTTGCCTGTATGTCGCGCTCACTGCCGGCGCCGCTGATGATCGTCGTATCATCTTTATTGATATGGACTTTTTTAGCGCTGCCGAGATCTTCGAGCTGAACTTTTTCGAGGCTCAGGCCGACTTCCTCGGCAATGACCTTGCCGCCGGTGAGAATTGCAATATCTTCCAGCATGGCTTTGCGGCGATCGCCAAATCCCGGCGCTTTAACCGCCGCCAGCTTGATGATGCCGCGAATATTGTTGACCACCAGTGTCGCCAGCGCTTCGCCTTCAACATCTTCGGCAATGATCAGCAGCGGCTTGCCGGCTTTGGCAATGTTTTCCAGCAGCGGCAACAAATCCCGAAGATTGGAAATTTTCTTGTCGTGCAGCAGGATATAGGGATCATCCAACTCCACGGTCATGGTCTCCTTGTTATTGATGAAGTACGGCGACAGGTAGCCGCGATCAAACTGCATGCCTTCGACCACCTCCAGTTCGTTCTGCAGACCGGAACCGTCTTCAACGGTAATGACGCCTTCTTTACCCACCTGATCCATCGCGTCGGCAATAATCTGACCAATATCGGCATCCGCATTCGCTGAAATGGTGCCGACCTGAGCAATGGCCTTGCTGTCTGCGCACGGCACCGAAATATTTTTCAGCTCCTCAACGACGACACCTACAGCCTTGTCGATACCGCGCTTGATATCCATGGGATTAGCGCCGGCGGCTACGGATTTCATGCCTTCCCGAAAAATGGCTTCAGCCAGTACCGTGGCCGTGGTCGTGCCGTCTCCAGCCACATCGGACGTTTTGGAGGCGACTTCCTTAACCATTTGCGCGCCCATGTTTTCAAACTTGTTCTTAAGGGTGATTTCCTTGGCTACGGATACGCCGTCCTTGGTCACGGTGGGCGCGCCATAGCTTTTTTCGAGCACGACGTTGCGTCCTTTAGGGCCCAGGGTCTGCTTAACGGCTTTCGCCAGAATGGAAATGCCTGCCGCTATCTTGTGCCGGGCATCATCTGAAAAAATAACTTCTTTTGCTGACATTATGAGTTACCTCTTTATCGAATGGATGCGAATAAATAATTTATTTAAGCGTCGAGAACTGCCATGATGTCGCTTTCACGCATGACCAGCAGTTGTTCATCGCCGATTTTGATTTCATTACCGGCGTATTTGCCGTAGAGCACCCTGTCGCCGACCTTAACCGCCAACGGGCAAAGCTTGCCGTTGTCCAGAATTTTGCCTTTTCCAACGGCTATCACCTCACCTTTGACCGGTTTCTCCGCCGCAGAATCAGGAATCACAATTCCGCCCGGCGTGATTTTATCCTCCTCGCAGCGCTTGATAACGACACGATCATATAAGGGACGAATATTCATTACTCATTTCTCCAAGTCATTGTAATTAAAACTAATAATTTAATCTAAAGACAAACAACAAGGTCTTCAAACGATTACGCTGCAAAAATAAGGACCGATTTTGGAATTTCAAGTCCGTGCAAGAGAGGACTTTGGGATTTTTTAATGCACTGCCGGACAAGCGGAAAGGTTTGCCTTTGATTCATTATTGTCATTTTATAAATAGGACTTCACTTGCCAGGCTTTAGCGGAGTAAATCGGACAACTCCCGCTCTGCCTCAAGCCAGTCCTCCAGCTCGTGACCCGGTGCAAAACCTCGGCTTTCGGCCTTGTAATAAGCCAGTTCGGCAATTTGGGCCTCAATTTCCGGCAAGATGTCCGGCATGATCGACTGTTCAGGAATCGAACTGATTTCACTTAATATTTTATTGATTGCCATTTCCCACTCCACGGTGTTTTGATTTTTTGAATACGCTAAGGCTTAGCCAACAAAAAATTAAATGGCACAAACGCCATAACTCATTCTCTGGCGAAAAAAATGAAATTAGTACGGTTACTTATATGCTGGAAAAATGGAGCCAAAGGGGAGGACACCCATTTTTGACTGTCCCTTAATTTTTTGGATGACCTGCAAGTCGACAGCCTGCGGTTGGCTGACGCTTTTCCAATTCTCGAAAAGACGGGGAAATGCTGACGTTTTAAAGGTAAGCCAAGATATTCAAACCCGCCCTGCAATCTATTTTTAGTTTGCAGGGCGGGCGGTTTAAATCGGAGATTATTTCAGATTGGGACAATCAATATACTCAGGATGTGTCGTGCTGATGGTGACGATTCGGTGTTGCTGGTTCGGCGTATTGTCTGGTCCTTCCGCTTCGCCCATGGCTTTCATGCGGAGTTGTTCCGGTTTGGCGCCATTGGCAGTCAGTTTTTGAGCGACATTGGCTGCCCTCATTTCGGCCAGCGTTTGATTGCTTGCTGGACTGCCCACCGTGTCGGTATAAGCGATAACATCGCCGGTCGCATCCGGATGGGTTTCCAGATATTTGGCTAAAGCCAAAATGAAATTATCGTTGGTTTTATACGGCTCGGAACTGCCGGTTCTGAAATAAGCGGCAGCATGCTGGGTGGCTTCGGCCATATGATGATTTTGACTATGAACCGATGTCAGCCATTGGCATAATGCTTTTTCCGATTCAAGCCGGTGCTGAGCCCCTGATGCCGCTGCGTCCATCGCTTTTTGCCGTTCATCGATGTTCCAATAATGGCCGTCTTGCCAATGTTTCAGGACGCGATTGGCTTTTTCCAAATCTTCTTCAGCCAACTCCTCGTGATAGATCGACTGGCCGTAGTGGCCGGCTACAGCGGCATCAATTCCCGAGGTGAGCCCTGGGATGTCTTTTTCCGGGGGAGTACAAGCGCTCAAAGACGTGATTAACACGGCAAAGGGCAAATATATATACTTTCTGTTCATGGTTCTATCCTCTCAATACAATTCATTCCCTACTTTGTAGCTGAATGATTGCAATTCTGTTATTCCGTGGGTTCAAAGACTTATTCGCCATCGTCAAGCGGACCATAGCTGGTCCAGAAACCCGGCAGATGAGCACCAAAATAACGGGTATCTTCGCTGAATCTATCCCAGACGAAGGGTGGCGACATATAGTCGTCAGTTGGAATCGGCGATGTGATCAGTTCGGCGGCGCCGACCACAGTCCGGCCTACAGCCTGAAAAGTACCGCGTAGCGTGCCCCAAGTCAGGCCAACAAAAATATTTTCATCATGACTGATGTTGATGATGTTCTTTGGTATTTCGATAAAACCGGTCGTCGTGTTCATGAGTCCTTGAGTGAATTTCTCCGTAAAGCAGGACAAATAATCACACTCATGTTCATCGGCAGAAACCGAATTTGCTGCCAGCAATGTTCCTGTAAGAACACAGGCAGTGAGGAGTTTTTTCTTGTTCATTTTTAATTCCTCCTGGAAGGATTGAAGGGCTAGGGTTGTTGTTTACCTGCAATCAGATGACTATGGCTTCGATCTTCAGTTCCCATGGATCGCTTAAGGGAAATTTAAGATTTGCGGCTTTCAGACCCTAACCCATCGACGCCACAAAGTCAATTACCGATTGATGTAGCCCGATTTACGCGCCCTTTCCTGATCCGAGCTAATCCACCATCAACTTCAGCCGTTAACTTTAGCGGCGCTGATGAACCTACAGCATCCCGACATTCGCTTGATTTCCAAGCTCAATGTCGTCATCACAAACATTAAAATCGCCCGCTTGATTTGCTATCGATCAAGTATTCGTTATATAAACTCCGGTTGTTCATTAAAAAGACCGGATACCTGCGAAATAATGAGAAGATTTTTTTTATTGATGCTTAAACTTTGGCAGCAACAGTTCAAGCTCTATTTTGTTGCCGCGATTATAGGAGCATTGATCGGCATTTTCGTATTGGCTCCAAGCTATGATTACATTAGTTCACATGAACAGACGGCCAATCCTGTTTCGTCAATCGAGTATGTACTGAGTCAAGTCAAGGAAATGCTGATGGGAAGGATCGCGCCGAACAATCTCGTTGTGTTCTATGCGGAAATCGGCGCGATGCTCGGATTGCTGTCCTTGGGTATACACAGGGTCTTGCATCAGCGTTTAGTGCGCATCGAACAATTAAAAATGGAACTCGATAAAGACTTGCCCTTGATTATCAGACAGGGGGAAGGACCTTTATTGGAATTCAAGTCAACATTGCGTTGGGACATGGAGGAGTCACGCATCAATCGATCGCTCGAAGGTGTCGTGCTGAAAACCCTGGCCGGTTTTTTGAACAGCCATCAAGGCGGGACATTGCTGATCGGGGTCGCCGACAACGGTGAGGTGATCGGTCTTGAAAAAGATTATCAAACCCTTAAAAGACCGGATCAGGATGGCTTTGAACAAACCATCATGACAGCCATTTCGACGAATCTGGGTGCCGATCTTTGTGCTTTTGTGCATGTTTTGTTTCATGTCATTGACGATAAAGAGGTCTGTCGCCTTATCGTTTCACCGTCTTCCAGGCCGGTGTTTTTAAACCAGGGCAACGCGCCAAAATTTTTTGTCAGAACCGGTGGCGGAACGCGCGACCTGAATATTCAGGAGGCATTGGGTTATGTATCCGGCAGATGGAAGCATGGCAAATAATACACACCCCGATTGCTGATTATTTTTATGCCGTCTCAAGCATGCTAGAGATAGATTGACCGCCTTAACAGGCTTTCAAGCGCGACAATTCGGATAGAAGCGCATCCATACACTTTTCTTCGCTTCTTGCTGACGTATCGACAACGATCCTGTCCACTGTCCAATCGTGATACTCCCGGTCCTCCACTTCTTCCCATGTCGGCAGCCTTAACCCGTGCACGGTCGAGATTCGCGCCTCGACTCTCTGGCGATGCGCATGCGTATTCGAGCAAATGACCTCGATATTGACATAACGAGCCCCTGTTTCCCGGGCAACCAGTTCCCACTCACGCCTGGTCAATTCAATTGGATTGCAGGCGTCTGCAACCACACTCATACCCAGGCGCAAATTGTCAGCCGCAATTCTGTAAGCCAACCGATAGCCCTCGCCCTGCACGTCGATCGAGCAAAGATCTCTTAGTCCTTGCTCGATAGTATCGATTCGCAAATAAGCGGCATTAACCCGCTGTGCCAGCAATTGCGAGAGCGAGGTCTTTCCGCTCCCGGGAAGTCCGGAGAAAATATAGAGGAACGGCTTTTCGGGTGCGGCATTAGGCACGATCGCCTCCAGGAGGTCTAGCATTCCGAGTCAAGGACGCGGTGGTTCGATGAGTTTTCCAGCTCACTTATAAAAGGCCTTTTGTACCCTGAGCAGTTCCCGCCGACTATCCACGGGGGTCATGGGGGTGCTGAACATTGAATGCCTTATGGTACGACACCGTACCCACGGGAACCCTTGCTCCGAAAGAAATTACTTGAAAGTATTCGGACGGTACACCAGGTAAAACTAACGTGGACTCGGCTTTGAATCCAAAACGACCATAATACTTTGGGTCACCCAACACTACACAGCCCGCGGCACCCAGCCTGCGTAACTCAGCCAATGCCCGCTTCATGAGTTGTGAGCCAATTCCTTGGCCTTGGATTTCCGGAGCGACCGATATGGGGCCGACGCCGCACCATTGATCGCTGCCATCGGAGATGGAGACAGGAGAGACGCAAACGTGCCCGACAATTATGCCGTTGTTATCAGCAACGAGAGACAGGGTTAATTTACCCGCTTCGCGCAAATCGTTTACGATGAAGTGCTCGGTGTGGCTGGTGTGCGGCGCATTGAGAAATGCAGCCACAATCAAGGCCTCGATGTCAGGAATGTCGGAAAATGATTCACTTCGGATCTTGATGTTCGTCACGGAATTGCCTTAGGGCTAACGTAGGGCTAGCTGCGCCCGGAAGTTATAAAATCGTAACTATTCAGCCTGTTGGGAACCGTCGCTCCCACAGCGGATATTGCCAATCCAGAACGACTCCAAACACTACATGCTTGATAGACGCTGAATAGTTACAAAAAATCATAACGCATTGTAACCGCATGCCGGTTGGCCGCAATGCCAGGCCTTCAATTTCTCTGATTCCCAATTATTCCGGTTGGTGCTACAGTCCCCTGAAAGTGATGCTTGCCGAGGCGGCATAACAGCAATTGTAAACCTTTGTTGCCGGGGCCGAAGGCAAGATGAATCTTGATGAAACCTGATCAATTTGTTTGCGGTAATGTTGCGACAGCGGAATAGTTGCAAAGATTTTTCCGACCGGGAGCCTGAGTTCCGGCTACCGTATTTTTAAATAACGTTTGCTTGAATTTGCTGCAAATTCCTGGAGTTTTCGGTGGCTATATCTAAAGTGTCATTAAATCATTCACTCGTTTATCACACACAGAAAAGCCTGGCGGTATGGGCGGGACTTTTAAGTCTATTGTTTCTGCTGAGCGGTTGTCAGGCCATATCAACGCCCAAACAGGTGACTACGGCATTTTGGGAGGCGATGGCAGATGGCGATGTTGACGCTGCCAGACAATACGCCACCGAAGAGACTCAACATCTCGTGACTCAACAGCAAAATCTCGAGGATGCTACGCTCAAGACCGGGGAGGTTTTAATCGACGGATCCAATGCAACGGTATCAACAGTACTGACCTTAAAAAAACCTCAACTCAACAAGGACTTATCTTTTGATACCGTTTTACTAAAAGAAAACGATCTATGGAAAGTCGATTATCAGCGAACGCTCAATAATTTTTTAAACCTGCCTTTCGGCGATATTTTCAAAAGCTTGCGGGCAATAGGCGAAATCCTTAACAAGGAGCTGGAGCAGCAAGCACCCTTGTTTGAGCAACAAATCAAATCCTTCAGCGAAGAATTGATAAAGCAATTGGACGAATTCCGCCGTCAGCTGGAAAAATCCATCCCGCCTGAAAAACAGAAGCCTCATTCCGACACCCTATAATCGTCAATCCCCGAATTCAGCCGATTTTTACCGCGGTTTATTGAGTCATGAAAAGTTGAGTTTTAGACTTAATGGCCTTATATCTTTCTGAACGTAAATCTTAACGATAAGGCCATCCCATGAGTACATTGCACATTGTTTGTCCCCACTGCGATACGATAAATCGTATCCCTGCCGAGCGCTTGTTCCAGCATCCCCGTTGCGGTCAGTGTAAAGAGGCTTTGTTTGACGGACATCCGTTGGAATTAACCGGCCGGAATTTCCAGAAACACATTGCGCGTAACGACATTCCTGTAGTGGTCGATTTCTGGGCGGCTTGGTGCGGACCATGCAAGATGATGGCTCCAGCCTATGCCCAAGCGGCGGCTGCGCTGGAACCGAAGGTGCGCTTAGCCAAGCTCAATACGGAACAGGATCAGGTTATTGCCGGCCAATTTAACATTCGCAGCATCCCTACCCTGGTCCTATTCAAATCCGGTCATGAAACAGCCCGCATGTCCGGCGCGATGAGTACTGCGGATATTGTCCGCTGGGTCAACAGTAATATTTAAAAGTATTGAATCTATGGGTGACAAGCCCGCGTAGGTTCGATTACGCTGTGCTAATTGGACCTACGCGGGCTGCCCCTGCCGATAGCGATAATGTTAGGCGAAGGTATCTCTCATCAGCGTGTTGAACCAGGTCAACATATCTTGATAGTTTCTTGTGCTGGCTGTGGTGGCAGAAATAGCCGTACCACTATTGTGTTGCGCGGGGATTACCATCTTTTTAGTGCCCGGATCATATTGATACACGGCAGCAAGCCAAGTGGCT